>Ga0080013_1000754_pt1 | contig 44914 bp, 44 predicted proteins | sample ETNvirenome_6_85_FD_69236 | JGI IMG/M metagenome (GOLD analysis project Ga0080013, IMG submission 69236) | Marine viral communities from the Pacific Ocean - ETNP_6_85 (SPADES assembly) (version 2) | ecosystem: Environmental > Aquatic > Marine > Oceanic | place: Pacific Ocean | collected 2013-06-19
GGCGTTCTGCTCACTATGCAGCTCTTCCTTGACTGCACCGTTGGCACGTCGGTTCCTCGTTGGTTCTTCTGCACCAAGGCGATGGGTGAAAACTTCATCCGCGCAATGATGCTCAGCAACGGGTTCCGTTCTACTGGCCGCCTCGATCCTACCGTCGATCCCACGCCTCACAGTGTTGCGATCTTTGGCCGACCGATTGTCCCGACTCCAGAGCTTCCGGCTGACACCGGACTTTGGTTGACGGCGAATCGTGAAGGCGACGGACTTGGTGGCTTCCAGAATCGCGATGGCGTTTCGGAGACAGGACAGGTTTCTGCTCGTGAGCTTGGTGGCGTTTATTGCGCTTACCATCCGTCAGTCAATATGACCCTTGATGGGCCTCGTATTGCTGGCGGGCAGCACGCAGAGTGGACGTTCTTCCTGCACTCCAAGATGGTCATTTATGAGAACCTCGCGCAGCAGGGTCGCCTTAGTGCGCAAACTGCTACCGAACTTGACACTTGGAGCTAATCATGGCTGAACACCTTCTTGAATATTTTCGTGATGAGAACCCCGGAGTTTTCCGCTCTCATCCCCTTCAGGTAATTCGAGCCACAACGCTCGCGCATGCCGGAAACCCGTTCACGGACTCTAATGATAGGCCTGGAGCGGAGAGAGTTGTTTATTACAACGATCCTCGCGGTGGTGCTGACCAGAACGAGACTCGACTTGTTCTCCGAATGGTTCAGCACTCGGGTGGGGCGTGGGACCGTGGCGCTGCGATGTCTGATGATTCCGGCGACACCGAGGGTCGACTCCTTGGGGCGAATGGCCGGATGAACACGACGCATGGTGCGCCGACTAGCACGCTCAAGGGCGTTCTGTTTTCAGATTATTACGATCTGTTGCAGAATCGCATTCAGGATGCGCGTAAGGTTGGCAATCAGCAGGACGGTGACCGATACTGGGTTATCGTTGAGGGTGCGGTTCAGCTTCTTGCTGGCACTGACACACTCGACGTTAACGAGGTTGTTATCGCCGCTAACGATGCTGAGGGCGGTATGGCGGAAGCGCCTGTTGCCTACAACGGCAACGCTGCCACGGACCAGCAGCATACGATGGTGAGCGTTATCGGGATTTGTCTCGAGGATGCCGCGCACGACGCGTTTGCGTATTGCTTGGTTGATCTCAGGACAAAGGGCTTTAAGTTCGTCCTTTAAACTCTAACCTAGTGCCCCCCTCCTCGGAGGGGGGCACATAGGGGGCGCGATGCTGATCAAGGATTGGGTAGAGGCCATAACGATCCAGTCTTCAAAGGATCAGCACAGGCACACTGCCGCATTTAGGCTCAATAGCGCCTTTCAAGCTATTGCTCGGGACCATCTGTGGTCCTGGCTCACAGACCAATTCTACTTCACGACTGTCCCGACTCTTCCTGTTGTGACTACAGAGCTTTACAGTGGGACGGCAGGCAGCTCCCTCATTACCACAGGGGCTGGCACTGTCCCGCTTTCGTGGACTGGCGCAGAGATTCTCATTGAGGAGCAGGTTGCTGGCAACGGGCCGTCGATCCCTATTCATATGAAAATCACTAAGATCGGCTACTTCGCTGGCGGGTCGTACAACAAGAATGCCATCTACCTAGATAAGGCTTTGCCAGAGAGTTTTGGTACTGCGAAGATCACCCTCTTCCGACGAGAGTATCTCCCGCTGAGCAGCCTGCCTCAGGAGTGGACTGCGGATAGGCTCATTGGCCGCATCCGGTTCCGCGATATGCCCAACGCCTACAGATCCACAACAAGACCAACTCTTCAGTACCTGACTCGAAATGACTACCAAGTTAATTACGGGTCTGCGGTAGAGTCTGGTGCACAGGTTCCCAATTACTACCAGATGATGGCGTCCAGGCGGGTGCCATCGCCCAAGTTTGCCCCTGACGTAACAGGGACAGCCGTGGTCGGATCGAAGCCCGGTGTCATAGGGACTTACCACCTCGCGTTCGCTAACTACGATAGGGCCTCTGGGATTATGTCCCCACTTGGGCCGATCACGACTTACGAGAACGCGAGCGCTGCCGCCGGGCGGGCGATTAATGTAGAGTACGGCACTACTAATGGTGTGCCGGAGTGCTCGTTTGAGCTTATGTTGTTTATCTCTACAGCAAACCCCGTTGGGCTTGACGGGCAGGAGATCACGAAGGCATCTCGAATTAACGAGCGGATGATTCCGTTCTACCACGCGTCCTCGCACCCATACAACCACACCACACATGGCGCTGGGACCAAGGGTGGCGGCCAGTTTGCAGCGTTTCCCGTTAACGAGGACATTCCGACCCAGCCGAGGTACTACCCGCAAGCAGACTCTCAGATGGTATTCCTTAGAGAGCTGCCCGACTCCGCAGTGCCGTTCTGTGTTGATGGTAAGATTAAACTGCCGTGGTTCTGCGACCTGTACGACTCGCCCCCGGTTCCCGATAACTTCCAAGAGATTGTCAATGTAGCTACGATGGTTAGTATCGCAGACTCCTCTGGCGCTCCCAATGTTCAGATTAAGGGGCAGTATGAGTTTAACCTCAGGAAGCTACGCGGCAGGGATCTTAAGCGGAGTAGGACTGGGGAGGTTGATCCAAGGTATCGTGGTGATGTTGTTCCAAGAATTGACAGGTACGGGCTCCTTGACTAATGGCACGAACACTCCAAGTAAGATACCAGTTCATCGGTGGCGAGTCTGAGCATCAGTTCAACAACGCCGGTAAGATTAGTCCGAGGAGTTACAACTTCCTCCCGGACAAGCGCGGGTTCCTCAGAACCTACCGTGGAAAGAAATCAATCTTTGCCCCGTCTCTGCCAGGGGAGTTGGCAAGTAAGTGGGTTACTGCTGGTGCTAAGTTTGTTGATGTGCACGGCAGGGACCGCAACGTCGTTGTTGCTGGGCGCTCCATCTACGCGGTTGACGGTAAAGACTTCACACTCCTGTTTACGTATCCTACGGACATCGGCTTGGATGCTGGGACTGCCCACGTTAAGATCCTCGAGCATAGGAACCATGTAATCTTTCTCCACCCAGGGCATCCGCCCCTTAAGTGGAATGGCGACGAACCTGTTAATTGGGTCGGCGTCCGCGAGGTTCCAGCATCACCAGAGGTTCACACGTTCCCCGTGTTTGATCAGGGTCAGGTCTGGGGCGGCGGCACTGCGAAGACGGTTGCGATCTGGGGTGCGCAGGACTTGGGGGCGACGGGAGGCGATCACTACTACCCTGTTCCGTTTTTGCAGAGTGACATGGAGGTCGACGGTGCCGACATAGATAGCCTCTACTTCTGGAAGGTCGCTTACCAGAACTCAAATGGCGCTCTTGGTAGGTGGTCATCGCCCGTCAGGTGGAAGGTTGGCCCGACTGTTGGCGCGGATAATAACACTAAGGCAGCTACAAGGCTTTTCCCGATAATTGAGTGGGATAGGCCAAAGGATAAAGGTCCAACAGAGACCGGGACTGACATTACCCACGTTTGGGTGGCGAGGACTAGCAACGCGATTGCAGACCCTGACGCCGCCGCATTCTTTCTACAGGGCATATACCCGTATACTCAGAATAGAATCACAGACAACAAGGCTGGGCTAAGTTTGGCGGTTGATGAGGATAACTTCCCGCCAGAGAAAGCTGGGCTTGGTTGCATTTGGCGTGATTTCGTTTTCCTTTCTGGGAATAGAGCGGACCCCTATGGTGTCTGGTATTCAAAGTCTGGGTATTGGGAAACCTTCCCTCCACTGAATTACTATAAGGCAACAGACGTAGTAACTGCGGTCCTTCCGCTGTCTGACAGGGTTGTCGTTGTTACCGAGAGTACCATTGAGGTCCTTTCTTTCGATGGTAACACCCAGACGTTCGCCCTATTTAGAAAGGACGAGCGCCGTGGCTCTATCCTTGGAAACTCGCTAGTTATATTCAAGGATAACATATTTGGATTCTTTACAGACGGGTACGGAATCTTTGATGGGTTTCAGTACAAGGGCGTTAGCGCAGATCAGGATGAGTTGTTTTCATACATAGATCGACACAACTCAGACCGGATACGGGCGTTCATTAATCCGGCATCTGGTTACTGGTGTGTTGTTAACTTCAACGCAAAGTCGGCATCCGGGAGTACGATGCTGCTGTACTACGACTTTAACAATAATGCGTGGTTCAGGATTCTAGATACAAACATTTCATCGATGTGGCTTGACGATGAAAACGTCGTCGTTGGCGGGTACGAAGACATCTACACCCTTGACGCGGGCACTGGACCGCCGTCCCCTGGTGCCAAGCTAGAGATAACAAACACATCGTTCTCGGAGGGCGACGGGAGGGCCGCGTTGGTTCAGAAGACAATTAGCTCGATCTACCTCCTTTCCGGATCAACCCAGAACATAGAGTGCGATGCTAGTTTCTACGCGGATGAGAATCTGATCTCGCCACGGGCGACAGCAAAGTTTTCCCTCAGGGGTTCGTCGGAGGTGTCGTTCCAGGATTCGATTATGGATCCTGCGTGGAACGACGCCCTTTGGGATGAAGATACATCGGCGTGGGTCGGCCCCCGAATGGTTTGGCAGAAGATTGTTGACTTTGATGAGTCCCTTGTATTCCACTCGATAAGAACGTCCTTCACGTTCCCACCGTCCTCAGTCGCAGAGATTGCTGGCATCGGGTACGATATTGAGGTCGTTCCAGTACAGCCGGGTGTTCCGTAATGTTTAATCGCGGAAGAGATATTTCCCTCGTTTCAGTTCTTAACTGGCGCGATGTCATGGACAACCTTATTAGGTTCGTCCGTGGGGTCAACACGATTGACAGGCATGCGGTAAAGAAAGAAAGCCTGACGCGCAGTAAGTTGGATACTAAGGTTGCCCTTAGTATGGAAGGGCTTTACCAGACTGATCGTAAGTTTAATATACAAGCCACATCTCATTGGACCGGGGGAGCTTGGGACGATGACGAGCTTTCCAGGTATAAGATTTGGAGGGGTATCGTAGACCTCGAAGATCACGAGACTGGGACGTACGCCATCCAATACCGCATTCAGTTTTCTAATGCCCAGCTTCCGGACTTTGGTGTGGTCCACTACGCCGCGTTTCTTTCTGTTGATGGCATAAGACAGCGCGGTCCGTTCGGGGGCGATGACTACCTTGCGTGCTCCATGCCGACATCTCACGGCCACGCGACCGTGAGCGAGGGCATGCTTGGTGTTTCGTTGTCTGGTTTTTCGTTTTGCGAGCTTCTTCCTGGCAAGCATACAATCGATGTTGATTTCTTTAACGGAAATAACTCTGATTTGTACTTTGAATACGCTGACGTTTCAATAACGAGGTTTAACTGGTAATGGCTAGGCTATCACTCAGCGGGTCTCTTGTTTTTAGGCACGCAAAGGCAGTCGCCGCTACTGTCAATGGGCTCTACAATTCCATCAGGGACTGGACTGTCAGTAGTCTAAGCGTTGATTCGTTGCGACCGAGGGCCATCGAGCGAAGGCACTATAAAGAGCCCATCACGATAGTTGGGTCAAAGACTAACAGGCACACGGGGGCCATCGCTGTAGGATCTCCTGTGTGCGAGGTCACCTACACCCAGCAGCACGCGCAGTTCCAGGCACTCGCTCTTGGGTTTGTTTGGCCGAGGCGTGGAGACGGTGATGTCACCACGCCAGATACTGTTGCGGCAAACGAGGGCGTCTTCATTGACTGGTATGACAATGGCGCTGGAGCGTGGCATGGGGGGTATAGGCCAGTCCCGTACCTTCCTCCATACTGGGGCTTTGGCTCGCTTGATACCCTCTTCCTCGTAAAGACAGGGCCGAACGTCGGCCCTATTCCGACTTACCCGCCCCCATTGGTGCAGACGGGCGGCGGCCCATGCACAGTTACGAGTCTTATTGTTAACCTTGAAGAGCACGACAGTCTCATTAAAGACATGACTAAGATTGGCCTTTTCGGTACAGCTGGTCACGCTGCCTTTGATGGAAAAGCAGAGCTTTGGGTCTTCGTAGAGGATAAGGGAATTACCTAATGCCGATTTCTGCACTTACAGACCACGTTGCCGGGGCGGTCATGAACCTTGCCACCCTCACGGGCAACAACCAGTTGATCGAGAACTACCTACGTGGCGAGGTTGATGCTGCTGATTTTCAGGATCTGATCGGGCGGGTGTATGGTGTGGCTGGACAGAACCACAGGGTTTATGTTCAGACAGACGGACTAGATTCGAGCGCCCCGATTAGGTACGACGTTACGGCCGGCATTACGAGTGGCGCTGGCGCGGCTCCATACGGGACACCGATTGCGCTTGACAAGGACTGTGAGCTTGACTTTACAATTTATGGTCCGCAGGACCAGTACAACACCGGCACAGTCTATGCGGTTAAGCCAGCGGACTTTATCTCTGGCTGGGTATGGGAGAGCCTCGGGAATAACCCGACGGCAGCCGCTGATGGTACAGGGACGGCATTGACGACAAACCCGCACTCCTACGCAAACTGGCTCTTTAACGCTCCTGCGCCGACAGCGGCGGCTGCGTGGGCAGATGGTACGGAGTTCACCGGGCGGTTTGCTAAGGAGAGGTATTACGACAGGTGGCTCACTGTTCCTTACGGATGTAAGCGGATCTGGGTTCCGGAGCCCTGCTGCCTCTACGTTGTCGCCATGACGCAGGGGACGTGGAACCACAACATGAACATGCTGGCTCTGGAGCATCAATGGCAGGCTGATGCAGATCCAAGGAAGTCTGCGGGTCCAGATATTGTCTACCTTCACGAGTCCAAGTACGACAGGTCTGCCGTGTTCCGGCTGTTCATTGATAAGGACAACGATAACGATAATCGACCGTTCAAGTGGAAGTCCAATGGAGCAGACTTCTACGCAAACTGGTCGCCTATTCAGGATCTTGTAGATCAGCCGAGGATTGGCTACGGAGGGAACAATGACGCGGGCGCGGACCAGGGCAAGATGCTTGGACTTGAGTGGAGCTTCACCTGTTGGCACCGAGCGACCGCTCGCGTAGCATCCAGGATCTATGTACCAGAGGCCGGCTACTACAATATCTCACTTAGGTATAACTCTAGGTATTTCCACGGGTTTGTTGATCCGGATATTGGAGGCGGCATCGGCACTTGGGTTAACAGTTCCTTTGCTCGCACAGAGAATGAAATTTCGATTGACGATAATGACGTTGCAGAGCGACCTGGGCCAATCAACATTGCTCGGTGGGAGAAGACGAGCATCGGAGCAGTCGCACACTTCGTCCCTGGCGTTGCAGCTGCCAACGCATTTACGGATGACGTCGATGACGGGACTCAGGCATGATTAAGAACCTTAACTATAAAGAGCTTAATGCCCACCTCGAGGCTGCTGGCCTTCCGAGGGCTGTTGGCATGCGCGAAGTCCAAAGATCGCTTGGAAATGAGTACGTCATGCAGCCCCCAAAGATGGGCGGCACTGAGCGTGTTAAGCTAAAGAGAATCAACTCTGTATTGTTTGGAGGTGTGTGATGGCTCTCGCAAGTGGAAGCCCAGGAGATTTTAATCTAAACTACGATGACTTCGCGGATATGTCAGAGGAGGAGATTGAACAATCTAAGAACGAGGCTATCGCAGGGACTATGCTTGGCGATATTGGAGCCTTCGCATCCATGGGCTCTGCGGCAGGCCCGTGGGGAGCCCTCATTGGCGCAATCGTCGGTACAATCGTTGGCGTTGTTGATGCTGATGTTTCAAGGAAGGCGATGGAGGCTGAGCTTGCAGAGCGCGAAGATCAGCGTCAGGATCTTCAAGATAGACTTTCTGAGGCGATGGACTACAGGACAAACATTATGAGGCACGCTGAGGCGATGCTTCATCCCGTTGAGCAGAGTTTTAGAACCAGGGCACGCGCGTTTGGCGCTCAGATTGCCTCTCAGGGACTCACTGGTGCGCAGGCGATTTCAGCGCAGCTCAATGCTGAGAACTTTTACAGAGAGAGGGTTGGCCCATCGCTCCCGGCTGTCATGGCGGCGGCAGAGCAAGAGGGTCAGCGACGAGCAATGCTCAGGCTTCAGTCGATTGAGAGCGAGCACAAGATTGACCTTGCGCAGCAGCAGATGGACCTTCAGGCAGACATGGCCGCTGGGGCTGCAAAGCAGGCAGCGATGTCTGGGATCACTCAGGGGATCTCATCGATGGCGATGGCGGCAGCAGTTGGCGTTGAGGACTTGCTTGAGAATCAGGACATCGGTAATATTGCTGGAACGAGTCAGCAGGGGATCACATCCTCTGGCGCTGGAGAATCTCCCTACAGCGTTGTAAATACAGGTGCGATGAAGCAGTCTGGTGTGGTTCCTGACCCGGAGGCGTATATTGCACAGTATCAGCATTTTATTAACCAGGGCGGTGAGGGCGTGTTTAAGTACAACGCAGCCCAGGGTCAGGCATATTCAACGTCATCACCGATGCCAGTGCACCCTGGAGAGGGTGCTGCAACAAAGATGCCCTGGGAGGATTAGACAATGCCGCAGGATCTAGTATCACTTGGAGCGATGGCCGGAGTCGGTCAGGGTTTAGGCGGGGCTGGCGCAACCGCCCTTGACGCAACGATTAAGCTGCGCCATCAGGATCAGCTGTTCTACTTAGGTATGCAGCAGGCGACGATCCAGCTTGCAGAGCTTAAGGAGCGCACGAGGCAGAGCGACCTTGTGCACAAGAGATTCTATCAGGGACTCCATGCTAATGAGCTGACCCAGATGCGCGATATCAAGGCCAGGGAGAAGCTCGAGAGTATTAAGCATGATTTCAACATGGAGTTCGGTTCTCAGCAGAACGAGGCTGCGTTTGAGCGGACTGAGAGGTCTGCCAAGGCGACCGAGAGGTCTGCTTATGCTGCCGCTGGCGCACGAAACAAGGCGACTAGGCTCGCTGAGCAACAGTGGCGCGCCGGGCAGACAGAGGGACTAACTAAGGATGCTAGCATGTATATCCTTAGTAAGCTTCAAACTCAAGATGGCAATATCATGGACCAGCAGCAGTTTGCTCAGTTCGCTAAGGATGAGGGCTTTGCTGGGACTGCCGCAGCCCAACAGCACCTGTATAACCAGTGGTCTAAGGGTGTCACGGCCAGATACGGCAAAGATGCTGTCGTTCCGGATTTCAATTCATTCATGTCTCTTTGGAACCTTAACCAGACTGGGGATGCTAGGGAGCATTATAAGTGGCAGGAGGGTGTGGACAGGGAGCTTGATAAGGCGTATCGGATGAAGGGTATTTCCCAATCTGCGGAAGACATCGCCCTTGTTCACAAGATGGGGACTGACGATCTGCCAATCATGAGGGACGCTGATGGCTCGGTGGAGTTTGATTCGGGCGTGAAAGGCCAAGAGCTAAATGAGTGGATGAGGCAGGCTATTCATAACGCCCCAGAGGATATGAGTGGGGATGAGCGAAATAACTGGTACAGGACGACACTTGCGGCATACAAAGACATAACTGGCCGAGATATGAACGACCTCGACCGCACTGAGCTGCGTGCCATGGATTTGATGTTCAGGGAGCACTCCGCGAAGCACGGCAAAGGAAGGTCTATCATGCTCGGAGTCAGTGGTCTTAGCGAACCACAGGCTCGCATCCTCAATGAAAGGGTTCAGGGGTATCATGATTACGGATCGCGGGATACAACGGGGTCGCTGACGTCCACTAGCGCGAACGGATCAAGCCCGAGAGCTGTTATTAAGCACTCCGGTATTATTTCGCAGGCTGTTGCTGACGCTGGGTTCGCGCATGGAAGGTTCATGACTGCGGAGAAGAACGACGATCCTCGCGGCGCTCTAGAGCAGGTTCTTCACGTTAAGCGCATCCTGGCGGATATGGACGATCCAAAGAACCAGGAGGCACGTGGAGTTAACCCGGAAGCCTGGGCGCACAGGAGGCGGGAGATTGCCCGTCTTTACAATGATATGCTTGCTGATGTCAGCGGGATGGATATCGATCCTAAGGTCAAGGAGAGCATTGAGGCTGCTGGAGGAGATACTGGAACCGGCGGCTGGCTGATGACCCCCGGCGGGACGGTGAACCGTGGAGAGGAGCCCGCACCGGGGATGGGCGAGGAACGCTCCCGTGGTAATGTGACTAAGGGAACGATTCGCAGTGGGAGAGCGCACGGGCAGACTGAAGAGGCTGTAGAGGGGTATTGGGCTAGCACGTTATCTGGAAGCTTCATCCCCGCAGATCGCCTTTCTGGCGTGGTCCCGATGATCACTGGCGCAGGATTGGACGAGGCTTCTGTTCGTCGAGTATTCTCTAAGGTTACTGATGGTGGCAAGAGACGGTACAGCACTGAGGACATCAGCGCCGCGCTTGCTGAGGCGGAAAAGGCGTGGGATTCCGAGAAGGGCGACATGTACGAGCAGGCCGGAGGAAAATCAAAGCTTCTCCAAAAGGGACCGACATACCAGGAAACCGAGGCCGCTATCACCAAGCAGTATGGAGGCGTGCCGTTTGACGAGAGGCCGCCACTCCCGCGCAAACGCAACGCTGAAGGAAAGAGTGTTATCGATTACGGAAGGATGGACAGGGAGGATGATCCGACGGCGAGCACGTCTCCGGTTGTCTCCGGAGAGGAGACAGGCCTGACCAGGAACAAGGCTGCAACCCGCCACAGCATGATCTGGGATAAGCAGACTGAAGGAGTTTCGGGTATCCAAGCTGCTCAGGACATCATTAGTGAGGTTATACTGAACGAGCACGTTGAGCTTGTTTCGACCGTTGGCCCCGGTGAGGAGTCTGAGCACTGGACCGCACAGGGAATTCTAGAAGACCTTGGCTTCGAGACTAGGATGGTTGAGCAGGCGTTCCACAGGCTCGCACTCCTCCCGAGGGAGGGGCAGGACGAGGATGCTTTCCGCCGCGCGTATGCAAAGCTCAAGAGTGACCGAGAGCAGTCAACCGCCGCAGCGGTTGACGCAGAGGACGAGAAACTGGCTGAGGAACAGTCTGAGGGTGAGAAATAGCAATGTCTAAGGACTTCTGGAAAGACTTCACGCCAGACCCTAATTGGGGCGCAAAGACGGGGAAGGCCGTCGAGGTCTCTGGACCCGGCGGCGAACCGTTCGACGATAGCGCGCCTCCGTGGGAAACGCCCACGTGGGCCTCCGACACTGTCATGGATAACCAGCAGAGTCGTGTCCCTCTTAGCTCTGGTGTTGCTGCGGCTGCTAAAGACGTTGGGATGATCACTGAGACTGAGCATGATTACATTTCGGCCATTTACCGTGAGCACGGCGGGAAGGACCCGGACGATCCTCGCAAGGATAGATACAGGACACGGCTAGAGCGTGTCCTCGGGTTCCATGATCATCGTGGTAAGCTGATGAACACAATCGGCGTGCTGGAGACGTTCTCCGGGTTCCGGTTCCTCGTATCTGCTTCTGCTGCAATCACAGAGGGACTTAAGGATCAGGAGACCAACTCGATGCTTGGCGGGTTTGGACTTGCGTGGTCTACGGAGGAGTTCAGCAAGGCGTGGCACGGCAGAGCGATGTACCGAGATGTTATAATGAAGGGCGGTGCCGACCCGGATAGCGGTTGGACGATGGCGGCTGGTATCGGCCTGGACATCTTGCTGGATCCTGCGACTTGGCTGACGTTTGGTATCGGCGCTGGTGCCAAGATTACTCTTCAGTCAGGGTCAAAGGCCGCAACCACGCTGTCCAAGAACCTCGGAAAGACTGCCGGAAAGAAAGCTGCGGCGGTCGCGAGCCGAGGTGGTGACCTCACGCTCACTAGATGGGGAGAGCTTGTACTCAAAGAGGCCGCGAGGGACTTCCTCAAGGAGACGCCGGAGCTTATGTATAAGCGTTTCGGTGTTAAGAGCGCGGATGATATTCTTCCTGAGCACGTTGGAAGGCTCCTCGATGACGGTGCAATGCGAGCTGGCTTCCTAGACTTCGCAATCGGATCCACAGCTAGGTATGAGAAGTACGCGCTTAAGGCACTTGAGTTCCAGAGGGCAGGAAAGAGTGTTATAAACCCACTCTCTTGGTCACAGAGAACGAAGAAGCTCGGAGGGTGGACGCCAAGAAGTCAGATGTACAAGGCCAAGATGGCGTCAGGCCCAGCTGGAATGTTCCAGGAGACTGCAAGCATCTGGTCAAAGGAAAGCTCAATCGGTCTTGGGATGGGGATCGTTGGTGGCCCAATGATCGGAGGCGTCGGTGGCGCTGCTGTTCCAATGCTGCTCGGGGCAGGCGGGATGAGCCAGGTTGTCGGTGGTGTGCTCGGAGCAGGCTTCGCTACGACACGATCTCCGCTTCTTAAGAATCAGGCCCTCACGGAGGGTGTGCTCAGCAGCATTAGCAAATACAACTCGCGGCAGGCCGAGAGGCTCAGCAGGGGGACGGTCCCGCCTGGACTTGGCCTAGCCACAAGAATGACTGTCGGAGCCGCAGGGGTTGCTCACGGCGGAATTGCGAGATTTCGGAATTACTTTACCTCTGCACTAGAGCGTGCTCCGGCTGAGGACAGGCTTGTCATTCAGGGCATGCTTGACAACGCCCACGAGGAGATGGCCAAGCGGACGTTCGATATCAGGTCGTTCTTCAATAAGAAGATTGAGCGCAAGTCTCTTGACGGCAGGGTCCGCACGTCCAGGATTACGGGCGAAGAGCGGATCAAGCTCTCCCATCACATCGAAGACCCCGCCAAGCACCCGATCCACCCAAGGCTTGCGCCAGCGGCAAAGTTCATCAGGGAGCAGTTTGACGAGATTTATGAACTAGAAAAGGAAATGTTCATTCACGGTAACTACCTCAAGGATTACGTCACCCACCTATACTCCTCCTCCACGTTTAACAACATCCTCGATTTCCTTAAGATCGAGCGGCCTGGGGCAGTTAAGGTGTCGCCTGATGTTACTAATGCTGGAAAGACGAATCCCTTCTCCCTGCACAGAAGGATTGCAACACTTGACGACGCTCTCATTTTCCTCGGTCCTAACCACGTTGAACTTGATATTGCCAGGATCCTTAGTTCTCGTTGGAACGTATCTGCTCGTATGCGGACAAAGAAGGCCCTGACTTATCAGATGTGGGACAAGTATGCCATTGGTGGCATGAAGGACTCCCTCATTATGGAGCTTGGTGGCTGGAGAAAGCTCCTCAACAAGGCTCGTTACTATCAGCCCTACCTGGACCTCGGTGCTCCAACGAAGGCATCAAAGCAACAGTACGACCAGATCGACAGGCTTGCCGCAGACATCGCAGAGCATGATCTGAAGGTCCTGTCCCGACGCGGATCGGAGCAGCTTAAGGGCAGGGGCAAGAACCAGAGACTTGAACTCGCACCCTCTAGGGCGAGCACTCGAAAGATTCCTATTAGGCAGGAGGGAAGTCGCATCACCCACATCTGGGAAGCTGAGGGCGGCAAGCTTATGCAGGGCGAGACGGTCCTGCCGTTGGAAAGATGGGGGAGAATCCCGACAAGGCAGGGAGCGGAGAAGACTAAGCGTTGGTTCCAGAAGCACCCCGACAAGGATGAGCTTAAGGAGATCAGGAGGAAGAGGCTGCACAAGTCGACCACGCATAACAGAGAGCTTCTCAGTTACATCGTCAAGGAGGCGATGGGTGTGAACTACGGGCGGATGACTGCTGGAGAGGCGCAGTTCCTTACAGATTTCCTCAAGGCTCATGTTAAGCCTATCACCCTCTTTGATGCGGGTACAGGCAAGTGGACGCCTCATGGGTGGTTCCATCCAGACGGGATGAGCGTTATCAAGATCGAGGAAGGTAAGATCGCTCGTCAGGTTGGTTTCTTTGAAGCAAAGGGTGTTAATACAACTATCGACTTGCAGACTGGTAAGCCCCCAAAGTACCGGGAAACCCAGCAGCAGCAGATGTCGTGGGACCAGGACGGGCATGCTTTCGGCCTTTCCGGCGCTCCATTTGATGTCGGCGCGTGGAAGACGGAGCGGGACGCGTGGGTCGCTGGCGGAAAGGTTGGCGAGGGGCCAGTCGGGAGGGGCTCTAGCTACGGTAAGCAGAGGTATGCTGTAGCGGAGTTGGATAAGGTTGAGACCGGGGAAGACCTAGCGGCTTACCTCCTTAAGCACCTCGAGGACGAGTCCTTGAAGGCTGTTGTAGAGAGGATGACCAAGAACTTCGACGGCAAGGACTATAGGGTTTGGACTAGCGAGGAGAAGTGGACGAAGGCATTCAATGATCAGAAGAAGACTATTATCAGTACCATCAATGATGTCACTAAGGGAAAGATTGACCATAGGACTAATAAACCCATCAACGGCAGCAAGCTCAGAATGGAGGATGGCCCTGATTACTATCCAAGGTTCAACTCGATAGAGACCCTGGAAACATATGTCGAGAAGATGACGAATCGATACCAGGGCGCTCTGTCGAAAGAAAGCATCAGGCGCATCTATAGAGAGTTTGAGCTTCTCCAGGAGAATCGCCCGCCTGGAAACATTCTCTCGGGCAACGCGTATGGAGTTCACCAGTCACCGCACTTTGGATCTAGTGGATCGTTCAACAAAGGACAAATCTGGATCAGGCCACATGGATGGAATGTGAGTGGGGCAAATTCTCAAACCCTAGTCCATGAGCTTGTTCACGCCGGAACAGTCCACGTTATCGAAAAGGCGAGGCATCTTAAGAACTTTGGGCCAAAGGGATCCAGGAAGAAGCTGAGCAAATCTGAGAAGGATATGGCTAGGCACTTCGACGACCTTGAAAAGCTGTTGCTGAGGGACATCTGGGACGAGATTGATAAGCTTGGCAGGGAAGCCAATGATACGATGGGGTGGTATGGGAAAAAGAACGTCGATGAGATGGTTGCCGAGGCGTTTACTAACAAGAAGTTCCAGCGGTGGCTGAAGACTATCCAGGTAGCGCCAAGCGATACTGGCTGGACTGCGTTCCTCAAGAAGCTCGGAGCCCTGCTAGGGCTCAAGCCAACGGATCGAAATGCTCTCGTTGCCATCTTTGAGTCCACAGACGGACTCATGAAAGCGGAGGCAAAGGCTTACGACGAAGCTAGCGATTGGTTCAAGCTTTCGAGGAGCGCCCTCGACTCTAAGGTCCCAGAACATCTCCAGGCTGTAACTGGAAAGAAGGTCACTGTTGGAGGCGGGACGTACAAGGACCTCTCCGATACTATGGAAGTCTCGCTCAGCGGTGGCAAGCATGGATCTGAAGGAAGAATTAGCATCCACCTGAATGTCAGGGGTACATCGCCCACTGCTGCAATTGATATGCACAGGAAGCACCTGATTCTCGGTGGTGCCAACCTGGATAATCTTCCCAGGAAGGAGTTTATAGCTCAGCAGGCAGAGCTGAAGGCAGAGCTGAAGACGGGGCTGAAGGCTAAGGAGCATAAAGAAGCCCTCCCCGCGATTACGCTCCGTGTTGATTCTAAGCACCTTACAGTCACTAGCAGCAACCTCCCAAGCGGCGTCGCTGTCGGCATGGAGACTGGCTTCACCGCCTACCTCAAGGCCCTCCAGGAGGCACAGAAGAGAGGCCTTGGGTTCGCGTCAGACACAAGACTCAATTCGATGTCCAGGCGCATTTATGAGAAGCTCCAGGAAAAGGGGATCCCGTTTGTCCGGAGAGGCGAGGGCTTCGATCCTATAAAGGCGCTAGAGTCCAGCTTGGCTGGGCGTCCTGCGAAAGAGCCGGGTTTCGCGTACAAGATCTCAGCCGAGGACCTGAGGAATGTTGACCTAGAAGAGATCATGACGTCCGGAGGACCAGCCTCCACAGCCTATGCGGCTGGGCGACAGAGGCTTGTCCCTGTTGGCCGAGAGGTCTGGAATGTTGACCCCTCTATGTCGACACGAATCGCAAGGGACGTTCTCAAGAGACGACACAGTAAGGCCAAGTCTGAGTTGGCCTCCCTCGAGAGAAGGCCACCTCGTTCCGGCTCGGTAGAAGACGCCCGCGCGACAGAGATTCGGATGAAGGACAGCCCGTCCAAGGCCGAGCTTCGCGAGCTTAAGAAGATTGAGGGAAAACAGCCGTACACCGATCAGGAGAAAGCGGCAAGGCTACTTAATGAGGTCGACAAGACCGCCCCCGCGCTCTCCAGGGGACGGTACTCCAGCAGGCAGATTTCTGAGGTCATGGAGGATACTGTTAACCCAAAGATCAAGAAGGTTAGCCCGCACAGGCTCTTTGAGACAGAGAAAGATGTTATTAGCCAGCGGATAAGGTCGAGTCGTAAGGAGGCGAGGCGACTCCAGCAAAGCGCAAAGAACATCATGGATGCGAAGCCTGAGATTAAGGGGACGGCGCAGAAGGTTAAGTCAGCCCACGCTAGACTTGAGCGGGTAACAAAGGCACTCGCCAAGACCGAGGAAAGAATTGCAAAGCTAGAAGCCTCCATGGACAAGAAGGGAACCGCGCTCAGTGCGAAGATCCAGGCAGAGGATGTTAGGTACTCTGCTGCCGAGGAGGGCTACAACAAGTTTGTCAGTTCCGCGCGGGACATTGTGGACGAGCTTGACGACCTCAAGGCAATCGGTGTCCCGAGTAAGAAGCAGGCCAGGAAGATTCAGCAGCTTGAGGCTCGTCATGTGAAGGCTAAGGTGAGGATTGAGAAGGCTGAGGCGAAGCTTATCGCATCGGAGGGTAAGCTTGCAGCACTTCAGAAGAAGAGGATCGAGACGCTCACCGGAGCAAGCGATTCGATCCGCCACACGCAAGACTCTTACGCTGTCTACCTTGCGGAAATCCGGCGCGCGAAGAAGGACATCTCCACGAATACACCATCCTCGATCATCGAGGAGCAGGTTATCGGGATGCGAGCCAGTGCCAGGGAGTACACTGGTAACGCTAAGAACCTCGAGCGAGACCTTGCAATCAAGGAAGGAAGATACGTTCGCGGACTCGAGGATATGTCTGGCGAGTTCGTGATGCCAAAGAGTATCGTCCAGTCCATCGACGAGGCGCTCTCCTCTGGCTTCGATATGAGCAAGAAGGTTGATCGAGCGATTCGCTCCTACCAGTCATTCCAGAAAGTTTGGAAGGTGCCGCTGACTCTCCCGTTCATGGGCTATTGGGGACGCAACCTAGTGACCGCCGTTGGCCTGACTGCGAATGCCGTCGGGTTCGCAATGCTAGACCCACGTAACGCCCTCCCAGTCTTTAATGTTGTTGGCAACCTTCTCTTCAGACAACAGTACATGGACTTTGGACGACTCGCCAGGGGTCTTCCCAAGGGTGTCCGCAAGGCTTGGGGTAAGAAGCTTGGTAAGGCTCAGAAGCAGTGGGAGGAGCTTGAGCTTACGACCGTGTACGGTGATAAGGTTTCTGTCAAAGAGATCACAGAGCAGGCTATTAAGCGAGGCGTTAACCACGGGTTTGTGTACTCTGAGCTTGTCCATGAGCCGTTCAGGCGCATGGATGGAATGGCGCATGGATGGATGATCGCCAAGCCTGCTGGAGTCATGAAGAACGCAGTCTACTCAGCGACAATGGTTGGTGAGACTCTGACCGACGTTCCGTTCAGAGTTACGCTGTTCACCCAGGAAGTCCTCAAGGGCAAGTCCTACGCCGAGGCTGCGGAGTCGGTTAAGAAGTACCTGAACGACTACTCCCGCCTCTCTCCGTTTGAGAAGAAGTGGATGAGGACGTTCATCCCGTTCTACTCTTGGACTCAGTTCAGCCTTGAGCACGCGTTCAAGCTCGCATATGAGAAGCCAGGACACTTCCTTGCTCCGTTCAAGGCTACGAGGGAGATTTCAGCAGCACTGACAGCCGACAGCCCTCCGGACTACGCGCCACAGTGGATTAACGAGCGACTCGGAATCTGGTCTGGACCAAACGAGCACGGGTACTATACAAGACTTCAGGGCTTTGCGATCAACCAGGAGGAGGCACTGCGTCAGGTGTTCGCTATGCGTGACCTTGCAAACGCAATCCTCGCGCAAGGGACTAAGGCACCTATCGTTGGTGGCGCAATCGAGTCTGTATTTAACCCAGCAGAGAACGCTGATGCGCTCGATCAGGCACCGCTAAGATTCCTCGCACAGATGGACTTTGGACTCAAGGCTGCTGCCGAGCTTGTTGCCAAGCAAGAGTTCTTCAGTGGCGCGCCAATTAAGGGACAAGAGCTGATGTCGACTGGGTCCAGGCTTGAGGCCGGAAGAGGCTTCAGCCGAGCGGACGACCCAGAGGGCATCCTTGAGAACACTCTCACAGTTGGCGGCCTTGGCGGCAAGTGGATGAAGTCGTTCCTTGAGTACACAGAAAAGGGTGACGAGGGAGAGCGAACCGCGAAGATTGATCCGTTCAAGCGTTGGATGATTGGTCAGACGCCGATCTCAAGATTCGTCAGCAGCTACGAGCGACACGTTAAGGCCTCTAAGATGGGTGAAGTCAGTTACAAGCAGGCAGCCGCCGCCGCACTCGGCATCCATGTTTACAGGCTCCACCCGACAGAGCAGCGGTACTACCGAGATAAGACACGTATTGCTGCTGTGACTGCTATGTACCGACAGGCCCACCTCATCGATAACAAGATCATTGTCTTCGATAGAAAGCTTCCGGGCGCTGACAGGGTGGATGAGGATGTCCTCGCTCCAATGCTGGAACTCCAGAAGCAGATGGATGAGCAACGCACGCAAGAGAAACCCACCTCCAGAAAATCTAAAGGTGGGTCTCGTCGGCGCGGGCGTCGCCAGGGTGGCGAGTTCGGGGATCTCGATTAGCTACTTACCCATCGCCGCGTCACTCCAGTCCTTGAACTGAGACGCGGCAGCCATCGCCCCGAGGCTGTTGCCCTTTGGTGACTTGACGGCCGCGTCCTTAAACCGCTCATCTACGCGCGCGTGCCCCGTGGACTCCTTCGCAAGAATGTTATTGATCTGACCTTCGTGCAGCTCTGCCGCGAGTGGACTTCCTTCGTATCCCCACATCGCACCCTCTCCGGCGAACTCCGGTGGCGGGTCGACAGCAGAGAAACTCTTGATAGCATCCGAGTTGGTGATGGAGCCACCGAGTAGCTCCGAGAGCATTCCCGCGATCATGATCCGCTTCTTGTGGCTGAGCCTCGCTGAGAATCCTCGCAGGTCCTCCGGGTGATCTGCGAGCCAGAGTGCTATGGTTTCTGGGTCGTCATACTCCCTGGGCCGGGTTGCCGCCGCCGGGGCCGGATCGGCCTGCTCCGGGGCTTCCTGGGGTGGGCCAGAAGGCCCCTGGGCCGCCGCTGGGGCCGCTTCTGGGGCCAGGGCCAGCCCTGGGCTGGCTTCCTGGGCACTAGGGGCTTCCTGGGGCCGCTGGGGGGCTTCCTGGGCACCGGGCAGGTCCCGCCCGATCCGCATTGTATACTCAACACCGTCCTTGTCACTCACGAGAAGTGTCACCTTTCCGTCCGCGAGTGTAATCGAGTCAACGGTGACAGCAACGATGTCTCCTGTGGTAATAAAACTCATTCGTAACCTCCAAAGAATTCAATCATTGTAATTTCAGATGGATAATCAATCTTCTGCCATAGCTCGCGGTGCCTGTTTCCCTTGGTCCCCATCGCTGACGTCGGTATCAGATAAACAGAACCGTCCTTCCATAGAAGTCCGATGCCAGTTCCACCTGCGAGGTTTATATCGTTAAGGTATTTAATCTGAAGAGGGGTAAACCAACCATTGTTCACCTTGACCTCTATTGCGTAGAACCTACCAGCAATGACGCCAGAGAGGTCACTTAGGCCACGCTCAGAAAACTCTGTCCCGTGGTTCTTCCACCACTTAGAGCGGGGGAATGCCTTCCTTAGTTCGATCTTGAGCTTGTTACTGAATGCTGACTCGCCCTGCTTCTTTGCTGGCGTTGATGCGCGTGCGCGTCTCATAGAAGAGTTCCTTGTCTTGCTTGGTCTGAGACCGTTAATTTGAAGTTACTGATTATCGTTTCCGCAACATCCCCACGGCCCTCGGATGACCCGGCTGCTGAGTACTTGACTGTGTATTTGTCAAAGTACCATCTGCCGTCGTCATTAAGCCACTGCTTGTACGCCTTCTCAGACTGAGGAGAGTTAGTCATGAGCGCAAGATTCCCTTGGTCATGTATCTCGTCCATCAAGTGAGCAAGGTCTCTGTGGTACTCTGGGGGAAAGCTGTCGGCGTACCCTGCCGTCTCGTAGTACGGTGGGTCTAGGTAGAAGAACACCTTGCCTTGAGCGACCTTCTTGTTGTATCTCTTTATAAGGTCACTAAAGGATTGGCATTCAATAAACACCCCTGGAGACGCGAGTCGCTTTGCGCATGCCTCGAGAAGATCAGCTTGTAGTTTTCCTGGTCCGGAAGCAGGAGAACCTCCGAACGAACTCCAGGGTTTTCCATTGAAAGAACATCTAACAAGAAATCCGAACATGACTGCGCGTTCCCACGGACTTCTATTTCCATCCTGCCTTTGAAACAGTCTGTGTATAACCCTAGAAGACGGGATAGTATTGCATGCGACTGCAAGCTCTCCAGGCCACCTAGATGCAACTCTCCAGAAATTGATAAGATCGGTGTAGACATCGTTAACCACCTCTATGTGTGACGGTTTCTTGCAGAAGAACGGCTTAAGAGATCCTCCAAAGACCTCAACGTATGTATAGTGCTCAGGGTACCACTCCATCAACTGATGGACCATCTTCGACTTGCCACCCATCCATCTTACGGGCGAGTCCATAGGCGCGCGCGCCTTTCCTCCGGGGTCAGCAGGTTCACGGTACTCCCATCCGAGAGCATCAAGTATCCAGTGTGGTTCGTTAAGGAGCGCATCGGGGGGAAACTCGGTCCATAGATCGACCTTAGGATCCAGAGGTGGTGTAAGATCAGATTCGTCGTCCTGTTGATGGCCGTCGAGTTTGGTAGACTCGATGCGATCAACCTTATCGTCAAGCTCTGGTTGTCTTCCTCCGGCTCGTCTTCGCCACGTATCAACATTAGAACCACGCCTCTTCCCAGCATACGTCACTCCATTTCCAGACATTACTATCTCTTGCATATTAACCATAAACACTGGCACAGAGAGAGCGGAGGCGACCTCTTGTGCGCTCCACGCTTCCCCGTCCCGCATTAGGTCCACTACCTGTTTCTTAAAACTCATGACGGCCTCTGATTGTAGCATCTTGCTTGATAAGGTTAATAAAGGAAAGAAGCTGGGTTTCGACAGTCTCGAACCGCTCACCGCAGTCCTTGCACTGCCTAACCCGCCAAATTATGTTTTTATCCTTAGCCATTGCAAGGACCTTGAACAAGCCACGATGGCCGTCACCCGGCTTTGAAGCTGTCCTTGAATTGATTACTCCGGTATTGCCTTCGCAAATAATACATACCATTAGTGACTCCTTAGTTGCTCAAGAAGCTCCTTAAAGCCGTCGGACTTGTAGTATCCACTCCTTCGCCTGACAAGACAGTTGTTGTCAATAGAAAGAACCTTAAGGAATTCGTGTCGGTTAGAGATCCCTGTTACCAACGTGTCGATGACTTCGCTGGTGAGTGAATCATTGTAGTAAAGGTAATCAATTTTCTTCTGTCCGAGCCTGTTAAGGTATGCCCTGATCTCCTTAGAGTCAGCGATGCCCTGCCCGACGTACTTCTTATATGCAAACCACTTGCTACCGTAGAGGTTCTGTAGCCAAGTCTTTGCAACCTCAACATGGGCGCGTTTAACTTCCACATTGCCATCGCTGCCGACCGAGTATGAGAGTGCGGCCACAGCACAGGAAATTCGTGCAACCTTCCACCTAGCCTCCGAGGACGGCAGTAGCGTTAGCCCTTTGAATTCCTTAGAAAGCTCGGTGCTTGCCTCTAGGATGTATGCCGCAACATCGCCAGTAAGCTCTGGCCTCTGCTTCCATGCCCACCTGATATGCTGGGCTGCAACGTCCTTTGAGTACGCGGGCACGTCTGCGCTTGGTTGCTTGTTATAGATGTCTGGGTTGTCGTCCCGGTATACGCCAATGGCGTACTCAAAGCGAGCAACGTCCTGCGGGGTACTAATCAACTCGTTGATTGCAAACATTGTGGAGCCGTAACTTGCCATCTTTCTGTTGCCTAGAGGGTTGGTGCACATAAGCATCCGCAGCCTAGCAGAGCACTGGCGCAGTCCGCCAGCTATCGTCCTTGACGCGATGCCATCCGACCTGATGCTGGTCAGCTTGCTGAACACACCAGAGGTAACAATATCGTCTATCTCATCCAGCACAGCGACACCCTTGTCCTGCGTTGGGAGTGCTCCCCATGTAAAGAACTTCTTATTCCCGATTGAGTCTGCCCCGCCAACAAGGCCAGCGTAAGTGGCTCCCTCGCATGATATGAATCGACCGACTTTGTAGTGCCTCATTATAGACTTGGCTATTGTTGTCTTGCCTGCTCTGGTGTCGCCTATCAGGAGAACCTCAGCCCCAATCTTCTCATTCATTTTTCTATTGAGTGAGAACCTAAGTGGCATGAAGAACCCAAGCAGAGACCCCAGTATCAAGTCTGGTTGACCGTATATCTGAGCTATAAGCTCGGCAAACTCATACGTTATGTAAGAAAGCCTGTCTGTGACGTCCTGTGCTGTCGTGTTCCCGCCGGGGAGGGCCTTTAGTTGTGAGGCGATGCTATCATCAACATGCGAGTCCTCAAACGACCGCTTAACTGGATTCATTTCCCTCAGAATAAGCGATACTGTTGAGTCCTGTGGGTCTTGGATGACCTTGCCAGTGCAGCTGTGCGGCTCGTTTTCCTTGGGGCTCTCCTGACCGACGTAGTAAGCGCGGTGAACAAAGTAACTGGCCTGTTGATCATCGTCAACGTCCTCACGAAGCGAATCAACATCCTGCACAAGACCAACATTTACAATCCTCCTCATTGAGTACTCTAGTTCGGGATGCTGGCAGTTAGACGGTATGCTAGCAACATCTTCTCTTAGGTACTTTTTTTGTTTCTTTGGCGACAGTGACTTAATCTCTATCAGCGTGTCAGTTGGGACAACCCAGGACGTGTCGAAGCCGCAGCCCGGAAGCGAGCACTTCGCACACGAAGGCACCGGGTCAACCTGACCGCGAGTACACTTCGCAGTGACCTTCTCGGCAACGAAGTAAGGCGTGTCCCCAGAGCCGGCAATGACGCCTCGGAACCTAACTTCCTTGTCATAGAAGTCTGGATCCCTTAGTCCTGTAAACGGGATGTCGGAAGCCTCCTTGCCGTGCTCCTCCTTGAACATCCTCCGTGGAAGGTTTCGCCAATCTGAGAAGTCCCAGCCTCGCTCACGGTAGTAATCGTTTGGATCACCGAACGGGAGGTCAACAATCCTTACCCTGCGAGCGTGTTCTGCGACAGCCCTTGCGAGCCTGTCCGCACCCTTCTTTCCAGCAGGGTCAGAGTCCAGGCAGATATCGATGTCCATTCCATTGAAGGTATCGAGCCACTTCTTTGCGTAGGATCCCTCGCCGCATGTGAAGCACGCCGCAGGGACTCCCATTTGATTGAGAAGCACTGCCTTTAGCTCTCCGCCAGTCAAGCAGACCCATGTGTCAGTCTCCTGCCTTATCTCAGACAGCGACGCCTGCGGTGTCCCTAGTGCCTCAGAGGGGTATAGCGTGATAGAGTTGTGTCCGCGTACACCGATGACCTTGCCACCGTTCTTCCCGTGCGGCCTACAGACGTCGGTCCCCCAGCTAGCATTGAACTGCGATGCGTCTTCGCCTTCTGGGATTGCCTTGTATACGCGACCACCCCGCTCCCAGATGCAGTGCGCGCGCATGATGTCATGCTTACGGATGTTGACGAGCTTGCCCCTGTGGTAGATCGGGATCCAGAGACGGTAGGAGTTGTTGTCCCACCCGAGTCCGTACCGCTTCACAGAGTCTAGTGTTATCCCGTAGTTGCCGTGCAGCCTGTTAAGGACGGCGTCTTTCTTTAGGATTGTTTCCTGAGCAGACTTCAGCTTCTTAACTTGCCTCTCGTCAGTCAGCCATACAGTCCCGCCCTTCTTGGCAGCGACCGACGCCCTGTGGTGTGGTGCTGGCGCGGGATCTCCAGCCCACTCAGCAATCTGTACGAGAGCCTCCTTAAACTCAACACCCTTAACCTTCATCCATGCAATAAATATATCGCCAGAGACTCCGCACCCGTGGCATCTATAGCCACCGTGTTCCTGAGAGACAGATAGTGATGGTGATTTGTCGTTGTGCCAGGGACAGTGAAACTGTATGCTAGTTCCTGCGTTACGACCTTTGCCAAACAGGTGAGTGTAGTAGTCCTTAACCCTAGCTATTGCGGACTCTTTTACCCTGTCTTTGTCGTACTTCTTATGTACCTGTGTGCTTCGTTTGGCCAGTCCCTCGTGCTGAAGGGACTCCCCAGACATATAACCTGGACGCCCAGCAGGCTCAGGACTGCCATTGTCGGGCTCCAATGACACGCCGTTGGAGGGCGGTGGACTTGGCTCTGAGTTGCCCCAAGGGAAAGTAGGTGGACCCGAACCATTACTCCCACCCCCAGCCACGTCTTTACTGGAAGGCTTTGAAGTTCCCGACTTAAGTGCCTCTCGAAGCAGGTCTGTGTTAACCTCTTTTCCGTCGTCCTTGCTGGGCACTTTAATAGTTGCGTCGAGTACGGGTGGTGGCATCCAAGAAGGTCGATTAGGGACCATACTGCTAGCTCCTCAGCGGACGGCGGTTTCTTGAAGGGCCAGCTTTTTCTATAAGGAATCCTAAAAGCCCCTAATCCGGGTTCCTTATTGTGAGGTATGTCCCCTATGATCCCGTATTCCATCTCAGAGCCGTAGCCCTCACATGGGTTGTGAAACCTTGGTTTTATAAGAGTGCAATCACACAACATAAATTCACCACAAGAAGACCCAGGAGGTATCGGAGAGGCGTAGGGACGCTCGGCGTCAAACGTCTAGCCACCCCCTGGGTCTTATTGTGGTGGCGAGGGGGGTCAGTCCCCCCGCCACCTGGGGCGCGCTAGTCTTGCTTGGCGTAGTCCCCGTCGGAACCCGGTTCCTTGATTCCACGCATCACTGGATGATTTGACGCTTCAAGTGCTTCTTTATAGAAGTACTCCGAGTCACCATCCATCGGCTGCGATCCCTCAAAGGAAAATTGTCCAACGGTATAACCGCCGCGCTGCTCAGAGCGCCCACTGATCTTGGTCCACACCCCACTGAGCGGGAACCTGATTGATTGAATCCAACTAACATGGTTATCCCAAGCCTTCAGGTTTGTCGGCGGGAGGCTGACAACGATTGGGGTCGGGGTTCCACCTGGATCGGACTGAGCCTCGAGCCATGGTGCATAACCGTTCGCAATAGGAATATAGAGTCCGAACCTAACCATCTGCTTACACGCCTGACGGTTATCAATAAACTGAGCATGGGGACAGGTCCCACATGGTCGAGAGATCGAAAGACTCATTCCCTCTGCCGCCGTTGGGTACTCGCCAGCCTCGTTAGGCACGCGAGCGGTTTCCCCGCCAGCAACAACATGAAGTCCCGTCCCCTTAACGCCGTCAGAGGAGGAGCAGTCTGGGGGACCACCTTCTCCGCTGAACTGCTCTGCCCAGAAGGCTCGGGGCCGTCCCCAGTCAACGACAACGCCAGTAATAGCGTCTTCGCAGACATGAATGACCTCTTTGCCCTGCTTGACCTTGAGGGTTCCGTCTCTATCTACCGTAAGCCGCATTGACGGGGGCGGCGCGATGCGCATATCCGAGTAGTCGGGCAACGCTGTTGTCATAAAGCTAGGGAGGGCTGGTGGTCCTCCGTTGTTTGGAATAGCTGGCGTGTTAGTCATTTGCTGTGTTTCCTCTCATCCATGCTGGTTTCGCACCCACTGTATGTACCTGCTCATTCCAGCAGGCATTTTTAAATTCACAAGAATCGCAAGTGTACTGTCCCCGACTAAAGGCTGAGTACCTTGGGAATTGGTTAAGTTGAATAGCTGTCGTTACCGCTCTGGCAACCTCAAGGGCGTAGTCCTTCCTCGATTCAGTGAACTCAGCAACGAATAGCGGATCGCCTCTGAGGTCACCAGCCTTCTTTTTGCCGTCCTTGGACCCCCGCAGGTAGGACGTGAGCCACGCGAGTTCAATGAACCCAACGAAGTCTGGCTTAATTTTAAGATCAATCGACCTATAGCTTCTCTCAACCTCTGCATTATTCATCTCCCGTGGGACATCTCCAAGGTAAGCCTTGCACCCGTCCTCAACAAGGACTGAGTAAAAGCATACCTGAAAATCCCTCTCCATATGAACCATCTTTGGCGGCGAGACTGACTTGCCACAAAGACCATGGGTCTTAATATCAAGAAGGTAAATCTTCCCGTCCTTCTCTGCGAGGAGGTCTATCTTACCAGCGAACTCATTGGCTCCCTTTCCTGGGTGCCTAAGCTCAATCTCTGACGCAATGACTGAGAACCCGGACTCTGCAAACCAGCTCCTGTAGTTTCCAAAGGCCTCGCCAAGTCGTTTAATGATTAGTTGGTTTTCCTCAGAGTTCACTGCGTACTCGCCAGTCTGCATCGCGACCTGCAACGCGGAGGCTGCTGCGACGTATGGGTCGGCTGGCACCTCAAGACCCTTGTGAAAGTGGTCTGTTAGGATTGCGGCTGCTTGACCGCCTGCCATGTAGTGACTCTTTTTGGATGTACTTCTCTCTGTTGCTCCAAGGAGTGCCCTCCTTGGGCACGTCCTGAACGTAGAGACAAAGCTACTTCTAAGTGGTTGACGCCTAATTGCCATCTTAACTCCTATAGCGGCTCCGACACCGCTAAAAATAAAAAACTAACTAGCTACCTTCAACTGCTTTTCCATCAACATACCCCTGCCCGAGGATGTACGAAATGACAACACCGAGCGACAGGGTAAGTGCTTTCTCCAAAGAGACTTCTTCAGTGAGCCCCTGTGAAACAATCGGGAGGATCGCGCCAAAGAACGCGAACCAAAACTTACGTGACTTAAACTTATCCATCTGCAATCTTCTTTTCTAGCCGTCTAACCTTGGCCTTAAGAGATTTGATTTCCTTTTTGGCGTCAGCGAGGTCATCGTTATACGATCCCTGCTTCTTGGCCGCCTGCACGCCCGCGTAGACACACTCAACAACCAGGGAGATAATGAAGTCTGAAATCTCCTCAGCGATGGGTGGTAGCTGGACGATGTTGTCAATCTGGAGCTTAACCCACGCCTTCTTCTCCTTGCCCGACGCGCCTGGGAGGACGTCTTCGACCTCGCGCACGAACTGGAGCGCAAGGGAGGCCTTCTTCTTCTCCTTGTGGAGGCCCATAGGGACAAGCCTCTGTCTAATGACACGGGTCTTGCGTCGTCTGAATGGGTCTGGTGGAGTTAGCTTTGGCATGGTGGCTCCTACTTGCACCGAGCGCCTGTCGCCTGACAGATCGCTGAGATATTTTCGGCCTGCTCTTTTTGCTCGGCCCTGACTGCACGCTGCTCCGTGAGGATGGTATCGATACGCTCCTCGGTAACAGGGTGAGCCTTGAGTTCTTTGTGCTCATCTAGCTCAACGCGGACCTCAGCGAGGTCGTGCGATGTGCTCGCAGACGTAGACGTAATGAGTGCGTAGAATCCACCCGCGCCAAAGACGACCGGGATGACCCAAACGAGTACCTTCATTGTCAGGTCTCTGTTCATGTGCTAAGTCTGCTCCAGGTCCATGACGAGAGCCCGGCATTTTGTGAAGGTTGGTTTCGGCTCCGTTACCGCCGCGTTCTCGCACTGAGCGTGGACGCCAACGTGAAGCGTGTCCTTTGTGAAGGTCGTCGCGTCGTTCTGTTTCCCGTAGGAAATCGACCCCTGGTTAATCGGAACCCAGTCGTGCGGGTCTGGGAAGTCCCCGCCTCCCGGCATCGGACCAATTGCTGCGGAGATTAGCGGCATCCCGGCGGGACCTCCAGGCCAGATGGTAATCTGGAACAGGTTGCGGTTTGTAAAGGTTGCCTCGCCAATCTTAGATTGTGCGTTCGCTCCGTGCGTGTTCCAGATAATGTCTGTGAGCGCGCTCCCGTCCCAAAGGGACCTGCAACCAATGTACTTTGGAGTCGCGGGAACGCCATCGAACGCGAGTGCACCGAATGCGTCGTAGTTGTTCGCAATGTCTGGTGAGGCGGTGCATGTTACCTGGAAGCAAACCGCGTGCTTGTCAACATCGTAGGTCAGCTCACCCGAAACAAGATCCTTGACCTTCGCTGCAATGATCGGGAGGTCTAGCCTTGCCTGAAACATTCGCTCGTCGGACTGCGGCCAAATCTGAAGGCCAGCACCGCTCTTGTTATAGAATCCCTCAGCGGGGAAGCCGGACACGCCACTGGTTTGCGTATGGTTAAACGGATACCACCTAACGCCCTCCATAGTGAATGAGGCACCGGTTTCAAAGTCGTTGTTACCCTGACCAGAGAAGTCAAGCTCATACGCAACGATCCAACTAGCGCCACCCGAGTCATCGGAGGGAGCCCAGCCAGAAGCGTCAGACTTAATAAGGTCCGTAGGTCGAACTGCCATCAGATATACAGACTAACGTCACAGGTGGTGGGGTTGTCTGGATCTTTGTAGTGGACATAGATGCTATCGGTGGAGCCGATGTAGAACGGAATCCCTGTCCCGGTTGCGTTGAGGTCAGGGGCTGGGTCGGCTGCTGCAACGACGGCGTCATTGAAGTACACCTCACTCTCGGCCCGCTCCTGGTTGGTGAGCGAAGCCTTGCCCTTCTCAGCGACGTAGATCGAGACCTCACAGTCCCCGGCTGCGTTGCCGTTGACTCGAGCGAGGATTCTTTTGATGGAGTAGTTGCCACCCATTGACGAGAGTCTGATCTCGACGAACGATCCGGCTCGGTAGTCGTCGCTTGCAAAGGCCGCTTCAAGTATCATCAGGTCCGCTCCGATTCGGATGGTGTGAGCCTCATCGGCTCGCCCTGGCACCCTGTCGTGCCATTAAGGGTAGTATGCCTGGGGGCCAGCCTGTTGTCAATGCCCCTGTGGGCTTCTGTGGCGCATTCTAAGGCAGCCCAGGCCCCAGGCCCCTGTCCGGGGGCCTGGGGCCTGCCAGGGGGGCTGCTAGGGGGCTTCCTGCCGCCCGTAGGGCACCCGGCCAAGGCAATCGTGGTCTCCAGGCCAAACCTGAGCCTCAAGGCACGGGTCTGCTGAATCGTCGTCATCTCCTTCATCGACGTAGATGAATTCGATTTCAGTGGATGGACTGGTACGTTGTGCGGAACCGCACGCACCGAGGACAGTAACAAAAGTTACTACTAAAGACAGACGTTGCATTAAGAGCTTTCTCTACAAAAGAGTTCTTCTTGCGGTCCCTCTCGGTTGTAGATTTCGAGGTTGAGTCCTTCCCATAGACGGTGCCATGGGAAGAGTGGTCCTGGGTCAACTTTTCGTCCTGGCGAGACATCTTCGTGTCCTACAATGAATTCAGATGTCCACTCAAGGTAGCGCTCAAGGTACTTGATCAGCGAAATGAGTGAATCAATCTGTGCGTTTGTGTAGGGCTCCCAAAACAGGAGCCTTCTGCTTAGAGGGGCAGGTGCAAGTACGTGACGAGCAGCCTTCTTGTTTGGGTCGTCGCACGTTGCACTGTAACCGTAGTTGCAGCAACAGATTCCAATCGTGCTCCTGTTGAGGCTGGTAAGGTGCTCACCTGACGGAATGTCAAGGCTAGAGTTACCAGCATGCCATGCTCTTGTGTACTTTGGGTCGTTAAGCTCCACGATCCTACCGGACCGAGAGATTAGGTAGTTGTACGACGCAGACTTCCTCGGGTTCTTGTCTACAGACTCGAGGAGGTACTGCATTGTGTTCTCGATAGACGTTCCCACGTCGTAGTGTATAACAATCCCACGGAGGGGTAGGACGCGAGCGTTATCAAGCGTCCACCTGTCGTTCTCCATGTGGAACTTCTCTATGACTGGATCAGCCATATTACTCCTCCTTCTGATTCATAAGAAGTGAATCTACTGTCCGAGGGACAGGCTTCTCGGAGCCCACCTGCGTATAGACCACGTCTCCATTTATTGCTGCGCCTGGGTCGAACGCAAAGTGTTCCACTGCATCCCTCCACGCCTCTCTCCAGTCATCACCAACGCCCTCAATACATAGGGTAAACTTAAATGTTTCGCTCATACCAAACAAACCCGCACTCATTAGAGCACTCAGCTACACCGTGCGATCCACTGTCCAGTAAGTAGTGAACAGACTCAGACTCGCACTGTGGACAGGGGGCGTACCCCCTGTCGACGATTGTTGATTGCTCTCCATGGCGAGGGTGTCCGCTCGGGAACCGCACATGATCGCCAATCTGCGTGTGCCCAATGATGACGGCCTCGTCTTCAGCGAGCTTGGTGACTAGCGTACCTGCGGAGCGTTGCCCCCATACAATCATTTCAGATCACTCCTAAAGAGAACCTCAAGCTCGGCAAAGAACCGAATGTCCTGCGGGTCAGAGTGGAGCGCAAGCCCTGGGACACAGTTAGACATGACAGCCATGATGGTCTGTCGTGGCTGGGTCTGGATACCCTGGATCCAGCAAGTGTAAACGTCTACACGGTGCTTGTCCCACCAGAGCTTCGCAAGCCTTTTGACCTGCTCATCGGTGATGTCGTCTGGGCGACGGATTTGAGGTTGCACTGGCTGCGCCTTTGGCTTTGAGCCAATGAGGTTTGACACGTCACTCATCTTCGTATTCCTCCCTTGCCTGTTCGACAAGTTCATCTCTTCGCTGCATAGCAGCATTGTGAATTATGTTTCCGGACCTAACCAAGTCGCTCCAGTGTGACGGATCGAACTTGACAAAAATATTTCCTACATTAATCTGAAGGTTGACATATGTCTTTCCGTTGGGCTTCTCAACCTCAACGATAGTTACTGACGGAATGAACCCAGAGCCAGTTGGAGACATTGGGTAACCTCCTCTCTTCTTTCATGACGTTTGGCTTTTAGCTGCGTCATGCATCGGTTAACCATAACAGTTGGGCACCCGCTCTTTGCGAGCAGTAATCTAATGTTGTCATGATCGAACGCACATGCAGCCTGAAAAACTCTTGACCAGTAGAACTGACCTCCCGGTGCCCACTCCGACGGCTTGCCGTAGGGGTCGGACGGGAGGTAGGGCAGCGTATCGAAGCCACCCTCCTCACCGTCCGACACCGGGAGGTCGATGCCATCTGTGAGCAATTCACAGACAGCATCGGCCTCAGCTGCGGCCTCACGCTGCTCCTTAGAGAGCATGAATGAGGGGAGGTTAGTCATCTTCCCTGCCCGCCTTCTCAAGTGCCTTCGCAAGTGCTGCCTCCTGCTTCTGAATAACTTTCATGAATCGCGAGATGCGCTCGCGCTCATCAATACCTTCTGCCTCAAAGTCTTCGTCTTCCGGGACTTCATCCCTGACCTTACGAAGATGTGGTGGGACTACGCTAGTCATTCTATCTTCCTCTCCAGCGGGCGTGCCTTTGCGCTTGTTAAGCATGTCGTTGAGTCTCTTTACCTGATCTGCGGTGGACATCGCACCTCCTAGTAGCCGCGCCAAGAGGCAACGTGTTCTTCAATCGCCTCCTTAATTTTTTCTAAGTCATCGGCATAAACGGTAAAGACCGTCAGTGTTTTAGTTTCGTTGATGGATGCGTGGTAAGCGTCGTAAACGTGAACCTTGTATCCACCGTACCAGACGTAAACGTACTCACCTATTACGGGGTCGTCGTCGTCTGTTGTTCTTACATACAGCGCGCCATTCAGAGCCGCAAGGAATTTCTGCATCCTAATCTCCTACTATAGACTCCAGTATATTGTGGACACCTTCCATTCCAGTGTCACATCCGCGCACGCCATCGTCGTCCATGACAATGACATGCATCGTGGGTGCGGGTATCATGAGCGCTGCGATGAACTTGTCCTTCTCTGTGATCTCCTTCTTAAGAATTTCACAGTACTTTCGCAAGCGCGCAACCTCGTCAACATAACCGTCCAACTGTAGTTGGACATCTTCGTCAGAACTCATTAAGCGATTCTCCTATCAATGGGCACAATAGTTTGAACATACGATGCCGAGCGTGCCTTGCGCAGCAGGTAGTCGTACCACTTCTGCCAGTTTGCATCAGGCTCCTTGCCACCAATGAGTCCAACGAACTGTCCCAATGACAATCCGTCGCCCTTAGCTTTGTTAGCAGCCTTAGCAATCTGCTCATACAAGAGGTACATTTTAGTACCCTTATCGTGACCCATAGCCACTGCACGATCAGGGTGGAACATACGCATACAGCGAGTGTACGCATCCTTAAGTGAAAGGGACGCGCCAATCGTTTTCTTTACCAGAGCAAAGATGTCCATGCCCTGTCGATTGGCGAACTCCTCAAGTGAGTCCTCGGTAAGGGGGCCAGCATATCCAAGGATCTTGCGTGCCTCTTCTTCGAGGAAGTCAACGATCAAACCATCAAGCTCTTCAACGAGGAGGTCAGCGAGTTCAATCTCCCTGAATATCTCTTCGTATCCTCTCCGGTTCAGGTCCTTAAGGACCGTCGCCTTCATGCTCTGCCTGTTTGAGAGCGCCTGATAGATTTTACTTTCTTCAATGCTTCCGCCCATCATCAGATGGTACACAAGGACACAACCAGTATCACCGCCGACCGCACGCATGCGCGCCTGATCGTAGTTGTCTGAGTTGAACCCTAGCGAGTAGAAGATCTCAACATCAGCAGCGTTCAGCGTCAGTCCATGACCAATGCTTGAATGCTTGCCGACAAAGACCTGCAAGTTTCCATCCTGGAACTCGTGGATGTGTGCAGCAAAGTGGTCGTCAGGGTTGAGGTCCTTATGTCCCTCAGCACGCTCACGCTTCACCTTTAGCGTTCCACCCCACTTGAGTCCCATCTCGTCCAGGAGATCAGCTACCTGCTCCTCTTCCTCGTTGTACTCACAGAAGATGATCGCCTGTGTATTCTCGTGGTCCTCAAAGAACTGGCGAATCCAGTTAATCTTTGGATTACGAGGCAGCCTAATGCGCTCATACTTTCCAGGCTCAGTCTCGTAGCTCAGGAAGCCACCGCAAATCTCACGGAGGCGACCCAACTGAACGAGAATGTTAGTTACCTGGGAGTAGTAAACACCGTCGTCATCCTCAGACAAGTACTCCGCGATGAAGTTGCGAAGCAAGTCCTTGTAACACTGATACTGGACGGGATCGAACGGAAGCCTTTCATTAATCGTTACTGTCTCGCGTCCCTTGAACTGCTCGGACTCACCGCGAGTGCATCTCCAGACTGCAAGGTCTGCGATCTGGTGAAAGATCGGCTTCTTCCCTCGCCGGAAACGGGTAGTCCCGTCTCCTGGGCTCCAGAAGAAGTATCTCTCAGCAATACCGTAGTCAAGACCAAACAGTCCAGGGTCAACGCAGAAAATCTGCGGCAGTAGATCAGAGTGAAGTCTCGACACCGGAGCCCCCGAGAGGAGGTAACGGTAGCGAGCCTCTGAGCACACTGCCCACATCGCGTGCGTCCTACGCGCGTTCGGGGACTTGATCTTGATAGTCTCGTCAGCAACGACCATGATCCGGGATGGATCATGCATCATTCTGATCAGAGGCCAATTCTTGTGAAGCGACTCGAATGAGGTCATAACCACATCGTACTCACGTTCGATGAAGTCGTGCCTCGTCTTGTCATTCTCAAGGATTGTGTACTCGGCTTTCGGCCAGTACATATCAAACTCGTCCCTCCATGCTGTTCGCAGGAGACGTCGGGTGGAGACGATGACAACAATGTCAATGTCGTCGTTCTCATACTTGCGCCGCGCACCTACGACGAACGTGGGCGTCTTTCCAACCCGCTGCTGCATAGCAGCGAGGAAGGAAGGAAGCTCATCGATCAGCTTCAGTGCAGCCTCTTGCTGGTAGTACCAGCCTCGGCCCGGCGGGCTGTATGAGTCGTACCCCAGGGTCGTCCTGGTCTTTTCAGTCACGAGCCGTGTAAGCTCGGACTGAATCACAGGACCATAACCCTCTCCGGTCTCGTCGTTGACAAACAGGTGCTTTGCAACCGTCTCAACAATCTCAACCTCGGTTGTTACTGAGCCCTCCTCAGCCTTAAACTGATCAGCCTCTGACATCTTCCGCCGTCTAAACTCAAGCTCAACCGCCCGGCTGGCAATCGCAATCGACAGCGGGTGATCCTGCTCAATGTCAGGCAGCTTAGAGAAGATGTCTTCGAGGTTGATCGGGTTAAGTGGTATAGCAAAACCGTCATTGTAGTTTCTATCGTAGTTCTTAACAAAGGCAGTCAGCATGAAAGCAGAATGCCCGTTACGATAGTAACCCTGACGGTCATACCACGAGGTAGGCGTATACAACAGCCCATCGCGGGTAACGAAAAACCCGTCAAGTTTTGTCATAGGTTCCATAAGCGACTCCTAGAATAAGGACAGCTTGCGTCTATCGCAGGCCGTCTAGAATAGCGGCGAGCTTCTCCTCACCGAAATGCTTGATCAACTGCTCGGCAGTCATCTCAGGTTTCTGAACTGCATCTTCAAGCTTGTTGTCGAAGACCTTTTCCTCGGTGACAACCTGCTGGAGATCCTTGATCTCATTGGCGCAGATGTCAACAAGCTTTGCATACTCACGGGCGTGCTCGGCGGCTCGCTTCTTAATACCAAAGATGATATTGAGTCGGAGCGCGGGCGGCCCGTCAACAAACTTAGGGTGCCGACATCCTTCGCGGAAGGTAAGTCCCAGGTGCGAGGCGATGTAACTCGCGCCGCACGGACAAACAACCTGCCAGGAAGCATCGTTGTTTGTGAACTCCAGCTTCCCGAGTGGGACGCTGCACCGTTTACAAGTATAAGTGTTAGCCATAATATTTCCCCTGGTAAAATAGTTATTCAAGCTGAGGTCCCTGTTTGGCCTCAATTAAACCCACTCGTTAAAGTGAGCTTAATTGAGGGGGCGACTCCCAGGGGAAGGAGCCGCCCTCTCTAAATCACCTACGCGGGAGGCGCAGGCGGGGCAGCAGAGGCTGCACCGTTGTCGTCACCCGTCAGGGTGCTCTTTCGCTTAGCAACAGCATCATCGAACGCCTCAAGGTGCTCGGTTCGGACTGTCGCGTCAACGCGCTGGCGCTTAATCGACTTGCGCCACTTGTCTACGAGAGAACCGAAATTCTCCTCACCAGCCTTGTTGATCGCCTCCAGGCTCTTCGCCAGGACACTGTCAGCAGCGGCGGTCTCGGAAAGGAAGGTCACTCGCACCTTATGCGAAATACCGTCCTCCTCGTAGGAAAGCGTGTAAGCCTCCTGAGTACCAGCACCGTCCTTCTTCTCTCGGATCTTCTCAACAATGACCTTGAGGACGTTGCTGCACGTTGCAACATCGTCGCCCTCAACAACCTCGGCCTCAAGGGCTCCGGCCATTGCGATCATGCCCTGCTCGAGCGTATCAGTCAGGAAAGAGGGTGCTCGAGTGCGTCCACCGCTACCAATGGCAGCCTTAGCAGCACGTCGCGCATCGCTGTTTTCCTTCAGAAAGGCAGTGAACAGTCCCGCATCCTCAACAGCAAGCTGGGAGAGAAGCGACTTCAGATCGTCCTTAGAAAGACTCTGCAATACTTGTGGATCTAGACTCATAACTTTAATTACCTCATGGGGGAGTCAGACTCCCTGTTTGCTGTGGCACGCTGAAGTATTCAACGTGATCCTATTGTGCCTGAACTATTCAGGCGTGTCAACAGGCAATTCCGAGAAAAGCCTGAAATCGGCGCAGGTGGGGCCTTCCGGCTTCCATATTCGGGGGCCGCACTTGCCTACGATATGGTAGGTAGTGGGGGCCTTCCTATAGGTCAGCCGCGCCCGCGCGTAGCGCGTGAGCAACCAGGCTTTAAACTCATCGGACTCAACGTACTCCAGCAGTGCCGGAATGGTCATATCCGGGAGTTCAATGTGGTCGCCCCACCTAGCGTAGAGCGTGAATTTAAATACCATCATTTCTCCAGTGTAAACATCCCAGCCCAGGAAGTCAAGCTCCCTGGGCTGGAGGCGAACACTAAATGTTCTTATCAAAGGCCCTGAACATTGCCTCAAACATTGCCTCGAAACGCTGAACTCGCGCCTCAAGGTCCTCGATGCGCCTTCGCTGAACGTCCTGGCATTCCCGGCGGCTCTCATTCTCAAGCTCAACGTGACCCAGCCGACGCTGGAGTGAACTGAAAAGATCCCGGTTCACTCGGTTTCGGTGCTCACATCGCTCATCGAGCTTGCGCAGTTCCTCAGCCATCTCCGAAAGTCCAGTAGCCAAAATCTTATTGGAGTTACTGGACTCCTGTCGGTTGGCCTGAATCGTACGATTAAGGATCTTGATCTTATTCGAAACTCTGCCTTCAACGCGGTCAATGGCAATTCCATTGGCCTCGATGGCGTCATCGCTTCGATCAAGCTGGCACACCAGAGTGCGCTCAAGGAGCGCGATCCGGTCCGCGTGCTCATCGATCAGCTCTCGCTGAGTTTTCTTTTTCGGCTTCATAATATATCTCCAATGTTGCTTACTCCAGTGTAAACATCCCAGCCCAGGAAGTCAAGCTCCCTGGGCTGGAGGCGAACACCAGCTACCAGTCGTCGCCCGTTGCGACGTTTCCGATCACCGGATGGCCCACGAGCAGATCCCGTTGCCATGCCTTACAAGACTTCCACGTGCGGTCGGCGTTGAGGTTGTTGAACAGCAACTCCTCAACGAGGGCTGCCCTAAACGAGGGCAACTCCATTCGCCTCATCGCGGTGACGAAGTCCTCAGCGTCGGCCTCAGTGAAGCAGACGGTGGCAACCTCGGCGGGCTTAGTATCGTACTCGGCAGAGTACTCAGCCATCACGACGAACACCGTGCAGTTAGGATCGTCCGGGTCTCTCGACTGGACGTTGTCCTGGCGGTGGATTGTGTACTTCTTTCCCATTTTGGACGCTCCGTTGTTACTTTCACGTTTCGCGGCTTTGCACATTGTTTACAACAAACAACTGTTCAGTAGGGCACTCGCGTGCCCGGTACACTGAACAGGTGTGCGTATACACCGCACTCAGAAAAATCCACATACCCTGATTCCTGGGATCCCGAAACCCGGCCCAACAGCCGGGAGGGTCCAACTACCTGATCTTACTACTTATTTACTTACTTTCGAGATTAGGAAAGTAGTAGTAGGTAGTAGTAGGTAGGTAGGTAAGTGCCTGTTATCAGGCTACTTTCCCAGCTATTTAGAATCCTGAAAGCTAACACCCTCCACGGGTTGCCCGGTTGCCCGCAAACCCGCATAAATGCTAGGTTTGCGGGCAAAGTGCAGATCGTGAAAGTAGCTTGCATGCCCTGGAAAACTCCGGGCACTTTCAAGATTCTAGAATGAATGGGTATTCAGCGTGCTTTCGAGATCTCCCGTTTCTGGGGGTCAGCGCCTAGGTGGCGCGGGCTTGCATATTACAGCGAGCAGAATTGGACGCACTGGCATTCTGTTCTTTCAGGCTAGCTCAGTTCGACCTCTTATGGGAGCCCAGCTGTTTGCCGGGCCGCGTTGTTTGGAGAGGTGATCGCTGGTAGCTCTGATCGTCTGGCCAGACTTTGTGTGTCCGCCAGTGCGCCCAATTCTACTCACTGTGAGTGAGCAAACCAGAGCCCAGGATTTGCACCCTGGGCTCCCGTTTGGTCAGTCATCTACCTTTTGAATCCAGTCGGGCGTGAGGTCCGCGCTGCACTTCGCGTAGAAGTCCAGCGCGCGCTCACGCTCGTCCGATTCCATGCCTTCTAACGCTTCACAGTGCTTCGCAACTGCATGCAGATCGAAACGGACTCCGTTCACTGTAACAAATCTGTTACATGCCTCGAGCCAGGGCTTCCAGAGTTGGATGCCGCGTTCCAGGAGGCGCGTGTAGGTAGTTCGCCAGAATTCCACAGGGGCCGCGTTCCAGTTGCTAGGCAAGGCTGAGGCCTCGCCATTCCCGCACGCGGCCAGTAGGGCCAGCGCGAAGCGCGTTTGGTCGCCAGTCCGTGCGAAGTCCCGGTCGATCCGGTTGAAGCGCGCGCGTCCGGCACGTTTGGCCTTGCGAGCGCGATTTCCCATATCACCTCCGTTCCCGGGCGCACGGGTGCGCCCGGGAGTGAGCTTGCGGCTAGCGAAACGCCCGCACTCCGGTTCATCCGGAGCCTCACTGTGAGACCAGTGTCGCACGGGGCGAGCCTCCGATGTTGGGCATAAAACAACCCGTCGAGTTGGCACGGACCTTGCTAGGACGAGATAGGTGTCGACCTGGCACGGACCTTGCATGCGTGGAGGTTGGCATGATTCTTGCATGCGTACGATTTACTTGTGTGTTACATGTAGTTGCTTGTGTGACGCAAGTAGTTTAGTTACTTGTATGACGCAAGTAGTTACTTGTATGACGCAAGTAGTTACTTGTATGACGCAAGCGCCACGGCCCAGCGGCACCCCCCATCGTAAATATGTATGGTTGGCCTGAGAGAACTTTCTGATTTTTTCAGATTTTTACTATGACAGTCATACGTTGCTCACATGCGCGCGCGCGTCTACATAAAATGAAATTCTTCTATTTATGCCACCATGTTGACACGGGGATAAAACTATGGCACGATGTCACCATGAAGAAGGATAATGTAGCTGTTCTTTCGCCGCTTGAGTTAGTCAGCTCACCGCGCCCAAAGCAAGGTAATCCCTTGCTTCAGCGGGCTCTTGAAGCTCAGGGCGTAACGCGCAAGGGTGTGATCTCCGAGCTGTTCCGAATCGCGTCCACGGGCGAGAAAGTAACCACTGAATACCGCAAGGGTGTAGAAGTCAAAAAGGTCGTCACTCACGACCCAACCACTCAAATGCAAGCCCTCGAACGACTCGAGAAGCTCCTCGACAGAGCAGAGGGAAGCGGCTCGACGACAAGGACGCTGACGTACCGTGAAGACTGAGGAGCCGACAGACGTACGTCTGCTAGACTATGCGCAGTGGAAGGCTCGCCTTGCACGCATAGCTATGTACAAACACCCCTCTAGGGAGGTTGAGCTTGAGAAGCTCAGGCTTGAGCAGTGTGTTCAGGTATGGCTCGCACTCGCCAAGCAGGTCGTTAAGTCTGAGGAGTTCTGGGCGTTTGTTCGTAAGATTGACTACGCTGGAACCAGCGCCGTCGAGATCCTTGACGAGGCACCAGACATCAATACGATTGCGCTAGCTAATGACCTCAAGGAGGGTGAGCGACCTCCGGATGTTGACATTGAGGAAATTCGTGATCGCATGCGTCGGGACCCGCGCTGGGCTATGCGGAAGTTCCAGGTTGTTGAGACAGTATCAACAGACGCCCACGGGCGCGTGTACATCCCGTTTGATCTGCTCGATGAAGAGAACCCACGCTCGTGCTACCAGAGTCTTGCCTACGGAAAGTTTATCGACAGGTTTGTAGTCGGTGACAATCCCGAGGGTTCCCCTCACCTGGAGGCCAGAACAAAGCCCCGGCAGGTTGGCTCTACTGAGTTCTGGAAGCAGTTCGCAGTTTACTGCGTCCAGGCGTTTCGCGGGTACAGGGCGATGCTCCACTTTCCGCTAGAGGATGACGCCAAGGATCACCTGCGCACGATCATGTACCAGCTTGACAGAATGCAGAAGCTGTGGCCTGACTTGTTTTACGGAATGATTAAGCGCTCCGTCGCGGACGGCCACCTCATCCTCGCTAATGGGTCTGAGATTGTTATTCGGTACGCAGGCGGCTCTGGGCTCACGAAGCTCGGCGGCAACTTTAACATGGTTATTCTCTCCGAGGCTGGCAAGTACGAAAAGCTCGGAGCAAACATCTGGTCAACTATAAATCAAGTTGTTGTTCCTGCGGTCCACGCTGGCCCACACAATGTAATTGTCTGGGAAGGAACTAACGATGAGTTGGCTAGAGAGCTTCAAAGAATTGCTGTTTTGGCTAGGGATCCTAGTACACCATATAATTTTGAATTTTATCCCTGGACAATCCTTAGCGACTACGTTGGGCCGGCGATTAATGATCCCAGCCGAGGTGCTTCTGGTCGCTATAGTGACTTTAATCTTATTGATGGCAATCGCGTACCAGTCTCTGAGAGAGAGTATTGTGAGAGACATAATCTATCTCCTGGACAGGTCGGATTCAGACGACTCAAAATAGACGGGCTTGGTGATCTGGACCTGTTCCACCGCGAATACCCGATGACATACGAGGAGTCATGTACGGCATCGTACTCGACGTTCTTTGGTCCAGGCGTAGTCCAGCGGGAGTTCCCCGAGCCTAAGTTTAGGTGTGACATTATAGGCCCAGACGAGCCAGTCTTGATGTCGAGAATAAAATACAGCGTTGATATTAAGCAATCTGGTCAGTGGTGGATCTGGCATGAGCCAGAAGAGGGCGAGGAGTATATCCTTGCCGGTGATTTTTCTGATGGGATCCCAGGTGGCGACTATACCGCGCTGGGATTGTTTAAATTGTCTAACGGTCAGCAGTGTGCATCTGCTAGATTTAGAGGAGGGCCTAGAAATGACGTCGTTATCGCGTCACAGATGGCTTACATTACTAAGTGGTACGGGTCAAGGGCGTATGTTATCGGGGAACTCAACAACGTCGGCAAGGCAGTCAGGTCAAGATGGATTGATTTTGGCTACGGAAAGAATTATCACAGGATTCTTGAGCGAAAGTCTTACGATCAACACACTGATTCCATGTGGTTCTTACAAACTGCGGCGTCAAGAGGCCCCCTTGTCCTCAGGTTTAGGACGGCTGTCAGCGAAGGTAAGATTACGATGAACGATGAGCGTTTCTCATGGGACGCTCAGGACTTCATTAAGCACGATAATGGAAAGTACGCTGCCGCAGAGATAGTTTCGGCTGTCACCGGAGAGAAGGCAAGGGATGACATGGTCATAATGGGGGCTCTGGCGTGGGAGATGCTACGAACCCACCCACTGAGGGCAAGAATACTAAGGGAGAAGCCCGCTGTGCCGCAGAGAGGCAAGTTCGCTTACTCGAGAAACAAGACAACACTAGAAGACGATTCAACATACTCGGATCTTTTTGGAAAAAGATTCGCTGCAAGGAGTAGGTAATGTCACAGCCAGACGCAAAGGAATGGGCAGAGCGGATTCGCATTGACCTTGAGTGGCTCAAGTCGAATGTTCACCCACGGATCAACAGAAATCTGCGGCTCCTGGGGCCACAGCAGAAGATCAGGGATGGCAATGAGCGTACACAGGCTCCGTGGGCGCGTAGAATCATCAGGGCCATTGGCTCGATGGACTTCTTGCATAGGTTGCCGCACCTTGACGCTGAGTTCCTTGGCGAGGGTGGCGAGGATTATGACCGGTCTAACGAGATTGAGGATGCTGTCACCCTACTGTCCGACAAGACAGAGGTCAGGAAGAGGCTGAGGAAGGCACAGCACACCTGTGCGTGGAGTCCTATCGGCTGGCTTAAGTGCGGGATGCCCGCTGTTGGGATCCAGCAGTCCAATACTCTGAGTGAGGCTACCCCGGAGCTTGTTGAGACTATCGATTTCGAGAACCCTGTCTATGAGGCGGTGGACGATGAGATTGCTCAGGCCCTCCAGCTTGAGGCTATGGACATTCCGGGGCTCGAGGATGGCGCGATTGAGCAAGAATCTAAGCCGATCCTTCCGATGCCAACGACATCACTCGATATTCCGTGGGTTGATTGGGTAGATCCTCGTCACGTTATCACTGAGCGAGGGATTACCGAGATTGAACTTGGTCGTTATATTGCTCACCTGTTTGTTATGCCACTTAAGAAGTTTAAAGTATCAGGTGTTTTTAAGAATAAGGAAAAGGTCGAGTCGTATTACCGTACAACTGAGCAGGATGATCAACTTATCGATGCAAAGGACTATCTTGGAGGGGGCCTTCTTTCGTCTTTCGATGTTCCCTCGTCTAAAGAGGTTGTTGTTTTGTGCGAGGTTTGGATTCGGGAAGATCCTGACGACCCTGGCATTACCCACCGTGTTGGAATCATCGATCTTATCTCGCAGACGTGGGTTCACGGCCCTCGACCAAACCCGCTTAACATTTTCCCGTGGGTTGCGCTGCGGGCATCCGACGAGGCCCCCGGACTATGGTCTGGACCATCCTACATCGAGCAGGCTCACGACGACATCGTTGAGGCCGCGTGGGCTAGGAAGAAACTTAAGCAGCACTTCGAGATTTACTCGTCCCACAAGGACTTTATCCCGGAAGATATTCAGTTTGACCAGGAAGAGTGGGATAAGTACGTTGATCCTGACTACAATGGGCCAATTAGGTACTCTGGAAACAGGCCTCCCGAGCACAGGCAGTCACCATCAATGCCAGCCGCACTTGTTCAGTTCTGGTCTACGATTGATGCACAGTTTAAGCGCAACACAGGCGTGACAGGTACGATGTCGGGCTCTGGTTCTTCTAATAAGGTTGCAACCGCGTTCAGGCAGGAGGAGCGGTACGCTGAGGAGCGTCGAGATGAGCTTCGTTTTAAGATTTACGAGGCTTATCGAAGCACTATGCTTATCTGTACCTACCTCATTCAGAGATACAACCTTCAGCCTGTTGAGATTCGGCGCGGAAGCCTTGCGTTTCAGTTCGGTCGTGACATTGTAAAGGGAATCATTAACTATAAGGTTGAGATTATTGATCTCGAGAAGGGCGATCCCCTACAGGATCGGTTGATTGAGATTCAATCCATTGAACGAGTGATGTCTAACCCTGTGCTGATGCAGGAGTTTAATCCGAGGGAGCTTGCTAGGATCGTTGCGAGGGTCAACCGCTGGGGGAGCCGCGTGCTCGCGGCCCCGGTGCCCGAGCAGCAGCAGGGAATGGGCGGGCAGCTCTCGCCCGAGCAGGGAATGGGCGGGCCTGAAAGCCAGCAACCAGGCGCTCAAGCGAGAAGTTTGGGATCTAGGGTTGACAGCCCCCAGGAATTCGGTGATACTGGCAGTGCTGTGGCCGGATCGCTCATGCGTACCCCCGGAGGTGGCGGTCGAGTAGCCTAAAAACTGCTCGACCGACACCGACGGCAGCGCAGGACGCCGGTCACAGCAAACAGGAGGTTTTGATGCCGGTATACAAGCCTAAGCCTAAGCCTAAGAAGAAGAAGAAGTCTAAGAAGAAGAGATAAGATGCCGCTGTATGAGTGTAAGTGTGAAGAGTGCGGTCATGTGCATCAGGAGCTGATGCCACATAAGCACCTTGATATCTTTATCGACGAGCTTTCTTCTGGGGAGTACACCCACACCGTTGAGTACGAGGATGGCACAACCGATTCGTGCGGCTCGTTCCGGTTTAAGATGTCTCTTCCGAACCTGCACTCTGCCTCTGGCGACTACCCATTCGACACTGCCCCGTGGCTCCTTCCACCAAAGGTTGTTGACGGAAAGACTGTTCCGAATATTGTTACAGTTAACAACAGGAACGAGTACAAGGCTCTTCTTAAGAAGCACGGGATGGTTGAGCCAGAGTCGCCGTCAGACAAACTCACCATGTATGAGAAGTCTGATGATTCCGCCAAGAAGCGTCGCACCGATAAAGAAATCGATGGCGATTTGAGGATGTACAATAAGATGTTAAGAAATCCGGAGGCCAGAAAGAAGGTTATCCGTGATTCTATTTCCAAAAGTAGGAGTTTGTTAAATGCCTAGTAGAGATGCTTACGAAGGTTTTGATTGGGGTCAGTGGGCTAAGAGCGGAGCGCCGATTGAGGGGCTACCTCCCGGTGTGCAGTCTGAGCTTTCAATGAAGTTTGATGCGGCCAAGAGGAGTAATGGCGACCCTATTGCCGCAATGAGGGAGCGGATGTTTTCAAAGACAACCGATGAGGACGACCTCGATGAGGGCCGTGTTCGTCAGATTTTTAACGACCTTGAGCAACAGAAGCAGTTTGACCGTGAGATGACTGAGCTTAGAAATGAGCTTGGATCTGAATTCGCGAGGTATCTGCCAGTTGCTCAGGGCGACATTGAGAGAGGGCTTTCTCCGAGGAAGGCATTCCTGATTGCTCGGCATAGCGACCTTGTCGCTGCCGCAGAGATCAGCGCCGAATCAAGAGCCCAGGAAGGGGCAAAGGTGGCCCTGCGTGACGCAGAACAGCCTATTCGCGGGAGTGGAATTTCCTCCACGAACGCAAGCAGTGAGGCTCCTGGTACCGGCAACCAATGGGTTGACGACAAGGAGACTTACGATTCCCAAAAACAAAAGTTGAACCGGATGGATTTCCGCGAAGCGGTGGGCTGGCGAAAGTCAAACCCCGAATTCGTCGATGCTGAGAAGCATCATGGAGATCTCGTTTCGGTTTCTCGGAGGTAATTAGTAATGGGTAACTACTTTTCGGTAGACCCGGTCGCTGATGAAGCGTTTGTTGCGACTGCACTGTCGCGCATGGGTAACATCATTGATCTTATCTCTGGTGAGAACGTCATTCTGGGCGCGTTCGCGCGTTCAGGGCTTATCGCCGGAATTAACGGTGGTCATACGATCACACAGCCGCTCTTGATTGCTGAGTCGGGTATCCCGACTTGGTTCGATGGGCTCGATCCTGTTAGCAAGGACTTCACCCCCGGCGTGACCGAGGCTGAGTACAGTTGGTCCTGGGTTTCCCACCCCGTTCGTATGGAGTATACGACTCGTTGGAAGAACCAGGGTGAGTCGCGTGTCATGAGTACTGAGGAGCTTCGGTTCCGACAGGCTCGCAAGACGCTGCTCAACGACATTGCTCAGAAGACTGTTAGTGGTACTGGCGGGCGACAGCCTGTTGGTCTTACGACTGCCATTGAGGCAGCCAATATCGGTGCCCAGTCAGAGGTTGTTGGTGGCATTAACAAGGCGACCCACCAGTGGTGGAACAACCAGCACCGTCAGCTCCCCAATGGTAATAACTTTGGTGATGATGTTGGTGGCGCAGGCGGGTTCCTCGCTCGCGGCGTTCTGCTCACTATG
>Ga0080013_1000757_pt1 | contig 44852 bp, 48 predicted proteins | sample ETNvirenome_6_85_FD_69236 | JGI IMG/M metagenome (GOLD analysis project Ga0080013, IMG submission 69236) | Marine viral communities from the Pacific Ocean - ETNP_6_85 (SPADES assembly) (version 2) | ecosystem: Environmental > Aquatic > Marine > Oceanic | place: Pacific Ocean | collected 2013-06-19
GATCAACGACACTTCAGCAGATCATCAATATGTGTTCGCCGTCAGTGAGCTTGCGGGAGACCGTACTGTAACGCTTCCGCTCTTGGCGGGGAACGATACGTTTGTGTTTGCGGCCTTTACGCAGACGCTCACGAATAAAACTCTTACGGCCCCTGTGATCGGGGGCGCACCTACTGCGGCAGGTGCAACTTGGGCTGATTTAGGCGCGGTCACTACTATCGATATTAACGCCGGGACTATCGATGGGGTGACGATGGCTACTTCCGATATCACCGTGGGAGCGGGCAAGACCCTGAACGTGAGTGCGGGCACGTTGACCCTTGCAAGCGATCAAGTGGCTGCTGTGAGTGTTAATCTTGCAGCCCCCGCTGATGCTTCGCAGCCGCTTGGCGCGACCGGCAACAGGTTCACCAACCTTTTTCTCTCGGGGGCCGCTTACATCGGCGGGACCACATCCGCCAACGCTCTTGACGATTACGAAGAAGGCACTTGGACACCTGTGGTCGGGGGCAACGCCTCCTACACTACTCAAGTAGGACGTTACACGAAGATCGGTCGGGTATGTGTCCTTTGGTGCGAGTTGCAGATCAACGTCTTGGGTACTGGAAGTACAACCACCATCAGTGGGCTTCCTTTTACGGTAGCCAATGCTGTAACACCGTATCCCGGCGCGGTCGGCTACTTCGCAGGCCTTGCTGTCTCTCCGATCTTCCTTGCTCTAAACGCGCTGCCGAACACGACGACATGCAACTTTACTATGACTACTGCTGCTGCGGCGGCTATGACTAACGCCCCGGCCCTGTTCGGAAACGGTGCCCGAGTGATATTTACCACCGTCTATGAGGTGTCGGAATGATTGACAAGGTAGATGTAAGAGGCGCGCACAGGCACATCCATCTGCGGCGAATATCGGACGGCCAGATATTCCGTTGGGTTTTGCTGCCAGGAGACTGGGAGGGCGCGCTGCGCGCGTCAGCGGAACTAAGGGCGCGTGGTGCCAAAAATCCAAGCACGTTAGCCAAGAGCGAATGGACCCCAGAAGTCATCGCATCTTGGGCTGCTTTCACTCCAAGAAGCCTCTGACGCGCGCAGTTCAAAGGTGTGGAGGCTAGAGCGTAGTATTAAGGAGAAAGAGAACATGGAACTAAAAATGGAAATTCAGGACTTGCTAGCTTCGTTGCAGCAGCAGAGGAACGACGCACTTAATTTGTGTGCGCAACTAGTAGCTGAGAAGGCAGCCCTAACGCGTGAGTTGGAAGCTGCACCAGCCTTTGTGTCTGAAGATACAGATAAGAAGCTTGCCAAAAAGTAGAGGATCACATGGCAAACTTTTTTAGCAAGGCCAACGACTTTCTCTTCGGTACGCAGCAGGAAGGCACGCCGGGACAAGCCGTTAAGTCTCCGCTTTACGCGAACCGGTTTGACGAACTGCTGGAAGAGGTTGCAGCTTCATAGGGAAGGGCAGGGAGATGCTCCACTATGTTAAGGCGGCGGTAGACACTACCGCTGCTCTCCCTTCGGGGGTGAAAATGGCGGCAGACACTACCTCAGTCGGTGTGCTGCTGTCTTCTATCGTGGGCCTCTTGCCCGCCGTGGCTTCAGGACTGACCGTCGTCTGGATGCTCATTCGCATCTACGAGACAAAGACTGTCCAACGCTTGTTCCACGGAAAGGGGAAGTCGTAATGCCTGATCCTCGGGCGGCACAACAGTTTGCTACTTTCATCATCGAGCCTGCGTTGCGTGAGCTTGATCTTCACTCGCCCTCAGCGGTACGCCTCCTAGTTGGCACCGCTTTGCACGAGAGCGCAGGGCTTAGCTTGCGCGACCAGTGGACGGGCCACGGGGATCACATCCTTGGCCCTGCTATTGGGCTTTTTCAGATCGAGCGAGACACACATGTAGACGTGTGGGAGAATGTCTTATTTGCTGACCCCAGCACGGGCGTCTCAGCTTCTAAGTCCAGCGTCAGGCGGCGGTTGGCGGCAACTGTATTTAGCTTCCGTGCGAAAGCGCCTAAGCTGCACATGCAACTCCTGAACCCCTTCTACGCTACCGCTATAGCGCGCCTCCAGTACTGGAGGTGGCCTGACGCTATGCCAGCTTACGACGACCTAGATGGGCTGGCGGCATACTACAAGAAGTTCTTCAATTCCTCTCGGGGGAAGTCTACCGCAGAGAAGTGGTTAGCAGACTTCTATCACTACGGGGGAGATAAGGTGGAGGTGTCGATATGATCGGGGGCATCATTGGGAAGATCGTCGGCAAGCAAGTGGTTGTGCCTGCGATCACAGCAGTAGGCAGCGTACTCGATAACCTCTTTACGAGCGATGAAGAGAAGCTCGACAAGAAGGCGCTGCTGATGAAGATCGCTCAGCAGCCTACGATGGTGCAGGCTGAGATCAACAAGGTAGAGGCCAGTCATCGCTCACGCTTTGTGGCGGGCTGGCGACCTTTCGTTGGGTGGGTCTGCGGTGTCGCTTTGTTGTGGCACTTTATGCTGTACGATATACTCTCCTGGGTGACGGTAAACTTCTTTCCTCATGTCACCAACATTCCCCAGCTTACAGGCACGGAGAGCTTGATGACCGTGCTGATGGCGTTGCTAGGCTTCGGTGGGTATCGGACGTTCGAGAAGACTGTGGGCCGGTCCAAGTAGCAGAACTCAGGCAAGAAGAAACCCCGGCTCAGCGATGGGCCGGGGTTTTCCTTTGGTATCACGTGATACCTAGCGGTGCTTAGGGCACCCCCTCATAGGAGTGCGGGTGATCCCAAAATCGGATGCCGTTACCTGGGTTCGACAGTCTCCTTTGCAGATGTTGCACTCCTTCGGAAGCTCGACGGGGGTAGGGCTTTCGAGCACGAAGGCTCTGTCGATGCTCGCCACGTGCTCTTCCGCTGCCGCCCGCCGCTGCTCCCCGATTTCCGTGTATGGCCCGCCTTCGACCGCAGGGATCGTCTCGACCATCTTTGCTGCCACGGCGTTAAGCTTCTCGACCCACCCATCCTCTGTCTTAGGGGGGCGGTCGTCTGCGAGCTTATCGCGTACCTCAGCATCGCGGATGATCGCGAGACATGCCATCGCTTTGGTGAGGTGAGGGAGGCCGCTCTTCGGATCAATATCTTCGCCTTCCCACCATGCTGCCACGTGCCTCCTGCAAGCGTCGTAGTACACGGAGGCGCGCACGCCTATGGCTCGGTAGTTGTGGCGGCGGTACTTAAGCGCCCCCTCCAGCATCGCTAGCCCAAGCTCAAATATCACAGGCTCGGGAACCGTTGACACGGGCGCTCGCTTAATACCCAGCGCATCCTTACGGTTGGTCGGTTTAGTATCAGTCATTGTAGTACCTATCTAAGAAAGGCCACTGTACGTGTCTTACTGGCTTGTTTGCAGCGTCAAAAACTTTTATCTCTTCGCTTATACCAAAGCTGCTGCTCCACCCTGACATTCTAAGTACGAGTAACCCCCCTGAAGCTAACATAAGAGGGAGAGCAGCCGGAAGCCAAATGTCATGGTCGTAGGGATCGAGCTTTGCGTGTACGGCGATGGGGTGCGTGTGTGCTATGGGGCTATACACTTTAACACCCGCTTTAATGAGGGTGCCTGTGGCTAAGCACACGGTCTCCCACGCAGCGTCGATACCAAAAGGGTATTTGCTGTATGGGGACGCAACCCACCAATACGTGTGCGGCGGTATCGTCGCTGTTTTAAGCTCTTTAAAGCTTTCGATTAACATGCGCTTTCTCCTTCCTGCGTGCGATAAGCTTAAGAGTGTTTCGCTCCTTGATCTCTCCGAGAGTGAGACCGAACTCTTGGGCAATGCGCGTGACGTAATGGAGAACGTCGCCAAGCTCAAGGCAAAGCTCGTTATGGTCGAGGGGCGTATCGCGCACGTGCTTCTTCAGAATGTCGCAGACTTCCCCCGCTTCTCCCGCGAGGCCGGTAGCCATGATGAAGAGGCTTCTGAACGGCTCGCAGCTACCCTCGCGGTCCCAGCCGTCGCGAACGAAGCCCTCAAAATCTTGGTCATTCATACCTCTGCCCCCTCCTTGTCCGTGAGGTCTTGCTGCACACCTCCGAGAGCGCACCGCAGATCGCTGACGCTGTATAACACTGCGGTTACGTAGTGGTACATCATGTCCCAGCGCTCAGGCTCACCGCCAGGAAACACGATGAATGAGGGCACTCTCCTGCCGACAGACCGGCCAAGCTCAAGATGCCCCGAGTTGCCTGCGGGCATCAGCAGTACCACCGCGTCGGACTTGTCCAGAAATTCGGTATCGAACTCGCAAGTGTGCGTAGCAGTGTGGCCTTCGAGAGCTTGCGCCATTGTGCGACCCCTGTTCTTTTCGTAGTCGCGCCAGTGATCGTCCGCGTGGGGGCCTACCGCGTGCCAATCGTCAAAGACGATGTGCCCGTCTTCACGCAGTAGGGCTGCGACCTTCGGCACCTCGGGGTTCCGAAGGGAACCGATAAGATAAATTCTCATGCTCTGTGTTTCCCGTTCCAGATCGTGAAGAGGGTGCGCTTGCCGTTAGGGTAAACAAGCGCGTGAGTGTGAGACCAGGATGATAGGCCCTTGTTCCAATCCTGTGTCAGCTCGCAAGAGCAGCCGACTTGCATGGCCCCCTCGAAGAGGCCCGCGCTGTGGCTGTGTCCGACGATACTCTTACGCCCTGATCGAGCGAAGCCCTTGAGCGAGCCTCGACCGCCGTTGTTGCCCTGGTCGCCGTGCATCCCTAGCTCGATGCCGCCGCCTGCGTCAGGACAGACTATGTAAGGTTCGTCTCGACGGAGAAAACGGACCCACCCCGCGAGACGAGGCTTGTAAAGGTTGCGAAAGGCCCATTCGGTAGGAGAGAAATCTTCTTCCCCCCTTTGCTCTGCTTCCACCAAGGCGAGGTTAGCCCGTAGATAAATCTCAGCGTTCCCCAGATCATCTCGGAAGTCAGTGTCTCGCAGCCATCGGTCGAAAGCTTCGTCGTGGTTACTGGCGACGATGACAGTGCAGCATTGCGCTCGCTTAGCAGTGTAGAGAAGTTGATACCCTTGCGCAATCTCGGCCAGGATCGACAACTGACCACGGACATGCTTTCGGTACAGCTTTCGAAAGTTTTTCTGCTCGTGGTGATTGCGCGCTCGGAAGTCGAAGATGTCGTGGAGCACTTGCCTCCGGGGGTCTAGCGTATGGAGGATGCCGCCCTTGCCCCACATGAGGGCGCGCATGGTAGGCTCAAGCTGAGAGGCGTGGATGTCTCCCCACACAAGCGCTTCAGGCCTATGGCCGGATGTAACTTTTCCAGCATCGACTTTGAGATCGAAGTCATAGATCACTCCCTCGCTGTCGGCGTTAAGCTGGCGCACAAACCAAGCCCCATCGCTGTCCACCTCGACGATTAAGCCACCGTAGCCGTGGTGAAACTCAGCCTTTTGTCCCGCTTTCTTTTGGATGTAGTTGCGCAGCGTGACAGTGCCGGTGGTGTAGATGAACTTAGTGCCTGAGTGCTTAGGAGAGGCTATACTTGTGACTGCGAACTTAGTATGTGGAACGATTGACGAAGACCGGCCAGTGTAGCTCTCCAGCCCCGAGATCGGATCGACCGCAGTCGGGAGTACCTGAAGCTCGCCGCACCAGACAAGACCCGGCGCAAGTTCGATGCTCTCGTCAGCGAGGAAAGGCTCTAGCTCGCTGTCCCACCAGTCTTTCTGGCGGTCGCTCGCTTTGCTGGTCCCTTTCTTAGCTCCTTGAGCACCGATGGAACTCTTGTCGTAGGTGAAGCTGCCGACTAAGAGACGCGCGCCATAGTGTTCCTTGAGCGCGAGAAGGTTGTTCCAGCCCTGTCGGAACAGATGCGTATTATTCTGCGCCGACGTGAGGATATACCGATGCACTGCTCCTTCAGGAGGGAGCGCTTGCACCCTACGAGAGGGCGCGTGGATATAGCCTCCGTCTGTGAGTGTGGGATCACGTGATACCATTGTTTGCCTCCTGCTGTCTGCCGTAGTGCGCGATCAGCGCAGCCTCAGCGCGACCATCATGCTTCTGAAGATCGAAGAAGCCAGCCTCAAAACAGGTGGGGAAAAGCTCTCGCGCTAGGTCGAGGGAAGACTGCTTATCGTTTGATACCCCCAACGCTTTCTTCCACTTGTTTGAGGCGATAAACTCAACGTCTGCATCTCCCATAGACGCGAGTACGCCTTCCAGCATCCCGAAGCTACGCCCAAGGGAGAAGCTGGATGTGACCCCCTGGCCGGGCATAGCGTTGACCTTCTCGACCCATACGACAGTTTCTCTAGGCGTGGTGGGTGCAACTATCGATATTCCTGATACTACCGTGCGTATGATGCTGTAGAGGCGCTTCGCATCCACATGCCGTTTAGTCTTTCGATTACGCCGCGCTGACCACGTAGGCGTATCGACCACTTCGCAAGCGCCGTTTGCGTAGTAGGCGAAGATCGCGCCATCGAGGCCGGGGTCAATCCCGATAATCGTTCTCACAGTTCGTCTCCGTGGTAAGTGACGATGAGGGTTTGGTCCTTGCACCAGTACCAAAGCCCATCGACAACCACACCCCCTGCAAACTCATCGCCTACCTCAACGCCGTCGTATTTTAGTCGCCCAACTTCGTGGACTTGGTAACGAGGCTTACTCTTGCTGGAGCGCAAACTTAGGTAGAAACCGGCTAAGACAACTAGCGCAGCGCCAATAGCAGAATACCCCCATATATACGCGACAACGTGCTCCATCGCTTTCTCCTACTTCTTGTAGCGGTCGCCAATCCAAGCTTCCGCTCGAACAGGCCACCCGATTGCCCAACCGGGAACCTCGCTGATGAGGCTCTCGAACTCATCCTTCAGCTTCTCTTCGCTCAGCCCTCTGAACCCTTTCGGAAGCTCAAGCACAATCTCGTCGTAGACGCTGAGGATGATCCCGTGATCTTCCCCTTCAGTCGAGAAGCCGTTCTCTTTAAGGCGAAGCATGGACGCCATCAGTATCTCTCGGCACGTGGCCTGAGTGGCGTTCTCCGCAAGCTTCCCCCCGTAGGTGTGCGTGCGCCGCCACTGCCCTTCCTTCTGCGCCATGTACGTAAGCTGAGGCCGAAGCTTGCAGTCGCACGCTCCAGCAGCGCAGTCGTCTTTGGTGAGCGGCTGATGCCACTGAGGCATGGTCGAGCGTATCTGTGGGTCGTAGTACCATAGGCGCTTATCATTCGGGAGGATCATCGTGAGCCACTCATCGACGATCTCGAACCCGATAGCAAGCTCGTGCCCCTTGTTGGTAGGCCGGAACTCTCGCCCAGGCGTGAGAACCGCAGAGATAGCGGCGCTCTCAAGCGCGTACCAGAAGCTCACGATACAGGGGTGCTCGTGCCTCCACGACCGGCATATCTCGATGATGCGCTCGTCCGAGTGTCTGCCACTGTTGTCGAACTTAAGCCACGCCCCGAGAGCGCCCTGGTATCCGAAAGCAAGCTCTCCCGTCTTACCGTCTTGGCGCTCTTGCGGGTGAGTAGCTTTAGTGACTGTGCCAGGGGGGAGGCTGTGTATCTTCTCCCCCATCATCTCGTAGATTTTGACGCCCTCTTTGAACGCTTGGATTTTCCATTCCTCTTCCGAGAGGCACGCGACACCGACAGCCTCGACAGAGGCGAAGTCCCCGGAGAGGATGAAGTTGCCGGGTTCTGCCGTGATCCAGTGCCGCGAAGCTTTACTGATAGCTTCCGTCGCATCCCCGTATACGCTGTCGAGCCACTGCGCGTCCCCGTGCATGATATCGCGCACAAGCTGCTCGGGAGACACGTCTTCCCACGACCGCACTAGGTTGAGCACCTGAAAGCCTGAACCCGTCTCACGCCCCGTCCCTGCCCCGTGGTAACGGGTCTGGAACCGTGCTCTGCCGTCCAATCCCCGCTGACGAGACATAGCGTCAAGTTTTTTCGTACTCGCCTTATTAATCTGTAGGCGTATCTCTAGAGCGCGACGGCAAGGCCCGCTGGGTAGCTCTCCCTCGTCAAGGATAGCTTCCAGGTACTCAGCCTGCATGTTCTCAAGCTCTAGCCCCTGCTCATGGAACCACGCCATCCCCTTGTCGCGCTGCGCAGGGTTGAACCCAACCAACCCTCGGAACTCTTCAGTCAAGGCTTCGCTTCGCTGGTCAACGATAGCAGTGGCCGCGTCGATCCCTGTGGCGTCGAGGTGAAGCCCGCGCATGTTCACCTCTTGGCTCAGCCTGAAGATGGGTAGCTCTCGATCTGGTAAGTCTCCTAGGTGGTCGCTGATGGATTGCTCTATGCGAACATCCTGCTTGCAGTAGTCAACGAACTTCCAGAAGTCTTCATCAGGAATTTCAGTCTTCGCTGTCTGAAGGTGCAGCTTGGAATATTTGGTGATAAGGCGATTGCCTTCTGGGCCTTTGCCCTGGAATTTGAGCGCCCGCGCTAAGCGGTCGAGCGCATGAGGCAAAGCGTAGTATGCGGCCACTGCCATCGTATCGCGCCAAGCGTGGTCATAAGGGATGAGCCAACCATATCGAGGCGCGAGCACATTAACCCATATCGAGCGCTCGAAAGACACGTTGTGAGCCTCGACCGTATGCCCCAGCATCATTGCCATATACAAATCTCGGGGCATGTTGTTGTGCTCTAAGATATCTGGAAGCCCATCTTCAGCAAGCTTCGGTTCTTTGCCCGGCCACCACTCCCTGATGGGTTTGTCGTCGATCCCCCAGCAGACGCAGATCACGTCGGTCGTGGGGTCTTCGCTGTAGGTCCACGCCCCAACCTTCTTCAGGTCCGCGTATGATTTGGTTTCGAAGTCAACGGTTATCACGGCTCTATTTTCCTGATCGTACCGTTGTCAAAGCGGAGGTAAACGCCCTTATCTGTGGTGATGACCACCCTACCCCCGTAGAGTGCGAGGCGTATCCACTGCGCGGGTTCAGGGAGCTTGATAACCATCTTCCCCTCCTTCGGAAAAGAAAGCGAGCCTCGCACGGAGGCCCGCCCGTGAGTGTGCTCCCCCTAGCCCTTGCGGCTGCGACGACGAGTGGTTCCGCCCTCGCCGCCCGTGGCCTCACGACCGATCGGCTTGAAAAGCCCCGAGTGCTCCTGAACGCTGAAGAGCCGCTCACCGTCGCGGGTCTTCTGGAAAGCGCTGAGGTAGAACTTCACGCCGGGGTTCCCCGTCCTGGGGTCAGTGTAAGTGCCGAGAGTAACGGCAGCGATACCGTAGCAGCCAGGATAAAGCTCGTCCTGGTTGGCCGCTTCAATCTTGCTGGTGTCGGGGCCGAAGACCTGGATACCGCCAGGGCCGTCCGCCCCATGCTTGTTGAAGATGGTGTTCGGGCGAATGACGATCTTACCCTTGTAAGCGTCACCCGGCTTGTTGCGAGCCTCCCGATCTGCGGCCAGTCGATCGCCGCTGATGTAAGGCTTGAGGATGTTCTTGTCGTTGACCCAATCGTCTTCCATGCTGTCGCCCCAACGCTCACAGACAGCATCGATCAGCGCATCTTCGACCGTGCCCTCTCCGACGATCTGAGCCGCATCGAAAGCAAGCTCGACCTTGTATTGCGGGGTGGCCTCAGCCTTGGGGTTGTTGGGGTTGACGTAGGTATCCTTCGCGAAGAGCGCCGAGTTGATGAGGCGACCCTCGGGGAGAAGGATTTTCGTGGGAGTGCTGTTCTCAGTCATCTACTTCTTTCCCTTCTTGGTTTGGTCAGTGAACATAGCTCGAACATTCTGGTTTACTCCGGGCCTGTTGTCGTCCCCTGAGACAACGGCTAGACCACGGTCAGGTTTGAAAGCCCAGCGAGCGGTGAGCTTCTCCCCCTCAGGCATCTTCTCGATCTCAACTGGAGACTTCAGTTTGGGGTCAGTCATAGCGCGCTTCCCAAACTTCTTACGAAGAGCGGTGTCAGCCCCGTCTTTCCACTCTCGATTGGAGCGGGCTTTAGCGAGCTTTTGGCCGGGGATAAGTTGCCCCGCCATCATACGCTCATACGCAGTCTTCTCGGCAGCTTTGCCGACGATCTTCTCCAACACCCGAAGTTCTAGAAGGCGACCTACTTGTTCATTCGTAAGTGCGTCAGCCCCCTTTTCTGCTAGTTTCGTAGCCATCTCTCGAAATTCCTCCATATCCTCCATAAGGCGAGGGCACGCATGGCTGCGCGCAGGGCAGAACCGGCAGTGCAAACCGCTTATGGTATCACGTGATACCAACGCTTTGTCCATTGCCGGTACAAGCTCGTCTTCCATCCACGCGAGAAGATCGTCAATGCTGACCGTCCAATACCGAAGCGGGCCATCGAAGTGGAAACCTCGGGGCTGAGCGATGTGGACCACGATCAGATCAATCTTATCCCAAAGCTCTAGGTCTTCGAGCACGCCGCAAGCGTAGTACATACCTTGGGCGTTACGGATAACGTCAACAACGACACCAGCCCCGTGCTTATAGTCCCACACGTGAAGCACGCGCTCCTTAAGCATGAGATGCACGAAGTCTGAGGTGCCGTAGAAATACTCGTGGATCGTGGGGCAGTAGAATTTCTTCTCGACCCAGGTGTTAGTGCCCAGGTCTCGAACCGGGTGCATGAGCCGTACCGCATCGAGGTAGGTTTGCACGGCGTCTGACATATCCTTATCAACAAGGATCGTGCCCCCCGCAGTATCCGCACCCATCTCTACGCCTATGTAGCTCCAGGCGTCAGTGTTGAGGTTGAGGCATAGCTCACCCAGCTTATGCGCAGCCTGCCCCAGCGTGGCGAAGTCACTCTCGTCTTCCACAATACCCTGGCTGAGCGAGACAGAGCCGGGGCACTTCATCCATCGAGGTGCCCCGGACCCGCCAAGTGGGCTATGCCCGGTAGGGATTGTCACCATCAGCTTTGCTCTGCCTCGATAGCATCCTGAAGCTTGTTGATGAACCGCCGACGCACGTCTTGATCCTCCAGCTTACGAAGATCGTCCACGTCAAAGTCGGCCATGATCTCCTTCACGCCTCTAGGCGTAATGACCGCCGCAGCTTCACTCGCCGCCTTCGTCAGGTCAGCGTTGCTGATCTCGCTGTCGTCAGAAGGGGATGACGCAGGCGCTTCCGATTTCGTCGAGGCACGGCGGCCTCGGCGTCTGGTCGTTGTCTCTTCGCCACCCGCACCCTCGGCAGACGTACTCTCCTGCGTAGGGTCCGCAGCAGCTTTACCACGCCTCCGTCGCCGGGGGGCCGGTTCGTCAGAAGGGGATGCGGCTTCCGCAGTCGAGGCATCTGAGGCTTCGGTCGTCCCATCGTCCACCGCAGTCGAGGCACCTGAAGCTTCCGCCTCCGCTGCCCTGGCCGCTGCCATCTCGGCCTTCGTCCGGCGCTTGCGCTTCGGCTTGACTGGCTCTGTCGTGTCCGCACCAGTTGCAGTAGGGTCCGCTTCTTCTCCCTTGGTATCACGTGATGCCTCGCTCGGAGCTGGACCCGCCCCCAACAGAGCTAGAACATATGCAGTTGCCGTACCGGGGGGCAGGTTATCAAGATCGAGAGTAATAGACACTTCGGTGCGTAAGTTTGGCGCAACACTAGCTTGCACCCGTTTGATAGTGTAACTCACGTTCATTCTCCTTTCGATTTTCTTCCCGCTTGTGTATGCCCAACAGTATAGCCTGAAAGAAACAACAGTGTCAACACTCCTGTTAGGCGTCGAGAACCTTGTGAATATTACCAGCTTTGTAGATTGCCGCACCCAGTACTCGCTCGTCGAAAGAATTAGGCACGGTGGGGATATGCCCAAGCGCATAGCTACCCTTCTGCCCGAACCTGTGGATGCGATCAAGTAGCTGGTCGTTCTTGCCCGGCACCCAATCCGGCTCTGCGAATATAACGTCTTGCGCTTCGGTCAAAGTCCACCCTTCCCCAAGCGTTTGCATCTGCCCTATTATTCCCCGGATGCCGGGGTTAGTCTGGAACTTATCTACCGCGTTCTGTCGCGCTCTTGGGGTGGTGTTACCGTCCATGTAGACGAGACCGATATCGGCCAGTCTCTCGCGGAGGTACGCGAGCACGCTACGATGCCACGCCCCGATGACGACCTTCTCCACGCCGCTGCGCAGAACCTCTTCAATGTAGTCCGCGACGGCAGGAGCTTTCGCTTCCCCGAGAAGCCTACGCGCGGTCGCTATCTCCCCATCGATGGGGAAGGCTCGATCAAAGGCGCCAGGGTCCATCTCGTACAGGCGCTCCACCTCAGTCCAGCCTGGGTGCTTAAGCGCTTGCCTCATGGCCGCATCGAGAGGAAGCGGGAACACGTGCCACCTCTTCTTGGGCAGTTCATGCAACACTTGGCCTTTAAGGCGGCGGACCATAAGGTGTTTGCGCAAGCGGTACTGTAGATCGGCGTGATTAATGGGCACGTTGCGTACCCGGCTCGACCAGTGCTGCTTAGTGATGCGCTGCTTTGTCTTGGGGTGGATCGTCGTAGTTGTGACCCAACCCCCGCCTTCGTCGTAGTAGAAGTTGCGGAAATCATCTAAGGGGGCGCGATCTATAGCGTCCCAATTTAGCAGTCGAATTGCGTTGTAGCATTCGATAGGCTGGTTCGGAAGGATGGTGCCGCTGAGCATGGTTATTCGCCCGACGACAGAGGGGAGACAGTCGGGCGCGCAAATGCTAAGCGTTCGCTTATTCCCCTTAGGGTCTTTGAGGGCGTGCGCTTCGTCGAGGATCATGTGATCCCAGCGTAGCTCCATAATAGCGTCGAGGATATTCTTATTACGCAGTAGAGCATAAGAGAGGATGACGTAGTTAGCCGTGTTGCTGACGCCATCCTTAGACTTGAGTACAGGGTATGTCTCTACGTTCGGGAGCGTGGACCACAACCACACCTCACGCTCCCAATTGAGGCGAAGACTGGCCGGGCATATGACGAGGGTGGATTGAGCCTCCAACGCATTACTGATGAGGATACCCTCGCAGGATTTACCCAGCCCCGGCTCGTCACCTATAAGGGAGTGGTTGCGCGCAAGCGAATACTCTGCGCCCGCAAACTGGAACTCCATCGGGCCCAGAATGCAGTCAGCCGGGTAAGGTGCCCTAGTAAAATAAGGCACCTCAGCCCGACTAGCTAACACATCAAAATCGTTGCGCCTTTGCGAGGCGTTCAAGTTAAGCGGTCGCACTAGCCCAGCTTCCCCCAAACTGAGCGGCGATGGGTAAACTCAGGCGTAGCGCTAGCGTCGAGCGCCACCCCCAGGTCGTCCATCTCTTCATGCACCTCATCAGTGAGCGCCACCCCCAGGTCGTCCATCTCTTCATGTTTCATCCAGACGTTGTGCGCTTTACGCGCCGCCTTCTCGATCTCCAGCAATCGGTCGATCTGGTACACCGGGGTTGACTTCATTCTGGGCCCGATGGAGTTCCAGTTTGCACGAGAAGCAAGCCCCTCGATGCGAAGCTCTTGCGTATTGCTGGCGTTTTTCAAACGCGCCAACACGCTGTTTGTGCTTTCTACCGACTTCACAGCATCGTTGATGCGCATGGCGTGTCCGCTAACTCGCGAAGCTAAGTTAGTGATGCGAAGGCGGTCCATAGCGCTAGTAGCTTCAAGCTGCTCTACTCTACGCTTAGAAGGTGTAGTACCCACCAAGCTACTGACGTGTTGCTCAAGCTGCTGGACGCGAGCTTCGAGCCGTTTAACCCACTCTTGCCCCGGAACAGTAGGAGCAAAGTTGGCGTCAAACTTACGCAGCCCGCCGATCGTTGCGGTTTGCTCATCCAGCAACGTGTCCTGCTTTTTAATACCGCGTTCGAGATTTATAACTCGTTGCTTCAAGCTACTGAAATCATGTGTTCGCATGTATTGCACCGCCGCCTCCGCGATCTGGTTCGCGAGAACAAGAGGTTTCATGTCCTGAAGCACGGGACTGCATTTGAGCACGCGGTTGTAAAACTCACTGAAGATTGTGAACTTGTGAGACATATCTCTAGGTTCTCCTACTTGACGCTAAAGATCAGCGCCGTATTAGCGATGACGTAACCGGTGATTACCCCCGCTTGCGCGTAGTACCCCTGCGCAAGGTACACAATCACCTGCCCAACAAAGAGCGCTGTCGCCGTCCCGAGAAAAAAGCTGGGGTGTGCGACGACGGAGTAGAGAAAGTTCATCGTCCCATCCCCCCGCTGATGAGGCCCGTGCTGGAAGCGAGTGTGTTCTTACGCATCTAGATGTTCCCCTTCTGTGAGAGTAACCTCTTCAACGGTGATCCTCCGCTCTTGAAACATAACGCGCGCCTTACGCATGACCGTCTGCCAAACCGGGTCTTTCGGTATCGTCAGGCAGACTACACGTATGATGCCCGCGCGCACGATATGCAAGCCGCAGGGATTGAGACAGGGTGGGTACGGCCATATGTAGATCGTAGCCCCTGGCGTGTTCTCACGCCCAGCCCACCACAACGCGTTATCTTCGGCGTGGATAGTGTGGGCGTGCTTATACGCGCGATTGTTGAGCCGCTGAGGAAGGTCCGCGAGCCCAGGGGGAAAGCCGTTGTACCCTATGCCCAGGCATTGCTTGTTCTTGGCAACGACAGCACCGACTTTAGTGCTGGGGTCTTTCGACCGCTCCAACGCAAACTTGCGCGCCATCCGTAACCAAGTCCAATCCCAGCTATCCATGCCCGCCACTCCCCAGAGGCCAGCATAACTCTCGATTGATCCGCTCTTCGAAAAACTTGCAGTGCTCGCCTCTCTCGTTTTCAGGTCTGCGCACGATGCCTGCCCTCCGTGTGAGCGTTCCGGTTCTTCGCGTGGAACGCGCCCGTATCGCGGATAGCATCAGCGCTAGCCTTGTGCCGCTTACGCCGAGCGAAGTAGATCGCCAGCCCATCCCGAAGGACAAGCGCAGCCCACCCGACGATTACGAAGATAGCCAGTATGATAAAGAAATCAGAGAGTGTCAGCATCTTCACCTCCTAGTGCCAGTCGCCGTCAGCCGAGTAACCTAGCTCGTACGGGGAGGCACGCGGAGAGAAGCAGCAACAAAACGAGCGCTCGTAAAATCTTCATCTCAACCCCTTGGTATCACGTGATCCCAAAAATGATCTAAAGAAAAGGGGGGGATGGCCGTGAAGACCACCCCCCAAGTTTGGAAGCAGGAGCCCCCCGTCCAAAGGCTTCTACCGCTTCCTCCGCGCCGAAAACTAAGTACGCTTCAGGCTCTCGGGGATGTCGAACGGATCGCCCTCTTCCTCAGGCTCGACGATACCAAAGTCCACCTTCGCGCCAACCTGCTCAGCGGCCCACGTGATAAACGCCATCTTATCCTTCGCGCCAAGGAGGGCGAAATACTCCTGTATGGTCTCGGAGATGGTAGCGTCGCCCAGCACCACCAAGCTCGCGGCCTCGTTCGAAACGACCTGGAACCCGAGATCGCCCGCAGTGCTCTTGATGAGATTGAGCGCCTCGTCATCCTTCATGCTCTGGATGGCAGTAGTCGCACGCTCGCCCGCAGGGATAGTTCGCGCCGGCCCAGCGCTCAGCTTGTCGCCGCCGCCCTTGCCGGCCTTACCCTTCTTCGCAGCCCGCGCCTTCTTGTTCGCCTCCTTGTTCTTGCCGCGAAGGTCTGCGAGCGCCAGCTTCGGATCATCCGCCGCACCAACAGCCGCGAGCTTGCGAATATTCTCGTAAGACGCGCCGATAGCCTCAGCCACGACGTTGCCCTCGGCCCACGCCTTAAAGCGAACGCCGCCCGCTTCACACGTCTTCTGGGCGTCAGCCAGAAGCAGTGCAGCGCTCAGCCGGAAGTCGTCGGCTTGAGTTTCGGCCTTCGACGCCTTCTCGAATTTGATGTTGATCTCCTTGGCAACCGGCTTCAGGCTCTTCTCGGTCTTGGCCTTCTCGACCTCGATCTTCGCCTTCGCAGCAGCCTTCTCAAGCTCCTTCTTCTCCTTGTCAGCAGCCTTCTTCGCCTCAGCCGCCGCACGGTCAGCAGCCTTCTTCGCCTCAGCCGCAAGCCTCTCGGCCTTCTTGACCGCTTCGGTCTTTACCGTCTTCGACCGCTCAGCACCCTTCGAGAGGGGGGTACCACGGAAGCTAGTAACATCTCCAATAAGATTTTCGAGGTTGGCCGCAGCCTTCGAAGTGGTATCAGTCTTCTTGTTCGCAGCCTTACGAGCCGCTGTTCCGCGAGTACGTGCCATCTTGAACTCCTTTGCCGCTCAGCGGCTCTGTGGTCCAGGTAGCCCTCTGGTATCACGTGATACCAAGTCTGAAGTCTGGGAGCTTCCCCTTCCCGCCTTCGGTTGAAACTGTACCCAAGAGCATAGCATGAAAAAATCGAGATTGTCAAATCCCTTATTTTGAGACGAGCGCCCGCTTTCACGCAGGCTGAGCTTTGGCGCGCTCCTTAACTTCGCCCGGCTTACTGTGCGCGTCGTAAGGGACTTGAAAAGCGTAACCGCAACCGTCAGCCCAGACGAGCGCGTAAGTGAAGATCGCGGAACCCTCGTGGATCAATCGATAGATATCTTGAGGTGGGCCTGAACCCTCGATGACCGCCCCAAACTTTCGAGCCTCCAAGTACACCCGCACAGCGTCATCGCCCTCAAGCCGCACAACCTCAAAACCCCGAGCCTCAAAGGAGAGAGGGTTAAACGGCTCGAAGATCTCGCACATAGGGTACAACTCAGCTTGGGCGACTACTGGGGACCGACCGAGAAACGCAACGACAACTAGCGCGGCGAGTAAGGCTCTAATCATAGCGTGGGCCTCCTTTTAAAAAGACCCCACGAGGGTATCACGTGATATCAAGGAAACGCAAGCGTCTTGGTCTCAAGTAAAAAGACTTGCGTTACTTGCGGATGTAAAGTACCCTTATTAGGTGTACCTTTTGCGCGGGGAAAATAGTATGGGATCAAATGCTCTACTTGAGGCGGCACTTGCGTACGCCGAAGAATACCACTGGCCGGTGTTTCCATGCCAAGCAGATAAGACCCCCTACATTGTCAGCGGGGTCATAAACGCGACTACAAACCTCCAGCAAATCCGAGACTGGTGGGACCGTTGGCCGCGAGCGAATATCGGCCTCGACGTAGGCGGCGCAGGCATGATGGTGCTTGACCTGGACCCAGGTTACGATCCAGCCGAGTTATCTGAAGTACTGCCCGACATTCCGGCCACCCACTTAAAGGCTCGAACTCCGCGCGGGGGCGAGCATTTATTCTTTGAGCTACAGCAGGACGAGATCGTCCCGCCTTCTGCGTCAAAGGTCGCGAAGCGCGTAGACGTTCGTTCGTTTCACTCATACGTTCTACTCGCGCCAAGCCGCACAAGCGACGGCTCTTATACGTGGGACGAGCAACAGAAGCCCGCCTTTAGAACGAACGAGATGGTTCGTCTAGCTGCCGCAGCAAAAGAGACGCACCGGGACCGAGACAACTGGATCATCGAGCCAGACTTACGCGAGAATAAAGAGCGAGCGATTAAATGGTTAAGAGAAGAAGCTAAGCTCGCCATCGACGGGCAAGGCGGCGACCACACAGCTTACGCAACTGCCGCCATGATGAAATCGTTTGGCATCTCTGAAGCGCTAGCGTTCGATCTTATGTGGGAGCATTGGAACCCCCGCTGTCTTCCTCCATGGCGCGCGGACGAGGTGGACCACTTAGAGCAGAAGGTGAAAAATGGATATAGCTACAACACCTCGCCCCCAGGTAACTGCACGGATGCTTATCAAACTGCTAAGGCAAGCCTACAATTTAAGCGCGTTGTTGAAGCTATCCCAGCAGGCCGTTCGCATAACTACGGGCGTTTCCGATTTGTCGATCGAGCGGGAGCGGAATTTATACGCCCGCCGACGTGGTTAGTGGATAACTTCCTACCCCAAGGCGGTTACGGGATGCTCATTGGCACGCAAGGCACGTTTAAGACGTTTATAGCCCTCGACGTAGGGCTGACCGTTTGCACTGGTGCGACGTGGCCCTGGACGAGCCTATGGCCGTCAGTACAGCAAGGCCCAGTTCTCTTCTGTGTTGGAGAGGGAAGGCCCGAATTTGCCAAGCGTGTTAAAGCGTGGGAACAAACACATTGGGGCGGCGACAAGGTGCCCAACCTGATCTTATCTGACCCCGTTCCGCTGATAACGGAACAGCTTGATCCGTTCCTCGATGGCGCGCTAGATATGTCGCCCGATGGGTATAGCTTAGTCATCCTCGATACGGTAGGCCGGGCCATGCAAGGCGTGAACGAGAACGCGCAAGAACATGCCTCAGCCTTTACGGGTATGGTGCAGAAGATACAGTATGCAACCGGCGCGACAGTCTTAGCGCTGCACCATTCAGGGCATGACAGCCCCAACAGGGCGCGCGGCTCGTCCGTCTTCGGGGCTGACGTGGATACGCTGGTTAGATCGGAGCGAGAAGATAAGCAGTTCAGGGTTAAGCTTCATATGCCCAAGCAGAAGGACGCCGCCGAGTGGATTAACCCCGTGACCGCAGTCTTAAAAGAGGTGGAGTTACCGGACGGTAGCAAGAGCCTAACGATAGTTAAGCCCGAGCAACACCAGGAGGACGGTCAGAAGAGAAGTGAGGAACTGGCGGAGAAATTTGCGAAGTCTACGTTTGAGATTATCGACAACGTAATCGCTCGCGTTCTCGCAGATAACAGACTAAAAGATTGGAGCAGCACGGATTTAGCGGAGGCGGTAGCTATGCAGCACGACGTAGACTTGTCTTCGAAGTCTCTAAAGAACAAATACTTTCCCACGCTCCGCGAGCAAACGGGGAGCAAATCAAACGCCCTCTACAATCCCATGAAAAAACGATGGCAATGGCGAACCTCTAAAGAGTAGGCGAAGAAAAACCCCGGCCCAATTAAGAGCCGGGGTTTTCTTATGAGTGGCGCGCGTTCGCAAGCTCTACCCAATGAAGTTTAAGCTTTGGCATAGTTACCTCCTGGTGATCCAAGTGTGCGCTACTCTCAACCCGAAGCCGATGCGATAGGAAGCCCAAGCGCACCAACTCCACGTAATAGCTTCGCGCCGTGAGAGGCAAAAGCCCGCGTAGAGCTTGCCGCACAACCAGCCTATCTTAAAGTAGGTGATGCGCCGCACTCGCACAGTAGAAGCGCTAGGGACAATAATCTCGTGCATCTTAAGCACCCCCTAAGTTAAACGATCTCTGCGCAGAATTGCCGCAGTTTACCGGCCAGTACGGGGCTAAAGCATGGGAAAAGGTAGTCTTCGCTTTCCGCGAGATCATTAAGTTGCCACGCAACGCGCTCAGGCACCCTATACGTTATGTCTTCGTCAGCACTCCACTCGATATCGGTGCCGTTTGCTTGAGCGCAACTATACAGCAGCTTCACAAAGTCGTCTCCACTTGAGGCATACCTATGCCCCACCCAATCGAAGGCTTCGCGCTCGCTTCTGTTCAGTGTCAGTTCATACATTTCACGCTCCTTCTTGAGACGGGTTTTTCAACGCCCCATAAGATTAGCATAAAAATGAGGCCTTAGCAATGCTGGGATAATTTTGGGATTTGCTTGGGATTTTATTGAGTTTTTTAATCTATCCCAAAATCAGCGCGTGAGTTATCCCAAAAAGGTAGGCGTGAAATCCCAAGCAAATCCCAAAATTATCCCAGAGCAAACCCGCACAAACCCTGGAAAATCCCAAATTAAGTCTAATTTATCCCAAAATTATCCCAAGCAAAATCCCAGCAATCCCAGACCTGGGACTATCCCTATAAGGATAGCCCAGGGAAGCTCACATAGATTTTTGCAATGTCGAAAAATTGGGACAGAGATAAAAAGCTAAAAAAAACCCCGGCTTAACATACGCTATGCCGGGGCGAAAACTAGGTGGCCGGGAATTACGCTTGGGGCGAAGTCCGGTAGGGTCTTAAGAATACTGTGCGGGACCTTGCATATCTTTCTCTTCGATAGAGCGCTAGCGCGTCTCCCTCTTTATCGCGTTCGTGCGCGTCTTTAAGCGCTTGCGCTGAGCGCTCGTGCGCAAGTTCGTTCTCAAGGCGTTCTGTAGGGCTTTCGCTCGAAAGGTTGCGCGCCATGAAAGCGTCAACAGGTAAAGGTTCCATTATGCAATCCTCTTGGTGTTAGGATAGAGCGGAGGTTCGCCTATCAAGTTGCAGAAGTAATTCACGACCATTTCTCGGACGCCTGATAGCTGGTCCCGGTTAAGGTTTGACAAATCATAGTGCTGTTGCCCTTTAGCTGTTTGCACAACTAAGGAGTGCTCGCCAGCACTCTTTCGGATTGTGATAGTGTGCATAGCTCTAAACCTCCACTAGGTTAGTTACAAGGTGACTAGTCGCTTCGTTGTCGTGTTCCCACAATACGTGCGCGAGAACATACTTCCCGATCGGCTTAAACTCTGTGATGGTCCCGACCATCTCACTAAGCTTGCGATAACCAAGCTCAGAACTAAGCTTTAAGAAACGCGTGCTAAACTTTACGCGCATCTCGATTGCGAGGTTATTGTGGCGCAATGTTATTTCTCCTATAAGCCTAGTGCGTCGCAGTGTACTCGCGACACGTGGTTAGCATCAGAGTATACGCTAGGGTATTTCTCGAAAACAAAGATGCACCAACTATCCCAAAGATATTCGGGCGTACCAATCTTTTCGAGGGTATTAAGGTAAAGCGCTATCTTAGCGCGCCGCCCCTTGATAGACTTGCGCTGACAATAGTTGTCGAAGACGCGCAAGGGCATGTTGAAGCGCTTCAGGTTATGAGTGTCCATGCACCCTGCTAACCCATAGGTAAGTTGTAAGACAAAGCCTGCTTTGGCCGGACCAAAGCCGGGCAAGCTTGCGACATATTCAAGCATGATTTCCGTTCGCTCGCGGATTGACCAGTCTTCTTGCGCGAACGTAAACTCTAAGTAGGAGTAGTTACGCTCGCGGTTTATATAGGCATTAGCGTAGGCGGCAAGCTTCCATCCATAGAGAACGCCTAATGCTTCGTCGCCACCTTGTTCGGCGGTCTCGACATTAGCAGGGACATTGTATAGGCGTGTTTGCGCAGTGATTATGACGAACTGCATAACACGCGCTAGGTTCTCGGGACATGCTCGCGCATATCGAGAGATAATCGGTTGATGCTTAGAATACATTATTCCTTCCTTTTCGGTTGCGGTTTGGCAGGCACTCAATAGCGCGAGCGATTACCTATCGCTCGCAAGGTTGAATGTCTAGCTAGTTAATCCTCACTTTACGTAAGGTTTCGCGGGAGACAGGCTTGCAAACGTAGTACCGTCCGAGTGGCCTCGGATGGTGAACTGTGACGCCTAGCGCTTCACATTTCGCGCGATCTTTGGCGCGCTCTTCGGCCAAGTGCTCTTCTGGATCAAAGGTGAAGGCTAGCGCGTTTTCGGCTTCGTCTTTTGAGGCTTCCTGAAAGTAGCCCAGGAAGTCCGGGAATTGTTCGCTTTCATCCCAGTAATGTAGGATCGCGGGGCGAAGCGACAGCAAGTCGTCGATGGGTCCGAGTATGAGAACACTTTCTTGAGTTCCCCACAGCACGGTTCCAAACTTTGCAGATAGTTCAGGGTGATGCTTAGCGTTCACTATATAAGACACTTCATCAATTCCAGCGTATCGCCCCGACAGCACGCGGAAGGGGATATTGTTAGTTTTGAGGATTGAACACGTCACTTCGGGCAACACGTCGGTCGCGAAGATTAGAAAGCTATCGCTCGCAACGTCACTTGAGCGTGGCGCTATATCAGGCATGTCGTTTCCTTTCGTGGCTTGAGTTTCATGGCTATGCCTCCAACTTTTCCATGTCTAGGCGCTCGTCTTCCCAATGCTCGGCGATCTCGTCGAAGTTGATGGGGTCAACGGTTTCGCCGTCGCGCGCCACTCATAAGAAAACCCCGGCGAACCTCTAAAGAGTAGGCGAATCTCCTGAAGGCTGTCGAGGTCTGGGGTTGTCCCGCCCATCACTTCGGCGAAAAATTCTCGGACGGTTTTGGCTGAAACCTCATGGCTGCGACGAAGCACGCGCATTTTTTCGTTGTCCAGGCCCTCGTCGTTGCCTACCCAGAGGTTGACGTTCCAGGTTTCGTAATTTGTCCATCCGTTGTAGTCGCTCATAGCGATCTCCCTAGTGTGTCTCGATTCTTGGGTTAAACTCAAGTAACTAAACACCTTATAGCATTTGTGTGCATTATACGCAAGCGCTTAATTTAAGGTTAGCAATGGCTAGCACATTAACCCATATCGAGCGCTCTAGCGTCGATCGAGCCTGATGTTGCGCCAGCATGGCCGGAGCGTGCATTTACTATCTTGTGCTTAAACCCTAGCGTTCTAGCGCTTAACGATAGCTCAGCGCTTGGCGCTCGCTTGTTGCGTGCGCACGCTGAGCGGCATCTCTAGCACGTCACTCGCTCAGCCCGAGCGTATCTGCGGATCTCTCGCGAGGGGGGGGGTGGGCTTGCGCTCGACCGACTTTGGGGGCGGCGCGGGGTCGATTGCGTATGTTAGGTCCAGATGGCCGCAAGAGATTTACGAAAATAAAAAAAAATAAAACGATAAAACCGCAGAATAAACTTATCCTCATACCGCAGAATAAACTTGAGGTATCACGTGATACCAGAAAATAAACTACGATTGACTTCCCCTCGCGTGTGCGTATATACTGGTGGGGGCTGGATGTCAGGGCGCTCAGGTCTCTTCCCCGCCTTAGAGCACCTAATCCAGTCCTTTCCCGCGCTAACCGGGTAGCGTGGGCGTCGGTCGGGGAGCAGGGGCACCGGGGTAAAAACCTCGCTCTGCTCCCCGACTGACACAACATGAAAGGGTTTATTATGGCTGGTAAGCGTGCGAGACCGAAGCCACCGAAGAAGAAGTTCGAGAAGGAAATCTCCTTTATGGAGCTTGCCGCAGTTGAGTATTTCCTTGAGGGTGGTCTGAAGAATAAAACAGAGGCTTGCCGGGAAGCCGGGTATGCGCACGCGCACGTTCAAGCTGTTAAGGTGTTCAAGAGACCCCGTGTGGTGGCCGAGATCAAGAAGCGGCTCGATGAGATCGCCAAGAAGCGTGCGGTCACTCCTTCTCGGATCATCGAGGAATACGCTAAGATCGCGTTCTCCAACCTGGGTGATCTTCTAGAGGTACAGCCGGATGGGTCTGCGGTTCTTGATCTCACAGATTTGACTGACGATCAGCGTGCGTGCATCACGAGGTTCGAGGGCGCAACGGATAAATCCCCCGACAAGATATCGTTCGCTGATAAGAAGGCGGCACTCGACAGCCTTGCGCGGGTCTACGGTATGTTCAACGACAAGCTGACGGTTAAGGGGTCTCTGTCCTTGGTGGAGCGTTTGCAGAAGGGTAGAGCACGGGTGAAGAAGAGTAAGGAGTAGGGGATTAAGAGGGGCGGAGGTACTGATGAGTGAGGTATCACGTGATACCACAGACGGGGAAGAGCTTAATCCCGACGAACAGCTAGCGGATGATCTGTCGCAGTTTTACGCGGACCCGTTGGGTTACGTTATGTATGCGTTCCCGTGGGATACGGACCCAACGGTCCAGTTGGTTAAGCTTCCTGAGGCATATCGAGGGCGGTTCGATAGCGTGTACGGGCCTGATGAGTGGGCTTGCGAATTTCTCGATGACTTGGGGGCTGAGATCGAGGATCGTGGGTTTGATGGGCAGACTGCGGTCGATCCTATCCAGTTCGCGACGGCTTCGGGTCACGGCATCGGGAAGTCTACCCTAGCTGCGTGGCTCATCAAGTTCATCATGGATACCCGCCCGTTTGCTAAGGGTGTTGTCACCTCGAACACGGCTGAGCAGCTTCGGACGAAAACCTGGGCTGAGGCGGGGAAGTGGCATAAGTTATCTCTGACTTCTCACTGGTTCGACTACAACACGGGGCGGGGGGCTATGTCCCTCGTCCATAAGGACCACAAAGAGACGTGGCGCGTTGACGCGCAGACGTGTCGAGAAGAGAACTCTGAAGCGTTCGCTGGGCTGCACGCGGCCAACTCGACGCCGTTCTACCTCTTCGACGAAGCTAGTAACATCTCCAATAAGATTTTCGAGGTTCGAGAGGGGGGTACCACGGACGGGGAGCCTATGACCTTCGACTTCGGCAATCCCACTCGTAACAGCGGGCGCTTTTTCGAGAACTGTATCGGCAAGTTCAAGCATAGGTATAGGGTGCGGAAGATCGACAGCCGCGACGTAGCGATCACCAACAAGGCGCGACTTCAGGCGTGGGTAGACGACTATGGGGAAGAGAGCGACTTCTGTAAGGTGCGGGTGCGCGGGGACTTCCCCTCTGCCGGGTCTCAGCAGTTTATCCCGACTGAGATTGTGACGCAGGCGATGGAGCGGGAAGCGCCGGGTGTCGATCTTCTTAGCCCGCTCATTATCGGCGTTGACGTGGCTCGGTTCGGGGATGACGAGACTGTTATCTATCCGCGCGTGGGGATGGATGCGCGTTCGTGGGCACCGACGCCTGGAAACGGTCGGTATCGTGGTTTAGATGCTGTCCAGGTTGCGGCGAAAGTTATTGAAGTCGTTAAACGTTTCAAGACGATAGGTAAGAGCACGAGCGCAATTTTTGTTGATGAGACGGGGGTGGGCGGCGGCGTGATCGATATCCTGCGCCACCTGGGGTATGCGACGATAGGTATCAGCTTCGGGGGGAAGCCCACCGATACGATAACCTACCGCTTTAAGGTCGATGAGATGTGGGGAGAGTTGAAAGACGCGCTCAAGACCAGTCTCGCGATACCTGGGATGCACTCTAAGGGGGGCGTAGACTTAAACAATCAGTTGACCCAAAGAGAGTATGCGTATACTCTCTTGGGCAATAAAACTAGTCTTGAAAGTAAGCGCGATATGAAGGCGCGTTTAGGGGGTGAGTTTGCTTCTCCCGATATTGCAGATGCTCTTGCGCTTACCTTCGCTCAAGATGTTGCCCTCGCCGTCGATCCGCAGCTTGCTAAGCTTCAGCAAGCACCGATGCAAGCCCAGAGCGAGTACGACCCGCTCGAACAAGAATGGTGATGTAGATGTGTTCTTCAGGAGTGAAAAAAGTTGCGAAAGTGGTGCTTCCTGCCGTTGGCGCTGCGGTAGGCTCTTATGCGGGTCCCTGGGGGACCGCCGCTGGGTCTGCGTTAGGCACTAAGCTTGCGGGGGGAAGCACTAAAGAGGTCCTGGCGAGTGCGGTTACTGCGGGTGCGGGCCATTACGGGGGCCAAGTGGGCACTGCTTTAGGTGTCGGTAACGTAGCTGGTACGGCTGCGGGCACCGCTCTAGGGGCGACAGCTATGGGAGCAGACCCAGCGATGGCTTTGACGCAAGCGGCGGGCTCGGCGGCGGGTGCGGCGGGGGTAAATGCTTGGGAAGGCAATAACGTATGGACGGGCGCTCCACCCCCATACGCCTCCGACATATCACAAGCCGTACAGCCCGCCTTCTTGCCGTGGCCTGCGCGCCATTCTGTGCCTCCCGCGAACCCTGCTGTGGCCCCCGCCTTCTTGCCGTGGCCGAACGTCACGCCTCCTGCCCCCGGCTATGCCTCAGCCCCTGCTTCAGGGTCGAGTGGCGGCACGGTGCTTGGCGTCCCGCTGCCATCGATCGGCGCTCTTCGCGAAGGAGGCACGGGCCTTCTTGCGGGGATGGGTATGGGTATGGCTGGTGGTGGTGCAATGGCCGCGATGATGCCGACGCCTCCTACGCCTACGCCGCCTGAGGGCCCTGGACGTACACAAACACCTTCAACTCCGGTTTCTGCGCCCAGCCTTAGCGCGGCTAGTCGTAACCTCGTACGGCGGCGAGCGCTTGCGGCGGCAGGGCGTAGTCGGCCTATCGCTACCTCCCCGCAGGGGATACTCTCGCCTGCTTTCGCCACGCGCAAGCGTTTGCTTGGTCGCTAGTGGTATCACGTGATACCAAGGAGCCTTCTGATGGCTGACACAGTGCTACGAGACTTCTACCAGCGGCGCGTATCGTCTTTGCGGACGGAGCGGCAAAGTTTCATAGACCACTGGAAGAGTGTTGCGGAGTTCATTAAACCGAGACGTGGCCGGTTCTTTACCTCAGATCGGAACAAGGGTGATCGGCGTTGGGCCAGCATAATCAACAGTAGGGGTACGCAGGCTCTTCGTATCGCGCGAGCGGGCCTTCTGTCTGGCACTATGTCTCCCTCGCGACCTTGGTTTCTTCTCGTACCTTACGATAAGGCGTTGCTGGAAAACCACGCAGTTCAGACGTGGCTCTATAAGGTGCGCGATATCATTCTGGAGGTGTTTAACGACAGCAATTTCTATAACATGGTCCCGACATTGCTGGAAGAGCTTGTACTCTTCGGCACGGGGGCTATGTTCCACGTGGACGATTTTGATGATGTTGCGCGTTTCTATACGCACACAGCCGGTAGCTATATGATCGACCAGAATGAGCGCTTTCAAGTTCGTACCTTTGCTCGCGAGTATGAAGCTACGGTCGAGCAGCTTATCGGCCAGTTTGGGAAGAGCAACGTCAGTATGTCGGTCAAAGATAAGTACGATAAGGGAGACTATGGCGCTTGGTATCCGGTTGTGCATATTATTACGCCTAATCCTCGTGCGGATGCGGGTAGAGTGGGGATACGTAATGCAGCGTTTCGTTCAGCGTATTACGAGCCGGGGAATAACGATAAGGATAAGTTTCTAGAGCAGTCTGGGTTCTATGAGTTTCCTGTGTATACCCCTCGTTGGGAGTTGACGGGCGAAGATATCTACGCAACGAACTGTCCCGCTATGACTGCGCTGGGGGATATTAAGGGCCTCCAGATGGAAGAGCGTCGGAAGGCGCAAGCGATCGACAAGCAGGTGAACCCGCCGCTCCACGGACCCACCAGCCTTCAGAACCGGCCAGTGTCTAGTTTGCCTGGGGGGATCAACCTCTACGACACAGGGCCGGACAGTAGGGGGCTGCGCCCCGTGTATGAGGTTACTCCCGATCTTCGGGGGATGATGGAAGATATCAACGCAGTTGAGAGGCGTATCGACGATGCGTTCTATGTCAACCTCTTTCTCGCGATTACGGCGATGGAGGGTATTCAGCCGCGTAATCAGATGGAGCTTAGCGAGCGTAACCAGGAGCGTCTGCTCCAATTAGGCCCCGTCTTGGAGCAGCTTCACGGTGAGCTTCTGAACCAAGCAGTCACGCGCGTTTTCAACCAGTGCGACCGGGCGGGTGTCCTTCCCGACGCACCTAAGGAGCTTCAGAGCAAGCCCTTAAAGGTGCGCTATATCTCCGCGCTCGCTATGGCGCAGCGTGCGGTAGCCACTACGGGTATCGAGCGCGTGGCCGCTTTCACGACCAGTCTTGTTGCGGCCCAGCTTAGCGACGGGAAGAAGTTTAATGCGGATCAAGCGGTGGGTGAGTACGCGCAAGCTATCGGTACGCCTCCGGGGATTATCGTACCTGACGATATTGTAGCTGAGCAGCGTCAGGCTGAGCAGCAAGCTGCGCTAGCACAGCAGCAGACTGAGACTATGCAAGCGCTTGCTAACGCTGGACAGGCGGCGGCGAACAGTAAGCTAGATGACGATAACGTGTTGTCGCGCTTTGCGGGGAGATCGTAATGGGTGATATGGCGGCTGATCTGTTGAGAGGATCAACAAGTTTTGAGGATGAAGAGGAAGAGCTACAAGAGCGCGAGAAGCGGGCCAGTCTTGCGGAGCTTTGGGACCAAGAGAACCTGGAGTTTGTGCTAGCTGACCCGAAGGGAAGGGCGGTAATTCATCGCATCCTCTCGAAGTGCGGGGTATTTACTGCTTCTTTTCAAGGCGAGAACACGCATACTACGGCTTGGCTTGAGGGAAGACGTAGCATAGGCTCTGAAATTTTGTTGGACGTGTTGACTGTGCAACGTAATGTCGATATACTTATGCGTAACGAGGATGAGGATCGACAGAGACAGATTGGAGCGAGGTATGACTGAAGAATTGACGGATGCGGGGGAAGAGGGGACGGCTCTCAGCGCTAACAAGGTGGCTGACGCTGACAAGGTGGCTGACGCTGACAAGGTGGCTGACGCTGACAAGGTGGCTGACGCTGACAAGGTGGCTGAGGGTGCACCTGAGAAATATGAGAGCTTTACTCTTTCGGAGGGGATGGAGTTCGATCAAGGCGCTTTTGATAACTTTGTGCCAATTGCGAAAGAACTTAAGCTTACGCAGGAGCAGGCGCAGAAACTTGTGACGGCTCACGCTGAGCACACACAACATGCTATCAAAGCGCAGGATGAAGCTTTCGCTGCGCAGAGCGCAGACTGGCTTAATACATCAAAAGCTGATCCTGAGATCGGCGGCGCGAAGTTTGATGAAAGCGTTCGGCACTCGATTGCGTTTCTCGACACCTTCGCTGCTCCAGAGGTTCGGGAGCTTCTTGATGCAACCGGCCTCGGGAACCACCCTGAAATCATCCGCACTTTTGCCAAGGCGGGGCAGTTGGTTTCAGAAGACAAGCTACGCCTTGGCGGTAAACCTAGCGAGGAACAGAAGAACCAAGCTGATCGTCTGTTCCCCACTCACGGAAAGGGAGTTAAGTGATGGCTACTTTAGCTGCAACTAATCCGACCCTTCTGGACCTTGCTACCCGCACGGACCCAAATGGTCAGATCGCCGCTATTGCGGAGATTTTGAACGAGACGAACGAAATTCTTGACGACATGACTTGGGTCGAGGGTAATCTTGCTACCGGGCATCAGTCTACTGTGCGCACAGGCCTGCCCGCGCCGACGTGGCGTAAGATGTACGGAGGCGTGCAGCCCACTAAGTCCACGACTGCGAAGGTTGTTGACACTTGTGGTATGTTGGAGGCGTATGCGGAAGTTGATAAGGCTCTCGCTAAGCTCAACGACAATACTGCTGCGTTCCGCCTGTCGGAAGCTCGGCCTCACATCGAGGGCATGAACCAGGAACTTGTTGAGACCTTGATCTTCGGCAACGAGAACACTGAGCCTGAGGCGTTTACCGGCCTCTCGCCGCGCTTTAATGACCTTAGCGCTGAGAACGCGGACAACATTATTGACGGGGGCGGCACGGGCACTGATAATGCTTCGATCTGGCTGGTGGTCTGGGGTCCGAATACGATCCACGGCATTGTCCCCAAGGGCTCTAAGGGCGGCCTTGAGGTGGAAGACCTGGGCGAGGTCACTATCGAGAACGTAGACGGCAACGACGGTCGGATGCAAGGCTACCGGACCCATTTCAAGTGGGACACTGGTTTGACGGTTCCTGACTGGCGTTATGTCGTTCGCATCTGTAACATCGACAAGTCGCTGCTCAGCCTTGTCTATACCTCAGGTGCGTTTTCGTCTGGTGCGCATCTGCCAAATCTGATGTTCCAGGCCCTTGAGTTGCCGCCTAGTCTGACTTCAGGGCGTCCGGTGTTCTATATGTCGCGGACTGTTCGGACGAAACTTCGGCAACAGCTTGCTGCTGCGGTGCAGAACTCGACCCTCCAGGTCGAGAATGTCGGTGGGCGCAGGACAGTCCACTTCGATGAAATTCCGATCCGGCGTTGCGATGCGCTGAGCGCGGACGAGGCGCGGGTCACGTAAGCCGCGAGCGATGAAATAGCGGCCACGTAAATGTAGCGTGGCCGCGAGAGAAGGAGACGTGCGATGATTATGGACGAACGACTTGAGTTTGGCGACGAGCTTGCGGCCAATGGCCTTAGCACCACCTTGACCCTCGTGGGTGACGTGATTGATCTGGGTATCGCTCGTGATCTACCCGGCTCTCCCCCGCTGTATTTGGTGATCCAGGTGGTTACGGCAGCGGACGGTGGCAGCGGCGGAACCGGCACAACCCAATTCATCCTCGCTTCCGACGCTGCGGCTGCTATCGCCGTAGACGGCACCGAGACGCGGCACCTCGCGACTGACGTTTTCACGGCGGCGCAGCTTACGGCGGGTAAGACCTTTGTCTTTCCCTTGCCTGCGGGTGGCACTGCGGGCGGCACTGGATACGAGCGGTATCTCGGCCTTCTCGTCCTCCCAGCGGCGGAAGAGGAAGACGACATGACGATCAACGCCTTTCTGACGCTGGAGGGTGCGGTTTGGCAGTCTTACGCGGACGCCAGCAACTAGGGCGAGGGGCAGAGACAGGTATCACGTGATACCTGTCTCCCACCTTCCGGTTAGGGAGATCGAGCATGATAGTGATTTTCAAGTTTGGATGGTTCAGCCCTGGCGGGAAGCTCGCTCGGCATTTCAGCAAGGGCAGACATGAGAGCGTCCCTGACAAGTACAGGGATGATATACCTTCAACCGCAAAGATCGTGGAGCCTGATGAAGAGGTTGAGCCTCCGAAGGCTGAAGACCCGGTTCTTGCTGATGAAGATATCGGAGTTGCGGCTGCGAAAGCAGTACAGCAGGCTTATGAAGAGGCTGAAGAGACTGCTGATGCAAACTTGGAGGCGCGTAAGCCTGCAAGCCAGCGGCAGAAAGAGTTTGCTGACGCTCTCGCGCGTGAAGAGGGTGAAGCTGATCCCAAGCCTAAGCCTGCGTCTCGGCGCTCTCGCCGGGGCGGTAAAAAGGAGGCGTAAGCCATGACGACTGTTTCTAGTACATTCACTTCGACGGGGCAGAGCGCTACACTAGCTTTGCAGCAGAAGGGCGAGGTGGTCACCATCTCCATCTCTGGCACTTACAACCAAACTATCCAGATGGAGCGTGAGCAGGGTTCTCCGGGTTCTGGGTCTTGGGAAGTGGTGGCGGGTCCGTGGACCACCGCGAATGCGACCGTGGGCGAGACGTATACGACCATTAAGCACGGGGAGCGCCTGCGGCTCAACTGTACCGTGGACACCAGTGGTACGTCTACGTACTCTATTTCTGATGCTGATTATCAAATCGAGCGACGGCACGATGAGTATGGTAATCTCTTGTTTACGCAGACCCAAGCGGGGCGGCAGTATGCGGGCGCGTTGATCGTCGATGGCGCTTTCACTGCCACTGGCGCGGTGTCGTTGTTTTCGCAGAAGTTCAACTTCCGCGATGACTTCTACGGCACGTGGCTCATCACCGATGCTGGACCGGCGGATTTCTGGTCTTCGACTGCGGGCAGTGGCACTGCTAATGAGGTGGCTACTACGGTGGCCGCTTCGGTCAACGGTGAGATCACGCTGAAGTCTGCAAGCGACGACGGCGCGCATGGTGCTAACGCTACGCTGCTTACGGGCGTCAACACTTCTTGGAAAGCGAACCAGGGGGGTCTCAGCATCGAGGCTCGGGTCAAGATCGACGACATTACTTCGGTCGCTTTCTTTGTCGGGTTCACTGACACGATCTCGTCTACGGTAGAGTTGCCGATCTTTAAGACTGCTAGCGCTGACACTATCGATAGCGATGCTGCTAATGCGGTTGGCGTCATGTTTGACACCGACGGCACCACCGATGAGTTCTTCCACGGGGGCGTTGCGGCCAATACTGATACGGATGCGGGTCACTCAGGTTCCGCTCCTGTCAACGGTACCTATGTCGTTGTCCGCGTGGATGTTACTGCGGAGGGCGCTGTGCAGGGCTACATCGACGGTGAGGCGATCACAGGCGGTGCGATTGCTAGCGCTGTGACTGTTTCTACTGCGTTGACCCCTTGCATCGCGGTAGCGAACCGCTCAGGGGCTCAGCGCGTGCTCACTGTCGATTATGTCGAGGTGCAGCAGGATCGGTAGGCTCTAACCTTCAGGAGGGGCGTGGTATCACGTGATATCACGCCCCAGCGGAGGCTTCTATGTCGATCTTCAGTACAGTTAAAATTGCACGTATGGCGCTCGCAAACCTCTCTGCGGCTACTTCTATCGAGAGCCTCACGGAGGATACTGCGGAGGCTAAGGTGTGTAACTTGTTTATCGATCTCGCGAGGCTGGAGACGCTAGCGGCTCACAATTGGACTTTCGCGCGCAAACGGACCACGTTGTCTACCGACAACGACGACGCACCCACAAACGAGTGGGCTTATCGGTACCAGTATCCCGCCGATTGCGTAAAGCCCCGGTGGATCGAGAACCCCTTCGGAGTTGCCGCTGATCCGGTTCCCTACGACGTGGAGACAAACGATGACGGGTCACGCCTCACAATCGTAACGGACGAAGAGGATGCTGTGCTGGTCTATACGTTCGATCAGACGGACCCGAATATGTTCTCGCCCCACTTCATCGATACTTTTTCCTATCGACTGGCCGCGTTTATCGCACAGAAGATCACAGGCTCTAGTAAGCTAAAGAGTGTCATGCTGGGGATTTTCGACAGGCTCGCGATACAAGCGCCTGCGTATGACGCGATGTCGGCCCAAGGGCGTGCGCCTCGGGATGCTGACGTGATTAGGGCGCGGACAGCATGAGCACTTTCATCCAGCCTTCATTCGCTCGGGGAGAGATCGCACCCGCCCTGTATGGGCGCGTGGATACAGAGATGTACCATGTCGCGCTACGGAAAGCGCGGAACTGTATCGTTCGCGCTTTTGGGGGTATTAGCAATCGCCCCGGTAAAACTTTCCTCGGCCCCACGAAAGAACATTCGTATGCTGCCCGCATAATTCCTTTTAGGTTTAAGACTACAGACACGTATATGCTGGAGTTTGGGGCCACGTATATGCGTGTTATGCGTGACGGGGGACACGTGCTTGAGACCGCAGTAAACATCACGGGCGCGACGGCTGCTGATCCTGTTGTGGTGACGGCTGTGGCGCACGGGTACTCGAATGGGGATGAGGTTTACATCGACGGCGTTGTGGGGATGATCGAGTTGAACACTCGCCGGTTTATTGTGGCGAACAAGAACGCAAACGATTTCGAATTGACTGACCAAGTGACGGGGAACGATATCGATGGGTCCGCGTACACTGCGTATTCTTCAGCGGGTACGGCCGCTAAGGTGTACGAGATTACTACGCTCTATGCGCAAGCTGATCTCGCTGAGTTGAAGTTTACGCAGTCGGCAGACACGATGACGCTGACGCATCCCTCTTACAGAACGCAAGAGCTTACGCGAACGGGCCACGCGGCTTGGACAATCGCGGACGCGCAATTTATCCCTGATGCTGCGCGACCCACAGGCCAGACTGTGACAGCGGGTACGCCTGCTGCGGTGACTGTTCGGTACCGTGTGACTTCGACTGCGGAAGACACTAATGAAGAGAGCCTGCCGGGGCTAAATAACACCAGTAAAAACATCACGGGCTTAACTGCGGCTAACCCTGCTGTAGCTACCGCAGTGGCGCACGGTTTTGCTGATGGCGATGAAGTGTATATCGACAGCGTTGTGGGGATGACGGAAGTTAATGAGCGGCAGTTTACAGTGGCTAATAAAGCTGCAAATACATTTGAGCTAGAGGGGGAAGATAGCACGGCGTACACTGCGTACTCTAGCGGAGGTACGGCGAACCAGACGTTTGTCGAGATTACGAACGGTAACGCCACGCCTGATAACACTGTCACGTGGACGGCTGTATCGGGTGCGCAGAGATATGCTGTGTACCGGGAAGACAACGGGTTGTACGGGCTGATTGGGGAGACAGAGCTAGTGTCTTTCCTTGACGACGACTTCGCTTCCAATTTGGATATCTCGCCTCCGCGTGCGCGTGATCCCCTTCGGAATGCGAACAATTACCCAGGTGCGGTCTCCTATTACGAGCAGCGCCGAGTGTTTGGGGGGACGCTTAATAACCCGGATACCTCGTACTACTGCCAGACGGGCCGACCTAACAACCTGTCTAACTCGATCCCTGCGCAAGCAGATGACGCTATCACAGTCACGTTGAACGCTCGGGAGGTGAACGACATTCGGCATTATGTGCCGTTGAATGATCTTCTCGTGTTCACGAGCGGAGCGGAGTGGCGCGTAAACTCTGGGTCTTCTGATAACGCTTTTACGACTAGCACGATCAAGCAGAAGGTTCAGTCAGATTGGGGGTGCTCGCACTTACGTCCGATCATTGCGGGCGAAGAGGTGCTGTTTGTTACTGAGAACCAAGCGAGTGTGCGGAGCTTTAAGTACAAGCTACAGCGCGACGGGTACACGGGGTCTCAGCTAAGCCTGTTCGCTAACCACCTCTTCGAAGAGAAAACGATAGACGACTGGACTTACGCGAGTGCCCCCGACCCCATCATCTACCACGTGATGAGCGACGGCACTCTCGTGTGCTTAACCTTCCAGTCGGAGCAGGAAGTAGTGGCCTGGAGTACGTGGGACACGAACGGTAAGTATGAGGCGTGCGCTACGCTGAAGCATTCTGCCACTCAAGCGGAAGATATTATTTATTTTGTCATCCAACGCACCATCAACGGTGAGACGGTTCGGCACATAGAGGTTACGCATTCTCGTCAGTTTACAGACGTGCGCGATGCTTTCTTTGTGGATTGCGGGGCGTCATACGATGCCCCTGTGACAATCACAAACGCAACGGCTGCTGATCCCGTGGTAATATCTGCGACGGCTCATGGGTTTTCGGATGACGATGAAGTTGATATTTTCGATATCACGTGGGTTGCTGACGTAGATGCAGATGCGACGAGTACGCAGCCTGACCAGTTGAACACTCGTCGGTACACGGTAGCTAACAAAACTGCTAATACGTTTGAACTGAACGACAGCGACGGGAACGACATTGACGGGTCTGCGTTTAATGCTTACGTTAGCGGGGGCACCGCTCGGAAAGCGGTAACTGTTGTGAGGGGGCTGAACTTTCTTGAGGGTGAAGAGGTTGCTGTACTGGCTGACGGTAACGTGATCTCCGGTTTAAGTGTCGCCAGCGGGTCGATTACGTTGCCTCGTAAGTTTAGCCGCGTTCACGTTGGTCTCTCTTTTGTTTCCGACATAGTGACGCTGGATGTTGAAGCCCCTGAGGGCACTATCCAAGGGAAAGCGAAAGTCATTCCAGCGGTTACTGTTCGTTTTGAGAAATCACGTGGGCTTTTCATCGGTCCTGACGAAGACGCTCTCGTAGAGATGAAGCAGCGTGAGTACGAGAAGCTTGGCGATCCTACTGCTCTGCTGACGGGCGACAAGAAGATCACTCTTCTTAGCGAGTGGAACACAAATGGGCGTGTTTGGATGCGTCAACGGTATCCGCTACCTATGACCGTTCTTGCTTCGGTCCCCGATATACAGGTAGGGGACGAAGATGTTTAATATTCGCACCTATCATCTAGGCGATATGGAGTATCTCGCAGAACATATGCGGCAGGCTGATCGAGACGAGGTATGGTCCCTCTCGCGGTACGCGCCTCTTGAGGCGCTCCAACACTCTATGGAGGTATCACGTGGCACCCTACGGGTTGCTGCGGATGAGCACGGGCCTTTCTACGTCTTTGGCGTAGGTCAGTTGACGGTCCTTGGTCAATTTGCTTCTCCTTGGGCGCTCGGGACAGACGGCGTGTACGATCACGTTTTTGAGGTATTGCGTGCCAGCAAGCGTGTGGTGTCTGCGTGGAAACTCAGGTATCCTCACATGCTTAACTACGTAGACGCGCGTAATAAGCTCTCCGTTCGCTGGCTTGCGTGGTTAGGGTTTACGATTGAAGAGCCTGTTAAGATGGGGTATGATAGCCTCCCTTTCCACCCTTTCCATCTAGGGGGTTTAGATGTGTAACGCTAGTCTCGCTTCTGTGGGTTTGCTCGCTGCGGGCACCACCTTCAGCGCAGCTGGACAAATTCAAGCAGGCCGTGCAGCGCAAGCGCAGGGGAACTATCGTGCTGCGGTCGCACGCAACAACAAAGTGTTTGCTGATCGTGCTGCTGAGGACGCGGAGTATCGAGGGCGTGTAGCAGCTACTCGAAAGGCGCTTGAGACGCGCCAACTGATTGGGGCACAGCGCGCTGCCTTGGCCGCGAATGGCGTTCTCGTAGATCGGGACAGCGCTCTTGATCTCATCACTGATACATCCGCTATGGGTACGCTTGATCTTCTTGCTATTCGCAGTAACACAGAGCGTGAGGCTTTAGAGCTTCGCCAGCGTGGGGCAAACTTTGGAAGTGAAGCTAGGCTTGAAGAGCTTTCGGGGCGTAGCGCAAAGCGAGCTTCCGTTACACAGTCGTTCTCTACGGTTCTTGGGGGCGGTGCTAAAGTGGCGGACAGGTGGTACAATTATCGTCGTGAGGGGGTCTCGTGATGCCTACTGTTCCTACCGCTAAGCCTGGAGGCTCTGTAGCTCTCCGTCCCGCTACACCGGTCTTCGACAGCGCGCGTGGAGCGAACGTATCGGCTTTTGGGGGCGCGCAAGGGAAGGCTCTTGAAGGCGTTGGGGACGTTGTTAGCGGCGCGGGAGACCTTCTTAGCCAGAACGTACTCAAGCTTCAGGCGGAAGATAACGAGCGGGATGCTAAAGCTCTCGATGTAGAGTTTTCTTCCGCACTTCGAAGCATTGGGTACGGCGACGGCACTGAGCAGAACCCTGGGTATTATTCGCTTCGAGGGCAGGCTGCGGTTGATGCGCACCCCGGCATGGTCGAGCAGCTTGAAAAGACGCGAAAAGCGTTGGGAGAGCAGGCTAAGAATGGGCGCGTTAAAGATATGTTTGACGCTTCGTCGCTTGGGCGGCAGGAGCGCGAACTCATTTCTGCTGTGCGGTTTTACGAGACGCAACGGCAAGCGGCCAATGATACGGTTTCTGAGGCACGCCAGAGTGAAGCTGCGGACGATGCAGCGGCGAGCCCGTTCGACCCAAGGGTGCTTGCTGTCTCTCTCGCTACTGCGCGGGCTGAGGTTGTCGATATGGGAAAACGTCGCGGCTGGTCTTCCGAAGTGGTTAACCACAAGGTAGAGAAATCTCAAACGCATATCTTACGTAGCGTTATCGTGGCGGCACTTCGGCAAGACCCTCATGCGGCGCAAGCTATATATGACGCAAACAAGGATCGTATCGACGGGGTTGCTCGGGCTGAGATTAAGCAGATGCTTGAGCCTGGGGTGTTTCGTGCGCAAGCGCAAGAAAAAGTTGATGAATATTTTGCACTAAACTTACCAGAGACCGAGATGTTGGAGAAGGCTCGCGCTGAGATTAAGGATGCAAAGCTGCGTGATGAAGTTGTTTCGCGTCTGAAGGTGCGGTATGCAGAAATTCGATTAGCAGAACAAGATCAGTTGAAAGAAGTGTCTGCTGCGGCGTATGCTTGGGTGTGGGAGGGGAAATCTCTCGATGCGTTTGCTATATCGAACCCAGAAGGTTTTAGGCTTATCTCTGGTAATGGGCCTCTTATGAACGCGCTGCAACTCGCAGAAGATCGAGTTCGTAAGCGAGCGATTTATGCGCGCGTGTCAGACGGGAAGACGTTGCACTCCATTCGTATGCTCCCCCTAAGAGAGCGTGCTAAAGTAAACCTCGACGAGAAACGCGCTAAACTAACGGAAACTGAGGTTCGCACTGCTTCTAAACTTATTGGTGATGCGCAAGGCATTCTAAAAGACTTAGAGGAAAACCAAGCGATATACGAGACGGGTGAGAGCGTGTTGCGAGATCACGCTCCGCAAAGTCTGCTTAACGCCTTCAAGGAAAACGCAAGCGCAAGCGCAACAGAGGTCCGTCAAGTTCAAGCGCTAAATAACGAGATGGCGTCTTTCATATACAACTACATACAGAGCGAGGATAAGAAGCCTTCTCGCCTTGACATTAAGACTGAAGCTATGCGGCTGTCTCTACCTATCGTAGCCGACCCAAGCAATACTACCTTCTTTGGGCTAGTACCCGACAAGGGGGAGGAATCTTTTGAAGGGATTGCTGCTCAGTTTAGGGCGCTTTCGCCGGAACAGCTTGCTGTCGCGCGTGTTAAGGAAGATAAGATACCCCCCGTAATACTCCAAAGTATAAAGAGATATATTAAGGTTAAAGAACTTGTTGAAACAAAAGATTTGATTGAGAACATTGCGGGCTCTATTGCTATGGACGATTTCTCGCGCTTTCCTGATTTCTCTGGGTTTTCCAGGTCACGCAAAGAGGCTCTTGCTGCACAGGTTAAGGGCCTCTCACCTAAACAGATGGCTTTTTTCCGTGTTAACGTGGAGGATATCCCCCTCCCCATGCTCAACGCCATCAGGGGGAAACTTAGGGATATAAAGCCTGGGACGGGGACAGACGATTTAGTCGAAAACCTTGCGGGCGCTCTCGCTACCAATAATCACGCTCGCGTCCGTGCCCTGCTCGGGGTGAAGTGACATGGCCGATATTACAGATATTGATGCTTGGCTTGCGCAAAAAGATGGAGCTTCCGCAGAGACGCCAGATATCTATGGCGGGCCTGCGGGAAATCCTATCGATGACTGGCTGAAGCAAGAGCCTGCGGGAAATCCTATCGATGACTGGCTGAAGCAAGAGCCTGCGCCTGATATCTCCATTCAAGACGCTCTTCGCCGGAACCCTGACGAGAGCGCAAAACTCCAGCGTCTCGCTGACGACAGCGGCTTACCTGTAGAGGCTGTTGAAGCGCAGCCTAAGCAAGTTGAAGATCATGTCAACCTCTCTGCTATCGGCAGGCTGTTGGAGGGTGCGCCTACTACTTCTAATTTTTTAACTAACCCTTATCGTGCTCAGGTTGCTGTTGATGCTGTAGAGGATTTAACGCTCTATGAAAGGGTCGTGAGCGGGCTCATGCGGGGCTATGAGAAGGTCGTAAGTGGGTTCATGCGTGGGAAGCTGACCCACGAGCGTGGAGAGCTTGGCATGTCTCATCTGCACACGCGGAGCCCAGAAGCACTGCTGGCGCTTGAAAAGAACAAGCTCCGTCTCGAAGCCCTCGGCCATAGTGGGGATGGTTTCGCCACTAGGGCCAGGCTGTATGCGGCGGCGATGGCGTTACCGTTCGTAAGAGTGCTTGCCCTGTCTCAGCAGCGCACGCGGAGCGCAGAAGCACTGCGGGCGCTTGAAGAGAACAGGCGCCGTCTCGAAGCCCTCGGCCATAGTGGGGATGGTTTCGTCAGCTATCTTGCGGAGGCTGCAACTATCGTTGGTCAGCAGGTTGCTTCGTTTAGCGGCCTGACGGCGGCAGCGCGTATGGGGACGGGCGCGGCGATAGGTGCGGGTTGGGGTGCGGTTGGTGGGCCGCTTGCGCCTGTGACGGCTGCTGCGGGCGGTATAGCGGGTCTTACGGTGGGGACTATGTCGCATATCGCGGCAGACACGTTTGAGGTGGAGGCGGGGAACTTTTACGCTGACCTGTTGGAGCAGGGTGTTGAGGCTGATGTCGCGGCTTGGGCTTCGATGGGCGTCGGCTTTCTTAACGCTAGCCTTGAGTTGACGGGCGCTGCGGTGGTGCTGAAGCCTTTCGTACAGGCGGGTAAGAAGCTTGCGCTGAAGCAGGGTATTAAGGCTGCTATGAAAGACCCGAAGGTATTGGACGCTGTTCGCCAGTTTGCGGTAGGCTACGGGTCGGGTGTTGGCGCGGAGGTAGGTACGGAGGTTCTTCAGGAGGCTGTCAATATTTCTATGGAAGAGCTTGCGAAATCTTTCAGTGAGCAAGAGTTCGACAGCGTGACCTCGGAAGAGATCATGGAGCGCCTTGCGGAGATCGCTATTAAGACGTTCAAAGGTATGGTGATCCTCAATCTCCCCGGCCCTAGCGTCAATCTCATGATAAATGCTAAGCGTGCTCGGCGCGCTAGGAGGAATTTGCCTATTGCTAAAGAAGCTAGCAAAGTGCTCAAGCGCTCGAAGCTTACTGAGCGCGCCCCCGATGTAGCGCGTGAGCACGCTGCGCAGGCGTTAGAGCAGCGGGCGGGGGTTAAGCATGTGTTTATCCCTGTAGCGAAGCTCGATGAGTTTGCGCTGTCGCAAGAGGTTTCTCCTGACGATCTCTATACCGATCTTGGGGTTTTGGAGCAGGCTGAAGAGGCTCGCTTACTAGGTGGGGATATCCGGCTCTCGGGGAGACAGTATCTCCAGATTACGCTGTCGGACGCGCACGATCAGATCGCGGAGCACGTGCGGTTTGACGTAGACGATATGACGGCTGCGGAAGCGGAAGAGTTTAAGACTTCTGGGATGCAGGAAGAGATCGATGCGCTCGACCTGGAGATGCAGGAGTTTGACGCCGATCAGGACTTGGTATCACGTGATACCTTTGTAGAGGGGGGTCGCCCTGCGCCCGTTGTGGTGGAGAGCGTAGAAGCGCTCTACAAAAAAGCTGAAGAACTAGGAGAGCCTCTTCCCCCTAATGCGCTAGCCTTTACCGATCTCGACGGGCAGACGTATCTCTTGCCTGAGGAAACTACGAGCGCGATGGGTATAGATCGGTCCCTCTACGAAGCTCACGAGTTCGCCATCCCTGAAGCGCATAAACTTATTGACGAAAGCTCGGAACTTGCTGAAGAGATCATGGATGCGGTGGAACGCGAGGATACAGATTTTGTCAAGCAAGGCACTATCGACTACTATAATGACGCGGTGAAGACTAACCCTAACCTCAATCGCGCAGATAAAGAGGCGGAAGTTGTTATCCGAGAGTTAGCGCTTCAAGAGCTTGCTCACCGCGAGAGCCAGGGAGAGGCGCTTGAGTTCACTCCTGAAGCTGAAGAACGCGTAGCTGTTGCTGAAAATCAGCTTGGGTTGCGCCAGTTCTTTCGCACGGCTCAAGAATCTGGGCTGTCCCCCAGCGACTACCAGAAGTACCTCGTGTCGCTTCAGCGGGCGGCTGACGCTGCGCGCACGCGCGAGGAACGTAAGCTGTTGGAGCGCGATCTCAAGTATACTCGCGGTGAGCAAAAGAAAGCTCTTGAGAAGGCGCAGATCGAGGTGGCAGAGAGCGTGAACCAGCGCCCCGTCTATGCTGCGATTAACGGTATCGGAGCAGAGCGTTTGGATCGAGGTGCTATCGTTGCGCTCCTGGGTGAAGAGTTTCTTGCGCAACTTCCCAAGCAGTCGGGCGGGCGCGTGATCTTCACCCCTAAGGGTGTTGAACAGCGTCTCGCGGGTAAAGAGAAGGGGCTGGACCCCCAAACTTATGCGGAACTCTACGGCTACGAGAGCGCCGATATCATGCTCTTCGCTATGGCGGACGCTCCCGCTATCGAGACCGTCATTAAGGCGGAAGCAAAGCAGCGCATGAAGGAGCTTAACCCAGAGCTTGTCGAGCAAGAAGACACGCTTCAGACGGCGCTAGAAGCGCTCCACAACGACAACCAAGCTGAGGTTCTGGCCTTTGAGCTTAACCAGCTTCGCGAGGCGCAGAAAGAAGGTAAGCTCAAAGCTAAGGCTGTCCGCCATGCAGCGCGTCAGAGGTTGCGCAACTACACGGTGGCTGAAGCTACGCCCGCTAAGTTCCTGGCGGCAGAGCAACGTGAGGCTAAAGCTGCGGCCAAGGCGCTGCGGAAGGGGAACCGCGAGGAAGCTGCGCAAGCTAAGTTCCGGCAGCTTATGAATTTCGAGATGGCGCGAGAAGCGTTCACCCTGCGCTCGAAGATCGACAAGCAGCGCAAATACCTCCGGACCTTCTTTCGGCCTCGCAAGGCGTGGAAAGCGATACCCCCTGACTACCTCGACGCGATCCGCTCACTACTGGCCGACTTTAACCTGGGCGCGCGCCTATCGGGAAAAAAGCGTGTGCAGCTTGAGGCGTGGGCACTCCAGAAGGCGGCAGAAGGCGTAGCGGTCGAGATGCCGGATCGTATCGCGCGAGAGGAAGGTACCACCAAATACCAAGACCTGACGCTTGGTGAGTGGGCGCAGCTTTACGAGACGGTGAAAGCTCTTGACCACCAAGGGCGTAGGGAGAAGAAACTGCTGTTAGAAGCTGAAAAGCGGGAGAAAGATGAGATCGCTCTTGACATTGCAAAGTTGATCGAGACTAACTTTGCTTCGCGCGGGCGTGTCGTTGAGAGCCAGCTTCCTGTGGAAAAGGTTAAGCGGTACGGGCGACAAGTTGTATCTACTCTCCTTAATGCCGACAGCATCCTTCGGCAGATCGACGGCTGGGAGAGCATGGGTACCGCGTATCAGCACATGAAAGGTGGGTTTGACGAAGCGTACACCGAAGGATACCACCCCGGCCAGATTGGTTACGTACGTAGGCAGCGTAAAGCAGCTCAACGTGTTGTCGAGCTTTTCAGCGTATACACAAAGAAAGAGCGTGGGGCGTTCTCTTCGAAAGAGGCTATCCCCGGCTTGGACATCCATATGTCGAAAGCTGGGCGTATAGCTGTGATGTTGAACTCTGGAAACGTAGACAACATTGCAGCTATGGTTGAGACAGGGATGTTTACAGAGGAAGAGCTTCAGGCGCTCCATAACTTTGCAGACAAAAAAGATTGGGATTTTGTGCAGTCGGTCTGGGACTACCTTGAAGAGTTCTGGCCGGAGGTTAAGGAGACTACCCGGCGCAGGCGAGGCTTTACGCCAGAGCGCGTTGAGGCTTTGCCCGTGCAAACTAAGTTTGGCGTCTACCGGGGCGGGTACTATCCCATTCGCTACGATAACAAGCTGTCAATTCTCCCTAGCGCTACCACACCGGAAGAGTTGCTAGAGAGCGTTCGCTTTGGTCACTTTGTCCAGAGCCACACTAGGCGAACCCACACTGAGCAGCGAGTAGGCCACGGGGGTCGCAAGGTTTCTCTCGATCTCTTCGCGATGTACTCGCACCTGGATCAAGTCATCTACGACCTGGAGGTGGGAGACGCCATTGCAGACACCTATAAAATCCTCCACCACAAGGCTGTGAAAGACGCTTTCGCTCAGCAAGGGCATATTCAGAAGTGGGAAAGCCTCGATATGTGGTTTGGGGATATGGTGACGCAGGAGCTTCGGCGCGACAATTTCGTAGAGAACTCTTTCCGTTGGATGCGCACGGGCTTTACGGTATCTAAGCTTGGGTGGAACGTCTCGACTATGCTTCTCCAGACTCTTGGGCTGTTTAACACGGGGGCCTTGATGGGCTGGCGGCCCATGCTCGACGGTTTGACTATAATGATGTCGTCTTCGTGGGCCGGCGAGAATAGCATCTACAAGTTTGTGGAGTCTCAAACTGGTTTTATGGAGCAGCGAACGCATACGTATCAGAAGGATATCATGGACGCTGTTCAACAAATTAAAGATAGTCTTATTGCAAAATATACACCAGGGAATAGCGCAAAGATTGTTGCTGCTACTTTCTTTTACGGCATCTTAAAATTCCAGCGTTTTGTTGACCATGTGACTTGGCTTGGTGGGAAGAAGCAAGGGATGGAGCTTTTCGACGGCGATAACGTAAAAGCGAACCGGCACGCAAACCGTATGGTTGCGCGCTCTCAAGGATCAGGTAATTTAGGTGAGCGTACTGCTTTAGAGCGAGGCACGGTCACTAAAACAATCCGTCAGACGGAGTTTGTCCGTGCGTTTACCCCGCTCATCAGCTATTTTATGGCGAAGACTAATATTGCTTTCGAGCGCACGGGGAGGACGAACTTTAGCATCCGACACCCGCTATCGACTTTACTGTGGACAATCGATATACTTATGCTATACCTCGTTGAGGCGATGATGGTTGGGCTTCTCCGTCAGGAGTGGCCGACCCAAGACGATGATCCAAATGATGAAGGCTGGGAAGACTGGTTAAAGTATATGGCGAAAGAGATGGGTACCTCTATAATGGCGGGCGTGCCTATATTCCGCGAGCTTTCGGCAGAGATCGAAGGTTACCGTGGAGGTGGTGTTCCGTCAGTAGTTTGGAAAGAGATCTCGAACCTTTATACACAGATGAGCCAAGGAGAGATCGATACCGCTTTTACGAAGCACTTGAACAGCACCGCAGGTATCTTCTTAAGGTACCCGTCGAGCCAGCTTAACAAGACTGGAGAAACGATAAGCTCAGCATTGTCGGGTGAAGAAGTAGCGTTTATTGAGTATCTTATGGGTCCGCATTGGGAACCTAAGTAGGTCTTGCTTAAAACCTGCTGATCGTGGTACTATATAGTACCAGCTAGGGAGCAACGGAATGACTGTTGAAACCACGACTAAGAAGGTGCGAGTGACGGGTAACGACGTGGCGACAGTTCACTCGTTCAGCCCTATGGTTCTCCCTGTGGACGAAGATGATCTTGAAGTCAAGATGGTTACGGCGCTTGGGGCAGAGAGTACGCTTGTGCGCGGCGCGGGCGCTACTAATTACAGCGTTTCGGTCACGAGCTTCCCTGGCACTGGCTCAATCACTTATCCTGCGGCTGGAGGTACGCCTTTAGCCACTGGCGCAAGTATCACTATGGCCCTTCGCCTCCCTATTACGCAAAGTATGGACTTAGATAACCAGGGCGGATATTTTCCCGACACGCAAGAAGCCGCTTTCGATCGGGCCATGACGATCGCGCTCCAGCAGCAAGAGGAACTCGATCGCACGATCCAAATCCCCGTGACGGAAGCTGCGGGCGCTTCTTTAGGGCTACCGTATGCAGCAGGTCGAGCTAGTAAAGTGCTTACGTTTGACGCCAGTGGGGACGTTGAATGCCTTCCGGCTGTCAGTGTAGGGTTGCTTACTCTTACCTCAGGGGATGCGGGAAAAATCGCAGTCGTTAATTCTACGGAAACTTCGCTTGAGTTTCTGGCGACACTTACCGACAACTACGTTTGGAATGGAACGAACCTTTTCACATCGCTCCAAATCAGCAACCCGGCTGCCGCCTATCAATACGTTTTTGCAGTGAACGACCTTGCGGCGGACCGCACTATTACGCTTCCGCTCTTGGCGGGGAACGATACGTTTGTGTTTGCTGCACATACGCAAACGCTCACTAACAAGACCCTTACTTCTCCTGTTCTAACGACACCGCAGATCAACGACACTTCAGCAGATCATCAATATGTGTTCGCCGTCAGTGAGCTTGCGGGAGACCGTACTGTAACGCTTCCGCTCTTGGCGGGGAACGATACGTTTGTGTTTGCGGCCTTTACGCA
>Ga0080013_1000758_pt1 | contig 44843 bp, 46 predicted proteins | sample ETNvirenome_6_85_FD_69236 | JGI IMG/M metagenome (GOLD analysis project Ga0080013, IMG submission 69236) | Marine viral communities from the Pacific Ocean - ETNP_6_85 (SPADES assembly) (version 2) | ecosystem: Environmental > Aquatic > Marine > Oceanic | place: Pacific Ocean | collected 2013-06-19
AATCGGTTTTTTTGGTTCTCAATGGGCCAAGGGCCGCGATCTGATGAAACGACCCATCGACTTTCACAATATGGATGCAGCGACACAAGCCGACATTGGTCGCCTATTCACAGAATACTTGGCTGACAGGTTCCGCAACGAAGCAGGACGCATTCTTCAACTGCTGCGGATTGGAGCCGAGCGGAAAGTTATCCACTTGGCTGACAATACGCTTGAGAAGTTGGACGAAGACATGCTGATTCGCTTGTTTGATGATCCGACTCTCGCTACCGCCGACGAATTCGGGATCGCTTTCGAAGATGTCGGAACGATCTCAGACTTTCGCAAGGAACAAACCAAACTGGTTACTCAAGAAATGCGTGACAACGGCGAAATGAGCGACCTGTTGAATTGGCACGGGTCACGCATTGGCGAGTTCACAGCAGGGGAAGTGCCGAAACGGTCGCCTATTCCGGGTACTGCCGGGTTCCGAACGGCCCGCAACTACTACACATCGAAGATACATCCGCCCGGAAGCATCAACGATGAGGTGTCATGGTTGGAAAAGATTGGTGCGATCACGCAGGGGACGGCAGTCGGGCTTGCCTATTATCCAGCCAAGTTTGCCAACAAACTCACAACATATGTGCCAAGGGCTAAACATATCGATGTATTGGATAAGGATACTGCACTTAGGGAATTCGGGGCTTTGCTGGATTTGGGGGCGTTGGCGCATATGCCACGCAGCAAGATCGACTACTACCTGCGGGTATTCGTGGATGGTAGCGAAGCACAGCGATGGCTGGTCCAAACCGAATTCTTGCTGGATTTCATGGGTCGTTCCGGGGCAGCATTCTATGGTGGTCCGCAACTGGACGATTTGATCAAAAGGTTTATTCGGCATGGCAATGCCCGGTATTCGTTCCTTGGTGATGACTTCGTGTCGTTGCATGGGGTGAATCTGCGGCGTGCTGTCACCTCCGGCGTGGAGCATGGGGCGCACCTGTCGCGTCTTAACGTTATTCCTGATTATCGGGAACTGGCAGCGTTGACGCGAGAAATGTCGTTCTACCATAAGATCGGGTGGGCGAATCGGTGGTTGCCCAAGTTGGATGAGGCGATTACCCGAGTCTGGCGACCCGCTGTGCTACTTCGGTTGGGGTATGTGGCCCGTAACGGCGGGGAGGAAATGTTTTCATGGTTGCTGCGCGAAGGCCCGAAGGGATATATGACGAATCGGCTGGTGCGCCAGTCGATGAATTCACATGTCGTATGGGATGAATTCGGTCGCAAGATCGCCAAGGAGGTACCGGAGGAGGAACAGATCGGGTTGGCAATGCGCGGAGTGTTCCGGGTTTGGCGCTCCTTCAACGAACTGGCCGGATTCGGAGACTTCTCCGTAACGGTTCGGGCTATCAATAAGGCTATTCGTGATCCCAAAGCCGCAGGACAGTGGGCTTATCTGAACCAGAGTGAGCGGCTGAAGGTAATGGAAATCAATCGGAACATGTTGTTGGCTGATAAGGCAGAGATGGGCATGTTTGCCCGGTTTAGTCGTGAACGGTTCAAGATGGCTGAACAATGGGCGCGGGGTATCTCACGGCAGACATCAGCGATACGAGCCAATCAGGGGATTCCGTCGCGGCGCATGATCGCTGAAGCGTTGGGGAAGGGGTTCCTTGGCGATAAGGACTTTGCGCTTCGTCGCAAGTTGATTCAAATGTCGTGGACACAGCCCGTAATCCTTGATTCCTATATGAAGAATCTGTTGTCTACCTTCGATACGTACAGCAGTTTCGAAAATATGCGAATGGATTCAATGCTACGCAAGGCAGGGTTCGGGCGATCCACGCAGGACATGTTCAAACTACCAATGGACTATGAACGGTTTGGTGTCCAGACGGTGGTAGGCGAGGAATTCATTGACGATACCGAGAAGGGGATTGCTGTAACGCAGAAGTTGACGCACATGTCGGACAACCCCGGCGATGTTGCTGCCGCTCACGAACGGGCACATTACATTCCGATAACGCAGGATGCGGTTGATAGCGAATTCGGGGAGGCGACAGCGCGGCTGATTGAAACAGATCCAGAGTTTCAGGATGTGCGATATGCGGGGCGAGAAGCCGTTGAGGAGATCGTGGTTCCGCCTGAACCGGATGCAGTGGTTGAAGAGTTCACTATCAAGATCGGATACGGCAGTGTCCATGAACGGATGGCGGCAGAGCAAAGATTGGAAGATGCCCGACGCCGGGGCGATGTCATAGAGACAGAACGAGATATTCGACCTACGTCACATTATGAGGGTCGTAAAGTCACGATGCGAATGGGAGGGCATTTAGAGCGGGTTCATCGGGGGGAGCAGATTTCGGATACTCGTTTACGTCGTGACACGGGTCGCCGTCGGCCTATTGCCGGGGAGGTATTGGAATTCACGGACGGTGAGAATTCTGTGTTTGTTGTTGTTGAATCGGTTAAAACGATTCCGCATCGTCGTACTGGGCAGGCGTGGGTGCGACGCCGAACAGTGCAATCTCGGATGGGTCCGGGCCAGACAGCAGAAGAGTTCGAGAACCTGCCTCTCAGATCCGGAGAGACACGCGATGTTCTTGGTCAGCGGTCAAGGGAAGTATTTGAGTCGCATCCGATCAACTCGCAGGCAGAATTCGAAGGACGAGTACCGTGGCTGCACCAATACGATGAAGGCAGCAACTTAGCAACACATCCTGAAAACTTGGGGTTCGAACGGCAACGCATCACCCGCACCCCCGCAGACGATATCGCGGACCATACCCGACACTTCGCAGACGAAGGGTTCGACACGGTTGAAGAATACACCGCCCATATGGAGAGGTTGGCTGGTGGTAGAAGGGCAGAGATTGTTAGAACAACATTCCGTCGTATCGATACGGTCGAAGACGTAAAGGTCACAGTCAGGGCACCGGGTACTGAAGGAAGGGTTGTTTCGGCACAGCCCGCGATCCCGAAGATGACCCCATCGGAATTCATTTATCGCTATCTGCATGAACGACATCCGGAACTTGTGGACTTGTTGGAAACTGCTGCGGATCAGGCACCAACAGGTCGAATCGTATTCGATGGTGAGGAGTTCGAATTCGACGGATTGATCGATAAAGTCTTTGAACACATCTTTGATGTCCTGTATACCAGCGATGAGCAATGGCATTCGGTTCTTCGCAACATGTTCTTGGGGACACGAATCACCGAAACGGGTGATATTATCGAAGCCAACGATGTATTGGCAGGCCGGTTGCTGCATTGGTTGCTGCAACGTAACCTCAATCCGGGCCGGTTTTCTTCCAATTCGGTAGAGATACAGCGACGTATGCACGCTGCCTACCGTCAAGGAATGTCAGGTGTGACTGGGCAGCAGATGGCGTGGTCAACGATTCGGGCGAATCTTGATACGGCGGGTCGGATCAACGCTCCGCTACCGGCAGGGTACATGCAGGTGTATGTGCCGATGGTACCGCTGAAGCAGCGAAACATGTTGCTTGAGTTGGTTGCTGGCAATCCGGAACTTTTGGCACAGTTTGAACAACGGCTTGCCATACATCTGGCTGCACGCGGTTTGAACGTCCCGTCGGCTGGCGCGATGAGTCTGTTGGATCCGCGATACGGGTTGGGAAGTATCGAAGAGTTCGTCACCCATGTCGATCATTGGGCTGCGATAGATGGACAGCATGTTCCGATACCGCTTCTTTCTGGCAATATGGATATGGCGACAGCAATTACGAAAACGTTGGATGATCTATTAGGTGGGGGAACAGTCGTTGGGCGGCTGAACGTTGGTTCTGATACGTTGAAGAAAACAACAGATGCTGCACGTATGGAACGTAGAGCCAATATGCGATCTACGAAAATTACGCAAACCCGTGGCGGGTTAACGTCTACGCTTGATACCCCCGAGTTGGCTGTAGCCCCGAATTCGTTGTACCACGATCCGTATTACGGGTGGACACCAGACGGTGCCGTATCGGGAGTGAACTTCCCAAGAGCGTTGGGAGACGAACCTGTGTTCGGTGCCCAGATTGGGCGGTTGAACCCGGAGGCTGTGCAAAGAATCCAGTATGTGGATGGCATACCGAAGCAGGCTGATATTGCTGTCTATCGGCATTCTGATGGACGAGTGGTTACTCGCCGTTCGTCAGATGAACGTCCGGAAGAATGGTACGAAGGTTGGGAATTGGTCGATCAGTGGAATGTAACCGGCGACGACTTGTTTGATTGGATTTCGGAATCTGCATCGCAGAATCTTACAGAGATGGACAATCTGTTGGTGGGCAAGGTCGGGGATGTGGATCAGGTGCAGCAGGGTTGGTTGCGGGCATTTCGTAATATAAGCCGCGACGGAGATTTTGATGCACGCCGGATTGTAAACGATGCAAATTGGGAGATTGCCCCGAATCGCATGTTGGCGCTGCTACCGGTAAGTGATGAGGCTGGGGCGTGGTATGAGCCGGTGAATAAGTGGTGGAAGACTTTGATCGGTAATTGGTTTGACGGTGTAGTCAATCCGATGATTTCTGCGATGGTACGTGAACCGATGTTCCAGCATCATCTTGTCGGTGCTTATCAGCAAACTAGGCAGGTTCGTCGCCTGTATCCGTTGCATCCAGATCGGGTTAAGCGGTTGCAAAGTAGCGGGATTCAGGGTGGGAGAATGGAAGACGGGGAATTTGTTATTAGATCGTTGGAGGATCTGATAACTATGGAGTGGTTGGGGGCTACGAAGGATTCACCTGTTGAGATCTACAGGTTGGTAAAGGCGCTGGAGGATCAGGATCCTGAAAAGTTTGCGAATGCCCTTGAAGTGTTAAGCGACCCATTCCGTATTTTCTTTGAGGCAGATCCGAAAGAGGCTCTGGCTATGATGGAAACGTTAGGGTGGAACCCGATAGAGTTTACAGAGGCAAGGGCGCTTGTAACGCAAATCCGGCAAGCAGACACCCAATGGCTTGACGACTTCTTTGTATGGGCACACAACCGGAAGCGTATAAGCGAAGTCCACCGCGACGTAGCCTTGCAGCGGGCATTCAAACTGACAAGCGCCTACATTGATGACCATAGGATCCGGTCACAATTTCAGGAGATGGTCGGGTCAGCGATACCGTTCTGGTTTGCCGAAGACAACTTCCTGCGACGCATGGCACGCGGTATCGCTGTCAATCCGCTGATGCTGCGAAACTTGAACATGACGATGAATGCTGGCACCTATGCTGGGCTGATTCAGGAAAATGCGAATGGCGACAAATTCCTGATTTATCCCGGCACTGATCTGATGGCACAAGGGATGCTGGAACTTATAGAAGAGTTCCCGATTATCAACAATGTGTTGGGTCCGACATTCGGGATGCTGGCTCGAACTCCGATGGCAACCAGCATAAACATTATTCCCGGTTATGATCTGGAACGAATCGGGCGAATGGGATTTGGTCCAATGCTGGCGGCACCGATCAATTGGCGGGCTAGTGGCGATCCGGCGATTCGGTCCCGGTACGACGCACACTTGTTGGGTAATCGGTATGGATCCGACAAGGCTGAACAGGTTGCGTTGGATGCAGTCGTTCCGGCGATTATCAACCGATTTATTCAGGCGACACCGATCTTAACCAATTTCGCGCCGGGGGCAAGAGAGAAGGCCACTATCGATGTGATTGCTGTATTGGGTATGAACGAGATGCATCCGTCGCAGGAATCGATTGTTGCTTTGGAACAGCCAGAAATCTTCACAGAACGATACTTGCATAAGGTAGACACGATGGCTTACCAATACGAGATATTGCAGGCGTTGACTTGGTTCGGTGGGTTCTCAACAGGCATGATGGCAGACCTTGTATCGCATGAAGGCTGGGAGTGGGAAGAACGATTCTATGAACTTGTAGGAGCAGGCTTTTCGTATGAAGAGGCACATCAGATATGGATTCGTCGTATCGAAAGCGAAACAGGTGAGCCGTTTGATCCGATGAAGTGGTCGCCGTTCCGTGCGTCGGAGTCTTCGAAGCGCACATTTGCGGTAGTAGAGGCAACGCAGGATGCGAACGTGTGGATGTTTGAGAACGAAGAATTCATTAGAGCGTATGGTATGTCTGCTACGTTCTTTATGCCTCGCCGGTTTGATTCAGACGATGACAGGTATTCTACGGAGGCGAAGTCGCGGGCAATCAATTATGGTTTGCGCGATCCTCGTACCCCGGCTGAGTATCTTAGCGAGTTGTATTATCAGGCAGCGTACCCGGAGTACAGTGAGCGGCGCGGCAAGTATCTGCGGGAGCGGTATGTGATGCTTGGCGACGGTAACGATACGACTGATTTGGATCGTAAGTGGCACGCATGGGTGGATAGTTGGTCGCTTCGTAACCCGGTGTTTGCGAGCAAGATCAATTCGCAGGATTCTGCGACGCGGCGTGTGCAAACTATTAATGAGTTCCGTATGTTGTTGGCAAAGCCGTCGTTGATTCCGGTTGGGTTGCATACGGCAGATTTGGTTCAGGCTATGCAGATTATTGTAGAGTTGGCTGACGAGTATGATGTGTTGAAGCATGTGAATTCTATGGAGTCGCAGCAGCGTAGGGAGGCTGTAAGGTATGCGACGTATACGTTCATGCATCGGTTTGTTCGAGGTAAGCCGTGGTTGAACGAAATGTATTATAGTGTATTCTTGCCTTTGATTAGCGAAACATGGATTGCTAAACTTGAGGCAGGTTTGATCGATCCGAGGATGGCTGCGTAATGGCAGAAGAGATTCCATACCAAGATGAGGGCACTGATGACCCTGCTGTTCTTTTACCACAGCCACGGCCTACCGAAACTAAAGAGGTTGAAGTCCCGTCGGTAGATCCGCGATGGGCAAACCCTGCTAAATCGGATATAGAGGGGACGCCATCGTCTGCTACAACTCCACCTACTACAACTCCACCTACCACAACTTTACCGATCCCGGCTGAACTACCTACTATAACAACACGCGAATATCCGTATTCGCCAGAGTTGTTGCAGATGCCACACGGACAAACCGGCCCTGAAGGACAGGGACAGATTCACAACACTTACCAGACGCCTGAAGAGCGGATGCGGCAGATTCGTAAGGAAATCCATTGGGATCAGATGGGGTCAATGTTCGCAGGCGACAAGGTTGTCAATTTCTTCTTGGATTTGGGAATGTATTCTACTGAATTGACGCGCGGCGGGATGGGGCTTGTGGGTAATATAAAGGACATCCGTCAAACGATGCTTAGTGACGAGGATCCGGATGTACGAGAACTCGCTCCGGAGGTAATTGATCTTCGATCAGAGGTGGGCCACACAAAGTTCACTACATATATTGCTAATGGATGGTTGTTGATTCCTGAGATTGTTGAACAGATTGCAGCGAAGATTCCGACCTATACCGATATAAGTAAGTTGCCACCTACTGCTGAATTCCCTGAAACGGTTGATGAAGACAAAGGTATACTGAGTGCGTTGCGAAATCAGTTCGGAGGGTTGATTCCGCAGGATCCGTTGTTCGCAGACATCGATACTGATCTGATTCTTCGAACTGCATACAATGAAGTGATCGATAGTTACTTCAAGGAACTGTCTTCCCGTGCCAAATATCTTGTAGTCGATCCGATAGCAAACGCGGTAGATAGCGGTGTTACTAAAATAGGGTTTGTGTTGTCATTCGACGGTACCTCTTTCGGAGAAGTAGATTCTGTTATCGACTTGTTCTCTGGTGGACACTTCGGACCCGGAAATGCGACACAGCATTTGCAACGCTTGGCGACTTCAGACCCAAACAAGTTTCTTCAATTTCAGCAGGAACTTTACGCAATGGGATTCTTGGAGGCTCCTGCCGTGTGGGGGCAACTCACACCAGCGGGTGCGGATCCGACGATCAATGCATTCCATGATCTTCAAATTGCGATGCTAGGTGAAGATATGCGTGCTAGGACGGCTAACTACGTATATAGCCCGGATCAGGTTCGTGCAAACATTATTCGCCAAAGAAGCGAACAGGCGGCTGATTTTGCTGTAACCAGCGATGTGGTAAGCCGCGACTTTGCAAACCGGGTTCAGACTATAGCAGCGGAAACTATCCGCGACATGGGCCACGATTTGAACCAGAGGGGTTCACGTAAGTTGGAGGCGGGGATTCAGAAGATGATGGATGCGTTGAGTCCCGAAGAGTCTGAGTCTTTGTTTAGTGGCGGTGGGATTATGGAACAGACTCAGATTGCGAAAGATGCGTTGGCGGCATTCTACGGTACCGACGATTGGAGTGGTTTAGTGTCGTTTGGGCCACGCGATACGAGACGTTCGTATCTTGAGTATTCGCGGCTGGTTGGGGCCATATCGGATGAGGAGTTTGCGAGACTATCATCGATAACTCCGACGGAGGGAGAAGACTATCAAGATTATGGTATGAGGCAGCGGACAGGAACGATTGAGCGTGTAGGTGAGGATCTGTCTGATGCACGGCACGATGTCGCGGTATCGAACTTTATCAGCGGGCTTATCGGAACTGGCGCAGAGGGAACGATCACGGAGAGAGACGTTGAGAATGCGTTGGTGCGGTATGCCCATACGGTTGGGTCGAAGCAGCAGGCAGAAACGGGGGCAATGGATTATGGGGGTATGGCACGGCAGGCTTGGGAGGGTCGCAGGATGTTCGCTGATCCGATGTTTGAAGGGTATGCAGCAGGTGTGGTGGAGGATATGGGGATTAAGCGAACTCCGACGGATGCTGTATTGAATATTATTAGTCGCGGTTTGGGAGGTAGTGGGACACAGGTTCCAAGGTCGCGTTTCCAGAATGTCTAATGGGACGTTGACGGACGAGAAGCAGGGAGAAGATTACCAAGATTATGGTATGAGGCACCCGCCGCGTATATCTGATTGGACTCTTGAAGACAAGATTCTCTATACGAGTCTTCGCCGGGAGGCGTTTGAGTATGCGGTTGCGATACCATCGATTACGGCAGATGGTGTTGTCGATGAGTATGTCCAAAGAGATGCGAATCAGTATCTGGTCGATAACTTTAATTATACGTTGGAAGAATTGGACAATATTCTTCTGAATGAGATGAATGTTCAGGAACTCAGTGACAAGGTTATGGATTGGACTGAGTTGCTTCCAACGAAACCAGATCAGAATCTTGCCAGAAGAATACTTGGGCCAGTTATCCAGATGGGCGCAAGCAGTCTGGCTGTAGGCCAATCGGCTCTTGGTCAAGTAGAAGAAGTCATGGGAGTCTCTCCGGAAAATCGTATCGGTCCGAGTTACGGAGATCTTCTTCAAACCAACATGAAGTTGTGGTCGTTGGGGTGGGAGGAACCAGAAGATAGGAATCCGTTAGAGCCGAACCCGACTCAAGCGAATCGTTCCGCATGGGTTGGTGAAGAAGGATCGCTTGCTGATTGGCTTGTGCCGCGTGATCAGATTGAGTTGCTGATCGATCTTGGACTTATCCTTGCTGGAGGCCCAATTGCACGCGGCATTGTTAGAGTTCCGCGCGCTTTGCTGAATGCCATAAATCGAAATTCGGCAGCGGTAGACGATGTGCTTTCTCCACATGCTCTTTCGTTTCTACGAAAAAAGGGAATTATTAATTCTAATGCACAAGTAACGGTAAAGGGTAAGTCTCCGATGCCCGGTACGGGATTCGCTGACGATATTGCTTATAGGCAGACCGGGTATCAGGATCCTGTTTATGGGTGGGTAACTACTGAAGCAAGAATAACGAATCCGGAGTTGAGTTCCGGGCTGCGAACATTTCTAGATCGCAGGTTACCACGAACAGCACCTAGGGCAGAGGGATCTTGGGGGCCGGGCGGTCCACCAGTTGCTAGAAGGGATCCGTTTACTCAGCAACCGTTGACGCCTTTGGCTGAGACAGCAACAACAGATCTTGCTTTAACGACTGGCGCTCCACTGGGGCGTGTGACGGAAGATCGATTGATAACAATCGCACAAGGGGATCCGGTATTTAGTACCGCTAATGCTACCTATCGGCAGCAATGGAACGACCGTGGGATTTCCTTAACCGTGCGGGATAGCGGCGGGATCAAATCCAATATTGTTACTGGCTCCAGTCATACACCGGGCGGTAACGTAGTATATGTTTCGCCAGAAGATGCTGTACTCCTTCGAATGTTTTGGGATAAGCATCATGCTTTGCCTCCGGTCTTTCCCCATATGCGTACAGACTATACCGGACAGGCATTTGACCTTACCTCGACACTAGATTATACAACATTGCCTGAAGTGGGCCGGGTTCCAGTTATATACAACCAAGGGTCTGAGGTCAGCCCTTTGCATCAAATTCAACGATTCCAACCCGTTGTGGGCGGCGCGTGGCCCGGTCCTGAACCCACAGCATATTGGAAAGGTTACGAGTTTCTGGTGGTGGATACGGCACCCGCTGCACCTCTTCAGAATGCTGGCGCGGCCGCTCGGGATGTACTTGACGAATCTGCACTGACACCCGAAGTGCATATAGGAGAACCAATCACCTATGTTGATCCACGGGCCGTCAATGAGATAGCACAAATATCAGGTGTTATGCAACAAGTACCGTTAGATCCGGTGAATAGGGAAGTTGCGAATGCGTTGGCACGACGCAACATTGAGACTCTTCTAGAAACCGCAGCACCATCATGGGAAGATGGGGTGACTTTATTTCATGGCACCCAACATGACTTTACAAACTTTGATGTCAGCAGAACCGCCAAGAATGCATTGTATGGACAAGGGATATACGCAACTGTAGATCCTGCAATCGCTGTTTCGTATAGTCAGAATTCAGGGATAACAAATTTTGTTCATCGTGTGGAATGGACTGGATCCGCACCTCCGAAGATATTGGATATTGAGGCACCGTTGCCTGCGGAAGTTCGTGAAGCATTGAGGCCGCTTGAAAGCAGAGCAATTGAACCGGCGGATCTCTCAACGATGGATGATGCAGCCGCATCTGCCGGATGGGGCGCACCGGAGACTGTCTATTCGACAATGGATCTTGGACTAGATGATCCAACAACAACATGGAGAAGTATAGACAACGCTTGGAACGGAGCCCATTCGTATACAACTAGGGGACATGACACTCTTAGGCAGGTATTGCTTGATCTTAACTATGACGCAATGACACACACTGGCGGTGTACGTGGCCCCGGTCGTGCCGTCGGCGCTGATCCCCATCAAGTCGTCATTTGGATTGATGATGCCAATATAAAAAGTGGGGGACGCGCTGTGACAACAGGTTTCGTATCCCAAGAAGGCGATCTGATGCGTGCCATAGTGCGTTCGCCGGAAGAGGCAAGAGCCGCTCAGACTAGATACTTGGGGGAGGACTGGGAAAGTCTTACCGATGAGGAATTGGCTAGGTTTGTTGATCGATCGACACCGGCGCTTGAACCGGGTTACCAAGGCCCGCCCGGTCCCGGCGGCATGACAATGGCAGCAGACATACCAGTCCCGCCAGTTGGCCCTGAAGATGCTCTTGCATTCGCACAGGGCAGAACCATTCTCCCTGTTCGACGCATCATGTCCACCCACCCCCTTACGGCTCTCCCCCATGAACTTCAGATGCCGCCACCGTGGGGGACTAGCAATGTTGCAAAAGCCGACGCGATGGTTGTGTTCGACAGGCTCGAAGGAGGAGAGGTTTCGCATACGGTTACCCCCTTTCTGACCGCAGCAGAAGAAGCCGGTATACCTGTGTTCAATTTCAGGGAACAACACGCGGCGACTGGTGGGGTTGAGGAGATGACAGCAGCAGCACTTCAAGACTTCTTGAAGGCGAACAATGTTGAGTCGCTGTTCGTAACGGGTGATACTGGGTGGGATACGATTGGGTCGCGGATCAATCATCATTTGGGTTTGACGTTTGGGAATCAGTTCACGCCGTCGCAGAGGGCGTTGCCTGAATTGCCGGGGGGTGTGACTATGGAGGTGTCTAGGCAATTCTTTACTCCTGAGTTACTTCGAGCGAATCCAAATAAGTATTATCTTTTTGGTGAGAATGTGAAGGCGCATGATGCGGGGAGTATGGCTCCGGGTGGGCCAGATAGTGGGGCGGCTATTATCAGGGGGCAACCTAACGCGATTGGGATTCCGACAAAGAGTACGACCAGAGAGTATATGACTGATGACGCTTATGGAGATAATATTGAAAAGATTGATGAGGGGTTTGCCAAGATTCCAGAAGGGGGAGTTGTTGTTGTTCACCAAGACCGAGGCGGGTATACGTTAGGCACTGGGCGTGCCGATTTGAGGAACAAGGCTCCACGTACTTGGGATTATTTGCAGGCCCGGTTGGATCAGTTGGGGTCGGCAGGATTCGGTTCAAGTTCGGGTTTTTCTCCGTCTTTGTATTTGCCGTCGCAGCCAGCAGAGACAGGCCCAGTTGTTATCAAGCATTCAGATGACTTGAATCCGGTCCTGTCAAACTTTGAAAGAAGCCCGTTCGAGTTCCGAGGCCAAACATTCGAATCGGCAGAGGCAGCGTATCAGTCCCATAAGTCTGGTGAATTTGTTGCAGGAGGTGAAGGTCTGGTTGGGTCGGATGCTCGTTCGTTTGGACAGATTTTGGATACTGATCAGTCGATTACAGAGCCTTTGATGAAGGAAATTGTGGTGGCTAAGTTTGAACAGGTTCCTGAATTCAGGGAGGCGTTGTTGGCTACGGGGGATAGGACGCTTACGCATCCGGTTACGGGGCATTGGCGTGAGGCGTTCCCACGGATTTTGATGGAGGTTCGTGATGAGGCGTTGGCAGCCTCACCCGGTATACCAGCAGAGACAGCCCCAGCAGGCTGGCCTACATACAAGCATTTTACTACCCCTGAAGGAAAGGCTGGTTTAATTGAAAGTGGTGGAATACACGATTTCACAAAGCCTCCGGCACATGGAGTAGGTAGTGGTAAAGGTTTGGGGCCACGTACAGAGAGAGCAGGGGGAGATTATTTGTACCTATCTTTAGATGATGCTCACTGGGGTTCATACGACGTTGACACTGGGGTGGGTGTCGTTATACCGAATAAATGGGTATTACCCGACGAGACGGGTATGTCTCACGGTCTTCCAAAACCGGATACTGATCCTGCTTCGGTAAAGAAGTATTATGGTTCTGATATTACTGATCGGGGCCATAACCATCTGATGCCCGGTCCAAACACTTGGAACTATAAGTTGCTTGAACAGGAGTACCAACGCATAGAAGCCGAGGGTATAGAAACCCGAGGCTTCTATGATTATGATGCCCAAGAATGGCGGGTTGAGGCTGGTGGGGCAATACGGACTGAGTTGGAGCCAGTCGATTATGCTATTGATCCATCAGCGCGCAGACTCGTTATTGATTCAGATGAGTCTTATCTAGCGGCGCTAGAAGAAGCAGAATCTATTGGGGGACAGTCGGTTCGACTACATGACATTACTCCGGGGACGAGTGGGTGGGAAGCACTAGAAGAAAGATATGACATTGTTGAAATTCGGAATGTAAGCGAACATTTGGATGGGAGATGGAGAAAATTCTGGCAGACTTATGGGAGTGATCAGATTATTGTATTGAATCCTGATGTTGCCCGAATGGTATCTTCACCCGAAACACCAACACCGCAGGCAGCCTCACCCGGTATACCAGCAGAGACAGGCCCATCGGTAGCGTTGGACAAGATTATTTCTGGTGGGCAGACGGGTGCTGATCAGGCAGGTTTGTTTGCAGCAGAGCAGTTGGGTATCCCAACAGGAGGCACGGGAACGAAGGGCTTCAGGGTGGAGGGAGGGACTGATACTCCGTTATTGCGGGATCGGTTCGGGTTGGTAGAACATTCAGAAAAGGATTATATGTATAAGACTATAGAAAATATCGAACAGTCAGATGGTACTGTCCTCTTTTACCCAAGTACGGGTGATGCGGGAACTGGTCGTACTGAACAATTGCTAAGGGGGGAGACGGCTAGAACATCTGGACGCGATTGGAAAGTTTCTGAGCCGAAGCCTTACATCGTTATTACTGGTAATTCGGCAGAGAGCCGCCAGCAACTCGTTGACTTTATCCAAGATAACGATATTCGTGTTTTGAATGTGGCAGGTAATCGTGGGTCATTGGGTGGGCCACAGTTCCAAGAGAACGTACAGAAGTTTCTTGTTCAAGCGTTGGGGGAGCCGGGGTCGGGTGGGGTATCTCCGTCGGTCCCACCCAGTACGGGCGTCGATCCCTACAATGCAACCGCGTTTGCTATCGGATCGGCTACAGAACTTATCAATATGCTTGGTCCCGCATATGCTGAGTTTATTGACGATCCTTTGTTTCGTGAGTTCGTTGTATTGGTACACAGAACAGGTTTGGCAGAAAAAGATCCTCGTATTGAACCGTTCTCAGAAGAAACGCAGGCATTATTGAAGGAGGGTATTGCCATATCAGGTGATGATTGGGAAGCATTCAGTCGTTCTAGAGGCTACACCGAAAAAGAAATAGCAGACTTCCGGCGTTATTTGGAGGTTGAGGGGGAACTGAGTGCTAAATATCCTGATGATCCAGACTTTACCGCTGGTATCGCTTATGAATTGGGTCTGAGGAGTCCACTCAGTGATCCACCCGGTACACGTACACCAGCAAAACCTGATCCGTCTACTAGGGCTACTGTGCCTGATGTAAGTGCCAGACTCAGTGACTTCGGCCCGGACGGGAGTATGGCGCAGTATGAGGCTGCTCTGCGAGAATACGAACGCATTCATTATTATTTGTACGGCAAAGTAAACACGGTACCTTATGGCCCAGAGGATAGAACTGAACTTATAGCGCATGTTGAATTCCTTAGAGAGTTTGTAAATGATCCAAAGTTTGTGGATGATCCCTCTGCCCATGCTGTAAGGGATATGTTGAAATGGGCTGAAGTCCAACTATCTGTTGATCGGCCTATCCGTCCTGATTGGGGGCCGGGTGATCCAGAATGGGATGCAGCCAAGGCCCAATTCGACATATTTAGTGATGAGGTTAATAGTCGGGGTAGTGCTATTGGCGAAAGTCTGGAGTACCAGACACTTGACCGGCAGCAATCAGAAGAACTGCTTCAAGGACTACATAAAGAACGAGAAGCCGTAGCGCATGGCGAAGGAAACCAATCTAAAGAAGCGATGCGTGATCTGGAAGCGTGGATAGAAGAGGTTGAGGATTTCCGGGCGGGTGGATATGGGTCAGATCGGATACGGGCCGCATTGGAGGGTGGCGGAGATGTAAGCGACAGCGACGAGAACCTAGCGCATTTGAAGCGTCTGTGGTTTGACGAACAGGATGATGAGTTCAAGAGGCACCTTATTGAAGAATATCGACATAGCGTTGATGAGGGGTGGAGGCCGTTCGATGCCAATGATATTACTAGAAAAGAGATCGACAGGGCGCTTGAGTTAGCGGAACGTCGGGTGGATGAGTTTGTTGCTGAGGAAACGGCAGGGTTGGATGCTGAATTGGAGACATTGGTGGGGAAACCGGGGCCGATGTCGAATGTTGATCCGATAGTATTGCAAGAGTTGGAGCGCGTCCGAGGAAAGTTGACTGCGTTCAAAACTGAACACGGCTATCCCAACACTGCGGTGTATCGAACTCCGGGGATAAGGGACTATTACATACCGACAAAAATACATGATTGGGTTTATACATCTGCACAACTTCAGGCTTACGATGATATATTTCCTGAACATGCCGGTGCAGGCAACCGGATTATATGGTTACCGGATGATCGCAACTTGGGTTTGTATCAGAACTTGTATAAGATGAAACGAAAAGAAGTTGGGGCACACATTGTTCAGGAAATATGGCGTTTCGACCGGCTACTTACCAGATATGCCGAGTTGATGGGATTTACGGAGTAGACTAGGATCTATCTATGCAATATTTTTGGCAACCATTCGCAACACGGCTCCGTAGTTTCTTAGACGCAGCCCCCGAGCCTCCGACCGTTACCGCAGGCTTTATGACTGTCGCTGAACATGAACGCCTCTACCATGAGGCGCGTCGTGTCAATCCTCAGGCAGCGGAACGTATCGGGTTGCCTAAGCAGTCACCGTTTTTGCGTGGTCGTGCAGCCGTATTGGAGTATCCGAGTAAGGAAGTAGAGAAGTGGGCGTTACGTAATGGCCCCAAGTATGGGGTTCATGTCGATAAGGATATGCCGTGGATGGTGCGTCCGTTGGGGGACAGGTTCAAGGGTCCGGGTGCGGCAAAGCCGTTGTCTGCTACGGATATGTTGGAAGTTGCGGTTGGTGACAGATTTTACCATGAGAATCCGGAGGCGAAGTATGCGCTGCCTGAGCAGGGGGTGTCGGGTGGGACGCCGGGTCAGGTGAATCCGGCGACTCCGTTGGATACGCAGACTATTGCGATGAGAATGATGCGGCAACATGAGGGGTTTAGTAATACGGTTTATGAGGATCCGAGTCCGGAGAAGAATCCGACGATTGGGATTGGGCATCTGATTACTGAGGAGGATAGGAGGGCTGGTCTTTATTCTGAGGGTACGGTGTTGTCTGATGAGGAGGTCGAAGCCTTGTTTGTGGAGGATTATAATTATCATCGTAGGGGGGCTGAGGCGTTGGGGAATTGGGATGAGTTGAGTCCTCATCTTCAGGCCGGGTTGATTGATTTCGTGTTTAATACTGGTATACATACGTTTGGGTTTGGGGAGGAGGATTATGGGGTGGCGTGGCCGAAGATGAAGGCGGCTATTGAGAGCCGTGATTGGGAGGCAGCCGCTGCTGAGGTGGATAAGGATTGGGATAATGTGGGGGCAACCCGTCGCAATAGGTTAATTGAGATTCTTCTAGAGGAGGTTGAGTAATCATGGCAGTGAGTTGGGATGATGACCGGGATCCTCGTCCGCCCGAAGAGAAGCCGCCTAAAAAGAAGACATCTCCGCCTTCTTGGGAGTCAAGCCGTTGGTCGTCGCAGGACAACTATACGGCAGGTGAGTCAACGAAGTTCACTTTGCCACCGGAATGGTGGTGGATTGGAGCCACCGGAGATGGCGAACTATTACAGTTCCTTGCTAATTATCAAACCAAACTAAATGCGGCTGATAGCCCGCAGGAAGAGATGGATATTGCCAGAACGTTTTTGCGTGATCTGAACGCAACATCTTGGTGGCAGAAAAGTACCCAAGGGTGGCGGGCTGCTGAAGAACTCCGACTAACTGATCTTGGCACATGGGAACAGATTAAAGAAATAAATATTGATGATGCTCACCGTTTCGCTTCACAGTTGGGGTATTCACTGACAGATGATCAGGCAGATGATCTTGCTGTCAGAATGTATGAAGAGGGTTTGTCCGATGCTGAGATCGAACGCGATATTCTGAATACAACTTATTATGATCTGCTGGAAGAAGGTCAGATCACGACAAGTCAGCGACCGGACAGAGGGAGTGTACGGGATGTGCGTGACGACCTACAGTGGAGGGCGGACCAGTGGCTTACCGTGTTTGACAAGGGTACATTAGATCGGATGGCCCATGACTATAAGAGTGAGAAGATCACAGAGGAGCAGATGTACCAAACGATTGTTGATCAGTCGTATAGCCAACACGAATGGCTAGATCCAGATTTTGTTAACAATCTGTTCCAGCGTGGGCTGACACTATCGGACCATTTGGCTCCGATGAAACGTGAGGTCGCAAACGTGTGGGGTATGAACATGGATGAGGTGTCGTTGGATGATCCTTTCTTCAATGAGTCGTTGGTGACAACTAACGACAAGGGTGTCAGTCGGTTTATCAATTCGCGTGAGGCGAAGGCGTTGGCATATAAGGATCCTCGTTATCGGAAGACTACGGAGTATCGTGGGAAGATGAACGACTTTGCTAGTGCGATGGCTGAGTTCTTTGGGGTGAGATCATGGCGATGAAGCGTGGCGCGACGGGCCTGTATGTATCTATTCTTCAGCAGGTACTGGTTGATCTTGGCTATAGCCCCGGACCTGTTGATGGGATTTATGGACCGAAGACTGAGGCGGCGGTTAGGGAGTATCAGACTACGTTAAGTAAGTCTTTGGCTGGTGTTCCGGGTGTCAATTTCGCTGTGACTGGTGAGGTGGGCGATGCTACGTGGAAAACGATGGTTGAGGCTAAGACTACGTTGGATGCGGGTGGGGATCCGGTTGGTGTAAAGCCTTCCAATAAGCAGAAGGCGGAGGAGATTACGGCATCGTTGGCAGGGGCTGGCGTCACTGTTAATCCTGTCAGGTTGGAGGAAGTTTTAGATGAACAGGATGAGGTTGTAACGGAGGAGGTTACGACAGGGGAAGTTGATCCTTTGGTGGCTGAGACTGTGGAGTCGTTGGCTGAAGTTGGTGTTGTTGTTGATTCGGGTGTGTTGGCTGAGGTGATGGGTGACGCTGGTCTTATCGGTGACGGTGGCAATGTACTAGGTAACTTTGAGGGTGATCAGTATCCCGATGATGACGGTGGCGATGAACTAGATAACTTTGAGGGTGATCAGTATCCTGACGATGGTGACGATGAGACTCCTGAACCCGAGCCAGAACCGGAGCCTGAGCCGGAACCAGAACCCGAGCCAGAACCGGAGCCTGAGCCGGAACCAGAACCCGAGCCAGAACCGGAGCCAGAGCCTGAGCCTGAGCCTGAACCAGAGCCTGAACCCGAGCCGGAACCGGAACCCGAGCCAGACCCAGCGATTTCAGAAGACGAATTCGTAGCCCTACTATCAGAAATCGGTATCGACCCAGACAAGGCAAGAGAATATTGGGGTCGCATGTCAGATAATTTCACAGAACCGTCGTACACAATCCAGCAGATGCTACTCGAAATCTACGACGAGGACATCTTCAAGACACGGTTCCCCGGTATCGCCCGGTTGCGTGCAGAATCAGAAGACGACAGGGCTATCCCAACCCCGTCGCAATACCTTGCAATGGAAGGGCACATAAGCGACATGCTGGCCCGCCACGACATCAGTAGCGCAGGCATCGACTTCAACTTGTTGGTTGAAAATATTATTGCGAATCGTGTCAGCCCGACAGAGGTGACAGATCGAATGGCGTTGGCAGCAAGGATGGTTAGCGATGCTCCGCAAGCAGTTCGTGATACGTTCCTTGAATGGTACGGGACTGGTCCAGAAGGAGGAGTTCTTGCTCAAGAGAACTTGATGAAGACGTTCCTTGACCCGGACGATACGTGGGGTGGGTCATGGATTGATGTCCAATCAAAATCTGAGGCATCATACATCGGGACAGAGGCAGGGTTTCAGGGGTTGGATATTGGTAAGACCCGTGCAGAGTTGATTGGTTCTGCTGGTATCGGGGAAGAAGAATGGACCAAAGGGTTCGGGTTATTGGCAGAGCAGCGTCCCTTGTTTGCGGAGAAGATAGGGGAGCAGGATCTTAGTTTGGAAGATGAGGGTTTGGAAGCAATGTTTGATGTTGATCTGTCTGATATGTCATCGGATGATATTCGACAGCAGTTGAATCGTCGCCGCAATCGACGGGTCGCAGCGTTTCGTGGCGGCGGAGGTGCTATGGTTACACAGACGGGCACGGGGCTGGGGACAGCAAGGTAATGCCGAAGTATCAGACAGCAGGTTCGAAAGGAAAGGCTAAGAAAGTGGCGTATCAGAAGGTTTCTCGAAAGAAAAGGAAGAAGTAATGGCTCGTAAAAAGCGTAGTAGTGCTGATCGTGCAATGCTTGGTAGCGCACGACGCTTGGGATCAGGCACAACGACGCGGCCTTGGCAGCGTGAACTTGACGCATTGAAAGCCAGAATCCGCAGTAAAACCTTTATACAACCTTTATCGAAACCGCCACCGAGATCGCCTTCGCCAAGAAGGAGAAGGAAGTAATGTTTACCAGAGATCTACTAGAACGGGTAGTAGCAACGTTTCTTCAAGCGTTCCTCGCTATCTATATTGTTGGCTCAACCGACACGCTCAAAACCGCAGGCATTGCGGGAGCAACGGCTGTGCTTAGTCTCGTCAAGGGCGTGGTTGCTACACGCTTCGGTGACGGATCCGCTTCTGCTGCCTCGTAATGGAATGGGCAGGGCCAATTGGCGCTATAGGTGCTGCTCTAATAAGCGGCGTCTTTGCTGTATTAATCACCCGCCTCCGACGAGAAAGCACTGATCAGCACGCTGCCAACCAAGCCAAGTTGGAAGCAATTGGCGACGATGTGGGTGAAGTCAAGACAGATGTACGAGAAGTACGTTCTTCACAAATTCGCCATTTAGAGTGGCATGCAGAGAAATAGTATGATAGAGTTATTACTGGATCGCCGTGAGCCCCCGATGGGCCGGTGGCTGTGAGCCCCTTGGGCCGGTCAGTATCCATCCATTAGGACTTCGCACGCTCCTGATGAGTAACATAGTGGCAGACAGACCCGGAACGTGACGACCGGGAAATTCTGTTTAGTCATCCACCCGTATAGTACCTCCACTATGCGCGATTCGGTAAAGGAGAGACACCATGGTTGAAAATCAGGAATCCAGTATCAAGGATCTGCGAGAGGCAGCGACCCGAGGTCGTCAAGCATCACAGGAACTTGAGTCGGTGAAGCGCGAGATGGCGTTTCTAAAGGCTGGTGTAGATACAGAGTCGAAAGCAGGACAACTTCTGTTCAAGGCTTACGATGGAGATTTGGAAACAGATCTGATTCGTACCGAGGCAGAAGAACTTGGAATTCTCAAAGGCGCAGTAGCGTCAACGGGAGTCTCTGAGGCTGATGAGGCTGCTGACCGTCAGGTTGGTCGCCAACGTCAGGATCTGGTTTCGGATAGCGTTCCACCTGATGAGCAGACAGAGAGTCCATACGACGCAGGCCACCGTGAATTCCAAGAGATGATCAATGCGGGTCGTCCGAAGGAAGATTCCGCAGCACGATTCATCAATACGGTTTTAGAGGCGGCAGGCGGGGCAAACCCTGATCGAAGGGTTATCTCTGAACGCTGATGCCTACATACGTTTACGAGTGTTCTGAGTGTTGCCACCGTTATGAGCGGCGGCATTCGGTAAACGACGAACCGGATACGTGTTGCCCTGAATGCGAAGAGGTTGCTGTAAAGCGAATTCTTCAGGCAGCAAATATTGCGCCTTCGTCTATGCCGTCACGGATGAACAAGGTTCCACCTCCTAAGGCCGATCCGGCTTGGGAACGAGGGATCGCTGGTGAACATAGGCGAGATGGATCGTTTGTTCCGTATCTGGATTCCAACGGCAACCGTATTGGTGTCAAAAAATTTGCCGATAATCGCTCCAAGTATGAGAGACTATTACGGGAAAGAGAACAGAAGAAGACTTCTGTTTGATCCCCATTTACTCATCTAGGAGAAAGACATTATGACTATTGTAGGATTTTCAAGTGCGGCACCCGGCGCGACCTCATATGATTTGGCCGTCGGTGTTAAGATCAATATGGACGAACTCATTTATATGATTTCGCCTATTGATTCACCACTGATCAACGGCATTGGTACTGACGGGCGACAGTTGCTTGCCAGTTCCCCTGTCGATCAGACCACTTTCAAGTGGATGGACGAGGAACTTTTGCTTCCCCGTGCACAGACCACAGATACAGGAGCCGCAGGAGCAGGCACTACGACTATCACAGTCTCAGCCGCCGACTCTTACAAGTTCCAATTAGACGATCTTCTCACCATTGGTGAGGAGGGCGGTATCGCTAACGGTGCTGTGAAAAGGGTTACCGGTATTAACACCACTACAGGTGTTATTACTGTAGTTGATTGGCAGAACGGGTCAGTTTGGCCCGCCACAACGTCCCATGCCACAACGGGTCAGGACACAGTTATTTGTGTCGGCTCTGCATTGCCTGAAGGTTCAGATCCGGGTGATTTCCGGGCGGCTGACCGGACGATCCGCGAAAACTATACGCAGATCTTTGGACCCACAAAGGTTCAGATGTCTCGTACAGAGCAGCAGATCACCCGGTATGGCGTGAGCGATGAGTTTGCAAAGCAGTTGTATGGTCGTTCCGTTGAGAACGTCATCACCCGTGAGCAGGCGTATCTTTATGGCAAGCCTTATGATGATACTTCAAACAAGCGCCGGTCAACCGGTGGCTTGATGAACTTCATCACCACCAATACGGATGCGACCAACACTAGTTTGGACGTAGCCGAGTTGCAGACGTTGATGCAGAAATGCTATAACGCAGGCGGTGTTCCCGATCTTCTGATCGCTAACCCGGCTACGTTCGCAGATCTGAACGCCGTCGAATCTAGCAGCCGGGTACGTACTGTCATTGATGATCCGCGCCGTGGCCGTGTGCCTGTTACCTCTGTGTTCCATGAGTTTGGTGAGACACAGATGGTGCGGAACCGTTGGTGCCATTCTGAGACTGCTTTTGTAGTCAAAAAGGAAAATGTCCAGCGTCGGGTCATGCAGCCCCTCATAGTTGAGGCGCTTGCTAAGACAGGTGACTCCGATTCGGTCATGCTTCTGTGTGAGGAAGGGCTTCAGGTGAAGGGTGAGTCTCATATGGCGAGGTTCACTAACCTGACTGATTACACGGATACACCGTAGTAGTTGCGTAAGGTAGGGGGGGCGGGGTATTCCCCCGTCCCCTTTCCTTGCTGTATAGTAAGAGCATGAGCCGCACGTACCTGTTTGATGGAGGGCTAGATGCCTACCTTGGGTGACCTTGTTGTTAAAACGAAACGGTTGTTACATAGCAACACACGTACTGAATTAGATAAACTCAATGGTGCCGCTGGAACGAGTGGAACTATCACCGTTGAACATCAGGCTCCGGGTATCAGAGCAGGTTCGTATCTATCAATTGGTAGCCCAACGCAGGGCTATGAAACTATATATGTTTACTCTCGGTCGGGTGCAACTGTTACAGTTGAGCGTGGGATGGATGGGTCGTCTGCATTTAACTTTGCTGACGACACATTAGTTGAGGTAGAGCCACGGTTTACTGGGCATCAGATCGTTGAGGCTGTTAAGGACGCGATCCATGCGTTACCTGAGAACCTGTTCGCTGTCGATACTGATAGCGCATCGTTCGCTGCAACAGATGACAGGTCGGTATCAATCACACTCTCCAATGGATTCACTCGGATCTTGAATGCTGTTCGTACTGCTAGGGATAGCGAAGATAGGAAACTGAGCATCAATGTCAGTGTCCGCAAATATAACACTGATTATTATCTGATCCTTCAGGAGTTTATAGAGAAGGCAATCACTGTCGAATACACCTACGCCCACCCGTTCGTAACAACAGGGATAGATGACGCTACGCTCGCTACCTCTGTCGGCACACAGATAACTACTGGTGGCTCAAACCCTGTGTTGATGGATACGTCGATGGTTGACATCCCCTGCCTAGCAGCAGCATCGGCACTGATGATGGCCGACGAATCTCTACGCTCCGACACACACGCTATGGGTGCGTCAAGAGACGAGGGAGTGGTTGCTTCCGGCGACAGGATCCGACAGTCGATGGTGCTTCGTCAAAGATACGAGCAGCGTGTGTCTGAAGAAGCCCGCAGGTTGATGGCTAAGTGGGGCATTAGGGATCAGAGCGCCACTCCGTCTATATTCCCGACAGCCTGATGGCTGTTCGAGACTCGCTGCCGGTTACGATTGGGGCACGTAAGTATAACGTTGACCTTGCAGGTTTGGCGAGATCTACTATTGATCCGATTAGGCAGGGGTTTGATACGCAGGGTACGCCGGGTGAGCAGTCGTTGAATCAGGCTGGTGTGTGGAAGCGGTCGCGGAACAATTGGGATTTGGGTGCGGGTCAGCGTGAGGCTGATACTGATGAGGCTAACAATCGTAGGTTTTATACATCGACGGGTGTTGATGTGTGGACCCGTAACGAAGTTACGTTGTTGAAGACAACTGCACAAACGCTTGATAGTGATGCAACGAACCAGTTGCTTGCTACTGCAATATCAGATGAACAGGACTATGTGTATGCGGTGGCTGATAATGATGTTTGGTATTCAACGAATGATGGTAATACATGGACCGAGATCAATGAACCTGCTGGTGCTGGTGAAATTACAGCAATGGCTAGCGATGGTGCAAATATTTATGTTGCGTCTGCTGTCGGATCTGGTGAAGTTCAAAAGATCAGCGGAACAACTGTTCCTACTAGCACACCAAACACAGACTATTGGGTAATAGATGATGTCGATGGTTTGTGGGTAGCAAGCGGGTATCTGGTTGCATCCGTTGGCTCTCGTTTGGCTGTATTGGCACCGGGGTCTGCTCCATCGACTGATGATGATATTACAGAAACTGCATTCTCTCAGGTAGATACTTGGAAATCTGTTATCGGTACTCCTGCCGGTATCTACGCAGCAGGCACGAAGGGTAATACTTCCCGAATCTTTTATATTGGTATCAATAGTTCAGAGCAAGGGGGTGCGGATTTATTAGATCCTGTTATTGCAGCCGAACTACCACAAGGTGAAACAATCAACGTTCTTGCTTACTACGGTGGCCTTCTTTGTATCGGAACCAGTAAAGGTATCCGACTCGGGATGCTTACCGGAAACGGATACGTTACCTATGGGCCACGTATCGATATCAAAGACCACGACGGAAACCTTAAAGGAACTTCGTGCTTTGAACCACAAGGGGAATTCATTTGGTTTGGATGGACTGACTATGCTGCTACCACGACAGGGCTAGGCAGGTTGGCTCTATCAGAGTTTACTTCGTCGCTTGTTCCAGCGTATGCTTCTGATTTGCAGACAACTGCGACTGTTCAAGGGACAGTAGCAGCAGTAGTCACAGCGGATGATGGCCGGTTGTTATTTGCAGTTAATGGCGGTGGTACTGGTGAGGCTGGGGTATGGCAGGAACACGCAACTAATTATGTGGCGACAGGTAATGTCGATTCGGGTCGGGTTAGGTGGGGGACAACTGAGAAGAAGGCTGTCACGACTGTCGATGTGAAACATGCAAAGTTGGCGACAGGTGAATCAGTTGTTGTTAAGGTCTTGGCTGAAGACGATGTAACAATTGCTCTTGGTGTGACATCTGATACTGATGATGAGACAACTCCGGGGATCACAGCCCTACCCGCTACCTCTGGTGAGTACGTATCATCTGTTGTTCTCTTGGGTGGTCCGGGTGGAACAACTCCGACTCTGAAACGTTGGACGTTTCGTGCAATCCCGATGCCGTTCATTTCAGAAGTAATCAAACTACCTATCATGCTGTCAACCTACACAGACTGGGACAACCGGCACGTATACCATGACACCTACGACGACTACGCCTACCTCAAGGGGCTCATGGAAGCCCGTGCGTTGGTGTCGTTTAATATAGGAGAAGAGTCTGCGTTGACAGTGTACGTGGCAGGTGTGTCATACGATGAGGGAAGTTTGACAGAGTGGACTGATGATCGTAAATGGTTTGAGGGGATCTTGACGGTTCAGTTGGTGACGGTGCAGACATGACCGAAATCTTGGAGCCTCCGTATACGATCCCTTTTATCCAGCGTTATTTGGGGGTGCGGCGTCGGGATAAGGCATCAATTGAAAGCAGTGGAACTAGCCCATCCGTTATCTTGACAGACACGGATGCTGCTACTGAGGACGACGGCCCGACTGGTTCGTTCCAAGTCGTAGCCGCCAATGGTAACACGGCGATGATGGTGGCGATTGACGGCGGTGCCATGTATTTCAGTATGCGTGATCTGGACGGCGAGATGAGGTGGAGGCTCAAGGATGGCACGGGTCTTAATACGCGGATGACTCTTACGGCTGCGGGTCTTTTAGAAGCGGTTGCTTTCAAAGGTCCGTTGACAGGTAACGTAACAGGTAACGTTTCAGGTACTGCGTTGACAGTTACGCAGGCAGCGCAGTCTGCAATCACCTCGCTAGGTACGCTGACTTCAGCCACAATTACTGGTGATCTGATAGTTGATACGTCCACACTCAAGGTGGACTCATCGAATGATCGTGTCGGTATCGGCACCGCTAGTCCGGGGTCCAAACTGGAGGTATACCACAACGCTGCCAGTGAGCATGTGGCGGTCTTTGACCAAGACCATGCCACTGGGGAGGGCGTCAAGATCACGGGCGACATGGCCGGGGCTCAGGCTATGCTTCTTATTGAATCTGTTGACAGCGTAACAACGCCCAACGCACCCGAAATATTTAGGATCAACGCAAATGGTATGATCGGTATGGGCACTGCTAGCCCTGCTGATAAGATTCATATGGTCACTACTACTGGTGACTGTTTATTGAGGACCTATAATCAGGTGTCTGGTCTTCTTGTCGGGTCCAGTTCTCCGGGTGCGATAGTCCAGACAACTGGTGCTGTTCCTCTTTCACTTGGCACTGCTGGTGTGGATCGGATGACGATTACGTCGGCGGGCGTCGGTATCGGCATCGGAACGCCTGCATACAAGTTGGATGTGGACGGCGACATCAACTACACGGGCGGCAGCAGCATCTACTACGACACAGCCGACGCGGCTAATTCGGTTGCTTTCCGAATCGACGCTGGTAATCAGGATGTATCCATCTTCCGGGTTTCCACTGACTCATGGTCAACCGCTGTCGACTACGGGGCGACCCTGAAATACATGGGAACGAGGACAGGCAACAACAACAGTCTGTCCATTTTCATGGACAACCAAATAGGCACTCCGGTCGAAGCCATGACGATTTTGCAAGACGGCAAGGTCGGGATCGGGACCACCACTCCCCAAACGCAACTTCAGGTCCGTTCGGCGGCAGCAGGATCAGCAGGAGTGCAAGAGGCATTACGGGTTCAAGGGACATGGGGGGCTGCCGGAGATGGACCGCTAATCAGGTTCACGAACTACCATTCGGGTGGAGATAACCCGAACGCTCTTGAATACAACCTCGGGGGGATTCAAGGAGTTGACTTTGGAGCGAACTGGGGTGGGGGATTATCGTTCCAGACTCCGCCTTCTGGTGATGCAGGAGGGGGGACTCTTGTTGAGCGAATGGTTGTCCGAGAAGATGGCAACGTTGGCATCGGCGATTCGACTCCCACCCGGTTGCTTGATGTTGGCGGCAGCATCGCCGCCCAATCCACCGGCACCTACCCGGTAGTCATCGGTGTCGGCAACCCCTCAGCGAACCCGAATGGTGCCAACGTCGGCGTCGGCTCGCAGACGCTGACAGCCGTCACTTCAAGTGACAATGTTGCCATCGGTTACTACGCCCTTCGCAACTGCACGACGGCTGGGTGGCAGGTCGCTGTCGGCAACTATGCCCTCGGGTCGATGACAACACAGAGCGGCCACCCGAACTACGCCCAATACTCCACGGCGGTCGGGCATGAGGCGTTGTGGGGTAACGTCCACGGCGCTGGTGGCAACGTCGCTGTGGGGTTCCGGGCCGGTAAGGGGGCCACGACCGGCATACAAAACACCTTCGTCGGGATGCAATCCAATCAGGGTGCCTCCACGGGGAGCAACAACACCTGCCTCGGTTACAACTCAGCGACCACCGGGTCAACTACCAGTAATGAGATCACGCTTGGCAACTCTGCCATCGCTACGTTGCGGTGTCAGGTGACAAGCATCACGTTCCTATCGGACGAGCGGGACAAGACCGACATTGAAGACTTTGACATGGGGTTGGACTTCGTTCGCCGTCTGCGCCCTGTTCGGTTCGTGTGGGACATGCGTGACGAAGGCAAGGTCGGCATCAAGGATGCAGGCTTCGTTGCTCAGGAGTTGCAGCAGGCGCAGGTAGACGAGGGCAAGACGATCCCGAACTTGATCTCGGATGAGAACCCCGACAGGTTGGAGGCTGCACCGGGCACCCTGCTCCCCGCTTTGGTGCTGGCTATTCAGGAACTATCAGACAAAGTGGATGCGCTGACATGACCATGCTCATCCCCGACCCTGAACCTGCCGAACTGCTATCAGCGATGGACAACAGCGTAACGCTCATCAACGAAATGATCGCTGGGACCGAAGCCCACCACCCAATCGCAAGCCGACCCCATGAAGTGATAGCCAACGTCCGTCATCTGGAACTGATGATAGGTATAAGGGTCGCTGAGTTGGGCGACTCGCCTGACCTGTCGTCGTATGAGGCTGCCATTACTGCTGGCAAAACATACTTGGAAGATGTATGAGCGGTGCAAATGATGTCTCGAAAATCATTGTCGCTATCGCTACTCTGCTTGCTGCTGTTGGTGGCTTTGTGGTGGCTCTTAGGAGCGGTTCGTCAGATGCCCCGCAGGCTCCCGCTGTTGTGATCATACGAGGGTCAGTGTTGGATTCAGATATGACTGACTCAGAAATGGATCGTGAATGGGCTTTCGATCAGCAAGGGTGATACACTAAAGACATGTCACTTCCGACTACAAGCAGTGGGGTTGACCTCAGTCTGCTCCACCCCCGGTTCACCAACCGGCTAGAACATTTCTTCGATGACCCTCACATCAAGGGCAGGGTCAAGATCGTGTCAGCGGTACGCACCAAGGCGCACCAACAGCGGCTATATGATAAGTATCTTTCCAGAGGCAAACCGCTTGCTGCCAACCCCAACCGAATCATTGCCCCCGGTTTCAAAGGATCTTGGCACATGGTTCAGGACTGCGGATTCGGATACGCTGTCGATCTTCGTATCACTGGACGAGGCTTAAGCACAGATGATGTAGCCCGTATCGCCAAAGGCTATGGTATACAGCAGACTGTGCCTAGTGAGTGGTGGCATTTCCAGCCACGTAATTCAGACGGTTGGTTCGAATCATTGATCAAAGAGGAAGAGGAAGAACCTATCATCGATTGGATAGGTATCCTTCGTTACATAGCGCACTTGGGAAATGAAGTTGCGTTGTCTCCTTTACGCAAGGGGTCACGCGGTAAGGCAGTTCAGTTTGCACAGCAACGTCTTGGTACTCTAGGGTTTGATGTCGGCACACCTGATGGTGTGTTCGGACGGAAGACTCGGGGTGGAACTATCCGGTTCCAACGTGATACCTCCGGTCTTGTGGCTGATGGGGTTATAGGAGGAAAGACATGGCAGAGGATGTGGGAGTCGAACAGACCCTAGAGGTGGCTCGGTACTCTACCGAAGCCAAGGTTGCCCGCGCTCAGGTCAAGGAACTAGGTAACCAAGTTGTTGCTTTAGAAAAGCAACTTCATATTTTGTCTGGTCTGAAGGATAGAAAGACAAAGCCACCCCGCTGGCTCACCAAGAAACGCAAAGGCACCGACGTTGGCACCGTCTGCACAATACTATCTGACACCCACTTCGATGAGGTAGTCAATCCGAAAGAACTCGGAGGACGCAACGCCTACGATAGAAAGATCGCCGTTGCTCGGCTTGAACGATACTTCCAGAAAGTTATCCTGCTGGCAAAGGAATACATCACCGGCCTGAACTACGATGGCATCGTCCTGTTCCTCGGAGGAGACATTTTCTCTGGAGACATCCATGAAGAACTCACCGAAACCAATGAAGACACGATGCTCGGCTCAGTGCTGTTCTGGACAGAGCAGTTGTGTGCTGGCCTTACTCTCTTGGCTGACGAATTTGGATCAGTCCACGTTCCATGCGTGGTGGGTAACCACGGAAGAAGGACACGGAAACCTAGAGCCAAGATGAGGGCACGCGACAACTTCGACTGGTTCCTCGCCAAGAATTTAGAAACACAACTCGCTAGTGATGACAGGATAACATTCGCAATACCAGACGCCACCGACATTTCCATTGTTGTAAACACAACACGATACCTGTTGACACACGGTGACCAAGCGAGCGGTGGTGGAGGCATCGGTGGTATCTGGCCTCCGCTAATGAGGCTGGTTGCCCGCAAGCGTGTCAACAACGAGTTCGATTGTTTAGTATTGGGTCATTGGCACCAGTTGGTAATGGCTCCGTCGTCAGGATTCATACTTAATGGAAGCCTCAAAGGTTGGGATGAGTACGCGGCTGTGCAAAACTTTCCGGCAGAGATAGCACAGCAGGCGTTATGGATTGATGTGCCTGATAAGGGAATCTTGTGGCAAACGGCAGTGCAAGTGGCTGATCCGAAGGCAGAAGGTTGGGGTTAATACTTTCGTTTGATCTTTTTCCAACCGCGTTGAGTTATCTTCTTAGGTGAAGCCCATTCGCCGTCGTCGCATTGGCTGAGTTCTGTCTCCTCATGCACCCAGCAGGTACCCGGCAAACCAACCGGGATCAGACGATTACCACAACGGCATAGTGCTTTACGTGGGTACCCCGATTCACGTTTCATCGTCTGTCATTGCATACAAAGTAATCCGTTCGAACTGTGCCTCTTGCCATATCTTCGCAATCACTGAGTGGGCTGAGATATCTGTCAAGAAACTCAACAACCCGGATGCTGACCCCTCGGCAAACAACTCCCATCGCTGCGTCTCCTCACTCTGACTTAGTGTTGCGCTAAACGGTGGTTCAAATCGGTGCATCACATCCCTTTCCAGATCTCAGACAAACGAACAACTTCTTCTTCCCAATCCATCTTATCAATACGATTACGTTCTACCATCAACGCATCATACGCGGTAACACCTAACTGTTCTAGGGTAAACTTACCGAATTCAACAGGATTGTCTGTGAATCTTCTATGACATGATGCACACAAACAAAATGCATTATCTAACGATGTGCGTGTTCGTGCATATTTACGAGAAACTATATGGGCACACTGCAACGAGTGAGATGAACCACATGACTGACAGAAACCAAGCGCCCGAATAATCTGAGCGTGCAGGCGAGTAGCCTTGCCCTTGGCCCCCTTCCCATAGATATCAGCCACGGCTATTGCCTAACGAAACCGATCCTACTATTGCATTGAGGACACAACCCTTTAGGTTTAAAGATCTGTCTCCATTCCAAATGGCACACCACGCAGATGCATTCATAATAGTTATCTATGCGGGAATAAACTTCGGTGGCGGATTCGGATTGCGCTTCACGTTCGTATTCGGTGGTGGGATATCCCATCCTGTCACCTCCTCTACGTCAGTTACCGGACCTAACTCCGGTACTGGTGTAGATTCTAACGAAGAAACTGTCGTAATGCCAGCAATTATATCCTCAGGTGAAACATCAACAGACAAGCGAGGAACAATGAAGTGACGAGTCTGTCCACCCGAAACACTACTTCGCTTCTCCAAACTCAACTGACCTTCCACAATACCAATCGTATGCAACTGCTCCAACATCTGAGCCATACCCGGCAACTCATTAGCAGCATTCCAACCCTTCGACTCCAACCGCCACACCCCACCAAACCGTATCTCCGGCAAGATAACCTGCAACCTCGTATGCGGCGTACAACCCACGGCACTGCACTCACATGGCAAACTATCTAACTCCAACCCATCAGGTGTCTTCATCGGAACCTGCATCGTCACTCCATCACAACGCCGTACCAATCCACCACCAGACCACTCCTCATACGACACACTGATACTGTTCTTCGGCAGAAACACACGCAACTCAGAGGAACCAGTAACTACTTCCCACTGTTGTTGCTTAGAACGAGGAGCCTGCCACTCTGTCACCCGGCCACCATAAATATCAGCCAACTGACAGATAGCCTCACGGTCTGCCGATGTGAACCTGAACGTATCCAACGCACGCATCGCACGTTCAGTCTTGATACCAGTACGAATACGTCCCTGTTCAGGAATCCTGTTCATCTCTGTTAACGGTGCTGGTCTTCTCATGGAACTCCTTTGCCATCCTTACCTTTGCTTCACGAAACAATATGTACACAGAAGACAATGAATCTCTAGCATCTTCCAAGACTTCAATGCCACGGGCTTCCCTATCGTGCCTATCCGTTTCATTCTTATGGTACTCCAACTGCCTACGCACTGTCTTCAAGCGATCCCATAAGGCTCGCTCAACATTAAACACATTCCAATAATCTAGATTGCCAATGAACTGACCATCAGTATCATCCTTATCCATGTACCAACGTAACTCAACCTCAGACATCAGACACACATCTCTTCTGATAGTCACAGTAACGACACTGCCATGCCCTACCAACATCTAATGAATGGCCCTCGTTATCACGCAACTCCCACGTACCAGAATGTGCATCCTTGATCTCAGCAGGAAACGGAATGTCCGGATCAGACAACGAGAACCGACGAGGAATCACAGTCGCATCACCCTGTTTATGAACCTCCGTTGTGATACCAGCAAGCCGTCGCTCTTCTTCCTGAGCCAACGGAACAAACTCATCACGGGTGAAATGCCATTCAGCAGCAAACCTACCAATGTCATCAATACCCTTACTCGCTGCTCGTCCCGGTGAAATCAACTCCATTGCTAGGTATCCGATTATCAACAGATCAGCATCCAAAGCATTGGCATACATAGAACCCTGCAAGATATGAGAATGCCTTGGACCCTCATGGTCCTCAACAGCACGCTTAAACCCAAACCCGTTGATCGTCTTCAACTCCAAGACAACCTTCTGTCCACCCTCCGTAGTCAACACCATGTCCACATGACCATAGCCTTCAGAATCAAAGGTAACATCCACCTCTTCTTCAGCCGTCAACCCCGGAGAATCAGCAATCCACTTCTGAATAGCAGGTTCCAACAACTCATGTACCACTGACCCCAATCCCATACGCCAATAGTCAGCCAACGACGGAGGATTAGTCTGCTCCACACCCAATGACTTATAGGCTACCATGCGGGCACACATACCAGCCCATGAACCACGCCACCGCATAGTCTCGGGAGTGTACGGAGCCTCGGATCCTTCCTTCCAGTTTTCTGCAATCCGATGAACTAACATTCTTCTATCCATACTTACTGGTGCACTCATATCTCTCCCTATTTTAGTTTAGTTATCCTGCTCATCCATACCCGAATCGGTGCCCCATGACGAGACAACCTCTCCGACTGCACATACAATGACGAAGGACGAATCACTTTCCGACTCTTCAACTGACGCATCACAGCACCCATCGCCCGATGTTCATGCGTATCCAAATCAGGATGAGACTCTTCCATCTCAAACCAAATATCATCTGTAGTCAAACGCTCGAAACGATACGCTAACGTCTCACCAACCTGCAAGGCAGCATGAAACCATTTCTGGTCAGCATTCTTGCGGGCACGGTCAATAGCCTCATCCGTTACCAGAGTCAACTGATCCATTATTATTCCTCACTAACCAACTACCGTCGGTTCCCTTATAACACTGAACTTTTACCCGACGACGAGTCGCTACCTTATACAACAGGCCACGAAAAGCATCAGGATCCTGCGACAAACCACTCCAAGGAATCCTATGCCACTCGCCATTGAACCACCGTTCCCACGGATATCCATACCGTGAAGGCACTCGCAAACTTTCGACTGTCGCTTCATCAACTACTGTAGATTCATGCATTCAACACCACCAACGCTCTCTTTGCTAGGGGAGTCTTATCATCAATAGCCTTAGTCAATGATGCCAACTCCTTTTCTTCCTGACTCTCACCACGCCCATGCAACAGATGCTGTTCAGTACCCTGCACTGCATTATACGCAAGCCACTTGTTCTTCACACCCCAATGCTCACACTCGGCTTCCCATCGGGTGATCATTCCCTTACGCTTCTTGTCCACCAGATTCTGTGCCTTAGCATGGATCTCACCTTCCAACGGCTTAGGAGGCAACGGCACAATGTCTCGCACCAATGCAAGGAACTCAACATCAGTAAAGTTCTGATCCTTCAACGTCCTAGCCATCGTCGCCTGAATTGCAGCACGTTCCCTTGCAGCCTCAACCACCTGCACCCGGAACTTAAACAACTCATTATGATTAATCGTATGCCTCACCTTCAAGAGAGGAACAGACACCAACTGATTCAAACACCACAACCTATTCGTCAATGAATGCACCGCCGTAGCCCACTGACCATTGAACGACGACACCCAAATCACATGCGGTTGAATCGTATCACCACCACCAAGATCAACAGGTTCACTGATCTCCTGAATCAACGCCACCCGTTCACCCCTATCCCATACCCGTACTTCACTGGTTGAGTTAGGGAACACAGTCTCTGCTGTCTCACCAAGGAACCTGTAACTAGGAAGTTTCGCATACTTACCTGAATGCAAACCCAACGCCTCACCAGTATCTCCGCGCACTACCCAATGATATAGTGGCTTGCCTTCATTCTTACCCTTCTCATACACAGGACGATGTATATGACCATCCTTTTCAAAGGTGGCTGCCTTGTACTCCACTTCAAACAACGCATCAGCCTGCTCTAACGCAACCAACGCATTGGAACTATCAATCTCCACATCTTCTTCGGATGCTTCAACATTAAAGAAGTTTCTCATTGCTCTCTCCTCAGAGTTTTCTTAGTATGTCTTATCTGTTCAGTACTATGTTTCATCATTTCTTTTACCTCTTCATCAGACAATACTGGCTCAACTTTTTCCACCCGATCAACAGGTTTCCTTCCAGTCATAGATAAACAATCACGTAATGCAGATATAAATGCTCTCACTCTTGCCTGATCTATTTTAGATTCCAACGGCTTATGCGTAATTGACGCAACAAATTGATTAATCAAATCACTAATCTTTTTTAGCCGTCTCTTTTCGATCTCAATCCACCTCCAACTCAGACGCCCTAAAGATGAGGACACCCTCCTCGCCTTCCGGTTCGATATCGAAACGCCACATGTCACGGTCATCATCCAGCACGACCAATTTGCTCAGGTCGTACCGGACAACCGTCCCGGTTATGTCTTGGCCGATGACTTTGACTTGCTGTCCAATATCAAAAGTTAGCATGAGATGGATCAGATGAAGACGACTTCGCTTTCTTCGGAGTCTTAGATATATCCACAGTCGCAAACCTCATAGTCGGACCGATCTCCTCAACCACAATCTCAGGATACTGACGAGCAGCACCACCACCCGGATCCTCAACACGACGAATCCGTAAGTTACCAACCACCATCACCCGGTCACCCTTGCTCAACGACCCGGCCACATTCTCACCTTGGTCTGCCCAAATAGCAAGATCAAAGAAGTCAACCGACTCCTCAATCTCACCCTTCTTATTTGTCCATCGCTTATTAACTGCTAGTCCACAGTTAGCAACAGAGGTACCGGACTCGAAGTACCTGATCTCTGGATCTCTTGTCAGGTTACCCCAACCAACCCACTGATTAGCCATTGACATATCATTCTCCCTTTTCTATACCGGAGCAACAGCAACCTCTTGCTGCGTTGCATCCGATGCCAGTATATCCCGAAGCACTCTCTTTACCTCAACATCCAATCGTTTAGTTACTGCCTTCCATATTGCTTCTTCGAACATCGTACCTATATGACAAGGAGGTTCAGTAGTTATGTACGTATCAAGCAATACTTCAGGTGTTTCTATATCATTTATCTTATCTTCTATTTCACTACCGATTATACCCTCTACCCTACATTCTATCTCACTCCAAATCTCATCGATATCAATATCAAAGTTCGCATCAATATTCATTCTTATTCTCCTTATCAATAGGCATAGTGATCGCCTTCGCAGCAGTCACAAATATCCAGAATAGTTTCGCAAAGAACTGCTTCACGACGCAAGCAGTGGATCGCAATCCCATTCATACACCGGACGCTCAACCTCAACGTCTACATACTCCACACCCTCAGGCAACTGCCTCTCCGTCACCGTCTCAGTACCAACCTCACGCTTCGTACATACCTTCTCTCGCTGCGTCACTGCCTTAAACGAGAAGTCACCATTAAACCGCAAGTAAAAGTATGAACTACCATAATCCTTCTCAACCTTCTCAACACTCACATCGTTCATACCTGCGCGAGCCAAGGCTGCAATCTTTCCCTTCGCATCCTCACTGAAGAAATAGTATGCCTCAAACTCAACGTCATCTACCTTTGCCAACCCATCGTTCCGTTCCAAGAAGTCTGCAAACGCACGACACTGATCGATTATCTCTTGGTTCTCATTCATTACTTTCTCCCTTATCTATAGGTTTTAACTCGTCCACGAAAATCAGGACGCTGTAATATTGCAACACACAAGTCTGGTTCCCACCTATCCTTAGTCAAGATACGACACATCCGAACAAACGCTTGCACACGCTGAACATAAACCGATTCATCGTCATACAACTCTGATAATACAACATCATACTCTATCAATGCTGTGATCAACATCTCGTACTGTGTCTCCGTGAGTACCATATTCATTTGTTTCTTACTCATCACTAAGAACTCTGACTAGAGTATTCGCTACTTTCCACGCAAGATACGACTGCCATAATTCACGAGGACGCAGTCGTCCTTGCATCTGTTCCCATGCCTCCTCATGTCCACAATCTGAACAGATCTCCGTCTCATTATCAGTACGAGACAACGCACCCGGATACTGTCCCTTATGCAATTCATTAGGTATCGGACCACCACAACGAGGACAATCCCACTTACTCATTGTACACCTTCCTCCTTTAGTTCTTTGACTTTCAAATCAGTAACATAATCTTCATAGTCTGCCCGATTACATTCAGAACAAGGAAACAGATCACAATCATCAGCATCATGTTCCAGTTCATCAGGCGGTTGGTACCATTGATCACTACGTCCAGTCATCATCGTCACAGCAATCACAGTCTAGTTTGAGAACACCGTATTGGCCTGTTGATACGTCTTGATTTCTCTTTATGAAACGCATCTTGGCAATCGCGTCATCCTTCGCTAGTCCTAACAGCATGTTAGTTAGTTCATCTAATGCATTCCATAAATCATCTTCTAATTTTTTTGATGCATATTCCAACAAGTCAGTCAACGCTGTAGTCTCATCAGGATTCAAGAGAACAATAGTCAAGTCATCTCTACCTGTACGTAACGATACATCACCACTCAATACATTAGCCATTATCCACTCCCTTCTGCTGCAAGCAACTCTTCCTTAGACACAGACCGAACCGTTAACCCATCCATCTCCTCCCTCACCAGATTAGGACACTTGATAGCCCACCCAGCCAACACATCCTTATGTGACCACTCAACACACAACTGAGCCAACGCACGCTGAACATACGCATAGTTATTAGGATGCATCTTCAATGCTAGTTCCCATTTCATATCAACAAACATATGACCTCTACTCATCAGTTATCTCCTTTGTTTATAGTGAATGACTTCCCGTGAAGCAACGTTCACGAAACGAACGCAACACCAACATCTACCTATCCTTTCTGATAGATGAATGTAATGTTACGGCTCCACGGGAAGCCAAGTGGAGGTGAGGGGAGTCGAACCCCTGTCCGCAAGCGTCCGACATGCGGCTTTCACTTGCGTCGAAACCTATCCACCCCCAAAACAAAACTTACTACCATAATCAAAGCAGTAACAACAAGACAAATCAGATACGATACCTCTTCAAACAAACCCATTATACACTCCCTTATTGAATGTAAATCCAATCTTATAGACATGAACACTTCCCGCGGTTTCGGTGTCGCTGTCGGTTTCGGTTTCGCTGTCGGTTTCGCTGTCGCTGTCGCTAGGAAAGAGAGGCAGAGTCGCAGTCTCTTCTGCGGCTCTGTCCATAGTCTCTTGCCCTGTCGGTATCCCTGTGGGGGCCGACCCCGAAGGGCCGACCCCCGATGGGATCAGTACATGCTGGCGAAACGCTGCTTGATCTGTGCCTTGTGGGCTACCTGATCGACCGTGGCACGCTCTTCATCCTCGGTCGGCACGTAGTCATCGAACGTGGGCAAGCAGAGCATGTTCATCACGACCTGCTCGTACCACGCTTCGACATCGCCCGATGGGTACAGGATCGCTGTCGCTGCCCACCACTTGATGTCCTTCTGCACGACCACCGTTTTGGTGAACGCCGTACCATCGCTGGCGGTGCCTGAGTGGAACTCCTTCTCAGGTATCGTTGACTCGAAGTACGACTCCAGCAGAATGGCTGGCTTCCCTCGCATGTGCCCGTAGGACATCCGTCGTGCGAGTGCATCACCCGGACCTCGGCCCTGACCCTTCCCGCCTTGGTAGTGCGGCGGCGTGTCGTGATCCACCTGCGTGTCACAGATGAAGAACGTCGGCGTGATGATGTCGCACATCTCGTACCCCTCCGGTTCGAACGCGATCGGGTTGGGCCGCTTGGAGCCGTCGATCTGCCAGAGTCCCTGCGCCATAGGTTCCGGGTACATGCCGCCCTTGGCTTTCACTGGGAACTTGAGCAGTTCCTCATGTGCCATCCTGAGGCGGGCACGCTGGGACCACATCTTGCCGGTTTCATCTACGCCCCAATCGAGGGTGTCGGCTAGTTCTTTCACCGTGTTCAGGTCAAAGGCTTGGTCTATCGACCGACCCAACTCGTCTAGGGCTGCGGACCGGGCATCGTTTGATCCCGTCAGAGGCGCGGCTGGACCGGCCTCTCCTTCTACCACTGCTTGCTCGCTCATAACATTCTCTTTCTCTTGTTGGTTTTTCTTCCTACTTATCCTTGCAACCATTTCTTCTTTCCTTCTACTCAACTTGTCTTGCATTCATTGTCATTCTCCCTCGTTGGTGCCACCCTCAGGCTGCGGATACAGCCCGAAGGTGGCGATGTAGATTTTTCCATCTACGGCGTTGGCATGGCAGTCGCAGTCATCCAAGAACCCGTAGTGCCCGCAGATCGGGCAGTTGCTCTTTCCAGTCTCTTTCATTTGTCCTCCTCATTGTCAATCGGCTTCTGACCTTCGAACCAGTCCGTCACATCAACGAGAAGTGGATCAACACCCGTGTCGATCACCACCCTCTCCCCGTCCAACCTTGTGTATGAGTAGATTGTCATTGTCATTCTCCCTTGTTGGTGATGTCTTCGAGTTGGTGGCACAAGTCTACGAACAGGTCATAGACGCAGAGGTAGCGCATGTCTGGATGTACCTTGCCGTTTTCTATCGGTGCGCCCATGCGGGCTTCCAACAAGGCCTGTAGTTCTTGGACAGTCTTGTGTAGGTTTGTCATTGTCATTTTCCCTTTCATTCTCAGCCCCGCCCGGTGGGGGGTGGAGCAAGTCCGACATGAATCGATGACTAGGAGTGCAAGGTTCAGATCTGTGGCGTCGGTCACACGCCCTCTCTTTCTCTTGCGTGTGAACTGCGGCACAGCCCAACGGGCGGCGAAGCCGATCTGGACCTCGGCGCGACGCTGGCCGATTCATTAGGATGCGGCGACTCCCCCCACGACCACCCACAAGCAAGATGCCCAAACTCTTGTCGAACTCATGTTCGCCCGCATTCATGGGCGAACAGGTGTTCGGCTTAGAAGTTTGTGGCAGTCTTGCGCCCCCTCCAAGAAATGGAACGGCAAGGATCCCTTGCCGTCGCTCCCGCGACGCAAGGATCCAGCCACACCTACCATCCAACAACGCCTACCACCACCACGCGAAAGACAGGTTGCGGGGCGCATTCATGCCCCGTGACCTGCGGAAACGAACGAGACGACCAACCCCAAAAGGTCAGGTGTGTGGGGAGGGGTTGGGGGTGGTGAAACGTGTGGGATTGTGGGTTTCGAGGGGGGGATGTGCCCTTGGGGGGTATCTATATATATATGTCTGGTGTGTGGTTTTTGTTGTGGACAGCGGGTAGGGTGTGTGTTCGTTTTGTTTGGCTATGTTGTGAGGTGTTGTTGTGTTTTGTGATGGTGGTGTTTGTTCGTTGAGGGAGCGTCCGGTGTGTTTGTTGTGTGGGGTTCCGTTGCAGCGGGCTGGGTCGTGTTTGGTTTGTCCGTTGTGTGGGGAGTCTAGTGGTTGTTCGTAGGGTAGTTTGCCCCTTGGTGCCCTCCCGAGCATTGAGGTTGCTCTGACCTTGTAGTCACTGGTCCTGTGTGCTACTGCCCCTGCCCCTCTTGGGTTTTGTGCAGGGGGCGGTGGCCCCTCTGACGGGCGAGCCTGACGCTGGTTGGGCGCGAAGCATCTTTTGGCTATGTGGGTGCCTGATGCTGTTGGGCATGGTATCATTTGTTGGCCCTCATCGTGGGGGTGTGGTTATACTTTTTAGAGATAGGGATGTATCTGTGTCAGAGATAGTTGATGTGTCGGAGAATAGTGTTGGGGATGTGCCTCCTGAGGAGGAGCAGGTTGGGTTGGAGGAGGTTTTTAGGTTTTTGTCGGAGCGGGGCCAGTTGGAGTGGCAGTTGGCGTATCAGCAGGCTGTGATTGCGCGGCTTCGTGCCTGAGAATGTTTCTAAGCGGCGTGGGATAGAGCGTCGTGAGGCGTTTTTGGCTGCGTTGGCTGAGGTGGGGGGTGTCGGGGCGGCTTGTCGGACTATTGGGGTGTCTAGGTCTGCGTATGAGAAGTGGCGGTCGCGGATTCCGGATTTCAAGGAGCGTGTTGATGCTGCCCGGTTGAAGGCTGGTGATGGTGCGGGGGAGAAGGAGTGGGGGGATTCGTTTGAGGAGTTTCGGTTTCGTTATTTTCAGCATTTGTCGCCTTGGTTTCATTTGAAGGCGATTGATGCGTATGAGAATACGCCGCCGGGTAATGTGACTCTTATTTTGTGGCCTCCGGAGCATGGTAAGACGACTTTGGCTGAGGACTATTTTTGTTACAAGTTGGCGGTGGATCCTGAGTTTCGGATTACGGTCGGGTCGGAGGGTCAGGACATGTCGCGGAAGATTTTGCATCGGGTGCGTTCGCGTATGGAGTCTCATGGGCCGTATCCGGCGTATGTGGCGAGGTTTGGTCCGTTTACTCCGCAGAATGATTCGGGGCGTAGGACGTTGCAGCCGTGGGGTGCCGATTATTTCAATATTTTTAAGAAGGCGCGGCATGATGAGCGTGATTATTCGATGGTGGGTTTGGGGTGGCGGTCGAAGATTGCGGGTACCCGTACTGATCATTTGCATATTGATGATATTCAGTCGCGGGTGTCGTTGAATTTGTCGGAGAACATGTTTGAGGTGTTTCGGCAGGATTGGTTGACTCGTCCGGGTGAGAATGGTGTGACGACTATTAATGGGACGCGGGTCGGGGAGGACGATTTTTATGAGCGGGTCATGGCGGAGATTGATCCAGATATTTTGCAGGTGATTCGGTTTCCGGCGATTATTACAACGGAGGCGGGGGAACCGGAGCCGTTGTGGCCTGAGATGTTTTCGTTGGAGAAGTTGGATCGTATTCGTCGCAAGGTTGGGGAGGATGCGTGGGCGCGGAACTATATGCAGCAGCCGACTTCTTCTACGTCTGCGACGTTTACGGATGCTTCGTTGAGGAAGTGTTTGAATCCGTTGCGGTCGGTGAATCATCATCCTCCGGAGAATTGCACGGTCTATATTGGTTTGGATCCGGCGTTGGGTTCGAATAATTGTGTGATTGCTGCTACTCCGCATGAAGGCAAGTTGAAGGTTTTGTTTGTGCGTGAGGATGTGGGTTTGACTCGCAATGAACAAATTTTGGGGATTGTTGAGGATACGGTTTTGCGTTGTATGCAGAATGGTTCCACGGTGTCGGATGTTGTGATTGAGGCGATGGTGTTTCAGCGGGGTTTATCTAGGGATGAGCGTCTGATTGAGATGACTGACCGATATGGTTTTAGGGTTAGGGAACATTTGACAGGTATGAACAAGTATGATGAGTCGATTGGTGTACCATCTATGGCGTTGTCGTTTATGCGTGAAGAGATTGAGTTGCCGTATGCTGGCGATAATGCGACCCGTCATCAGACGGACGAGTTGATGCGCCAGTTGAAAGCATGGCGTCCCGGTAAGCGGGGTACGAGATTGAGGCAGGATCAGGTTATGGCTTTGTGGTTTATTTGGATTTTGTGGCGTCAAAGAAAACAATCTTTTGACGTAGATACTTCACAATTCAACTTTAATGCGCTACCTTGGGCTAAGTCTAGGTCTACTATCGGAGTGTATTAGTGTATACGTTTGAAGAGATCGTCGGCATTGTCCGAAAGCGGCAGGATTCGCAGTCGGTGCTGCTTACGAAGATGCGGGAGGTACGGGACAGGTACAACGGTGATTATGTTATTCCGTTGCCTTCTATGGACGAGGAACCGGTGTTGCCTCCGTTGACGCCTATGTTGATCACGGAAAATATTGATGCGGTCGCGCAGCGTGCCGCGTCGGTTATGCCGTTCATTGGGTGTCCTGCGATCAATCCGTCGAAGGAGCGCGGCAAGGAGTCGCGTGAGTGGGCGAATATTCGTCGTAAGGCTTTGGCTGCTACTTGGTACAGTTCGAAATATAAGGTGAAGTCTCGTCGCGCTTATCGGCATCTTGCTGGCTATGCGACTTCGTTGCTGATCGTGTCACCGGACTTTGACAACAATATGCCACGCATCGATGTACGCGACCCGTTGAATGCGTTTCCAGAACCGCGCGCCTACGAAGACGTTGACCCGCCCCGTAATTGTGGATTCATTTACGGCAAGTCGGGTGACTGGCTGAGGGCGCATTATCCGGCGTCGCGGACAGAAAACGGTGGTCCTGTTGCCCGCGATTCGATTGCACGGCAGGATCTGTGGGATGTCGTGGAGTGGGTCGATGAGGAACACATCGTTGTCGGCATCATGGGTATGCGCCACGGCGGCTACTTTCAGGATTCACGCACCCACGCTGCGACGATAGAGTTGTCGCGTGTCCCGAACCGGGCGAACATGTCGTGCATTGTGACGCCGGGTCGTATCACGTTGGAGAAGGTCGCGTCGTCTGTGTCGAACGTGGTCGGCATGGTTGACTTGATGGCGAAGTTGATGGCCCTTGACTTGCTGGCGCAGGAGAAGGCAATCTTCCCTGATCGGTACATCATTGGCCGTTCTGGTCAGGTGCCGATGATTGTCGGTGGCGAATGGAAAGACGGACGCGAAGGGCAGGTCAACATTTTGTTGGATGCCGAGTCGATTGGTGAGTTGCGTTCCACACCGGATGGTTCAACGAGTCAGGCTATCGACAGGTTGGAACGAAACGCCCGCATCTCTACGGGCACTGTTCCGCAGATCGGTGGCGAAACGTATGGTGCGCTACGCACCGGACGCGGCATTGATGCGTTGATGGGTGCAGCGTTGGATCCTCGTATTCAGGAGTTGCAGGAAATCATGGAGGCACAGTTGCCTCATATCAATCAGGCAATTTTTGCGACTTACAAGGGTTACTGGGGGGCAAAGAACTATTCGATGTTCACAGGGTATGCTGGGGACTTCGGGCAGGTTGAGTTCACTCCCGATAAGCATTTCGAAACGTTCGACAATGTGGTGTCGCATTCGATACCGGGTGCCGACATTCAGGGAACGACGATCCAGTTGGGTCAGTTGTTGGGCATGAAGGGCATTTCGTTGCATACGTTCCGGACGAGGCATCCGTTTATCGATGATCCTGAGTTGGAGGGACGCAGGATTGATGAGGAAGCGTTGGAAGAGGCGGTGATGGCAGGGATTCAGCAGCAGGCGCTGTCTGGTCAGTTGCCTATCGTATATGTGGCAAAGATTGAGAAGTTCAGAAAGAAGGGTTTAGATATTTTTGAAGCAATTCAAGCGGCTGATGAAGAGATTCGTGAAGAGCAGGCAGAGACTGCGCCGCCGCCGGGAGAGGGGCAGGCTATCGCCCCGGAGCAGGCGTTGGGTTTGGCTGCCGGTCCACAGGGGGCTGTAGCGCCCGGTGCACCACCCGGTGGCGAATTCTCGCCGGGGGCTGCACAGCAACTTGTCGGCGCGTTGAGGGCAGGCTAGTATGCCGAGGGTACGAAAGAATCTTGCACCACAGGCACCGGGCATGGAAGCCGGTGCCGGGTATGGTGAACAGGGACAAAATCTGGCAGCGCAAGACCCCGCTCAAGGCGGCGTTCCCCTGCCGGATCGGTCTGCTCCACCGGGGGCTCCTCCCCCACCACCCCTCCCGGTGGAGCAGGCCACTTCCTTCACTCCCGGTGTTACTCCGTTGACTGCCCCCGGTTCAGGCGGGTTTGATATACCGGAAGTTAGACAACATGATTATGCGGCAGAGTTGTTGGCTCGTTGGGCTGACGCGACAGGTGATCCACATATGCGCCATGCCGCTTCTTTGCTAGATAATGGTTGAGTCTCTGTCTCCGGTTCTTTGGGGGGGCACCGGCACCGAATTGGACGACCTGTATTACGGGCAACGAATGCAGGCTCTTCAGAGTGCTGGCGCGTCTTTTGTCGATTCGGAATCTGTTGTCAATTTGGCTTCGTCTAATCTCAGCAATCAGCAGATGGTCGATGAGTTCCATCGGGCGCACGGCACCGAAATGGTTACCAAGATGCGGGAACAGATGGAGGGGATGCCTGACCAGTGGGAGCAGGGCGAATTCAGCCGGTTACCTCAGGTGACACAGGATTTGTTGACTAGTGTCGGATATAAGGTTCCGGAGGATAAAGAGCAACGTAGTTTAATGATGCGAATGGCTACGTGGGATTGGCCGCTTGTTCCAGAAGAATTACTTGTTCGTGGCGCTGAGGCTGTTGGCGGCAGTTTTCTTTCTGCTACGGCGGAAATAGGGTTGTCTATTCCACGGGCGGTTGGTTTCGGGGTTGGCAAGGTTGCAGGCACGGCTTGGGAAGGGGTCGAAAAGGCATATCGGTTCGCGGGGCATACAGGACGGACAATATTTGGGCAGGCTGAACGATACGAGAGTCCGTCTGATGCTTGGAATCCGTCCAAGATATATCAAACGTGGAATGAAACAATGCGCGACGACGACTCCTACACAACGGAGTCAATTGTCGCAGCCACCGACCTGATCGGTAGCGAACGAGTTGAATTGATGCGAATATTCCTCAGAAGCGGGCAACTTGACGGCGTGTTCGAACAAGTCAAGGCACGGGGCGAAGCAGAAGGACGTTCCCAAAACGAGATATTGGATGCGTTCAACGACTGGTTGGATTCGTTG
>Ga0080013_1000759_pt1 | contig 44827 bp, 54 predicted proteins | sample ETNvirenome_6_85_FD_69236 | JGI IMG/M metagenome (GOLD analysis project Ga0080013, IMG submission 69236) | Marine viral communities from the Pacific Ocean - ETNP_6_85 (SPADES assembly) (version 2) | ecosystem: Environmental > Aquatic > Marine > Oceanic | place: Pacific Ocean | collected 2013-06-19
AATCGATAACACTTTCCTGAGAGGGAAGATGAATAAAGACGTAGACGACAGACTAATGCCGTCGGGAGAGTATAGAGATGCCTTGAATATAAATATAAGCAGGTCAGAAGGCTCTGATGTTGGGGCTGCTGAGAATATCTTTAGCAATAAGATACCTTATAGTGTAGCTTTAGAAGACGAGGATGTTAGCTGTATCGGATCTATAACAGATACAAAAAAAGACTTTATTATATGGTTTGTAGCTGGAGTTACTGATACTAGTTTATCCGCTATATATCTTTATGATCAATCCAAAACAGGTCCCCCTACTACTCTAGTGGAAGGGTCATTTCTAAATTTCAGTCCGGATCACTTAATAACAGGCGTTAATATCTTAGAAGATTTCCTTTTTTGGACAGACGATTATAATTCCCCCCGTAGAATCAACATCAGTAGAGCTATGGATTCCGGAGCATTTGAGTATACATCAGAAGAGCATATTAGAGTGGCTAGGTTTGCCCCTTACAGAAGTATTAGCTTTTTGGATAGTAATAGAAACAGTACTATGTCTCACGAGACAACTATAGACTCTTCCTTAATGAAAGAGGAATTTCCTCGCTTTGCGTATAGGTTCGAATTTATAGACGGGGAGTATTCTCCTATATCTCCTTTTTCCCAACCAGTCTTTCACCCCTCTATAGAGAACGAATCTCTCGAGATTATTGAATTCAATAATATTATCACTTCTTCAATTCAAGATAAAACTATACAAACGACGGAAATGCCTTTAATGGTGAATGGTGTTAATCAAGTAGAGTTATATATAGATATGCCTTCAGATAACTCATACCTGGACTTTGGTATCAAAAAAATAGAACTTCTAGTCAAAAATGCAGGGGAGTTAGATGTAAAGATAATTGACAGCATAGACTGTACGACTAGTGGGTTCAACGAGAGTTTAGTCACTAGACTTCTTGACTCAGGGCGCTTATTTTATGCGTATACCTACCAATCAGGCGCTCCTTATAAGGTATTACCCTCAAAACAATTAACAAGGGTTTTCGACGATATACCTAGAACAGCGAAAGCTCAAGAAGTAGTCGGTAATCGCTTAATGTACGGTAACTACCTAACAAAATACGATCTACCAAAGTTAAATTATACAGCAGGATATGCCGGTAAAGATGCTGATCAGGGAGAGGAATTTCCTACTCATTCAGTAAAACAAAAGAGAGCATATAAAGTAGGCGTTGTACTAGCTGATGTAGAGGGAAGGCAATCCCCCGTAATATTATCTGACGATTCTAATATCACAGTGCCAAAATTACTAGACGGTAACGAAGCGTACGGTGGTTGTACTTTGACTGCTGAGTTTAATGGCCCTATACCTAATCCGTATGCTTCTGATGACGCTTTCATTATTAAAAACGTTGATCTCTCTGTAACAACGGTTACACTTACTGTAGAAGGACATGAAAATGAAGGACAAGAATTCAGAGTAGGGGATCTACTTAAAAAAGAAGGCGGAGGTAATACTGTAATATCCAGCGTAGCGGTAGCTTCAGGGGATACTACTGTTGTCTGCGAGGAAAATATAAGTCTATCGGATTATAATCACGGAGTTGTAGGGTCAGAAGGGGTTAGTCTAGAGAAGACGGTTATCAACAAGAATGGGTGGTATGCTTATCATATAGTTGTACAACAGAAAGAGCAAGAATATTATAACATATATACGCCCCCAGTAGTTCGGGATGGTAATACTACATGGATTACCCTACACGGAGACAATGTTAATAAAGTTCCCAAAGGTGAAGACGCAAAATCTTTAAACTCAGACATCAGCTCTAGTGAAGTCTCTCTGTATCCTGTAGTTAGTAATACTTCTGATGGTGACGGTGTGCAAGTTAGCGCCCCAGATTCCTATATAGGAGTAGTGTCTATAGGTTCTTATAGCGATTATAATTTAGTTGATAGTAACGGGGTAGGCTTGGAATGGCTCTACGATAATACAGTGAAAAACAACGCAGCCTCTCTAGGTAATGCTAATTTAGGAGTAACGTATACTACTCCTCCAAATCTTAATGAGATCCAGGGTTTTAGCGTATTTGAAACAAAACCGTTTGAGTCTGTGTTAGACATATTCTGGGAAACCGCGTCAAGTGGGTTAGTCTTAGATCTTAATAATGCTATCGTTGCTGGAAGTGGACCAGGAGAAGATATTATTGGTAATCCACAACTTGAAAACTACGAGTTCTCAGAGGGAACGGATCCAGGAGATGAAAATACGAGAGACATCGACATAGTTAGTGCGGGCAATATGGACTCCACTACTGTCTTCACTTTGAACGGAGTGACGTATCTCGACGGCACCCCTTGTAATGGGAAATTTAGCTTAGTTAGCGTAGGGGAGAATGCTTGGAGGATAAGAGTGTTAGAGGGGAGTGATATCTACTTTCAAGCAGATTCAAATTATAATATTTTTAAATTTGACATTTCTGTCGAAAAAGAAGATATTACGAGGAGCTCTGTGTTAGTGGTATCCCTTATAAACGAACTACCAGAGATGGATACTGTTGTGGAAGAAAGTAAGTGGGGAGGAGTAGTAACAGCCGACCCTATTGGGCACATAACCTTAGAGGAGGGCTCTATGGTGCTAGATATGACAGTTGGAAATCTCGTTTCTCAAAACGGGTCTCACCACGAAGGGATTGAGGACTTGTACTACTCTATTGACCAAAATCCGCTTAATACTTTTAGTATAGATAATAGCACAGGCGAGTTAACCCTCAATAGGATTGCTGAACAAGGGGACACTTCTTATGATGAAACAGCATCCCCTGAAGCGACTCCTTCTAAGATGTTAATTGTGCGAGTAGAGGATGCATCCACTGCGGATGGGACCTCCGGTTCCGGGAGTGAGTCACACATTCGACATGCCCATGTCGAGGTACTAGGCACCCTATTAGAATTACCTATATCTACTGTTAGTGAGTGGACGGATCCATCAATACCAGAAAGTTGGATTTACTTAGGGAATAAATACGAGAATTTCACTGGAGGAGGAGTACAATGGAAGTATTGGTTCAGCCCCTCTACTAGAGGTATCTGGTACAAGCTTGAAACCAATGGGCCTTATACCCTTACTAGAGAAGGCACATACGCATATTCTTTCAAACACTATGAAGACGGTGACGAAGAGGGGACAGAGGTTATACACACAAACGCTCATAAATTCTGGTGGTTAGATAATGAAACTTACACAAGATATAACGTCCAATCCGATACAAACACAGATTATAATATTATCGCTGTGTGGGAGCAGAGTTCTACTACAGCGGCTCAGAATGCTAACTTAGTTAAAGTATATCTAGCTAGAAAGGACCAATAATAGACTAAAATATATAATTCCACAAACAATAAGGCACTATGGCTTACACTATTAATATAAATTATTTTAATACTTTCTTACTGGAGAATGACGAAGAAACGTGGTATATAGAGGAATCTAGGATTAAAGGAGGATATAACGAGACTTCTGTAGACTTAGGGGTTAAAGCATATACCACAAATGAGGACTATAAAGAGACTAGGAGAGGTAATGCCTTAACTTATTCTGGGATATACAATTCACGCACTGGAGTTAATGAAACTAACTACTTTTCGCCAGCGGAAAACACAACAAAGGCGTTAACAGACATCGATGGGACTATCCAAAAATTATACGCGGAAGATACAAACTTAATAGTATTCCAAGAAGATAAAGTTAGTAGGATACTAGCAGACAAGGATGCTATTTATTCAGCAGAGGGGGGAGGAACAGTTACCTCTTCTCAAGCTGTTCTCGGGCAAACCGTCCCTTACGCAGGGAAATATGGCATTAGCAATAACCCAGAATCTTTCGCAATATTTGGCACTAGAAAATATTTTACGGATAAGAATAGAGGTTTGGTCTTGAGACTATCGCAGGATGGTATCACTCCTATATCCGATTATGGAATGCGTGATTATTTTAAGGATCACTTAAGGACGTCCTCTGCTTTGCACGGGATGTATGATACTCACAGTCAAAACTACGTTTTATCGATGCACGGCTCCTGGGGAGACGATGATTCCTCTTATAAAACAGTCACTTACGACGAGATCGTTAAAGGGTGGACCAGTTTCCATTCCTATAAGCCCACTTTCGGAGAAAGCCTTAATAATAAGTTTTATACAGTACATAAGCAAAATTTATGGGAGCACTATGCTAATTCAGTTACGCGAAATTGGTTTTACAAAGAAAGAGAAGAGTCAAATGAGGAGGTGATATCTCCTTCTTATGTAGAGTTCGTCGCTAACGGCAATCCTTCTGCAATGAAAACCTTTAATAGCATAAATTATGAAGGTACAGCGGGATGGAGCATGGAATCAAACATAACGAGCGCATCAGACAAATCATTTGCGGTCCCTAAAAATGGAACAACTTATACGGATTGGGATGGCTCAACTAAAGAGATAGGCTTCATCAAGAAGGATGATAAATATTTTTCATACCTGAAAAACAATTCTACATCGAAAAAAGGAGAAATTATATTCGGAGGACAGACGTCTGGAATAAAAGGGTTTTTTACAACAGTAAAAATAAAATGTGAGGGCAGTGAAGCTAGAGGGGCTATGGAATTATTTAAGGTATCACATGATGTAGTAACATCTGCAAGATAAATTTAATAACGAAATGCGACATTAGCTTATTAATATAATAGTAAGAAGCTATCGTCACATAAAATCTAATCAAATGGAAGTAAGTAAATTCATGCAAGACCTAGAGATTTTGCAAACCGAGTTAATTCAACAAGGCAAAGATGTAGAAGGAATATATGGAGACGGAAAGACGCTAGTCAATAATGAGGAGTTCCCTATAGAACACGATTTCTCAGATCAACTTTACATGAGAAAAATGAGGATGAAAGCGGATAGTATAGTTATTAGCGCTATCCATCATACTGATCATTTCTGGTTTTTACTTCAAGGAAGAATACTAGTCAATACAAATGGAGAACTTGTAGAACATATTGCACCCTGCTACTACAAATCTAAAAGAGGTGCAAAACGTGTAATACATTGTTTAGAAGATTGTTTATTTATAAATGTCCATAAGAATCCATCTAATACGGAGGATTTAAACGTAATAGAGAAGGAATTATACTCATTTACGATAAAAGAATATAACGAGAAAGAAATTAACGAAAAAAGATAAAAAGATATGTCAGCAATATTAGGAGCCGCAATTGGAGTTGGAGCATCCTTACTGGGAGGGATTTTCGGAAGTTCTGCAGCCAAAAAAAGAGAGAGAGCAGCTAGAAAAGCTAAAATAGCGAGGCAGAAAGAATTGTCTCACTTAGAAAACACAAGACAAGCGACTATAAACCCGTATACTGGAGTAAAGGACTTATCTGGTATGGCTAAAGATCTGAGTGGGGAAGTGTCAAACCCTTATGCAAACCTTAAGGTCGCAACTAAAGCTGCAGAAATGCAAACCCAAGAAGCGGATATTGCCTTAGCAAATACATTGGATACAATAAGAGCAACAGGAAGTGGAGCTGGAGGAGCTACAGCATTAGCCCAGATGGCTTTAAAAAGTAAGCAAGGCGTTTCTGCTAGTATCGAACAACAAGAAGCTCAGAATGCGAAATTACAAGCTCAAGGGAAGCAACACATGGAAACGGCTCGCATGAGTGAAAAACAAAGAGTGCAGGGAGTACAGATATCTGAAGGGCAAAGAATGCAGGACGCAGATGCTAAAGGACAGATGTATGAATGGGAAGCTAAAGAGAGTAGAGAGACCGCTAAAATGAACAGAGTTGCTGGATATATAAACCAAGAAGCCCAAAAAGAAGTGACCGCCCAACAAGACAGCAGTGCGGCATGGGCAGGGGCAATATCAGGAGTAGCGAGCTCTATATCAGCGGGTATAGGAGCATCGGGAAAGGGATAGGGAGCAGTCCCGCAAATACTGTCGGAGCAACATTTAAAGCTAACTCTGACTCTCTCTTAGATATTTCTTTGGGAGCCAATCCTAGTAGTACTATAAAAGGGTGGAGTAAAACTATTCATACCAATTTTTAATAAATAATACGACTTAATCAAAACATTATAAATGGGAGCATACGAAAATGTACCAATATTACAGGAAAAAACAAGTAGTGCAGGACAAGCCTGGGCTGAGGTAGCTACCACGGCGGGAGTCAATATTGCTAAAGGTATAATAGCTAGGGAAGAGAATATCCGTAAGAGAAAAGAAGAGGAGAACCTTGAAGGTTTAGAGGAGATGAAGAATTTATCAACTTCTACAGCTGATGCCACGAAGTGGCAGAAAAAATTAAGAGCTCTGCAAGAGGGGAAAGCTGGGGCAACTATAGTGAACGAAAAGTTTAGCAATACCATCCTAGAAGCAAAAATCCAAATACTCAATATACCTAAACAGATTAAGAACGCTAAGAGCAAAGAAGAAATACAGGTGTTAGAAAAAGAACTAGCTCACTATCAAGGACTTATGGATAGTAGTTTAGACTACTTAAAGATGAATAACACTTTTTATGGTGGAATTGCTGAGGCTGTTCAGATAGCTAAAGACGGAAAGGGGACGCTAGAGGGACAGTGGGATGAAATGGATAGTAGAAACAATGAGCTAATCAGAGCTGCGCGCATCATGCAAGGGGAAGGCAATAAAGGCGATACATTCGAGGAAATCCAAGAAGATGGGAAAAGATACCACTTATTCAAGTGGACTGATGGAAAAGGAAAAGAACAAGAATTACGGATAGACCTTTCAAACCCGCCTGAGATTAGATACACTCCTAAAACGCAGGACCAAGTAGATAAAACAATACAAGCGATGGGTGTCTTAAATAAGATTGATGGACAAATTGTTGCGAGTAATAAATACCAACCCGGAGGCGAGGACGGAAAACCTCGAGTGAGTGAAAGGACGGTGAGAGGTAAGGACGGGACTCTCAATAAGATAACCACTAAAGTAATAGATGAAGCCCAGCTTGCCAGTGATGTAGTAAATGCGGTCACTCCAATATTCAGGGAATTAAGTGACGACCAAAAGGTATCTGTTATGAAGAACAGCCTAGGTGGTTTGTATGCAGTAGGCACAGACGGGAAACATACTAATACATGGTTAACAGACGATCTGAAGGAAATGATGAAAAAGACTAATCTAGAGAGCTTTGTATACGGTCAAGAGTTAACTAGTGAGCAAAGACAACTTTCTACAGCTTTATTTGGAGCGAAGCATGCCTACGAAACACTTCAGAAGTATAAAGAAGCTATCGGACAGACAAAGATTACACCAGTTGATACCGATAGAGGGAGGGGGTACCCTAAAATTATAGGAGTTAGCCGAACTGCTAACGGTAAAGGGTATATGATAGACTATGATAATAAAACTTCGGGTTTTGTAATAGAACTAACCCCTGAAATGCAAGCTATATTCGATAAAGGACACACAGTAACTGAGGAAGAGAAAACTGGTGAAGGCACTGTGCTCCCGAACCCTACCCCTAAATCTGACAATCCACCTAATCCTTTCCTTAGATCTTACAAATAAAATAAAATATTAACTATGCCTATATATAAAATAAACGGAGAAGAGGTCTCTGCAGAACGATTAGCGCAAGAAGCTCACTTACAGAATATGTCATTCGATGAGTACTTGGAAACGATAGAGGGATTAGAAATCAGTCAAGAAGAACCGGAAGTTGAGGAGGATCCACGATCTAAGTTCTATGTCACCCCCGAAGAGCTCAAGGGGGATGAATCAGACGTATCGGAAGCTTTAAACGAAAAGTTTGCTAGGCTAGGTATATCTACAACAGAGGGTATATCTTTCGGCTCTTTAGATGCTTTAAATTTAAAGAACAGTAAGGATGTAAAAATACAGGGAAGTGAGCTCTCGGATTCTATTTTAAACCTCATAGGAGACCCAACGAAGATATTCTCAGCGATAGGTATAGGTGAAAATAAAACTCCAGAGGAATTAGCAGAAGCCGCAGCGAAGATAAACGCATATATAGAAGAGAATGGAGACTTCGAATTTTTAGATAAAGCTAGAGAACGTAGTCAGGAGACTTACGATGAGTACGTAACTAGCGTTACCCCCCCGGAAATAAGCACAGAGGAGCTACAAAAGAAAGCTAAAGGAGAACAAGCCTCTAAATTTCAAGAGATAAAAAATGAACTAAAAAATAAAGAAAAAAGAAGCAGCTTCGCGGGTAAAAGTAAAAAGCAAACAGCGGTAGAAGACTTTGATAGTCAAGAGGAGTTTGAAGCTTATAAAAAATGGGTGAAGGATGGATACATAGCAGATCTTTCTGAAGAAGAGCTGGTCGCTTATGACCAAAAACGGAAGAATAAGTACACCTTAGATGAAAGTATAAGATTTACAAACGGGTTAGATCCAGATAAAAGAATGGATGTACTAGCCTTAGCTGTTGAAGATAGGGAAAACATTGGGGATTTTGGAGTCCAAGCCCAGAATGTAAGTGAAATCCGAGAGAGTTACTATAGTTCTATAGAATCCTATAAGAAAAATCCAACTCAAGCAAACTATACGGCGGCAAAAGCTCAGGAAGTAGAGTATATAGAAAAACAAGGGGCTCTACAGGCGGAGCAAAAGAGACTGATAGATAACGGGATTTTAGACAGAGAGAAAGCTATTCCTATTGCTTTAATGGACTTCAATAGAGATTACAATAGAAGCAGAGAACTCCGTACAAAATTCAAACAATTCGGAACAGACATAGCTTATGCTACCGCGCAACTAGGATTATTGACAGGTCATATTCTGTCTAAAAAAGAGGCAGTAAATACTGCCTTTCTCGCGGATCCCTTTTGGATGTCTCAAGCTGTAGACGAAATAACAGGCTTAGTCTCTTTGAGTGAGAGTCTAGACAAGGAAGCGGAGCGGCACCAAAGATCTATAGCTGTAGATGAGATACGAAGTATAGGAGATGCGGGCCGTTGGGCAGCTGGTTCCGCAGTCAATTTAATACCATCCTTAGCTATGGCTGCGACAGGACCCCTTGCTATGCCTTTATTTGCCCTTTCTGGAGCTGGTGGAAAAGGTTTAGAAATAGCTAAAAAGCAAAAAAATGCGGCAGGGCGATTGATAAAAAACACTAAATTTCTAGAGGAGAACCCGGATATGGACGAATTCGCTAAATCGTTTATAGATAAGGAGATGGCTGTTGATAAGGAGATTATGGGATTATCTGCAGCCCAGGTGTATTCTTCCCAGGCGTTGCATGGGATAGGGGAGGTTGTTTTCGAAAGATTTGGTACAATATCTCTCTGGAAAAATTTAATGCAGGGAATAAAAATGCTACCCCCACACTCGATTAAAGAGGGGGCTGCAATGATAGCAAAAATCCTTTTCAAAGGTGCTCGTGTTGAAGGCGGAACTGAATGGTTAACTACACTTTGGCAGAATTATGTAGATATAATGATCTTAAATGAAGATAAGAATGTCTTCGAGGGTGGGTTGGAATCTTTTGCCCAAGGTGCTCTTATGGGTTCAACTATGGCTGGAGCTACCCTGCCTCCGAGTTTGAGACAAGGATACATAAGCGTATTGAAAAGCAAAGAAGAGACTACAAAGCTTAGGGACGCATTAAGTGCCTTAAGAAAACTCACAAATAGACCAGAGTTATCAAGTTGGCAAGATATAGAGCCATTGAACCTAAACCTGTCTAAAGAAGTTCAAGAAAGTGTAGACGATCTGATGGGGGAGATGAGGGGCATAGAGGACGGAGTGCTATACAAAGTGGGGTCATCTCTGAGTCCAGAACAGGCTTATAAGGTAGAAGAGAAGAATAGACAGATGCGTCTGTTAAACAAGAGGTTAATAGAAGCCGTATCAAATCCAAACATAGGAGAGGAACAACTTAAAGCTATCAAAGGACAGCTTGATGCTAAGTTCAATAAATTAGCAGAGCAAAGAGAGGACTTGTTAGCGGATGAGGCTGATACTAAAAAAACTAAAGATAATTACACATATACTAAGTTCTCCTTAGATAACACTACTGGTTGGTGGTTGTATGATACTAAGATGTTGAATAACAGTTACTTAACTACACTCGGCAATTACGCTAAGCAATCCCCTGCTACTAAACAAGAAGGACTAGACATAGCAAGAAAAGCTTTAGAGAAAGAGGGCCAAAAAGATCCCTCCGTCGAAGATATTAAGAGTAGAGCTATGAACGATTACGTTGATGGTGTATATAGAGATAAGATTAAAGAGGGTCAATCTAATGCTGAAAAGTTTAGCAAAGCAACAGGCTTAAACGTTGAAATTGAGACCTTTGAAGGAAATGAAGCAGACGAGGCAGTAATGAAGTGGTATAAAGATCACAATCCCAATGCAACGGACGCTGACTTGGCAAAACTAAAGAGATCGTTGGAAAGTGGAAACTTTGAAGGGGCAAACTTTAACGGTAAAATAATTGTACATCTAGATAACTCTATTAAAAATCGCAGAATAGGAGTTTATACTCACGAGGTATTGCATTCTTGGGTAAAAGAACATTTTAAAAAGGAGGGTCAAGAAGGAATTGACAAAGCTGGGGAGGCTTTATTGGGATACCTAAAGAAAAATGATGCAGACCTGTATACAAAGGTCAAGTACAGAGTAGATCAAAGTTACACCAAGAAGAATGCTAAAGGTGAGGTTACTGAGAAGGGCAAGGACTACTATGAAGAGGTTATGAATGCTATGTCGGATGTCTTAGCGGATGGACATCGTGTCAAAGAATCTTCATTAAGCAAAATAAGGGGCTTCGTTAATGCCACCTTAGGTAAACTTCCAAGTAAGTTCAGGTTTAAAGAAGACCAGGGTAGAGGGACTTATGAATTCGTAAAGGGATATAATAAGTCGTCCCATTTTGGCGGAAAAATAATAGAAGGTTCTCCTATAATTAAAGATACTGATGTACCCAAAGACAGCAAGGATAAGACAAGTGAAGCTAAGCCAAAACTTTCGGTGTCAGCTATTGAACAAAAGCTAGACGAGCTAGACCCGTATGATTTCGATGACGAAATAGAATATGAGTCCGCAAAATCCAACTTAGAATTCAAGTTAAGGGCAGCTAAGAAGAAAGAGACAAAAGAAGAAGCTAAACCGAAAGCTAAAACTGATTCTAAAAAGAAGGCTAACGAAAAACAAATAGGGGACCAGTTAAAGGACATGGTACCTAAAGGGACTACTAGTAAGGAATATAAGGGGAAAATAGCCGGACAGGTTATTCGGAAGATTGAGGATGGTATGTTAAATCCTCTAATAAGAAAGATAGCGGCAGGGTATGGCATTGTTGCTGACAATGTTTATGGTAAATCCTGGGATGACTTTTTTACTGATGTTATTAGTGTGCAGTTCAAGAAGAATATAATGAACTTCAACCCGGAGACAAACGACGATATTGGAGGTTATATTATTGGTAGTCAATATGGTATAAGAAATAGGATTAAAGAAGCTATAGGTAAAGCTAAGAAAGAAGGAGAGGGGGGATTTAAAGAAGATATTGCTGAGGCAAAAAAGGTTGAAGCAAAAGAAGAAGCCGGGCCTCAGAGAGTTGAGAAGAGAAGGTATACGCCGTTAACAAAGAGTAATATTATACCGAACTTTACAATTACGGCTATAAAAGACAAGCTTACTGAGATAGTCGGGGGGTTAGAGTCGAAGATGACTGATGCGGCCGGCAATAATGCGGCTACAATACCCCTAATTCTAGAGATGCAAAAAGCTATAGGCAAAGTGGTTGGAGACGCAGGGGCTATACCAAAACTGATCATTGCTAGGATGGGGAAGTTGAAGGATGGCAGTTACCAGAAAGGTTTGATAAAGAACAAGAAGGCGATTGTAGAGAACATGACTACTACCTATATGATGGGTAAAGACACAGGCAAAACCGTTAAAGGGGGTATCCCCATGGCTATAGAGAAATCTGTAGGTGGTAAATACACTGGAAGAAAGGTAGAGGTCAACGTAGGGGGCAAAACCATAACCCAAGAAGAATTTATCCCAAATTTTGTGCCGTATCCAGAATGGGTAGGTAAGAAGATAGATAGGGAAAAAACGCTAGTTAGAGGAGCAACTGCTGGTAATGAGATAGTTAGAAGAGTTGCGGCAGATAAGATAAGCGATGAAGATTTCGTAGCTTTATTTGTAGATGAAAAAGGTAAACTCATAAGAGGAAAAAGGGAATCTTTAGGTAAAGCTTTAGCAGAGGAATTTGGTTTCGAAATATTCTCTAAGGAGTTGCACGACGAGGAATCTCCTATAAGTAAAGCATTTGAAGGGAACCAAGAGGCTAAGGGAGTAGCTCTGATGGACAATTTCACTCAGGTCATAAATAAGCATATAGAGAGAGGTACCGTTAAATATTCTGAGTCAATTAAAAAGAATCCCCTTAAGGCTCCTCAAGTTATAAAGGAACACAACAAATCTTTAAAAATATTCGTAAACGAAGGAGATAAAGCTTACAAAGAGTATTTATCTAAGATAGATGACCAAGAAATAGCTGCATTAATTGAGAACTATTTCGATGGGGCTATGTGGATGGTAGGTAAATTCTCGGATGCTAGAGCAAAAAACATGGGGATTGCTTACGAAAACTTTATAAGAAAAGTAATAAAATCCTCTAACAACAAAGATGTAAAGGTAAAACTGATAGGCAAAAGACGGTCTATCGGAGGAGACATCCTACTTATCGTAGGCACTAAAGAAATTCAGATAGAGCTTAAATTAAATGACGTAGCCCAGATGAGTAGCTTCACCGCTCGTTATAATAAGGACGGGGAATTATCTTTCACTAGGAAAAATCTAATGGAGGTTAAAGGGGTTAAAGAATTATTTGAAGAGTTAGATAGCCAAAAATATAGAAACAAAATGCTGGCCTATAATAAAGCAGGTTTAGCAATCGCTAAAAAAGCAGGACTTTTTGCTGAAGTTAGGAAAAATGGGAAATTATACGCTGAGAAAGAAGTATTTGAACTTTTAGTGGAGGCTGGAGAGTTAAAGAAGCTAAACGTAACAAAGAACTCTGATGAGTCTGTAATAAATGCTCTTTATAATGAAAAGGGAGTTCACTATATGGACCTAGGCAATAAAGGTTTATTCCATTTAAAGGAAGACAAACATAACCTGGGGACGGAAGAGCTTAAGGCGGATGTCACCTTGTATGCTAGGATGACTAGAAACAAAATCAGAGGCACCGAGTTGTATACTAATTCATTAAGGGTATTCCCAAGTTTAAAGGGAGGCATTGAAGCTTCTAATATTTCTCTTTCGAACCCGGCAGAGATTAATAGTGTACTAAGCAATATCGCTGCAAATCATAAGATCTCCCTCTCTCTTAGTGCTGTGAAGGCAGTTAACATAGCTATAAAGAATTCTTTATCTAATAAACCTGCGAAAGGTATTAGTGTATGGGATTTTGATGATACGTTAGCTAGAACTAAAAGTAATGTATTATATACGATGCCCGACGGTTCTGAAGGTAAGTTAAATGCAGCTGAGTTTGCGGCTAAGAGTGATCAACTTCTTGAACAAGGGGCTGAATTCGATTTCAGTGAGTTCAGTAAAGTGATGAAGGGTAAGAAAGGCCCTATGTTCGACAAAGCTATTAAGCGTAACGAGAAATTTGGTAATGATCACGTATACATACTTACCGCTCGTCCAGCCAACTCCCGGGATGCTATACATTCATTTCTTAAAGGAATAGGTTTAGACATTAAGGTAGACAATATAATAGGTCTAGCAGATGGAAATCCTCAAGCGAAAGCTGACTGGATGGTAACGAAAGCCGCAGAGGGATACAATGATTTTTACTTCGCTGACGATCATACCGGGAATACAAAAGCCGTAAAGGCTGTCTTAAACGTATTAGATGTCAAGTCTAAAGTAGTTCAAGCTAAGATTAAATTTAGCCAAAGTCTAGATCAACGTTTCAACAAGATAATTCAGCGTAAAACTGGAGAAGATTGGAAGAAAGAATACTCTGAGATTGTGAGTAGGAGATTAGGGGCTAGGAAAGGTAGATGGAGAATATTTGTGCCGCCATCGGCAGATGATTTCCGCGGACTAACACAATACACACTTGTAGGAAGAGGCAAACAAGGTGAATCAGATCAAAAGTTCTTTGAAAGAAGTTTAATGAATCCTTATTTTGAGGGGGTTGAAAGATTAAATGTAGAGAGACAAAGAATTAAAGATGGTACGAAAGCCTTATTTAAACTACACCCAGAAGCTAAAAATAAACTTCGTAAACTTACAGCAAACAAAGAATTCACTAATGACCAGGCAGTTAGGGTATATCTATGGAATAAAGCAGGACACACAATACCTGGTATCTCAGAAAAAGATCAGGCAGCTTTAGTAGCTATCGTAAACAAAGATAAAGACTTGTGGAATATCGCTAATGGGGTTATGCAAGTGGCTATGGTAGAAGAATGGACTAAACCTTCGCATTACTGGGATGCTCAAACATTATTGTCTGATATTGACGAAATTGCTAGTAAGGTAAACAGAAAAAAATACCTAGCGGAATTCATAGAAAATGTTGACGTTATATTCTCTGATAAAAACTTGAATAAAGTAGAAGCTCTTTTCGGGTTGAAATTAAAGGATGCCTTAAAGGGATCTATTCAAGCAATGAAGAGTGGGAGTAATAGATCTGTAAACACAGATCGAATCACTAACAGATGGATGAATTGGATAAATAATTCGATAGGTGCGATCATGTTCTTTAATAGGAGATCAGCCACCTTGCAGACTTTATCTATTGTGAACTTCATTAACTGGTCTGATAATAACCCAGCGAAAGCAGCGGCTGCATTTGCAAACCAAAAGCAATACTGGAGTGACTTCGTTATGATATTCAATTCTGCGAAAATGAAACAGAGAAGAAGCGGTTTAAAATCTGATGTTCAGGAAGCTGAAATTGCGAATGCAGCAGCTACATCAGGTAATAAGCCTCAAGCTATTATCTCTTATTTATTAAAGATTGGGTTTACGCCGACACAAATAGTAGATAGTTTCGCTATATCCGCAGGAGGAGCGACTTTCTATAGAAATAGGTTGAATACATACCTAGAAAGAAAGAACTCAGAGGGAGGCAGTTTATACACAGAGAAGCAAGCGAAAAAGAAAGCTTGGTTAGATTTCATTAAAATAGCAGATGCAACCCAGCAGTCAGGGGATCCAGCACTAGTCTCGCAAGAGCAAAGAAGTGTATCGGGTAGGCTATTATTAGCTTTCCAAAATACCTCTATGCAGTACACCCGTCTGGTGAAGAAAGCTGGCTTAGATTTAATAAACGGAAGAGGGGATGTTAAAGCACATATATCTAAGATGATATATTATAGTACTATTCAAGGTTTCATATTCAGCGCTTTATCTAATTCTTTATTCGCACTATTACCTGGATTTGATGAGGATGACGAAGACGATGATGAGAAAAGAGATGCTAAAAAAGAAAAGAAATTGATTTCTATCTACAATGGTATGCTTGATTCCGTTTTAAAAGGATCGGGAATGTATGGGGCAATTGTTGTGGGTATTAAAAATACTATAAGGAAAGGTATTGCTCAAGAAGAGGCCGGATGGAAAGGTGATCATGCATATACTATAATAGAAGCCTTAAATGTAGCACCCGCTATAGGATCAAAATTTAGAAAAGGCTATGGGGCTTACAAAACTTATAAGTGGAACAAAGATTTAATAGAGGAAAGGCCTTGGGATATAACTATGGGCGGAAGATATAGTCTATCACCTACATACGAAATTATAGGGGGAGTAAGTTCTGCTGCTTTTAACTTACCATTAGATAGAGTGATACAGGAATCACAATCGATAGGGGAAGCCTTAGATCAGAGGAATTCCGCAATGCAAAGGATGGCATTAGCAATGGGGTGGAAAACTTGGCACGTGGGGGCTGAGGACGAAGAGAAAGATCTAATACATACTCAAATAAAAACAAAAAATAAAGAGAAGAAAGCAGAGAAGAAGAAAGCTAAAAAAGAGAAAGAGAAGCAAGCTAAGATCGATTCAATAGCTAATCTACCCGCGGCGGAGAAAAAAGCTCACTACGATAGAATAAAAGCTAAACGTAGTGCATCAGCGAAAAAAGCTGCAGCAACTAGAAAAAGGAACAAAGAAGCTAAGGAGGCAGAAACCAGAAAGATGTTAGAGGAATACTTAATGGAAAAAAACCGTAAGAAAAAATGAGAAAAGTAGACAAGGTTATCGTACATTGCACTGCTACTCCAGAAGGCAGAGAAACAACAGTTGAAGAGATCCGCCGATGGCACAAAGCTAGAGGGTGGTCGGATGTTGGTTATCATTATGTAGTATACCTCGACGGGACGGTACACGAAGGGAGACCTGTTGAAAAGACAGGAGCCCATTGCAAAGGTCAAAATACGGGATCAATAGGAATATCATACGTTGGAGGTATAGATGCTATACATTTAAAACCAAAAGACACAAGAACGGAGGAACAAAAAGCGTCACTAACTCACATGCTTAAGTATCTTAAGTTAGAGTTTCCTGAAATAGAAATCTTTGGGCATAGGGATTTTTCTAAGAAGGCTTGCCCGAGTTTTGACGCTCAAACAGAGTATAAGGATATTTCCAATATGTGGTAATATTATTTATACATAATAAAAAAAAGCGGTACCAATTACGATACCGCTTTTTTATTTCTTAATTATTCACTTACTTAATTTCACAAGCTCCCCCTGCGCAAGCTATAATCTCAGAGAAAGAAGTCTGGTCGAATTCTTCAGACACTAATTCCATGTTTATCTCTGCTTGCAGTAATTTCTCCATCATACTCTCGTAAGTTTCCTTAGAGCAATCTTCAAAAGGCATCTGTTTATAAGTTCCACCGTCAGCGGGTAGCACAGACAATCCATTGTAGTATTCTTTATTAACCCACATCCATTCTCCTAAAATTTTCCATTCCTCGGGTTTAACATTAACAGTGCATGATACATTATGAGTATTTGATCCATCTACTGTTCCAGGCTTAACCCAATCGCGGGATATTTGTTTAACTCTTTCTAATAAATCTATAGCAGATTCATTTCTTGTAATAGCTCCATCTGGAGCCTTCTGAGGAATAGAGAGCACAGCTGTTGTTGTAGGGTTAAAGAATTCATCTTCTAAGAACCCTTCGGGTAATACAGATTTCAAATACCAATATATAGCTTCATCTTTCCCCAATCTCATTCGTCTAACATAATAATCATTATGCCAAGCGTGAATTCCAGATGATGTCCCTAATACTAGCGAGGTAGTTCCCGCTGGTTTAACACAGGTAGTTCTTGCTGCTCGATTAATACCAATCAGTTTAGAATACCACTCATTTGTTTCTTTCACAATATTAGCTCCTTCTTCAAAGTTTAAATCTAATATATTATGATCAGCTATACCAGTCATAGAAACTCCGATTAAAGCATCCTTTTCTGTTGTTCTTTGCCAAACGTCTCTAAGATAATGAAAGTCTGTATAACCAGCTTGTAATGTCCCTAAAAGAGATGCGGCTTTGCTTCTCTGGTTGAAGTCCTCTTGGTCCTCAACAGTGGCCATATTAATTTCTGTTAAATTACAGAATTGGTACGGTCTCAATGCAATTTCACAACACGGATTTGTTCCCCAGGTTTTATCATTTGTAAGGTAAATACCCGGTTCCCCAGATCCAGAAGCTTCTATTCTTTCCATTACGTTGTCGAATGTTCTCTTATCAATCTTATGGCGTAATAAAGATACAGAATTATTTGCTCTACCTCTTTGTGGATTCATTTCCCACCAATTACCGGATTTAGCACTTAACATTGCATCAGAGTTGAGATCGAATAATGAGATCATTGCTGCTCTTCTTATTCCTCCAGCTAATACAGCATCAGCAACGTGGCACATAATATCGTGACACTCAACATCTGTTAGTTGCTCTCTATCTTCTTTCTGTCTTAAAATTGCTTCAATCTGAACTAAACATAATCTTAATGGTTCAGGGCCCGGTGCCTTCCCTCCAGCGGTTACGAGTGTTGCTCCTTTTTCTCTAATGTCTGAGAGATCAAACGTAATGTGGGAGGTAAGTTTCCCGGTATATGATTTGAAAAGTGTTTTAACTGCATCTGCCCAACCGATGATGCTATCCTGCACAATATACCTTTTTTTCCTGCCATAATTAGGTTTCTGTATTTCTGGTAATTTTTCTACGTTATGATTCTGAACAGAGTATCCTACCCCTGTTCCTCCTAGTAATAAAAACATCGCTTCACTAAAAGAATATATGCTATCAACTGGCATGAATGCGCAGTTGTACACCCTAGCGTTGTTTAATTCAATAGCTTTCCCTCCGAATTGTAGTGACCGCATGGAAGGCAATACCTTCTTTGGCAAAACGTAATTCGTATATAAATCCTCAATGTCCTCCGTTAGTTTCGGATAGTGTTTTAAGTGCATCACCTTATTGCGATCTAGTAATTCACCCCAAGTCTCTCTTCTTCCTTTACTTTCAATATGCCTTGCATATTTATTGTGTACTGTAATATCGCTTAAAAGCGCTTTATCCTTGTTCATTTATTTAGATATTTCTAATGCAAAGTCTATAAATGGTAAATATAATACGTGAACTTTTCTATTCGGTTCGTCGTAAGTTCTAACTCCTAATAATATTCCTGGGTAGAATCCTATAGATAGTCCTATCTGTGGGTGCTCTTTTTGATTTTTAATCATTTATCTTAGTCTTTATAATTAATTTTTGTGTAACATTTTATATTGTATTCATCCTGCAGATCTTTAATGTCTCTGCTTCTAACCTTGCCTTTTATACACCAACTCCATTTAACAAATTTGCTAATCTGTCGTTCAGCATATTTTTGGCGGGCTACTTCTTTCTTTTGTCTAGGATCAACCTTATCGTTTCGTCGCATTCCTTTTGATTCTGTGGTTTGTATAATGCATAATTAGGGAATTGATTTGATACTAATAGTTTAAATAACTTCCATCTCATAGGGAATGATTCATTAGCCCTACCCTTCGTTTCGATAATGAAGTCCTCTCCAATAAAATCAGGAGTGTACTTAATAGGTAGTATTCTTTTACACCCCCTATTTTTATAATCTCCTTTCCCATTAGATTGTCTCTCATAGACCTCATTATCAAAATGAAAGCCAGACATTAGCACAAATGTTTCTCCTTCGTATTTAGCTCTTATTTTATCTTTCTTTAAAGCCATATACATATATCTCTCTAGCCCGGAGGCGAAGTTAATACCATCGTATGATACTTTCTTCGCTTGAACAGGCCCTCTTTTCTTTTTACTTCTTTTATAGGATCTCTTCACCTTCAACCTCCCTATTTTTTAAGTACTCTAATATCTCTTCTTGTAGTCCCTCGGTGAATTCTTCTTTTGCTCTTTCAATATATAATATTCCATCCATTAATTCCTCTTGCAGATGATTAAGCCAGGTAAATAGATTCCCGGGATCATCTCTAAGGGTCACACCATATTTTTTAAAACCCACGTCTGAACGGGATGTAAATTTATTTACTACTTTTTCAACAACGGGATCTCTATATTTTATTTCTTTCTTGCTCATGTATTTGGTTTTTTATTCATCTTTTAAGGCGTCTTTTATACCATCTATAGTGGTTAACCATTGATCTAAATTAGCCATTACCTCTTTCTTAGTTTTAATGTTGGATTTTATGTGCAACATACTGACCTGCATCTCGGTAGCAAAACGGTTAACAACTTCTTTTTGCGTGAGGAATAGATCATAAACCATATTATAAAGTTTCTTTAACGAAAGACCCATTTTTCATAGATCCTTTTCTCTTAGCGATTACATCATAAGCAGAACCTATACAGTTCTCAATTGTTATTTCTGTACTTGGGAAATACATTCTACTTCCTCCGTCTCCAACTACATCTTCATAGTAACCTTCTTGAGTCTCGAAATACTTATTCCCTAGCTCTGCTAAGTTAGTTAGAACAACAACACAATCTCCAATAGCATCAACGAACTCACCATAATCTTCTTTTATAATAGCTCTCGCTAATTCACCAGCTTCCTCTTGTAATTTTATATACTGTGTTTTAACATCCCCATTTTTATATATGCCTCTATTCCTAGCCCACACACGGATATCTTCGAATATATTCTCCTCTTTAGATATTGTTCTCACTTGATCTTGAGGTCTGAAGTGAGCCTCATAGAATGCCTTGTTATATATATAACATCGGTTAGAGTTGTACATAGAGGTCTTAGCGTTGGCTATTATCCAGGGTATTACTTGGTCGGTTATCCTAAAGTTATAACCATTAGGGGTCTTCCACTCATACCCTACGTTATTATTAAGGGTTGCTTTAAGTTCAGTTACAGGCACAGGGAATGTGCTGGTTTGGTTTGTAGGGTTTACTAACATTGGGTTCTCTTTTTTAAATAAATCTTTATATAAATTTCTATCTCTCTTATACCCGAATTTTTTTTGTAATTTTACTTCTAACTCAGATATGTAGTTTATGTCTTGACTGGTTTCTAAAATTTCATATTCTCCTGGTTTATAACCTTGCACGAACGTAATCCTTTTGTAAGGGGATTTTGTTACGCCAATTTTTTGACCAGGAATATGATATAAAAAATATGTTGTTCCTTCTTTTTCCATTTAATATTTATTTGCCAACGCTCAGCGGCGCTTTTATTGCTGCTAAAGGGTTGTAGTTAATTAATTCAATTTCAGAACGGCACGGGATTATCAAAGAGCACATAGCGTCCATTTTTTTAGATATACTAATACCTGCGCCTAATCTAAGATCAGGTAATGCGCGCCGGGGTCTCTTTATATAAACCTCTGCTTGTTCTAAATGATTATTGTATAAATGACAATCACCAAGTTGTCCGATCAATCGCCCGGCTTTTAACCCTGCTCCTTTAGCTAACATCTCTAATAGTAAACCATACATTACAATATCATACGGTAAACCTAGGAATACATCAGCTGATCGTTGCTGCCACATTAAATCCATTACGCCATCATTGATATAAACTTGAAAAGCATAATGACAAGGGGGCAACGCCATCTCATTTATCTCGTGTGGAGCCCATGCGCTAATCATAAGACGTCTTGATGATGGATTAGATTCAATCTCTTCTACAAGATTATAAAGCTGATCTACGTTATTAAAACCTCTCCATTGTTTTCCATATACAGGGCCTAATGTCCCGTCAGTTCTACCAGAACGTTCATAATCGGGTCTCCAGTATTTAACACCATTGTCTTCCAGATATTTAAGGTCAGTTCTACCGTGTAATATCCAAAGAAGCTCCGTTCTTGCTGCATTAAATGATACTCTCTTCCCTGTTAATATTGGAAAACCTAACGCCATATCATGTTTAATGATTGCTCCAAAAACAGATTTTGTGCCTGTTCCTGTTCTGTCTGTTTTATCCTTTCCATTCTCGAGGATATCAGTCATAAGCGCTTTATATTCATTCTCGATGTTTGTCATAATAGTATTTTGAATATTCAAATATTTTCAGCCATATCTCCCCTTTTCCGTAAGATTCGGGGCTAGTATGTGTATTCCCATTATTGGTTATATCAATATACCATTCATTGACGCTCTTTGCTTTTGCCCCGATCGCTATATTATTCTTAACACACCATCTATATGGGATCCAGTGCTCCTCGCCGTAAGGGGGAATTCCCATATCTATAGCTTTCTTTTTAGGTCTCCCCATTAAAGAATGTGTTTAATCCAAGCGTATCGCTCCCTTGTCTTTAAATAATCCTCTTTTTTCTCGTTCTGATAAGCTTCCCTCTCAAAAGAAATTCTTCTATACCCGGCACTAGAGGATAAGCATAGGATTGATTTTATAAACCACTCGATCGTGTATAGCACGTAGAAAGGCAGTACTAACAACTCTTTCTGCTGCTCTATATGAATAGATTCGTGGTTGATTATCTTAGGCGCTTTCTTATATTTATAATAAGGTACATCCCTGTATTTTTCTCTTAACACAATAAAAGGGAATAAGGTAATACCCCCGATTTTCATAAGTATACTTAGTTTGTCTAAGAACTTATCACTGTATTTTACTATTGGTATTTTCATGATTCTACTAATTGTTTTTTCTTTATTTTAAAATTACTCCCATGGCATTTTCTCTACGCCAATGTTTAAAGGTTCATGAGGAATAAAACATCCTGATTTAGGTTCCCACGTGAAGTGGGTCTCTGCCCCATTTTGCCCAAGGTTTTGAAACTTAACTTTTAACACCTTGCACTTAACAGTTTTATTTTCATAATCTCTGTGCACTAATAAACCGTGATAACTAGCATCGTACCATTCACCTCCACCTTTAATGTTATACATTGTTGGTTCCTCAATTTTACCATCTTTATCCTTATACATTTTGGTTGGATGCGCTACAATAAATACTAATACATCATATTTCTTAGCGAAGATTTCTATCTTCTGTAAGTATTCCATAGTGTACCTATTGACGTCTTCTGTTTTACAATCAACGTCTCTAACCTTATTGAAAGGATCAATCACTAAGCATTTAATACCTTTTCTTTTTACAAGCTCAGCGCCTTTGCGTAATACAGATTCAAGAGTATAGCGTTCCATATCAATATGAAAGTAATTCGTATTGCAGTGGTCCGCGATTTGATTCCATTTATCTCCCCCGATATCTTCTCGAGAGGGCATCCCTTGCCACGTTTTACGCATCAGCTTATGAGCATGTAAATATGTTGGTACATTTTCTGGAGATGCAAAGGCTGTTTTCCACCCGTAATTAGCGTTGTATCCAACGACCATTTGATCTACAAAATCTGATTTTCCAGAAGAAGGTATTCCAGTAACAGTAATAAATTGTCCGGTATAAGTAGAGAATATATCATCAAAGTTTGGTAACCCTACTTGAAATCCTGGTTTAAATCCATTCCTAACAAAGTCTGTAATATCGTCTTCGATATCTCTAAACGTCGTTACATTCTCTAATGGAACTGGTTTTGCTTTTACAATACGTTCCACTAGTCTAGCTGTTCCATATTGCATTAGATACTCATTGGCATCCTTACAATCTTTGAATGATGCTATGTAGCATACCTCCGACCCTAGTCTGCGTACAAGTTCCGCTTGTAAAGCCAGCCCAGCATTGTCCCCATCAACTGCTATTATTATTTTTTCTTTATCATCAAAATAATCGATGCAGCTGTCTAAGTATTCTAAGTTATTCGTATTAAGAGTTGCCCCGTTTGGGACTGAAATAGCGTTTGTTATACCTGCTTCATGCAGTGCTAACACATCCATCTCCCCCTCAACTATAACACAGTAGTCATAACCCACTATGCTGTCAATATTATAGAATACTTTTTCTGCTCCCTTGTATAGTTTAAAGTTCTTCCTACCGTCTCGGTATTTTATATTAGTTAATTCTCCCCCAATATAATAGTTAAACTTTATAACATTCTCGGTCTTACCGGTCTGAGGCATATATTCCGGGCCTTCGCTAATTCTTAAATCATCTAGCGTCTTTTTGGATATACCTCTTGTTTTAAACCAGTCTTCCACTTTCATACCAGGCTCTTGAGCCACGTAAGGTTCGGGTTTTACATATACTCTCTCCGATTTCCCTTTCCGCTGGAATGTATGTAGTTGAAATGATTTATCACAATTGTGACAAGTACCGAGACCCCGTTCCCAATCATAAGAAGCACATTTAGCTTTCTTATTAGAGGGTTTTCTATTAGAAGAGCACAAAGGGCAAATCCCCTGTTTCTTACCTTCCTCTAGACCATACTGATTGAATTTATCTATCAGGAATCCATTGATCTCTATATCTTGCATTTACTTTAATTAGTTGTGTTTTGTATTATTTTTCTTTCTCTCTGCAGCTAGCGCATATATTTGAGGTATCATATATACCCGCACTTATGCATACTTGATTGCACTTCTCACAAATATACTGTATATATAATGTACTCATTTAGTTGCCTTATTATTCGTCGTATTCCCCGTCTCTACAATCCGGGCATATCTCACAAAATTCGAATTCCTCTATGCTCATAGCAGCATGACAAAATTGACACGCTGTTTCTCCGTTGTTCCTATACATTAGAATGGTAAATCGTCAGCCTCAGTTGGAGCAGGAGGAGCCGGCTGTTGCGGTTGGTCAGCTCTCGGTGCTGTTTCTACATTCGTTCCGTTAGTCCATACTACACTAACATTCCCAAGATAAGTTTTTGCTGTTTTAGCTTCTCTCTCTTCTTTTGTTTGACCAACAATGATTGGACCTTGATTTCCAAACTGATCTACTTCGTCATTTAATGTTATCGTTACCGGTAAATACTTTCCCTTCTTTCCAATAATGATTTTGTCCTTTGGTATCGTGTTTAAATTGATACTTCCTTTGATTATACTTGCCATAATTTTAAATTTACTATAATGTTTTTGTTAAAAAATAATTCTTTGGGTCAAAGTTTGGGTTGTCATAAAACAACTTGTATTGCTCTGCCGCTCTTTGCACTTTGTCTTTTCCCCCTTCATAAAAATCAGGGGAACAATCAAACAACCCTATTTGTTTAGTTGTCTTGTCTATTACTATAAAAAGCATTTCATATCCGAATAATTTACTATAGATATATGCCTGACTATCATAGTTGTATCTAAAAGCTGAACTTCTGAATCTATTTATATCTCCCGATGTTTTAAGATCAATAACTAGTTTCTCCTCGTGATTTATTATATCAGCTTTACCTTTCCATTTTAACCCTTCTAAATCAACTAAAGCGGGTCTTTCATATTCTATATTAGGTCCACGTATTAAGCTGCGACAGACGTCATTATTTAAGACTGTTTCAGTCATTAAATCAATCTGGTCAACTTCGTGTTGTAATAAACACATTTCTCCTCCAGAAATCTCCTTGTACATTTTAGTATTCCTGGTAGAAGATTCAACTACCCTAAAATTTATTAACTTATCGGGCTCCAGTATCGCGGTGTGGAAATATCCACCAATCAATAACGCGGGTGACTTTTTAAAGTCTTTACCAAGAGCTAAGGGATTTGATAATAAAGTGCCGATGTCCGAGTTACTGCGGAATTGTTTCCCAAAATCTCCATAATAATGTTCATCTTCCTGTAGTTTGTCAATAATCTCTTCTTCTGTCATCTAAAGGGTTTTTAGTTGTTTTTCAATAGCAGGGGTCACCGCATATTTCTTTTTAATAGCGTCTAGAGATCCCCCTTTCTTTAAATAATCCTTGGCTTTGTTGACATCAGCGTCAGTCATTTTTTTACCATGCCCATTTGTAGCATCGCTGTCCTGAGTGTCATCGATCAAGAATAAATTTCCTAAAGCATACTTCTTACCATAAGACGAAGCACTACCAAACTTCTGAGGCATCTGCATTCCTTTCTGATTAAGATCTATGCCTACTATAGCCGTAGCTTGTATAGCATTTTCTCCGTCAGATAGCGTTGCTATTGATCGAATAATAGGAAAATCACTATTTTCAATCAGCTCCTCTTGGATTGTTACATTTACTCCTAACTCTAATAGAAAGGGTTTTGTTGCTTCTAGAATGTCTTCGGCGGATCTGAAGTAGTACTTACCGAATGAGTTAAATCTACTTTTCTTCGATTTAAACTTTGTTTGAATTGTAGCTAGTTTTGCATCTAGCGTCATTGGTTTTTGTTGGTCTTCTTTCATATTATATAATTACATATTAGTACTCATTTTTACGTTTAATAATAAGGTAATCAGTCACTTAGGTTACCTATTATAAAAAATCTATTACTTGGTGATACTCTACATTATCCACTAATTTATGTATTGCACTTTTTTTAATTTCAGATATACGAACATAGTTAGACACCCCTTCAATTCCTAAAGCTTCGGCTATCTCTTTAGCAGAGCATTTGTCACAATCTAACCCGAAACTTAAGCGGAGCACGTCGTATTCTCTATCGTTTAGATATCTTCTCATAAGACTCAACAAATAAGAGTTTAACAACGCTATATTATAAGGTTCTGAATTATCAGGGATCTGGTGTATTTGATCCTCAAATTCACTATTAAAATTCTTATCTAGCGATGTAAATATCTGGTTAAAGAATGTTTGCACTATCCTCTTGTCCTTGTCAAAGTCTTTTCTTATTTCATTAAGTTTATACTCTGGGATTCTCATATCTCCTCTATTAATATCTATTGATCTTCGGATAGCTCCCTTTATTCTTTTACTAAGGAACGACTTCAGAGTTTGTTCAAGGTTATCCGATTGATGTAGGGTATCATAGTTTATTTTATCTACCGCTTGTATTAATCCTTTATTCCCTTCTTGTATTAAATCTGTAATATCTAATACTCCAGAAGCCTGTTGACTAGTGGCAAATTTTCTAGCTATATTTTCTACGAGAGGCATAAATTTAATTATAAGTTCGTCTCTAGTATATTCATCAAAAAGTTTTACCTCTATCTTCATATCGGATTGTTTAAGGTCTTCCTTGTACCGAATGTAGTTTTGTATATTATATTTTTTCATTTGTTTATATTATCAGTTTGCGATCGTGTCCAGTCTGTAAATATTATTTTATTCATCTTCATTCAGTAAATCGTAGGGAGACCCTACCGTACATTTAGAACATAAGTTTTCGACATCACCCCATCTCATGCTTACAAAGTACTTGTTCTTTTTTAAGGACCTCGTTAATCCTTCAGCTGTCGCAGGGTAATCTATTGCATACAATTCTAAATCTCTTTTTGCTGATTCTTTTAATCTATCGAATAGGTTTTTCATAATTTTTGTTTTAATCTGTTTAATTCGTCATTCATGGTTACTATTTTCTCTAGCCTTATCTTCGCCATGTAGAAGAAGCTACCCTGGATGTCTTTTATGGCTTGCTCTCCCATTTCTTTGACTTCTTTTTCGAGAAAATTTATTTTATTATACATCATTTACTTTATTTAATAATTCCTTTTCTTTCTTTAGCTCATTACCCATGTTACGATAAATGGTCCTTGTTGAGCAGTTTAAGGTTTTAGCTAGCTTAGCTACTGTTATTTTGTGCCCTTCGTCGTTTAATAGGAGCATAGCGTCATAGATTTCAGTTTCAGCTATCTTTGCTCTACCGATCATCTTACCTACTATAGAGAGCTTTTGCAGCATATCTAGCCCGGTAAAATCTTTAAATATGACTTTACGTATCTTATTAGGAGGAGGGGTTTCCAAATCCATCAGGGATACATCGTATATCATTCTTTGTATTACAGGTTCAGGAACATTAAAAGTCACGAACCCATTACGTTTCTCGCATATATGATATGTAAGCGAATTAAAGCTATCTGGGTCCATTTTAGGATTCAAGTACCACAATACATATAGATGCCATTTAAGACTCCTAAAAGTGTTTATTCTAGCCCGTGAATTGAATAGTGTATAGCACTCCCTTGTCCCCTCTTCGAAATAACTCCCCCATTCAAAGGTTTCAGTTGGTTTATCGGTTATTGGATCTCTTCTATATATTATTCGATGCCTCTCTAGGTATCTGGTATTTCTTTCAAAGTGTGACATTAGCCTCTTACTATTATATATAACGACCTATTGTCGCATTTCTTCCTCTTCGCTTTCGCTTATCAATGTGTTTATCCATACAATGTTGCAATCTGGGTCATTCGCCATTTGCTCCTGTATTTGTTGAAACAATAATTTTGTTTTTCCCATATAACTATTTTTTTAAAGTAGACTTTCTACTTTTATTATTTGGTTTAATTTGTTTTTTTATCCTATCACTTAATCCTCTGTAGTTGTTGCTAACCAGATGTTTGTATATTTTTCTACTCATATTTGCATGATTTTTGAAATTTCTGAATGTTGTTGTTATTACAATAGTTTTCCTCGATTTAATTGGTATATTAGAACATCGATTACATCCCTAGAAACCCAGCCAGCAACTTTATCTTCACCACAATTAAGAAATTTATTAGTAATAAAATCACCTTTATTATTTAGTAGTGCTACTTCAAATGAGGTATATGAATCAGCCTCCAGACCGTCTTCACGAGGATTAGAGTATATACCTTTACCAGCTTGAATGCTCATAGTTACTTTGTTTTTAGTTTCGTGCGTTGCACCAATACCCCCGTGGGTTTGTTTAGTAAATTTTAAGTCATTTATAGTTGTCATATCTTTAATTTTTAGTGGAATATTAATCCAATTTTTTTGTTTTCACTAAACCACTTCGTTGCCATCAAATCAATATTTGAAGCATCCACATAGCCAGCAGATAAAAGGTCGCTGCCCACAGAAAAGATTTTAGTGTGTCTATGTTTTCTCCCATCTATTAAGTGTTTTTGTTTTCCTGAATCACTGAATATGATATCATAATTGTCTGGTAATACCGTCTTTAAGATCATATCCACCATGTTAGTGTAACTGTAAAACCGTACGCTAGGGTTGTGTATAGCAATCTCTATCCACTTATCTAAGTATTTTCTAGAATAATAATCTCCACTATCGTGTACTCTAACGTAATCCGGTTTTTTCTTTTTAATCTCAGCGTTCATAGCCTCAACAAATTTATCAGTTTTACTTAGCTCATACCTTGCCTCAAAGGCAGGGGCTACATTTGACCATATATAAGCTCCTTTCTTAGCATAGCAGAATTTAACACATTCACTAGCCATTCCGCAGATCATTTTACCAGAAGCGGATTTATATGCAGGTATCCCAAAGTTGAATACCCGCAATCCCATTTCTTTACTGGTCTTTTTTAATTTACTATTTTGAGTAAGTAAGTTTTTCATTTTAGTTTATTTAGGTGTTACTTCTGAGAAAACTATTTCCTCTCTGTTCACTGCATTTATAACTAATCCGTAATGATTAGCAATAATAGAGTATCTTTCTTCGTCTTGCCATATTTGTTCTAAATACTTAAGCCATCTAGGATCAGATTCGGCTTTTATAGTAACCTGCCCTTTGTAAAACCCACTATTTATATTAAGTGACTTATCTTGAGAGACCATTTCGATAAAAGCTAAAGTATTAATAGGGTTTGTTATCCCTTTAACATAGCCTTTTTCCAATAATTCTTCTTCAGTTCTAGTCCACATCTCACTCAATAGGTTACTATAACACTGGTCTATAGCCCTATCTATCCAGTGATCTTCCTCACACATAATGGATTCTCCTTGCTCTATAGCGGCTGTTAAAGCCTCCTCTATACCGTTTTCATAGTAATAAACATCCTCAGAAACACTAATTTTTTTCGGATTGTAGGTAACTACGTACACTGAGTATCCATCTGAAGTTGTCTCCTCATAGATATAAACATCGGAGTCGTCCCAGTCGCTTGTGATACAGGCATCATGGTAGCTAAGTACCTTTTTTTTGGCATAGTCTGCGCTGCTCCCCTCTATCCATCCGTTTTTTTTCATAGTAGCTTCTATAAGCGCGTCGGTGATAATTTTAGGTCTCATAAGATTAAAAGTTTATTTCTACTCCATTTGCTTTAATTCTAACCAACCTGTCTACACTAAAACTCTTATATTGCAGGTCATCTAAGGAGAAACAAGTCACTAATCTATGCTCTGATGGTACATAAGTTAAGGTACCTCCCTTTAGGTATTTTTCACTATGCTTGATAGCGTTGAAAGTTCTTACTTCACCGTTTTTCTTTCTAAAAGTTACGTTGAAGATTTTGTTCTTAGTGCCGATTAATTGGTTAATTATACTCGACGTCAATACTTTTTTCTTTGTAAACATATTTTTATTTTAAATTCATTAATATTATCATTTGGTGATCGTATTCAGCTTGTAATTTTTTTAATCTAATAAAACCATGTAAGCCTGAATGTTATTCTTTATGAACCAATCTAATCCTTTACGGAATTGTGTATTTAGTCTCCCAGGTACTACTCCTCCGTGCGCAGCCAATAATTGGCACCCCATAATGAAGTCATACATTGATAACTCTACATTAGTGAGTTCGATCTCTGCCCCGCTTAAGGGGTTGCGGACTATATCTCCGTCAGTGTATAGCACACCATCAAACCATTTAGGTAATTTTTGTTCCGTTACTTTCTTTTGTTTTCCCATTTTATTATAATTTATTATCTGTTTCTACTAATTTCAATAAGTAAGACCATACTTCCACTTGCCTTTTAGCAGCATCAAGGCACTTACCAGAAGGTGTGATAGTATGTTCGGTTGCCCATAATTTCTGACTGTCTAACGCAGCATCAAAACCTGCTTGGCACTTATTTCTTGCTCTTTCGTTTATTTCTAGTTTTGTCATAATCACTATTAATTTAATTTATCTTTAATCAAATCGTGCATTAATTCCTGCACTATTTTAGTGTACGCTATATCTCTTAGTTTATACCATTCATCTCCCTCTACTTCAGCTTCGCTCAGTTGCCAATCTAGGGTATCTAGTATTAAATCTTGTACTACGTAGATCGCTCCATCTACTATGTCTTGTAATTCGCTCTCTTCCATAATGTTATTTTTTAAAATATTCTTCAGTTGCCTTAATCTCTAGGTCATATCTCTCCGCATATCTATCCCTATTGTCTATATAGAAATCGATTTGTTTTTCCATTTCTTCTTGTGTCTGTGTTCCAAAGGATTTGAGGTAATAAGGATACTTATTAAACTCTCTACAAGTGTATCCAGTGGCAATACCACCATCCCATGTTTCCCGTTCTGTATATTCGTAATTTATTCCTCTTCTTTTCATTACCCGTATAGTTTTTTGATTAAAAATTCCTTTGCTTCTAGCGAGTGTGCCTTACTCTCTGCTCCGATGTGAAAGTCGATGATAGAGTGTATAGCAAGTTGTCTATATTCCTTCCAATCATACACGAAGAATTCTTTACCGTCAGACCCCTCAAAGCAGAAGTCAAAGTTAACTTTATCCTCTCCGGTATTGTGCTCATCGCAGTAACTATTAGGTATCTTTTCTAATAATCCAAGTAGATCAGACACCTTACACTTAATGTCTACGTTGTGATATGATATTACTCTCCCCATATTTGTTGTGTTTCGTGGTATAACCACATTATTTTATTTATAATAAATATTTCCTCGTCTTGACCCGCTCCTTCGTAGAAGTCCCTGTACATAATGTAATAGAATTTACTTAGTACTTCATCAATGTTAGCGCAATGCTTCTTAAATACCTCGTAATCGTCTCCTTGGCAGAAAGCTAACCCAATCTGACCTCCTTCGTAACGTTCTATTAATATCCACCGGTCATCCTCCGGACAAAACACGTGTTCTACATGCACTATTACCTCTTTTTTCCAAAAATCTTCCATAATTTAATCTTTATTCTCTAGTTTGTCTTTAATATTCTCTAATGCTATCTTATAACCATAGTTGATACTCAGTTGCATAAGTACTATGTCCATAGATCCTCTATTGCCCTTAGCAAGAGCCTCTAGGTAAGCTCGGTTATCCGGTGTTGTGACAAATCTTCTGTCTAACCCTTTTAATTCTCTCTCAATAAAGTCCTCGATTTTACTCATGATTGCTGTATTAGTTCGTCTAGTTCAGCGAATGTCATTTCGTCTATCTCTTCTTTAGTGTATATATCTCTATATTGTCTGTATATAAGGTCCCATATATCCATAATTATTATATTTTAAGTTCATATATATTATCATTAGGTGATCGTATCCGGCTTGTAATTTAATCTTACCGCCTCTACTACTTTCTTTAAAGATATCTTCCTTTCTAATAGGTCGACCATATCATTTTCATCCAGGTCTCCTAGGTGCTCGTGCATGTGGTCTAACGCCACTTGCAGTACATTCCAATCGTAATTGGTGAACTCTATTCCGTTAATTACTCTCATAGTATTATATATTTTTAGTTGTTATCTTAATCCTACTGTTATTGTAGTCCCAATACCTATTATTCGTATGTTTCTTCCCTTTAGAAAACGTAGATTTTTGGCGTACCTCGATCTTACGGTATTCTTTATCTGTGAACCCGGTGATAATGTCACCACAGGTCACTTCGAGGCGGTGTATAGCACCACGCTCTCGCCTACTATTCACTAAGTATTCGCACATTTCGTCTTTAGTCATATTCTTTACATAAATAAGTTCCTATAATATATAGTTTTATTAGTTACAATTCTTATTCTCAAATGCCATTAAATACTCTAAACGCTCCTTCTGCGAAGGTATCAATACTCTTTCGTGGTGGTACTCAAACTCACCTGTACCATACCACACTTTAGCTACTTTATTTATTTGGTATAATAACCTCTTCCTGCCATACCAATAACCCTCCTTCGTACTTACCCGAACATACCCTGAGTTATAAGACACTCCAATTCTACCGTCTTTTAATTGGAAATGTAAATTTCCTGCTGCACTTACTTTCTCTAATTTCATAATATTCTTTTTAGTTGTTCTTTAATACACTGTATATCTTCGTCACTTACTTCAAAGGAATCCCGATTATTTTCTTGTAATACGTCACATGAAATGTCATACCAATTCTTACCTATCACCTCATCTAAGCGAAGAGAGATTTCTTTTATTTCTTCCCACGTTAACTCCATATCCCTGTTTTAAATGAATACTTGTATTACTTTGATCACGAAGTATACCCATATATTTAGGAATACTACTAGTACTAAATTTTTTCCGATTTTATCCATATCTACTGTCTTTAATTTAATTAGTAACTAGTGAGGAATCGAACCTCATACTCGTCAGCAATAAGCACCTTAATAAGCTCGTGAAAACGTTTACCTATTTCAGTATGCACCATATCTAGTTGTCCAATCTCCTACCACCATGTCTAAGTGGGGGTGTTCTCAGGTACCGACAATGTACCGCAGGAGATCTTGGTTTAAAGAATACGTTGGTATTTTAAATTGTACCGTATTCGCCACCTTTTATTATATTCCACTACCATTCCTATATTTTCACTTCCATATTACTCAACTTTAAAGGTGTTAGGTAATAATGGTACTAAATGTCTTGCCGCTGAAGTTCCGGCATTAGCGTGACTACATATTAACCCCGCTAACTCATCTTGCATGGTAAATAACTGTTCTTGGTCGATCAGGTCACATAGGAAGAAATTGTCACCTCCTAGTATTTCTATAAATTCTTCGATAAATTCTATATTTTTTGGTTTCATAAGTGTTATTTTAAATTCTTAATTACATAGGTGTATAATATTTTCTATAATTATCCCCAATTACTGCTCTCGTAACGAATATAAGTATATCCCCTAAAATTGAACCATTTCTTCAGACCCTCTCGGTCCTCCATCTCATCATAGATATAAGCGAACTTTTTAGGTAACTCACCAATCAAATATGGCCTATATGGTTGCCCTTTTATCTCAACCCAATCTTTCCTCTCTCCCTTAGTAATCAACTTAATAGAATGTAAATTCATAGTAGTTATTTAGTTTTTAGTTATTAATTATTAAATTCATATATATTATCAATCAACCGTCGTATTCAATCTGTAAAAAATATATACTTAATTTATATAGACATAACAGTATGGCAGGTGTAACACCCTATCTCACAGTGTCTTATTCTTGAAGATCTGGTGAAAATCACTCTAAAAGGGTCGAAAATTTGCTGAATTTTGGTTGATTTTAGTAAAAAACACCTAAATATCGGATCTTTTTGGGTGCGGTGCTATACACGGTGACCGTCTATGCTTTACTTTATAGGTACGGTGATCTGTATATACCCGAAAACTGAATATTTTGTAGGTGGATGCTATACACCCCGGTATTTTTGAGTGTATTTTATGTGTATTTAGTACGCAGTCTCTTTTGTCCGAAAAAATGTGACGTTAGCCTGCTATATATAATAGTAAGAGGCTATTGTCGCACTTTTGGTTTACTTATTAAATGGTTATTCCGTTTCGTAGTCCCACCATTCATTGCCATAAAAATCTATTATAGATTTATTTGACGTAATTTCTAACGAGATCATATTTTTTATCTCTTTTACAGTGTATTGATCAAAATCGATGTAACACTCATCTCTTACCCATTCTCTTTCGTTTGGAGCTAATTGGTAAAAATCTAAACCAAACTCTTCTTGGGATATGTTGTTATAATCTTCTATCATGTTATGTATTTTATGTTAATATTATGTTTTCTATAAACCCCTAAGGGGAGAGGGACTATTTATCCCCCTCAGTATCTACCTTAGGTACCTCTATCTCAGCGAGGTGTCTAGTGTTTAGTGGCATGTTAGTACTTTGAGACCAATATCCTCTTTTTAACCAACATGGCATAAGATTCAATTTAGGTAACATTACTTTCAATACCTCGTCATGATTGTAGGTCATAACTTGCCCTTTATTGTTTGTAAAGGTGATTACTTGATTTCTACCTAGCCAACTCTTTCTCACGACGAAGTTCTTTCTTTCTAATGGAGGGAAGATCTTGGCTTTGTCTTCATTACTCAGTTTGGCGATAGACGCCTGCAATAATTCTTGATTTGTACTCATAATAATTATATTTAGTTATTTATATTAGTTACTTATTTACACTTATATTATCTTATTCTAGTCGTGTTCAGACTGTTAGTTAGATACTGGAGCGATAATTCTGTTCTAACTCCTCTAGGTAAGCTTCCCCATAATATTCCGCTGGGTCTACCTTAAATCTTCCTGTTTCATCCATTGTTGGATCTGCTATTAATGTGCCTTCAAAGATAAATTTCATATTTTATTTATTTTAGTTATTATTAATTTCTAATTTCACTTATATTATCTATTTGTCATCGTATCCAACTTGTAAGAATTCTTATTTTAAATTAAATTCTTTATTTTAGTTTTTAAATTCTTATTAGTTATTTACTTAAATTCATATATATTATCGAATTACCACCGTGTCCGGACTGCAAAAAATGCTATACACGATCGTGCTCCTCTCGCAAAAATGCTATACGCATCCGCGTGCCGCGGAGTATACTCTTCCGATCCGTTTTAAAGATCAGGCCCGTACGAGTCCCTTTCAGGACCCGATTTTGTAACCAGTATGTAATGCTAGATGCTAATGCGTTCCAGCTCCCAGACCCGCGTATCGGCTCAGGATCGTTCGTCTTTCCTGGATCAGGATCTCTTTTCCAGGCCCAACTGCTGCCCGTATCTGGGCATTCAGCTGGATTAGTTTATCGTAATCATTCATATTAATAGTTGTAGTTTAAAGTGGGAATCCCGAATGCTGCATCGTGTACGATTGTCGCTTGCTCTGGCTCCAGATCAACATAATCCTCGCGATAGGTCTCTTGTGATAACAGGTCCAGTATTGCTTGGTCCTCGATTGCTTTAATTGCTCTGCGTGATCTTTGATTTACTCTCATGATATTTATATTTATATTCACTTATATTATCTAATGTACGTCGTGTCCGACTCGCAGTAAATGCTATACGCTGCGCTTCGCTCCGCTTCAGCTGGAAGAGATCAACAGCAGGATGCTGACAGCAGGCCAGACCAGTGCCAGATCCAGGACCGGAATGGGACCAGCCCCGAACAGCACGACCCCCGGATAGCTGCGCCGCCCGGCAGAAAAAGCTCAATACCTGCAGGAAAATATATGGAAAGGCAAAAACTTTTGCTCGAAACTTAAAAAAGACTGGGGGGTGGGGGAAATGAAACGGTTTCTGTATATCAATGTAGCGTTGTTTAATTAGATGCAACCCCTTCCTTCTATATATCTAACAAAAAAAATAACAAGCTGGTAAGAATGGTGCAAAGCACGTGAAATATTATACTGTATAAAAGCATAAAAATGGCAAAACCAAAAAAGAAGGGAGGACCTAAGCAGAAGCTATCCCCTACAGCAAGGAGAGCAAAGGCTCGGAGAGATAAGAAGTATGCGATGACGGCTGAGAGGAGAAAGAAGAAGGCACATTCCCAGAGAAAGAGGAGAAAAGCTGGTAGCTCTTGTGAGGGTAAAGACTGGGATCACAAGGATGGTAAGTTCAAATCTGTTAAATCGAATAGAGGTAATGGAGGGAGTGGTACTAAGAAAGAAGGTGGGAAGAAGTACAAGTTTAAGGCTTACGTTAAAAAGAAAAAAAAATAATGGAAGGAAAAGAAGATAAAGACAATTACAGTAAATGGAGCTCCTTTGCTCTAAACATTAAGTTCCCGCATGAGGGTTTTGGATTTTCTTATGATATTATCCTTCCTACAGAAGAGGAGGACTGGATTACCCTTCAATTACGTGTAGGGTTTTTCACATTTATATATGAGTGGGGATACCATTCTCCTGAGTAATAAAAAAAGAAAAGGGGACTACAGTAGTAATTCAAACGAAAGTTTGGTAATATTTAAAGTTATGAAAAAAAAGAATCTGTTTATATCTATTTTAATTATTTTATTACTAGTTAGCTGTGCATCTTTCAAAATTAGAACCTTAGGTTACAATGAGATTGTAGGTTATCAACTGACAGATGGCCTTATTATAAAGGTGGATACTTTGACTCTATCTCAGTATAGGTGGAAACTCCAGAAAGATCGAAGAATGCAATTTAATTATTTACAGTATGTGCTTGATCAGAACATGAACTGGCACTATAATTATTATTGGACGAACAACATGTACAGACGAGGATTCAGATCCCCCTTTGATTTCTATTGGAGGAGGTTTGATATTTGGAATGCTTGGTCTTTCAATTCACACCATTGGTGGGGTCATGAATGGTATAAGCCAATAAATCATTATCGGAATACTGAGAGTACTAGGAAGAGACCTACACATAAGAGGAGAGTTGCAGAGAGGCAAACTCAATCTAACATTGATAGGAACCTAGAGAGGATAGTTGCGGCTTTAAAGGCAAAAAACATTAAGATTAAAGTACTTAGTGATCATAGGGAAGAGGTGGATAAATATAAGCCTAATCCTAGATTTAAAAATAACATAACAAAAACTAATAGGTTTAACACAAAATCTGTAAGAACAATCCACAAATCGAGCCCTAGGCCCAATGTTAGAGTTGTTCAGCGTAGTAGTTCTGTAAAATCAGGAGGTAGAGCCTCTGTAACCAACAGAAAAAATTAAAGTAATATGGGTAAACCTAAAAAAAAGTTTAAAGAAACTAAAGTAGGGAAGTTTCTAGCTAAAATAGCCCCCGGTATATTAGGAGTGGCGGGCGACTTACTTCCTGACGCAGGTGTCTTAGGCATAGTGAAGAATCTTATTGAAAAAGATGAAACGATCACACCTGAAGATAAGATAGCGGCTTTAGAACAAGTTAAATCCATGTACGAACTAGAGGTTCGAGACAGGGACTCCGCTAGGAGCAGGGAGGTAGAAGTCAAAAAAACCGGTAGCACGGACATTATGATGCTTGCTACGGGATTAGTTGGACTATTCTCCTTTATGTTTATTATATACGCAGTGGTTTACGAACCAACTGTTTTAGAAAATGATTTATTCGTACATCTCATGGGTATGGTGGAAGGTGTTGTTATCAGTAACATCTTCGCTTATTATTACGGGACTAGTGCACAAGACAGAAGATAATGGCTAGACTAACTGCATATCCAAATGACGTCAATATTAACGTTAATGATAAAGTAATAGGTACTAACTCAGCCGGAGGGGGCACCAAAAACTTTACGTTAGGGGGAATAGCTGGCATGTTCAATGAGAAGGGCGCGATCGCTGTCGCTGGACAGAGTAGCTTTAAGTTTCAAACGGACTTAAGCGAAGGGAGGGCTAGTGGAACGCTAAGCTTTTCTAATGGAGGCGGGGCTGGATCAGCTTTCTCCTCTATGTCTTCCTTAAGGGTGAGTAAATACAATTCCGGAGGATCCTTAATAATAGATTACCTAAGCATACTTGTTGATCAATATATAATTTTAGGGCAAGTAGATAACGCAAACAACTTTTCTGTATATAAGTTAACCGCTTTAACGCAAGACAGTGTTGAAACAGATTTTTATAATGCGACACTTACTCACATTGAATCTAACGGTAATATACTAGGAGATAAATATTATGCTTTTGCGATATACCCAGCGCCTACAAGTGTTGCTGGAGATAATCATTATGAACACAATCAAAATAATGCTGCAAGCACGTGGAACATTACCCATAATTTAGGTAAGTACCCCTCTGTTAGTATAACCTTATCAACAGGTGTGCAAGGAATAGGGGCGGTTGAATATATAGACAGCAACTCTTTAACAGTAACATTGATATCCGCTGAGAGCGGGTATGCATATTTAAACTAAACATAAAATGGCAATACCTTTTTTAAATCACTTAGACTTAAAAAGTAAAGCGGAACTTAGAAATGCTTTACTTCACAAAACAACCTCAGGGAACGCATCGGACGTAGAGGCGAAAATAATATATGACACAGGATCTAACTCGTTAAAATACTACAACGGGTCTACATGGATTAACCTAGACGGTTCTGGGGATATATCTGCTGTTAATACAGCTTCAGGCTCAGGTTTATCAGGGGGGTCTTCCTCCGGGGCCGTAGATCTACAGGTTGAAGTCGATGGGGTCACCTTAGAAATAAGTACAAACACCATACAGGCTAAAACAGCCGCTATCGCAGATAGTGGGACAGGCTTAGCAACAGCTGATCAAATACATACTTTTGTTACGGGTTATGCAGATCCTGCGGGAACACAAAACTCTACAGATGTAACATTAGTAACAACCTCTCATGACTACCTATCTATAAGCGGACAAGCTATAACTCTTGGAGCTGTTCAGTTAGGTTCTACTGGTCAAGATGTTACAGGTACATTACCTATAGCTAACGGTGGTACTGGGCAAACTACAGCCGCTTCCGCTGCTAATGCTTTACTTAATGTATCTCAAGGAGGAGCACTTGCTATTGGTGATTCTAGTGATACTATTACAATTGCTGGTGATTTAATTGTAACAGGTACTCAGACAATACAAAATGAAACTGTACAAGTTATAGAAAATAACACTATTCAGTTTGAAGGTACTACAGCTAATGATTATGAAATAAAACTTACAGGTGGCGATCCAACTGCTGATAGAACGGTTACTTTACCAGATAACTCTGGTACGATTGCTTTAACAGGCGATATTGATGATGGAACTATAACTATAACAGCGGGTAATGGTTTGGTTACTGGTGGTACATTTACATTAAACGGAGGAGCTGCTGAAATAACTATAGATCACGAGGATACTTCTTCGCAAGCCTCTGTAGACAATTCAGGTTTAACCGTTGTGCAAGATGTGACATTAGACACTTATGGACATACAACTGGATTAGCTTCGGTAGATTTAACATCTGGTATTGATGGAAGAATAACCGCTAGAGAATATTCAGCACTAATCGGAGATGGGAGCGCAACTACACTAATACTAAAAAATACAGGAGCAACAGGGACAGCTCAATCAAATCACGGTTTAGGAGCAGACTCAACTTCTTTCATGGTCCAACTAATAGAGGTTTCCTCAGGAGCAACAGCACATGCAGATGTTAACAGAGTGGCTAGTGGTGTGGTAAATATTGTTTTTGCAGAAGCCCCAGCGTCTAACGCAATAAGAGTCCTTATCAACAAGATAGGATAATATAATTAAATAATTAAATTTTAACGCATGGCGCAAAAGTTTTTTAATGGATTACACATATCTGGCACGACACAGCTAGACTTTATGCCTACTCATGAGAGTGAGGGTATTATAAAATTAGGTAGATACGACGCTGATACTAGTAGGTATCACAATATAAAATCTTATGTGTCTTCTACTGAAGCCAGTAACTATTTAAAATTCTCTCTTCACAACGGTACTACTAACACTGTAGTAGACGTCCTTACTTTAAACGGAAATAAAAACGCAACTTTTGCAGGAAATGTAAGTTTACCAGATAACAAAAATATAAAATTAGGAGCGGGTCAAGATTTAGAGTTGTTCCACAACGGATCACATAGTTATATACAAAATAGTACAGGCAATTTAGAAATTATAAACTATGCTGACGATAAAGATATAGTGTTTAAATGTGATGATGGTGCTGGAAGTTTAGCAGAGTACTTTAGATTAGATGGGGGTGTGGCTAGAACAATTTTTACTCGAAATACAGCTCATGTAGATAACTCGAAAGCAATTTTTGGAAGTGGAGATGATTTACAAATATATCACAGTGGATCACATAGTTATATAAAAGATGTTGGAACTGGCTCTTTGTATTTACAAACAAACGGCTCAGGCATATACTTACAAGATACAGATGGTAATGCTATGGCTCAGTTTACTGATGGGGGAGGGAGTCATCTATTTTATAATGGTAACCTAAAACTATCAACAACAAACACAGGAGTTACTGTAACGGGTAATATATCAAATTCATCGGGACATTTCACTATTGCCTCTTTTGATGATTTTAATGTTGATGCTACAGGTCAGATAAATTTAGACGCTGGAGGTGGATATATTCGTTTAAAAGATGATGGAGTTGAATATGGTAAATTTTCTTTAAATAGTAACAACTTCCGTATTTACAGCTCTGTTCAAGATGGAGATATATTATTACAAGGTAATGATGGCGGAAATACAATAACTGCTCTTACTCTTGATATGTCAGAGGGCGGTAAAGCAATTTTTGCAGGTGATGTAAAACTACCTGTTGCTAAAAAATTATACTTTGGAAGCGGGAGTCACACTTATATCGGCGAAGATGTTGATGATAGATTAAGGTTCTTTACTGGAGGGGCTGAGTTTATGAGGTTCACAGAAGGCGCTACTGACACTGTACATCTCTTTGAAAAAACAATTATTGAAAATCTACTTGAAGTAGATGGTAATGCAACTTTTGCAGGGGATGTTACAATGACACAATCGTCAGGAAATAATACGTTTTTTATTAATTCTTCAGGAGGGGGTAATCCTGTAATGTACATGCAAGACTCTACACGTAAATGGGGCCAGTATGTTTATAATGGTGATTTATTTTTTAAAGATGAAACTTCTAATATAACATCTTTAAAATTAGATGGTGGAAATGGTAACGCAATTTTTGCAGGAGATATACTGCCAGCAGCTGATAGTACATATAATATAGGAGCAGATGGGACTAGATTTGCTAGTGCATGGGTTGATGGATTATCGGTATTATTAACATCAACCTTTAGTGGAAACGTAAAATTTCAGTCTGACCTCCAAGTATTAAATAAAGCACAAACCTCATATCTTGATCTTGCCGCTAGAGATACAAGTGGTAGCGAAGTTGTATATAATTTAAGCAATTTAGGAACTGGAACTTTTGCAGGTGATGTAACGGTTGGTAGCACGTACAGTACTGCATATTCAAATGATGGGTTTAATTTTACAAATAATCAAGATTATAATATTAAAAGTGGATCAAATAAAATTATAGATTTACATTTTAATGAATTAAAATTTTACACAGCTGATACTAAAAGATTAGAAATAGACAGTTCCGGTGACGCAACTTTTTCGGGGGCGGGGGATTTTGGAGGCCATGTTACTTTAGGAACCCCAGCGGGGGCTTCCCAATCTGGTTATGCTTTAAAACTTAAGAAAACAAACTCTGGTAATGATGTACAAGTAGGCGCTGAAATAATGGCCACTGTATATCCTACTAATACAAATGGTGGAAACTTAATTTTCAAGACAGCAAATACTAGTGCTGTAACAACTACAGCATTAACAATAGATGGTGCACAAGATGCAACTTTTGCAGGTGATGTAACAATTCAAGGAGACTTATCTATTAGTGGTAGTTATACCCAAATAGATACAGATGTAAATACAACAGAGCAATGGATTGTAACAAATGATGGCACAGGACCAGCCGCTATAATAAACCAAAAAGGTGTTCAAGATATATTTGATGTTCAAGATGATGGCACTAGCGTATTCTATATTGAGGATGGCGGTAACGTCGGCATTGGGACTACTGACCCTAGTTACAAGTTAGATGTTGTTGGCTCTATAAAAGCAAGTGTTCAAAGTAGGTTTGCAAATGGTTCTGCTGCAACACCTTCATATTCATTTGATACAGATTCAGACACTGGTATATATAGAGCGACTACAAATTCACTTGGATTTTCTACATCAGGAACAGAAGCAATGCGCATCGACTCGTCAAGGCGAGTAGGAATCGGAACATCTGCTCCAAATCATAAACTTGATGTGTACTCCAATGAAAATGTTCCTTTAAGAATTCATAGACCTAGTAACGCTAATTTAGATTCATCTGGAGCATGGGGAATCGGATTCTCTACCAGAGGTGATGCAAATACAAGCACTTCAGATACTAGATCAGGTATATTTAGTTATTACAACGGTAACCTTTTCTTGGCTGCTGCTAATACAAGTATTGTTGCAGACCCAGATTCCTATGCTAGACTAACTATTCTTAATACTGGTAATGTTGGTATAGGAACAACTACTCCTGGAGCAAGACTAACAATAAAAAGTTCCGGTTTAACTAGTCAAGATTTTCTTCATATAGAAGATTCTGGCGGAGTTAGAATGCTCGAGGTAACATCAGACGCTGCTGGAAACTCAAGTTTACAAGTAAAAAATACTTCAGGGACAACAAAAAACTTAATAAACTCCTCAGGTAATTCATACTTTAATGGAGGTAACGTCGGGATTGGAACAACTAGTCCCGCTAATAAATTACAAGTTGTAGACGGGTCTATAGGTATTGATTCTCAATATATGATCCGTGACAATAGGAATAATACTATATTGTTGCAATCAGCTAGCACACAGACTTCCAATAGAGCTTTGACAATAGGAAATGCTACTTACAGCGAAGTTATAGTGCCAAGCGGAAACGTAGGTATAGGTACTACGAGTCCTGCTCACAAGCTAGATGTAAATAGTGGCTCTATATTCTTGGACTCCGATTGGCCTGTGTATTTTGGTAGCACAAGCGCTCTGATAGAAGGTAATAGTAGTGGTACTATTTTACGTAGCAACGCGTCAGCAGGCTTTAAATGGACTGATGGTGGTAATACACATATGACATTAGATACTAATGGTAATTTAGGGATTGGAACTACTAGTCCGCAACAACCATTAGATGTAAATACTAATTCTACTGGCTTAAATGTTGATAATACAGCGGCAATATTTGGTAATGACGTAGGAACTACTCAAAGTAGAGACACTTGGATAAAGATGAAGGCGTCTTCACAGACTGACGATAGATCTTGGGCGTTTGGAACTCAACAACTTGGTGATTTTAGATTTAATTATTTAGGAGACAGAACTATAACACCTACTAACGCTGCCGCTTCAACTTTGCTAACAATAAAAAACTCAGGTAACATTGGTATCGGAACTACGAGTCCTAGTGAAAATCTAACCGTAGGCGATGGAACTGACCACAGCACAATCAATATAGACAAAGGCGCTTCTTCTAATGGAACTTTGCTTTTTAACAAAGGCGGAGCCTCTTCAGCATACATAAAACATGGTATTTACGAAGACTTAGATATAGCTTCAGGTGCTGGAACATTGCAATTCCTAACTGGTACTAGTAATTTAACCAGAATGGTTATACAGGCTGACGGCGACGTAGGTATAGGTACTACGAGTCCTAGTGCTAGGCTTCAAGTTGCTGGAACTACGACATATCATAGTGATACTGCTCAAACGTTACGTGTTTGTGATGCTGCGGATTTATCAAAAGGAATACATATTGGATATGATACTACTTTAGACAAAGGAATTATTCAAGCTGGAGATTTTGGTGTTGCTTATAAAGATTTATTATTAAATCCAAACCTAGGCAACGTTGGTATAGGAACAACTTCGCCAGGTTATAAACTAGAAATTGCAGAAGATACAGATGGCACGGCAGATTTATTATTCTTAAAAAACTCTGATTCTACATATTCTCAAACTTGGGCATTCCAATCAGATACAAATAAAGATTTAGTAATTACAGGTTCAAGTAGTGCTGGTGGAGTTAAATTTGTTCCAGGATCAAGAGGTGTAACTGTTGCAGGAGATGTATCTTTAACAAGTGGAGCATTATCAATTACAGGTGACGGACTCAATGCGGCTACATTAACAGAAAGTTCAGCAGGAATTTTAACAATAGCAACAGTTGATGATTTTATAGTTGATGCCGGGGGAGATATTGCTTTAGATGCAAATGGTGCAGATATAAGATTTAAAGATAATGGCACAGAGTTTGGTAGAATTAATAATAATAGTTCGGGGAATTTTTTATTCCTAAGTCCAATAGCGGATAAAGATATAATATTTAAAGGTAATGATGGTGGCAGTGAATTTGTAGCTCTTACTTTAGATATGTCTGAAGGTGGTAACGCAACTTTTGCAGGAAAAATTTTAGCAGGAACAGGAACTACGGCAGCAGCGACAATAAATGCTTATACTGCGACAGTCGCTACTAATTTATATTCTGCTTTCAGAATCATTGAAAATTCAGGGGCATCAAGTTATTGGGATATAGGAGCAACTGGAGGTGGTTCTCCTGATTTAAAATTCTTTGTTAATGCAGGAACAACGCCTAAATTTACTTTAAGTAGCGCAGGTAATGCAACTTTCGCAGGATATGTGGCTGCAACACAATTTAGACCTACAAATATAGTAACAAATAAGATTGTTAAATTTGATGGTACAAAATTAGATGATTCTATAATAACTGATGATGGTTCTACCGCAACTTTTGCAGGAAAAATAATAGCTCAAACCGGAATTGAAGTCACCGGCGGTTCTACTGTCGCAGATATTTATATTAATAATACATCTCCAACACTAGGATTTACGGA
>Ga0080013_1000760_pt1 | contig 44678 bp, 50 predicted proteins | sample ETNvirenome_6_85_FD_69236 | JGI IMG/M metagenome (GOLD analysis project Ga0080013, IMG submission 69236) | Marine viral communities from the Pacific Ocean - ETNP_6_85 (SPADES assembly) (version 2) | ecosystem: Environmental > Aquatic > Marine > Oceanic | place: Pacific Ocean | collected 2013-06-19
CGTGTCTGTGAAAGAGAACGCCCGCTCCCCGGAGAAATCCAGTTCAACCTCATGGCTGAAACTGCCAGCAACGGAGTTCCCGTCCAAAAGCGTGATGCCTAACGTAAAAAGATCGCGGCAGTCGCTGCCCTGCGTGATGCTGGTGCATGTAGCGAGAGTAGCATTAGATGGGTGACTATCTACAGTTACTGAACTATCTAACGTAAACCCCCGCCGCACTTCTGCTTCTGTCAAAGGAACGTCAAACGTGCTCGTATAAGTTCCACCGCCAGCCGTAGCGTTGCCTGTGCAGAACTCGCCGGAGCTACAGCCTCTCGCAGAACCAGCCGATGTCGTAGATCCGCTGGTGCTGAATTCAGACAGATTTGGAAGGACATTGCCGGTAACAGCCGGTTCAGCAAGCGCGGGGAGCGCGGTCAACAGCAGGAGGGCCAACCAACGCATCAATCGCCCCAATCCTGATTATGTTCGTCGTCTGCTTCATCGGGCGCTGGGGCTAATTTTTCCTTACCTCCCTTGACCCGCACTGCCACACGAATAATCGAACCATCGGGGGATTTATCAGGATCAGCCAGCCATTTTTCCTTCGCCGCATCGCCAATAGCCCCAAGGAAAGGGCACGGAGTCCCTGCCATCCAAAGGGCGTTCCACACACGCAAATCCTGACACAACAACGATATACCTGCCACCTTGAGACCCATTCCATATACAGATCGCGCGAGTTTAATCCTCTCGCAGTTCAGGTCCCGGGTGGTTGCACCGCCGCTAATACCAAACAGGCTTGTCTGCAACGCGCCACTGGTGCCGGTCTGGCAGATATCGGAGTTATTGACAACGATGCTGGGACTAGAGGCAGTTGGCGGGGCCTTATCAACTACTGTTGAACTGCTCACCGTGGCTGAAGTTACGGTATCTGTCGCGTAAGCTGCCCCGGTGGACAGAACTAACGCAAAAGCGACCAGCCCAATCCACCGTGACATAGCTAGATAACGCCTTTTTCCTTCAGTAGGAAACCGACTGCGCCACCAATAATGCCAATAATAACGACAATAGGCTGGCCGATAAGAACGCCGATTCCCACAACTCCACCGCCAAGAGCGGCATAGCTGGAAGGCTCTTTCATTCGACTAAAAATCCAGTTCATCTGTAGATCCCTTGTAAAACTAAGAAATTTTGAAAGTGCCGCCCCGAATAGCCTTACCCATGCCACGGTTCTTACCCGAAACCACGGAGGCTTTTGCAACATTCGGGGTTTTCTCATCCTTTGCATCGTTGTAAGGAACATAACCCTGATCCTTGACTACTATGCCCTTTTTAGTAACGTTTGAAGATTCTTTTGCCATAGCGGTCTCCTATCAACCTTGTTGTTTCATAAGTTCGCGTTCGCGAGCAGCTTGTATCCGCGCCGCCACGATATCTTCCTGAGACTGTATTCTTTCTGCACCCAACTGAGCCGTGTTCTGAGCTTTCTGCTGGTCGAGAGACAGACGAGCTTGGTCTATCTGGTTTTCGGCGGCATCTCGTTGCGCCCGAAGTTCTAGATCCTGCTGCTTCAATGCAATAAGAGGATCTGGTTCCCCGCCACCGCTAATCTGTGTGCTTAAAGATTTAACTTCTTGCATACCTTGAGCAACCAGTTCGGCTACCATACCTTCAATTTCCACGGCCTGTTGCTCGTTCGGAGGCTGGCCTTGAAGCTGCTGCTGCATCTGAGAGGCAACCTGTTCTTTGGCCTTTACCGAAACGTGCTCCATGACATGCTTCTGTAAAGCCATGGCTACAACAGGCATTTGAGAAACCATGGGAGACGAACCAAACACAAGATGCGCCATGATGTGGGCATCGTGGTTCTGACCCTGAAACACGGTTAGAGGCAGGTTCTCCAAAGATTCCGAGTTTTCCAGCGCCGGATCTTTAGGAGTGGGCTCCCCCTGTTCTACGGGTTTGAGTATAGCGTCTACGTCTTTGACACCAACCGCCCTATACATCCTGCGATACGCTTCATACAAGTTGTGAAGCTCTGGCGCAGATTGCGCCAACTGTAGCTCTGTTTGTGCAAGGGTAACTCTTTGTGCCATTGAGAAGATATTTGGGTCTGACACCGGGACCACATCAACCCTATCATCGAAATCCTCCGCTTTTACGGTGCGTTCGGCACCTACAACATTGTACGGGTATTCCGGCGGCAGGTATTCGCCAAAGACGCTAGCCAGAAGCTCAAACTCTTCTTTTTGGGCATAGTGAAGCCGCTTGTGTATGGCGGACATTACTTTCGCGCCCTGCTCCAGCATGGCTATGGTTGTTCCAACCGCAGCCTGTTGGTTGCCGTCCCCTACTTGTAGATTAGAAACGGCTGCAAAACGCTGACCGGCCTCGACACAGAAGCCCATCAACTGGAACAGGGTCTGATCCGCACCCTTGTAGGGCAGGAGCATCAAGGATTCGCGGATAGCACCACCGGGAGAATCCACATCCCGGAACTCGCCCGGAGACAGTGGCTCATCGTCATTGCGTATGCGTAAACCGCGAGTTTTGAAACCCGCAGGAAGGTTGGAAAGCGTACCAGCGTCAATAAGCTGTCGAAGTGCAGCCGTTGCTGTACGGCTTAGACCACCAATCATGTGGATCAGACCAAGGCCGTAGAACCCAAATCCGGGCAGGAACTTGAAATGCACGAAGTACTGGTTCTTCTTACGCGCAGGATCGTCCGGTCTGTAGTTCCTACGGATGCTTAGAATTTTTCCGTTGTTCTCGGATACCGTAACAACATAGGGAAGCTTTATGCCGGTGGGCTCTCCATCATCCCCTATGTCTTCATAGCCCTCCAGATCTAGGTCAACGTGGCATTCCAGAAGCGTGACTTCTTGGTCCAGGTGATTGGGTGTAATGCCGGATATATCGTCCATCTCTTCTTGGACATCGGACGGGTCAGACTGGGACGCAGACACTTCTATATCGCGATAGAAGCCAGCTACCTGTTTCTTACGAAGTTCGTTCTCGCTAATCTGGATAACGTGCGTGACGTTCTCGGAGGTTTCCAAATCTGTTGCGGTGTACGGAACAATCAACTGTTCCGCAGGCACAAACTTGCTGACGGCGCGTTCCAAAAACTCGTCGTAGTAGACCTTTTTGAAGGTAGAACCCGACAACGGTAAATAGAACAGCATCTGGTCAAATTCCGGCGTGTACTCTTTCATCACGCACGTAATCTGATAATTCATAAAGTGGCGAACGCGATCTGCTTGGCTATCTGCCTCTGGTGTAACGTCGCCCAAAACCTCTGTGCGAACAGGTCCGCCAGCGGGAAGAAGCTCTCCAAAAGCCTGCGCCTGAAACTGGGTTACAGCTTCCGCAAGAAGCGGATGTGTTACGCCGGTTGCGCCTCGAAAGGGCTCCGAACGCTCCTCATATTTGAAGCCAAGAAGCTCCAGTCCAGTGCGATAGGCGTCTTCCCAATCCTTGCGACCGTCTTTATTGGCTTCGTACTGCTCCATAAGCTCCGACGAAACCATGGACGAAACCCGGTCTTCGATGGTCTCGGCTAGATTGTCGTAAAAGTCGCCCGTATCCGGCGCTTCCATGCGCGGATCGAAATCCACTACAACGCCGCCGTCGTCCTCCAGTTCGATATTAAGGCCGGGAGCCTCAATAACGGTAGAATCTGCTACGTCAACTTCCGCAGATTCTTCAACATCCAAATCAACAGGGGGTATTTCGTCGCGGCGCTCTACAAGGGAGGCCGTTCCGAAATTGCTGCGAGGAAGCGGGTTTCGCGCCATTCTAGTAGCCTCTCAGAGACATAATGCCGCCACGGTTCATTTCAACGGGTGCTGAACGACGTTGTGCAAGAAAAAGAGCCTGTTCGTCTGGGGAAAGACGGCTCAATAATTCTGCGCCGGTAAGATCAGGACCATCTGCCGATCCGCGTGTAGGAATCCCTGCTTCTATATCGTCCTGAATACGATTAGCTACTGCAACCGCCCTCCGTGGGTCACGCGGCGCAAAAAGGGCGGGGTCGTCAGGTGATAAAAAGTTACTAGCCATATCGTAATTGCTTATGCTGCTGTCTCCAAAGGCACTACCCATACGGCCCTGCTCCTGCATTGGTTGCATTGTTCCTTCAGTAGGAGGCGGCGTCGGTGGAAAATCTGGAAGCTGCGTCGGTGGAAAATCTGGAAGCTGCGTCGGTGGAAAATCTGGAAGAACACTGCGAAGCATGTTAAACATCGGGTTTGGGTCTTTAGAGATCATCTGAAGGTCAGCGCGGTTTGCTTCGATGTAATTTCGAACCTGATCCGTAGTGCCACGGCTCATCAGGTCGTAAAGACCGCGAACAATGTTCGTGGATTCATCCGCAACGCCGCCTTCCTGCATTCCAACAGGCCGAAAGCCCAGCATGCCGCCGTCGCGCATTCCAAGTGCTTGGCGGTATTGCTGTGCCGCCGCCATGCCTTCCGGCGTGTACGGAAATTCGCGTCCCATTACATTAGGCATTGCCTTTTCCTGTTTTCTGTGATTCCAACAAACTTACTGTACTATCATTAAACAAATCGCGAAAGACTTGTTTACCGTCCACCGCCGAACTTCAATCTATACCGAAGCATTGCTTCCGTCGCGCTTTTTCCGCCAATCGGGTTCTTGTAAGAACCCGTCGCGGAAAGGTTTCCGCCCAAACCAAACAGATTATCTACGTTATACGAGCCTTGAATTGACTTTTCCGTGCCAACGTTGCGAACGTCGGTCAAGTTGCCCTGCAAACCTAAACGACCCGGACCTACCTTACCCTCGTAGCCCGCACTATACGTCGTTACATTTGGAGATTGGGCCGTGGGCCGTGTTTCGTCAAACATTCCCTGCGGTTGATATTGCGTTTGAAACTCGCGACCAACGCCACCGGTTAACGCACCACTGTCCACGGGCAGACGAAGATTAAGACCTACGTTATCCGTCTGATTGTCGAAGCGAGTGTTTTGAAAATTCTGCGCGAAACGCGGGTCTACAACATCCTGGCTGGAGCGGTTGCGGTTTGCATGCAAGTTTACGGGACCTAGGCTTATCTGACCGCCGTAGGCCGTGGTCCGTGAGTCCTGATTACCGGGCTGCGTAGACTGCTGATAGTATCCTTTAAAAGGACCTATGCCGCCCTCAACAGTGTCCGTGGTCCGTGGGCCACCGACACCTCTGTCCCTGTCCTCAAATTTCCGCGAGTAACGAAGAAGATCTGAACCAACAGACAAGGATGCTATGTCGGGCCGTCCAATTTCTCGGTACGCTCGCACAGCTACTTCAGGGAGGTTTGGATCCTTGGGGACAAGAGCAGCGGCACCTTCCAATTTTCCAGGACCCGCCCTTAATCGACCACGGCCTTCGTAAGCACGAGACGTGAACAGAAGGTACTCTGCCGTCGAAAGTTTTGTTAGATCAGGTTTTTCTTGGTCAGCCATAATTTAACCTATCACTATTCCCTATCTACGCCGAGGTCTTTTCGCGTATACAACAGAGACTCAGCAAGCTGATCATACGGAGCCCGACGCCGTCGTTCGCTAGGGGTCATGTCCCGTCGTCTCTCAACAAGGCGGGCTTCTGCCTCGCCCACTAATCTCCGATAGGTTTGGAAAGGAGTTAATTTTTTTCCGGTTTTAGGGTTTACAGGACGGTCTACACCTGTCCCTCTGCCAAATTCTCGTGGCGTACCACCGGTTTCAAAGCCCTCTCTGTGCTGTATTGCATGTTGGAGTTCGTGCAATGCAGTAGAACGAAAAGCGTCGATGCGTTCTTGCTCGGTATTTCCCATGTCTCTCCGAACGGCCATCGCGTTCCGGATGGGGCTATAGTAACCGTAAAGATTTCTAGCACCTGTAGAAGTGCTTTCCATAACGGTGTCGCCTATCGGACGATCAAGCAGTGGATATTGCTCACGAACGGTTTTGGCGCGGCCACCTGGAACTTCGATTATAGGAAGGCCCTTTTGCATAAGATCCTGTAACTTGGACTTCTGTTTTAAGAGAAGGTTATACTGTTCCCTAAAAACAGGTTCTGTTAAATCACCTCTTCCGTACTGCACCTGAAGCTTTTTTGTTGCCTCGTTTATATTAGAAATGTCTCTAATAATTTCTGCTAACGGTCGCATAGAACGACCGCCACTGTAGGCTTTGTTCAACTCGTCGTGCACAAGAAGCTTGTCTATCTCAGGACCGTACCCCGTTTGTCCAGAGCCCTTCTTAACGCGACCCGTTTCTGTCAGATATAGTTTTAGAGCGGCAGGATCTGTAACAGCGACAGAGGCCTCATCCGGTACTTCAAACCTCCACTTTCCCATGGGATTACCGTCGCGGTCGTTATACCGGAACCAATCCGTCTGATCCCGGATTTCGTCGCGCGAGTGGCCCTTTGCGGCCATCTTTTCGGCTACTTTAAGCGCATCCAGATCCGCAGTGGCGGCATTGCGCCCTGCAAACATGCCCAAAACAGCGCCGGGACCCTTTACAGGAGCTAAAAGACCCGCCGCGCCCATCATCGCAGGCGTCAAAAGAGGGTCGTAAGCCACCACGCGCTTCTGTTCCGGGTCGTAAAAATGCAGGGCACCACTCCAACCCGCGTTTATACCAGCGCGTTTCTGATCCTCAAGCAAAGTGCCGATACCCTTTACAAGGGCGTCCGCCGTCTCGCTGCGCTTTTTGCCGCTGGATATCAGTTCTTCAAGGAACTCATACGCGGACTTTGGTCCTTGGACCACGGGCATGTATTCAATGCCGCGTTCTACAGGGCCGTACACACCCGGAGTGGTGGTCGGGTAGTGCATTCCGTCCGCTTCGGTGTACGTCGTCTTCGATGGCGTGATGACTTCGCGGCGTTCAGGGGTAAATGCATCGACTAACGGACCACTGAGCATGTTGAAGAACCCAAGTATGCCGGGAGCGGTCTTCTCCGGGGTCCTTCCATACTCATACTGGATCTTGGGGTCAGACATCAGACCAGTCCTCCTACTCGCGCGTCATCATACAAGGGCTTGTCTACAAAGCCGCCTGCGGCTTTCTTTTGCGGCCTTCTTTCTTTAATTGCAATTATTATATTCCCTTTTCTCTGAACACCACCCTTTCCAAAAATTCCTTCTATTTCAGGGATGTATTCAGAAGTCTTTCTATTATTTTGCCACCCCTTAGTGGTTTCTCTTCCTACCCCCGTACCGGATCCCTCATAAATCTGAAAAAGAACCTTGCCACCTTCCTTTGTGTAATCATAGGATTGCTGGATAACACTCTTTCTTGCTTCAGGTTCTTCAATGACATTCAATATATTTGCTGCTGTTGCTGAATCCGTACCCCCTATTTCTCGTATACGATTGAGCACTTCTTCATTATGTTCCGGGCTTCTATTAAACTTGTCAAAAACAAGATTTTCAACCCCTCTTTCGTTCCGTAAATAGTCCGTACCTAAATCAAATCTTCCACCCCCAATATCTAAATTTACCGAGCCTTCCTTCAGATCAAATATTTCAGGTTTCTTGAATACCGCAGCTATTTGTTTAATTGATGTGTCCTTTGAAGATATCCGCTGCGAAGGTTCCGGCTCCGGTTGCTCCATACCAAAAAGGTCCCTGAAATAACCAAGGCCCGACTTGTCCATGCCAAACAATTCGTGGGTCTTGGTCTCCTTCAGGTAGTCGATAAAATCGCCCACAAACTTCTTGTCTTCCGGAAGCAGGTCATAGCCCATCTGGGCAAGCTGGATAAGCGGGAACACCCTGCTCCGCATCAGGCTTCCGATACCACGGAGCATGTGGCCTTTGCTCTTGGGCCGCCCGTCCGGCTCTTCAGGAGAACTCGAAATGACTTCGGGTAAATTAGGCTGGTCCGGGAACCGTGGTTCTTTAGGGCTGACTTTGTTTCCTGCGATAAGGACTTCTAATTCACCCTCTGTACCCTTTCCCGGACGTAGAACAGCGTTTGGCGCTGCTAATATATCGACTTTATTAACCGTATAGGCTTGTAAAGACGGGTCTTCTAACCTTTTAGCCCAAGGCAAATTCAGGGCCCCAGAAAAGTTTGGGTCCAACGTAAATGATAAAGGTTCGTCACCCCGTAAGCGGCCTATCCGATACACCGTGAGTACGTCAGGGTTCTCGGATAACGCTTGTTGAGTGGCCTCATAAATTTGCCGCCGGACCGCGACCAACTCAGCCTGGGTCGTGGCTTCGGCTGAAGTTTCATCTGCTTTTAATTCTCGTAGATTTTCTAAAGCAAATTCATCGTCATTTGAAACAATGGCCCTGATGGTATCAGGACTATCCGCATATCTTACAAGTGCCGCGCTTTCATGAAGTTTAAACCCAGGATTAGTTATATCAACGGGTAAATTAGGCTGGTCCGGGGGCGTGGTGCGTGGTTCGCGCAAATCAGAAACAGGAACTTCCTGCCAGTCCAGAACAGCACGATGTTTATCCGACTTCGGACGGAATACATTGCCCCGATACACCGAAACGATGTCTTTAATCGGAATCCGCCCGCGAACTCCAAACTCTGATGCGGCTCCATACGTCTGAGGAACAGCGCTGGAAGGCTTTCTTATACCTACTACATACGCAGAAGATTCCGGCAGAGCCTTAAAGTCTCGGGGAGCAAAATCGTGAGCGTACATCTCAGCCGTCCGGGGATCGGACGAAAAAATAGTTAAGCCCTTCTGGGATTCTCCTATGTTGTACTCGCCCTTGCTTTCCAAAAACCCTTGTTCTAAAAGATTCTTGTACTCTCCGCCGCTCATACCACGCCAGATCATACCCTCCTGGGATTCTGGTGGGACCCTACCTAAACCTAACTTATTTTCAATACTATCTGGATGTAGGTAGTCAGCCATCAAAAAGCACCTTCATACAAGGGCTTGTCTACAAAGCTGCCACGGGAGGGCGCTATCAAACCGCTGCTGATATACTTGGAAAGGGCCGTGGCCCGTGAAGCGGTCTCCGCGCCGGAAGGTCCGGGAACCAGGATGAAGTCACCAAGATCCAGTGCCTCCTGCAAAGGATCTTCCGGCCTGTAGAGTCCCTGTTCTCCCACCCGTATTGTCGGGTACAGAACCTCCCCACCAAGATCCTCCACATAATTGCTGGCCGTTCGTACCGTCTCGTTACGCTCCGTGGTCGGCGTCGAAGGGTCCATGGCACGAAGAAGCCATGCAGGCTTGGGATCCGGAATAAGAGACGATAACGCAGTTTCATCAGCCATAATAACTCCGGATGTACGTAGACGGCTCCGTGTCTACCCAGTCGTCGCTCGGAAGTTGTACAAAATTGCCCTGACGATACCGCATCAAAGCCTGCGTGGTGCTGTCTACAAGGTCGTCATGCTCGCCATTCGGAAATGCCGCACACTCCTCAATGACCTCGTCCGCCCAACGTTCGTCCGGTGCCCATATCATACCACTCTCAAACAGTGGCGACACAGAATGGACCCGTGTCAACTTATCATTGCCCTTACTGGGTGTAAAGTTCACAACAGGTATCCCCAACTGCCGCAACTCCTGCGTCAGCGGGGTCCCCGACGCCTTGGCCTCAATAATGACCGTCTCGGGCTCCCAGAAATTGTACTGATCCAGAGCCTCTTTCTTTAGATCCGGAAAATCCCAGCGCCCCTTCTTCGAATCCAGCAAAATCAAATTAGCCGGACCCTCCTGCTTCGGGTAAAATACCCCCCACGTCGTAATGGCAGAGTAATCCGCAGTCGTCGCCTTGCTAAACGCCGTGTCGTAACTCTGTATTACATATTCAAGCTGGGGAACCTCCTCCTCCTCCCAACGCTTCCACCACTCCTTCTTGATGATAGCGCCTTCAGCCGACGTAGGGTTCTGCTGCCACTGGGCATTCCACTTGGCAACGGACAACGAAGCACGGACACCCTCAAGCTCTTCCGTCCTCCAGTACTCCGGCCAACACGCATTCCCGGACGGCATCAATGCAGGAAACTCAATTACCTCCCACTTGTCCGAATTGTCGTCGTACCCCTGGGCCTTGAGTACCTTCTCCGTCAAATCGCGTAACGACCACCGCGTCATCACGATTACAATAGCTCCCCCAGGCTGCAAACGCTGCCGGGGACCCGACGTGTACCACTCATACGCATGATCCATTGCAGTGTCCGATAACGCATCCTGCTCGGAATGCGGATCGTCAATAATCAAAAGATCCGCTCCGCGACCGGTTATCGCGCCTCCAACACCTGCCGCGAAGTACTCCCCACCATGGTTCGTGGACCACCGGCCCGCAGCCTTGCTGTCAGCCTGTAAGTTTACAGAATCGAATATATTTTGGTACTCCGTCGTTGCAATGAGATTTCTAACTTTACGGCCAAAGTTTACAGCTAGCTCCGCAGTGTGGGTGGTTTGGATTATTTTTGTTTTTGGAGCACGGCCAATGATCCACGAAGGAAGAAGATAACTCGCAAACTCGGACTTCGTATGTCTCGGAGGCATGTTGATGATGAGACGCTTGTTCTTGCCGTTTGCAATGTCCTCGAACTTCTTCGCAATCATCTTGTGATGGGCCCCTGCGATAAACTCAGGCCAAACCTTTCGGACATATTTCAGGAAATCTTCACGGCACCCCTCTACTTCCGCCATCTGCGCGAGGCGAAGCTCCAGCTTCAGTCGTCGGTCTTCAACGTCCGGTGTTTCTGTACGTAGCATAGGGTGACCCTATCACATTGTTTCACGTGAAACATTAAGGGATATGGGACTTGTTATAGCAAAATACATACCCGTTAAGCCATATCATTTTTCATGTAGTTATTCACGCGAAACAAGGCCGGAGCCGCCGCCGTCCCCCCCGTGGGGCGCGATTCGCGATTTTTGGCGGATTTCTGCGGGTTTCGGGGCGGAAATCGGGCGCGAGGACCCTTGCGGAATGGTGCGCGATCCACGGCCCACGGCCCACGCGCCGCTATGCAATATGCGGGGGGCTCGATTGCTGCACATGCGAACGGTGCTACCGTGTTGTTTTTAATCGATGCCGGCGGTCCCAGGTCGTTGCATCGCACAACGGAATCCGACGGCGCTGCACAATGGAATCGGGGCGATATGGGGCGCAGGCCATGCAGCGGGCGCATGGGGGCGGGCGGTACGTTTCACGGACCACGGGGCGGGCGGCACGGGGCCTGATTCACTATCTGGAACGGATATCAGGCAAAAGAAAGGCCCGCACGATGGCGGGCCTTCTCCGGTCGATTGTGGGGGCGACTAGATCAGAACTCCCCCCACCCGGCGGCGCGGGCCGTCGCATTGTCTTCGGCGCTGAGTCGAGCGCGGCGCTCGAGGTCGGCGCGTGCTCGAGGGTCGGCGGCGCAATCGTCGCAAACGGCCTCTTCGCCGTATACGTCGGTATTGCCGCACTTTGTTCGAACCTCGCGATAGTCGAGACCGCGCGGCACCCAGTAGCTCACCATATTGTCACACATGTGCAGGCTCTCCCTTAACCAACGCCGAAATGGCGGCGCGCTCTTCGTCGTCGAATTCCGGCATCCTGTAGATCATGTTGTCGTAAGCCGTCAGCATACGGCGACGGATTGCGCCTTCGTCGTCGTCATACGCACCCATCCCAGCGTGCACGACGACGCCCTCTATAGAGCGGGCGAGATCGACGAACGCGATACGCTCGCGGTCGATCTGGCAGAACCGGATCAACTGGCCGTCGTCGTTGTAAAGCCGCCCTGTGTTGTGTTCAAAAATTTTCATTTGTTTGACTCCTATTGTGTCCCGGCGGGTTGCCGGAACGGCAGTATATGGGATTAGTCCCGGCCATGTAAACCGGCAAAAGAAAAACCCCGCCGGGATCACTCCCGGCGGGGCAAGGTTCGCGCTATGCAGGGACGCTACGCCGCGAGCAATTGGCGCGCGCCGGTCGCAATCTTGTTGTACACAATCGTGGAACGGTGCTGAAGGTCATTGTGATTGGCGTTCGCGCCGGTAGGCTTGAGCGCATGAGTCGCACTGTTAAATAACCACCACAAATTACGCCCGTTGGCAGTGTGTTCCTCGACGCTGCACTTGTCCCAGTCGTCAACGGCGCGTCCCATTTGCGACGAACTGAATCCGCCCGACCGGTAAATATCCAACAACACCTTGTCGCCAGTGTCGCGGTCTATCTGGCGCGCATTGAAAGCATCAAAGTCGACTGTCAGTCGATCCCCCGCATTGCCTAAACCGGAGACAGCATCAGCGACCATATCGGGAATCCGGTGCGCGATGTTTGTGGTTTGCTTGCTGTGCCAATTCCCCAGGTCACCATGAAAGCAAAGATTCGAACAGACCATAACGCTGGAACCGATAGCGAGTCCACGTGATATGGATTGATCATGCGCGCCGCGAAGCGCCACCAATAGATTCCATTTGGGGCGATGCAATGCCGGGACTCCGAACGTCGGCGCGTCCGGGACAATAGGACGCGACACATTCAGCAATCCGAAAAGGCGATTCTCATCTTTTGTAATCGCGTAATCCTCTTGCTCAATGGTAAATCCGGCGCGTTCGATTGCGTCCACGGTATCGGTTGCGAATGCATGGAACGGGTACGGCGCATGGCGACTCCCCATTGGCGGGGGGGTTTGGAGATTCGCGAGATAACCCCGTTCTACTTTGATATCGGTCGCACTGTTATACATAAGTGTGGACATTTTTTGACTCCGTTCTGTGTGACGCGGCAAGCTTGCCTTGCCGCTATATGGGAAATTATAGGAATATTTCCTATTGTGCAAACATATAATTAAGCAACGGCGCGACGGCGCGAATCCATCAGCCCATGATCAGCGATAACGATATTCCGGGCGGCGATTGTTGCGCCTTTGCAGAGTCCGCAGGCGGCGCATTGCGTCCGGTTCCCGCCCTCTTTTGACGCGGGACATATGGACTCCGTCGCCAGTGTCGGCGCGTCATGTTTCCGGATGCGGAACGTTCGCCACCCCTTCGCGGTAGCGTCGGCGACGTCGGATTCATTATCTGCGCTCGCCATGCACAAGCTTTTGAGTCCGACTCCAATGCGCCGCCGCCATTGATGCGTATATCCGGTTCTGTTCTTAACGCGCCGCGTTGCGGTACGCCATACGCGCGCCGGGATCGCAGCGGGATCGCCATATGATCCTATGCGAAAGGATAAACCGGCGAATAATTCCGGCAATAGCGCGGCGTCAAAATCGACGCCGGGCACTGCATAGCGTCCGCGCTGGTATGCGTTCCAGACTGACAACGGAGCTTGATAAACGCGCACATAACAACGAGTCGCGCCTTTATATATAGGGCGCAATTTACAATCCCCGCACACGCTGGAATCGTCACCGGTTTTTAGGGCCTTATGTGGGGCGATATCACGGCGCATAATAAACGTTTGGACCATCGCGCCGGTTTTGGAATTGACGCTGGCGTCCGCGATGCGACAGGCGATTGCGACAATCGGCGCGCCATCAATTCTCGACGGGCCTTCATAAAGTACGACGCCGGAATAATCGCCGCGTTTTAGAGCGCGGCGCAATGTTTCAATATCTTTGATCATGTCGTTGACTCCTCATAATCGCGGACTCTTGCATAGTCCAGGTCGGCGTCGGCAACACCGTGCTGCTGCATCCAATTGGATAGAGTCTGATAGCTCGACAAACCTAGCAACTGCGCCGCCTTGGTTTTGTTTCCACCGCACAGCAAGAGCGCCGCCGAAATGCGCTTTCGCACAAGCGCGGAAATCTCTTCCTGCAAGCCGCTGTAATTTTGAACGCTTCCATAATCAATCATCACTGACTCCTTATTATGGTATGGGAATAAACCCATATCACGGCGCAATCCAGCGAGTCAAACGCAAAACGCCGCCGGAATTACCCGGCGACGCTTCACGGACCATGGCGCTAAATCAGGCAGAAACCTTGAGCCAGTTCGGCGCGAGTCCTAGATCTCGCCGCTTCGATCACGCGGTCAACGCTAGGGTGCGATGCGGCAAGGCGGGCAATTACTTTCATCGGATACCGCTTCCGATGGTCGAAACCGTGTCGCTTAACCCAAGCTATTGTACCGCTGGCGCAGTTGCCCGCCTTACGGCTATCGTCAACCGTAACCCACACGCCATATCGGGCAAGTTCGGCGTCCTCCACGAGATCAATCCGGCGCTGTAAACGGGCGCGCTTAGTCGCTGCCCGCTGCTCCGCCTCATGCCGGATGCCCGCCGCGCGCATTGACGACAAACCACCGCGAACATCGTCACTAGATAAGTGATATCGATAATTCTCGCGCTTCTCCTGAGTCCTTCGAATGTAGATGCCAAGGTCGTCTTGGCCAAAAACCCAACCACGCGGTACGCGATATCTGTAGCGCGTGTCCCAAATCGTCGCCACTAGCCGGGTAGCCGTAGCGAATCCGTAGGATGCGACCCACGGCGTATAATTTATTTTCCGGTAGGTACAGCGCCTAGAATATCGCCCGGCATCGTCCTCGAAAACTCCCCATGCGCCTCGCGACGTTTTGTTCCCCGCTTCAGCGCCCACCCACCGCTGAACGCGCGGCCTGTCTATTCGTGCCATCCGGTCCACCACCGTCGAGTCGTAATCACCAAGCGGGATTACCCGGTAGCCAGTACGCGGTGCCAAATGTCTGGCGAGGTCGTCGCGATGCCTCCGCTTAACCTTGGCAAGCTTAATCGTGCCACTAAATGTGCCATCTCTCTTCAGTTTGGAATAATCGGTCTTCATAATGTTGACCCCTTATTATGTTATGGGAATTCACCCATACCACGGCGCAATCCAGCAAGTCAAACAAAAAAAGGCCCGCACAAACGGCGGGCCAGTCGGTGCGGAGTCAACGCACGTTACAAGGACATCTGCACCATCGTGTCGAGTGCAGGGATGACGAACACGGCGACAGCGATTCCTTTCGTCACGTTTTGAATCACCAGTCTGCCGCCCCGTATAAGTAGCGCCATAACGTCGCCAGCGTCGGCGTAATTCTTCAATCCGTGAAACCAGATTCTCTTGTCGCCGCGAGTCTTCGCCCTATACGCGGAAATAGTAGTTTCTGTCCCGTCGCTATAGACGCCTTCCAGCGTCACCTTTTCGCCGGGCTCTAGTTCGGCGTAATCGATCACGCCTTCGCGTTTCAACAGGTCGCGGATCGCGGCGTTGCAGTCCTGTATATTCTTGTTCAGAATGGTTGCCGTTACGTGGAACGTTGCCGCGTCGCCTAACAAGTCGGCGTTCGCCTGTTCAATCTTCGTTAGTTTTCGCATCCTTAGACTCCTCTATCTCGCCTTGTGAATTGCAAGTTTCGCACTGTCGCACTTGGCGCATCGCGCCGGTTTTGGCATCTGGTTCTTCGACTATCCAGTAACCATTGCCGTGACAATCCGGGCAAATCATTTCTTGTCCTCCAACCAGAAGGCCAGCTTTTCCAGCACTCGCTGTAACCAATCTTCAAACCACTCCATCACGCGGCCTCCTCTTCACAAGAAACACAATGGTTTTCACTCTCGTAATAGGTCAAGACGCAATCACAAACGACACAGTGCTCATGCGTGCCTTCTGCCTCATCGCAGTCACAGATATTGCTCATCACGCGGCCTCCGGAACAAGATTCCAGCACCCGCTCGCTTTGGCACCGCCGCGAATCAACATGGCCGCAGCCATCCGGCTTACTCGGCGATGGCTACGCGCACCTGTGCCAATACCGTTGTCGTATAGCTTATCGCACAACACATCGATGCTGTCGGATCGGTTCGGGCTGACGCTATGGCACGACAACACCTCGTCGGCGTATGCCCAAAGGTCTAGCCGGTCTTCAAATGCCGTGACGTGTCGGACGCCGCGACCGTGGATATCGGTAGCTATGTAGATCATTAATCTGACTCCTGTAGGTGGGTAGGACTTATCCTATACACCTAGCCGATAGGACTGGTCAACCGGAAAAACGATTCCCAATCATACGGCTCTTCAAAAACAGCCAGAGCCTCCACGGCTGCAAGGCCATCCATACGCAAATCAACAGCATCGGAGCCAGCAAAAACACGGATATCCAAGCTGCCGTCGCGAACGACAATAAAACAAGGCCCGCTGGAATGCCGACTAAGCCAACTACACTGATGCGGGGATAAACCGAGCTTACCAGCGCCTGACTTTGTGACTTTAAGTTCGAGGAAGCTAAAAATACCGCTTTCCGAGCATAATAAGACATCGGGTACTCCGGGGATTGCCCAGCTTTCGAGACGGGTTGTTTCAATCTTCCGCCCGCTTCTTTTTAGGCCGTCGCTTATTATTCCCCACAGGCCGCTTTCGCGGTTTTTCAGCGCCTGCCTCGGCATCTGGTTCTTCGACTTCTTCGGGTGTGATGTCGATGATTGGTTCAAAAGATCCTCTAATTCTTTCGAGTTCACGTTCCACATCCTCTCTAGACATTTGATCAATAGATCCGGTCCTGATCTCTGATTTGCTAACGTATATGTCACCCTGGGCCTGACCTCGACGGTACTCGGCCTGAACTGCCGCGCTATATGCACCGTTCTCCAGAGCAATGTCGCGAATCTTCTGAAGATCGCGGACGTGCTTTTTGTACCCGACGGCATACATCTCATCCAGTTCATCACGGTAGCGCGTGATCTCGGCCACAACGTGAGGGCAGATGTTCTGGCTCGTCAGTTCGTATGCTCTAGTATGAGCAGACGCCGGAGGGTAGCCAGCGCGGATAGCCGCTTCACGCATCGTGATGAGACCGTCGTTGCTGACTAGCTCTTTCACGAACTTTTCCTGCCGCCGCGTTAGCTTCCGGTTTGGTCCTCTTGTGGCGACGTTTTTAGCTGTCCCACCACTGTCTGGACCCGGTACATTAGAATTAGGCATAAAGGCACTCCAAAAGGTCTTTTATCGTTTAGTTTCAACGCTGTCCCGCCACTGTCCCACCGTTTCACTTTAACAAAACCTTGTAAAGTGATATGGGATTAGCCCCGGTCAGTTAATGCTAGGTACATTACCAGTGAAAACGGCAAAAAGCACTCCCTTTAACTAAGACTCTGTCCCGCGAGCCAGATTGCGTGACTCAAGAGGTGGGACACCCTCATATGCAAAAAACCCTTATATAAGATATGGTTAGTAGACTGTCCCACCTGTCCCACCAATCCCGGCTAAAAACTCGGGACTTTATTTTTTTCTAATTTGTAAATTTACTACTATAGTGGGACGACGGGACACTGCGCGACGGTAGACTTCTCAGCGGCGCTGCAATGCCGTCGCAAACCTGCACCTTTTGTATGCTCCATCTACCGCCCCTAACGGGCGCAGTACCCGGCCCCTTCGTGGCTCGACCTTTGTTCGCAGGCCGTGAAGCCTGCTTCGTTCATAGAGGTGGGTCCTCTACTATCCGGTCACTACCCGGAACGTTCTCTGTAAGCCGCTTTGAAGAGCCGTGGGCCGTGGTTAGTGACCCTTACTTACTTATCGTTGGGTAGTGTTCCTTTGCGAACTCCACCATTTTTTCCATCCGTTCCAGCACCTCATCAATGCCGTCGCAGCCGTGGCAATCGCATAGCTCGTGACCCATTTCTGTAGCTAGGTCTTCAAGCTCGTTGCTCATGTCCACCCAGTAATGATTTTGGCTGTATTTATCCGAAGGGTCTCTTGAGTATTGAATTTCGTAAGTGAGACCGAACTCCGGGTACTGCCGGATCATTTTTTTGATCTGGTAGTAGGCCGGATTGGACTTTGACTTAGGCTTCGACACGTCGATGACTGGACTGGTCACGTTGTCCGAGGTCAGTTCGTAGACTTCAGCAACACGCGCCCTCCGTTTAACCCGCTTGTCTTTAATCGACACGATCTCTCGTATTCGACCGCAGGTGTAGCGGCGACCGCTGACAAGTTGCCAGTGCCACCCTGCCACAATCAAGAAAACCCGTCCTGGGGTCCGATCTTCCTTCGACATCTTCAGCCACCCGGCTAGGGTTGGTCCGGTTTTCCGATTTAATCGGACACCGGGCTTTTCCCATCGGCTAGCCTGAATGTTGCAGGCTCGAAGGGCGTCCAGAACCTCCCACTTGTCGGTGCCTTTGATTGTTCTGCGACCGTTCTGCTTCCGGATCAGCCGTGCGGCCTCTCCGGTCGTCAGGTCGGTCAGTGCCGATATCACGGACGGCCCGCAATACCGGTTCTTGTCTTTGCCATCAGTGATGGTCTTCAGTTGAATTTTTGCCATGGTTGACTCCTTCATTTGCTTGAAGACCCACGGCTCATCAAAGCAGCTTTCCTATTCACAATGTCAAAGAGCGCGATCTCCGCGCCGGGGGTCGGAGAGGTGGCCTTTGCCACTTCGCCCCGGTCGGGCGATTTCTTATCTTGGGAGGATTTTACGGGAATTATCCCATAAAGTCAAGCGAGTTATCCACAGGTTTGGAATTTTCCTGTGGATAAGAGTCGTTTTTTGTGGATAACTCTAGAACGAACCAAGAACGGACGAGCCAAGAAAGAACGAACCGGGAACGAATCATTCGCCTGCCTCTTCGTCCATCCGCTCATCGGGGCCTACGAGTTCGGAGCCCGACGCCGTCGTCTCCCGGTCGCATGTAGCGCAATAATAAACGGGCTTCCAGTTCATCTCGTAGAGGAATTCATCAAGACCGCCGCATTCGATGCATCGCCTATCTCTGTGCATAGAAGACATGTTTCCCGATTCGCTGGCGTTTTTGGAGGTGCTTGGACCATGGGGGCTGAACCCAGACCGCGTGATAGTGGGTGGCGTCCTCCAACCCTGCTACCTCGACCTCAGTGGTCGTGAGAAGTGTAGCCAGACCTTGGGCCGTGGTCCATGCCTCTTTCTCCGCTGGCCGTTCTGGTTTGCCATCGCAGTAGTAGCTAAACTGGCACTTGTGCTTGACGGGATTGCCCCGCCAGTACTTTCCCTGTCGGACGACCCCGCATATGTCCATAGGATAACCGGGGTCGTCCACGCGGTTCTGTATGACGACGCCCACGGCGAGCATTCCCCGCCAGCCTTGGTCTCGCGCCTCGTAGTACATGGCTTCGGCCAAGCACGTTTTCTGATCCTCGTATCCGTTGGCGCTGGGGGACTTCCCCCCTGTGACGAGCGCCGCGACGAGCACAAGCAGTCCGAAGGGCTTAGTCAACATCACTTTTTCCTCTTTTTCCTCTTTTTACGGGTCACGGGCAACAGCCACTTGTATTTGCCAACGACCGCTTTGCAGTCGCTGCATGATAGGGCGGACCAAGCGAAGTTGTGGACGTGCGCGGGTCCGCCGCACTCTGGGCAGTAGATCGTTTTGCCCGCCCTTCCGGCGTGGGTCCATTTGGGGACCTGCTTAAACTTTTTCGGGTCCGGCCTGGACTCTTCAAAAAGTGGCGTCGGGGCGGGTCGCTGGTCGCCGCCGAGTAACCAATCTAGGAATTTCATCAGTTTGCCTCCTTTATGCGCTTGTCGCGCAGTTGTCGTGCTTTACCCTCCCAGATGATCCGGATGTCCGGATCGTGGGCCATGGACCGTGCTCGCTCGCAATTTGCGATCCGCTGCTCGGTCAGCGTAGGCGCGGCGAGTTGCTCGCCAAGCCACCGCAATCCCCGCAGGCGGGCTTGTAGGAACTTTTCTTCAGTCACGACGGCACCAATGTGGGCTTCTCCGCCGCTGCCAGAACGTAGATGCCGCTGATGATTTCCGTCTGAAGATCATCATCGTCGATCTCCGCCGTGTCGAAACCGTTAACCACACAGTACAATGTGTAGAAAAACGTGGTGACGGCGACAGTTTCGCCTTCCTCATCTTCCCTGTCGCGGGTCTCGGTCCGCGACAGAACCCTCTCCCTGATCTGGATGCGGTCGAAACCCAGAATCGACATATTGCGATCATCGCACTTGACGTAGCTTGAATTGATAAACATTTCCTTCCCCTTGTATGTGATTCGTCCCATAAGACTAGGCACAAAAAAAAGGGCTGTCAACTAATTTATTACAGGGGGGTCTTCTTGGCAGCGCAGGCAACCTTGGCTAACCATGTCTACAATTGAGGCGTAGCACCAGACACAGAATGCTACCGGGCAGACGCCAAAGCTACCGGCAATGCCGCCCTCGCTTTCCAGATCAACCGGGGATTCGCAGATTGAGCAGGTTAGCTCTAGCTCTAGCCCTGTCCCCTGTTCTTCTTCTTCATTCCGCGCCACGATGATTTTGGTCCTAAGTTTTTCTTGCCGTTGAGCGGGTAGGGTTTGTTCCTGCGCCGCGCTCTGGTGGGCTTTGTGTCGGAGTGGGCTGTTTGCTTTGCCATCAGGTCTCACGAAATAAAAAACGGCGGTGAGTGATCCCGTCACTCACCGCCGCGAGGTCAGTGGTAGGAGTCAACAAACCACTGCACAGGGAGGCGTCAGCCAACGCTAACACCCCCTACCGTAGAAGTCAACAGGCTCCGAAGGGTGCCGAGGGTCTGCCTCAAAGAGATACCACGCAGCATTGTCCTTCCCCGTATGGCGACTGCCGGGGATCCACTTAACGCGGCCCACGCTGATGATCTTTTTGCAGTAGATCAGGTATGGCGCGGCCTGCTTTGTGTGCATCCAGTCTGCATCAAAGAGAAGGAACGTAGGCCGAATTGCAGACAGGTGCACCAGCATCGGGTGCAGAACGTCCCTGCTCCAGGGTGGGTTGGTGATGAAGAAGTCCACGTTCCCGTCGGCATCTTCAATGTCGAACGCATCTCGTACATAGGCTCTGAACCCATGCCCGCAATTAGGGGGCTGTTCGTCATGCCCAGCAAACACGGTCAGTGGCTTTACTTTCCACGAAGGTGAGATGTCACTGGCATACTCTAGGATAGGACAGAACTTTCCGCCGTGGGCTACTCCCTCAAAGCTGGACAGAGCACGGATTAAAGCACCGTCACCGGAGCAGGGCTCTATATATGTAAAGCGTTCGGGAAGATGCGATATGAGGGGCTCGACCGCACTAACGGGCGTAGGATAAAAGTCTCTCTCGTTCCTCTCAAAATTGGAACGCTTGCCCATTACAGTGCTTGGAAGATAAGAACAACCGTGTAGAAGACTGCGGTAGCAAAGATTGCGGTCATGCCTTCCTCTTCTTTTCTGGGGTTTCTTCGCCAACAGGTATGTCTTTGCCCGTCACTTGTTCGAGCAGAAGCGTGAACTGACCGGACAACGTTCGGCGTTCTTTCGCAGCCATCTCTTTGAGTACGCGGTAGCTCTCAATTGGAACGACCACTGACTTCCATTTATCCGGGTTCATAACCTATTCATCCTTTAATTCTGGGACAGTATCGGATTTGTCTAGTTTCGTCAAGTTTCCCCAGTTTGGCCCTAGCGATATGTCGCTGGGGCTTGGCACCTCTAGTTTGCAGGTGGATTCCATGATCTTGCACAGTTCTTCGGCCTCGCCTGCATCGGCAACCGAGAAGGCCAGTTCGTCGTGGATCTGTACGAGGGGAATCTTGTTCTTCCCCTTGTATACCGCAATCATGGCGGCTTTTGTCTGGTCCGCTGCGCTGGATTGGATCAGGCGGTTCAACGCCTTGTATGTATATGCACGTTTAATGTTGTCGCCGTACTCAATATGCGCCTCTTCCTTGGGCAGGGCTCGTGCCGAAACAAAAAGGTTTGGCTCCCACAGATCAAACCGACACTTGCGCCCCAGCAGTGATCTGACAAAGCCCCCCTTGTCTCGGTGCGACACCCTGCGCTGTACCGCATCCATGAGTTCTTTCACAAATGGCACATCTTCGTGGTACTGGCGCATGAGCCGTTTGGCTTGGTCCGTGGACACGTCCAACTGCTCCGCGAGCCGCGTCTGACCCATGCCGTACATGATACCCAGGTTGATGGTCTTGGCCTGCTTTCGCGGGATGTTGGCGATATCGGCCACCATCTGGTGGAAGTCGGTCTTTGGGTCTTCGCGGTATGCTTTGACGAACTCGTCGGACCCGGTCAGGCCCTTGTTCGTGAGGCTGGCGAAATGGACGAGGATGCGGGGTTCTTGCTGGTCAAAGTCCATTGACGCCCACTTCTCTCCTTCTTCAGGCAGGAACAGGCCGCGTATCTTCCGGGCCATGTCCGGGTTACGAGCGGGGATTTGCTGGAGGTTGGGATTGGACATTGAAATGCGCCCGGAGACCGTGCCGCCGCCTTCAGATCGTAGCTGGTTGATATGCCCGTGGATGCGGTCTTTCTCTGCGTAACGAAAGATGCTGGACAGGAATGTATTGCCCATCTTGTCGTACTCTCGCGCCTCGGCGATCTTTTGAGCAATCGGGTGCTCATGCTGGGATAGGAAATTCTTCGTGAAGCTGGGCAGTCCCGTTTTGGTGCGGCCATAGGGTATGTCCAGATGGTCGAACACCTTGGCGATACTGGCAGCAGCCCACAACTCTACCTCGACGCCGGTCTCCTTCTTAACGCTGGACTTGATCCCCTTGACGATCTTGAGGAGGTCCTGCTTGAGACGTTCGGCAGCGTCGAGATCAACCCGCACACCCCTCCACGTCATTTCTATGCAAAGCGGTAGGACAGATGTCTCCATGTCGAAGACCTGCCACAGGTCTTCCTTGGTCAGTTCCATCTTGAACAACTGCCACAGGTCGAGCGTAAGCTGGGCGTCGGCCTCGGCATACTCTCCGACAAAGCAGGCGGGCAGTTTGTAGAGTTCACCCTTGGGGTCTACGCCAAACTCTTGGGCGGCTTCTCGTAGCGCAGCCTCCGACTTCATCAGCCCCATGTAATCGTAGGATACGGCATTGAGCGAATAGCTGAACCGGTTCTCGTTAAGCAGCGGCGCTGCCAGCATGGCGTCGATCATCTTGCCCTTGAGGTCTATACCAAGGCGCTTGAGCCAGCCCACATCGTAGGCGGCGTTGTAGAAGATCTTGTCCGACGGGTGGTTCGCTATCTCTTTCTGGAACCAGCGCGTGATAATGCCCCGGTCGAGGTTGCCCCCACCTTCGTGGGCAATGGGCAGATATGCATTAAACCCTTCATATGCGACGGCAAACCCGACGACATCGCCGTGGCCGGTGGCCCACCCCGGCCCGTGGGACTTGAGCCGTGGGTCTTTGGTCTCCAGGTCAATCGCGATTTCCGTAATGCCTTCGGGTGTCGGTGGTAGCTGCTCAATGGGCACCCACTCGGTTTTGACGCCCCATTTGGGCTTCTGGAGATTATTTTTCATGGTCCCAAAATCCCGGACATTCAAACTCGTCCCGCTGCTCTTTACTGACAGGGTAGTTACGGCACACGTTCGGGCGTAATTCATGGATGGTGCAATGCCAGTTATCCTTCCCTACTTTCTTAACCCAAGGGCATATGTCTGAGTCGCGCTCTTCCCCTGTTTTGGGGTCCATCCATAAGTCGGCAGTGCGTCCTTCTCCATCGCCCCAGAGATGGCCGGTCTTCCAACTAAAGATGTCTGCCGTGTCCAGGATGTCTTGCCGACCGGCGTCTTCCCATCGTTGAAGGTCTTCTTCGCCTGCGGACATCGTCGCCATGTAGGGTCCGTAAGTACAGCACTTGCCGCAACCGGTGCAGTTGAAGTTTTCGCGGTCTTTTGCTTCTTCGTCCGCTAAAAGTCCGGCCTCTCTGAGAAGTAAAGGCGCTAAATCGGTCTTCACGCCCCACTTCGGCTTCTGGAGATTATCTTTCATGGTCCCACATTTCCATCTGTGGAGAACGGGAGACCGAGAGTTTTAAGATTCTTTTTCATGGTACTTCCTTGCCAACAGTTCGAGGGACAGTTGGTCAGAGGCACCGCTCCGATCATACTGTTCCTTGGCGCACTCAAAGGCCACCGCTGCATAGCCTGCGCCGTCAATGTAGTTATCCTTCGTCAGCGTCCCCAACTTTCGTCGGGCAATCTTCATCAACTCCATCAGGTTGGCTACATCCTCGGCAGTCAGATCACCTTCTTTATTGTACAGGTAGCCGTTCCATAACCGGGCTATATTTTCGTGGTTCTCCCACATCGAACCGTAGTCAGCGGCACGGTCACCCCCAATTAGATCTAAAGCTGTCTCCAGAACTTGTTTGGCTGGTACTGCCATCGTTCAACATCCTTTCTTCAATAGGTATTCCAAGTGACTTTGCGTGTTTGATTCCGCTCTCCATGCCCTCCGTCATTCCACGGTCCATGTAGACGGCGCAGAGTTCTGCTACTTCGTACCATGCGAGGGCGAGCTTCATACCGTTCTGTCGCTGCTCAGATACCTTGTCGTCCAGCACTTGGGTGTACAGTAGGTGGGACGCGAAGGGTGATTCCTCGCGCAGGATGGAATCCCACAGGCAGCGTCGAGCGTATTCGATGTTGTCGGGAGGTCCCCCGCTATAGGGGCTCTCGATAATAACTCTCATATGGCCCAACCTCTTTGGGAGTCTTCGGGCATCTTGAGCACGAGGTTCTGTTTTGCGCGTGTTATTCCGACGTACAGAACGCGGTGAGCATCGTCGGGATTCTTCTCCATCTCCTTGAGGGCCTTGCCTGACAGGTCCGTGAACAGGAGTACGTTGTCCGCCTCGCCGCCCTTTGCACCGTGGATCGTGGACAGTTTGATCCTGGGCTTCTCAAAGATGTTGATGCCTCGGTTGAGCAATGCGGTAGCGTATGCCCTATCTTCGTCGCCTATTCGGTCCAGCGCAACGTCCCATGTGTCGTCGGCAGTCTCCAACCCAAAGTGCTGGCGAAGAACGGATATCGTAAACAGGTCCTGCTCATCGGCACCGGATAGCATCTTCTTGGCACCGCGCTTCAGACGCCCTTTTCCGCTGGAGATGTGGTCGTAGATGTTGACGGCCTCCTTCAGAGATATCTCGTGACCCGGACTTTGTTGCATGTGGTTCCAAGAACTGATGGCGTTCCGCACGTTCTTTTTCAAAGACGGGGAACCCTTGCGCTCAAAGTAATGTCCGCTTGAGGTCAGCCTGTCGGCCATTCCATCCAGCATGTAGTTGGCCTGTGCGAGCACGAGCCACTCCTCGTCACCAAACGAAACCGTGCTGGCGTCATAGGTGCGCTCGACGCTCCCCTCCTCGTGGCGAGGAAGCCAGTTTTTCTTCTGCCTGCTCCGGATGCGCTGAGCAACCGAATCCGCAATCCGGTGAACGCTCCGGGGTATACGATAGGATTGGGAGAGGACCTCGGAGCCACCTTCCAGAGAGACAAAGTGCCCTATGTCGGCACCGGCCCAGCGGTATATGCCTTGGTCATCGTCGCCAGCAACGAACATACGTTCGCATCGCTCGTTCAGACTGTGGGCTACCCGCCATTGTAGCGGGGTGAGATCCTGCGCTTCGTCAAGGAATATCGTATTTAAAACAGGCAGGTTTCCCGGCTTCTCGGATAGCTCTACCATCATGTCGGTAAAGTCTTTGAGACCATTGAACGCCTTAAAGCGTTCGTATTCCTTGTACAGGTGTTCAAACTCGTAGAACGGAATGTCGAGTTCCGTAACATTGTAGGCATACTGAATGCCCCGTAACGAGTTCCGCGCCAGATCAATTGCCCGCATGATGGGGTTGTTGGATTTCATAAGAGTGAACCCGTCGTCCACTATGTGCTCTGCCCCGGAAGATGACAGGTCTACACCCGTCTCTTTGCTAAACCCCTTGAGACCCTTGTCCCCGAGAACGTCGGCGCTGGACATGCCAAGGCACTGAAACGCCAGACTGTGCAGCGTCCGGAAGTAGGAGAAGTCCTTCTCTGGGTCCAGGTTAAATCGTGCGACCGCCCGGTCCCGTGCTTCGTGGGCCGCTTTGCGTGTGAAGGCAAAATACCCAATGTCGTTCGGGGACATGCCGCCCGATAGCAGGGCGTCTACTTGGTTCAGCAGCGTGGTTGTTTTCCCCGTCCCCGGAGGACCAAAATATCTAAACATCGTTCACTTTCAGAAATACATCTATTTCGTAGCCAAGAGCATCCAGTATCCGCTCTATCCTGTAGATAGATAGCTGCCGTGCCGCGCCCACGTTCTCATACTCAGCTATCGTGCGCTGCGGCATCTTGCTTTTGTACGCAAGTTCTTTTTGCGTCAACTCCTTTTCTTTTCGCAGATCCCTGAGAAGCCTGCTCCAGTTGGTGTATTCATAGGTCAAAAGGGAATGTCCTCCTCGTCATCAAAGCGAGACTCAAAAGCCTCTTCTATTTTCGCAAAGGCCGGTATCGACCAGCACCGGACTGTGCGCCCCTTGATTCGGAACTGCTCGGATCTGCCGTCGATGTCTCTAAGGCGCTGCGCTATCTTGTTGGATCGATACTCGAAAAACTTGTTGCGTTTAAGAAACGCCTCAAAGTCCTTGAGCCTGAAATATGTCCTGCCTTCTTCTTCGTCGGTCCATGGGCGGCGGAGCAGGATCTCTTCTTTGTCCATCGCGGACTGCATGTGCGTGGAGAACTCTTCCAGCATGTCGTAGAACTGACCGCGAAGGCTGGTGTCCTCGGAGGTAGAGATCACCGCCCCTTCTGTATCGACCATCTGCCCCAGAAGGCTGTTCATCTGAGCCTCCCAAGCTTGGCGGGTAATGGTCCGGGGCATGAAGTTTATCTGTTCCATACACAGTATCTGGAACCGGGGCTGTTTCTGAAGGCCCTCGGTGTCCAGTTCAACAGGACTGCCGTTAACGTCGAGGAACCACAGCGGCGGCTCACTGTCATACTTACGCAGGTTTGCTACGGTCGGCGTGTTTGCTCCACCGCCCACGCCGTGCTTTCGGCTGCGGCACAGGTCCTTGTTGCAGAAATTGCAGACAGGCTGGTCCGCGCACTTGTACTGGTAGTCTTTCTTTTTTATCTGGTCCGCGACAATGTTGACCTCTTTCAGGTCCAGAGCGGGCTCCATGATGTTCTGGTTGTACTCTAGGATCTTGGTTTCCCACTCGTCGGGGTAAGCCTTCCTCAGATATACGCCCAGGTTAAATAGTCCGTTGTTTCGTGTGCCCTCCGGGAAACCCTGACGCAGCAAAGCTTGCAGGCAGGGAGGTCCGTCCTTCAGCTTGTTGTCAACGTCGGGGACAGACTTGGCTAGAAGGTCATCCAGAGCCTTCTCGTTAATCGCGGACTTCTCCGCTAGGTCAAGAAACTGCTCCAGTGTCGCGGCGCTGCCCTCCTTGTTGAAGGCATAGCGCAGCCCTCCCTCGTGATCGAAGTACGGCAGGTTCAGGAAGTTTCCGTTATCGCCGCGCTCTAGGACCAGCTTGATCTGTTTTGGAAAGATCTCGCATCCGCCAAAGCCTATTTCGGCGGCAACCTCTTTTAGCTTTATCTGTAGCTTCTCGGCCTCTACCAGTTCAGACATAAAAAGATAAAGGTGAGCGCCCCCGGACTTGCTGCGGCATACGACCAGAGGTATTTCCAGTTCGTCTAGTTTGTTCAATATCGCGGCATGGTCCAGTGGATACTGGTCGATGTCTATGGCACCCCACAGGCACAGGTTGTCCTCGTTTATGGGGACCACGCCGATGCTGGTCTCGCCTTTGAGGTGTGATTCGTATGTGACGCTGGTCCGTGGTTCGTGGACAAATCTGTATTTGCCCTTTTGCTTCCCCCGCGCGTCCTTCGTAGTCAGATCCAAAGCCCCGTAGGCTCGGTTCAGACCACGGAATAACCGTGCAAATCTCTCTATTTCTTTTTTCATTATGGAAAACCGGGGGAAGGTTTCCCTCCCCCCGTATGTCCTAGAACGGGATGTCTTCGTCAGAGGTTTCTTTGTCTTCCTCTCTGACATGCTTGACGTTTACCTGACCCGCTTGGATCGATTCGGCAAACAGCTTTGCCTCTGCGTAGACGTTGGGGTCTTTAACCACGTCGTCCTTGCTGATCTGCCAGCCGTGCCAAGAACCGTTCTTGTTCTCCTCGGAGACCGTCTCCATCTTCCAGATGTGCGAAAAGCGAGGGGGCGTAAACAGGTTGCCCTTGCTATCCTTCATCTTTAACGACCTCATAGCCGAGTTCCACTGCTTCGACTTCTTGAACTGCGTGGACTTCATAGGCAGTAGTGCCTGTTGCGTCACGCCGTCCTCGTCAATAACGAGAATGTAGTGTTGAGCGGTGCGCTCAAGATAGCGACCGCTGCCGCCAACAACGTAGTCCTTGTTGTCGTCGCCCCTTTCGGTTTGGGGTATCTCGTCCCCCGCGCCGTAGATGGCGTGAGGTGCCCCCGTTCCGGTGCCTCTCGGCTCCCACTCGATGTATTGCAGGGTGTAGGCGCAGTTGATTACGCGAACGCCATCCTTACCCTTGACGATGTCTTTCGTCACGGTGTTGTAAATGTCACCGGCCTTGGCGTTATCCAGATCGTCCAGTTCGTCGGACATCTTCTGCAAAATCTTCAGGAAAGGGATTGCAAGGTCTTCTGAACCAAGATCATTTACGCCGATACCGGCGTCGGCGGCAAACATGTTTTCGTCCATGATTGCAACTTCAGCCTTCTTCTTTTTCGCTATCGCGGTAGCCATGCTACTTGCTCCTCTTTATGGTTGCTCGTTGCGAGATGAAAGCCCCAAATAAGTCAAGCGGGATGGGGTCGCCCGCCTCTACCCGTTCCCGGAGCCAAGCCTTCAAGGTCATAGGCTCGACCTTCTCAAGCTGACTGGGAACGAATCCTTGTGAACCGCAAAGTCCAACAAACTCCTTCGCCGTCTCGTCCTCGCCGCGACCAAAGGTAACGGTCACGTTGTTTTTGACGAGATCACCAAACTCATGGTCACGTAGCCACTGGAACGCTTCGTCTTTGCGGTCCTTTGGGATGCTGGCTGCATAAATAGGCTTCACGCTGATCTCGGCACCATCGGTCAGGGTAAACTTCTGCAAGCCCATTTCCTCCAGGGCCTCCGGTAACTGCTCGTCGGTGATCTTGTGCAAGGCTTGCTTCTTGTCTTTGAGAAGCTGCTCGGCGGAGGATATCTCCTTCTCCAGATTTGCAGCGTCCGCTGCGAGCCGGGAGACACCGTCGAGCTTGCTGCTATCTAAGGTATCCAGCTTGTCAAAAGCCTCCCCGGAATCGGAGGCCATCTCGGAAAGTAGGTCGTCCATTTCTTTCTCCTGCTTCGTTGTTCGGCGGTTGACTTGACCGTCGCTAACCGTTATATGGGTATATCTAAGCAGATGCAAGAGAAATCTTTATGACCGAGTTTGTTTTCAAAACCGAACCCTACGACCATCAGCGCGAGGCTTTTGACGCCAGCGCCGAGAAGGTCAACTTTGCCTACCTCATGGACATGGGCACCGGCAAGACAAAGGTGGACATTGATTCCATGGGACACTGCTTCGAAAAAGGTCTCATAGACTTTGCAATCATCGTAGCACCCAAAGGCGTGATCCGTAACTGGATCCCCGAGATAGAGGCACACTTGCCCGAGCGGATTGAGCGCGAGATAGTCCTGTGGAATCCCAGCCTTAGTAAGGCTCACCGCAAGGAGCTAACGGACCTTCACAAGCCTACCGGGAAGCTGAAGTTCCTGCTGATGAACATTGAGGCGTTCTCCACGAAGAAAGGCGTCGATGTCGCGGAGTTCTTCGTGAAGAAGTTCAAGGTCTTTATGACCGTCGATGAATCGACCACCATCAAGAACCGGCAGGCCAAGCGCACCAAGGCCATTTGCGCCGTGGGCCGTGGTGCAGTAATGCGGCGCATCCTGACGGGATCCCCGGTCACGAAGTCGCCCATGGACCTCTTTAGTCAGATGGACTTTCTAAGCCCCAAGATACTTGGATTTAAGAGCTACTATGCGTTCCAAGGCCGCTACGCCGTGGTGCAGCGCCGGAGCATGGGGGCGCACTCCTTTAACCAAATTCTGGGGTTCCAGCGTCTGGACGAGCTTACAGAGACGCTGGACGAGCATTCCTTCCGCGTTCGGAAAGAGGACTGTCTGGACCTCCCGGACAAGGTCTACATGCGGAGAGAGGTCGGGCTTACCCAGGAACAGTCGGAAGCCTACGTGCAGATGAAGAATCTGGCACTGGCGCGGCTGGACAGTGGTGACTTAGCCACTACGCAAAACGTATTGACGCAGATCATGCGTCTGCAACAGATATGTCTGGGAAGCCTGACCGACGACGACGGGACCGTTCACGCCCTGAAGTCCAACCGGCAGACTGAACTACTGGACATATGCGACGAGACACAGGGCAAGGCAATCATATGGGCGACATGGACCCGGGACATTCGCTCGATTGCCGAGGCCCTGCGCGACCGCTTTAGCGTACAGGCGGTCGCAACGCTCCACGGTGAAACCCCTGATTCGGATCGCCAACAGATCGTGGAAAGTTTCCAGGATCGGCAATCGGAGTTACGTTTCATCGTGGGGCACCCTAAAACAGGCGGGTACGGTCTGACCCTCACGGCTGCAAACACCGTAATATACTACAGCAACAGCTACGATCTGGAGCTACGGCTCCAGTCGGAGGACCGCGCTCACCGTATCGGGCAGGAGAACAAGGTGACGTATATCGACCTGATATCGCCCAAGACCATTGACGAGAAGATCGTGGACGCCTTGCGAAACAAGATCAAGATTGCGGACCTTGTCTTGGGCGACGACGCGAGGGAGTGGCTAAGATAGAGCGGTCCAGTTTGTACCGTCAAAGATACGGGCCGATTTGCGGTTGGGCCAAGTATAGCTGCAATGTACCCAGCCGCTCGCAGGATCGCCTTCCTTGTAGAACTCAAGGATTAGCTGGTCAAAGTCACAATTGCCCATGACCCAGAGAGCCACGTCCTTGTTATCTAAACCCGGAACCTCAAAGTCCACGGCTTCCCCTGTTACGTGCTGGCTCTTGTCTGACGAACCAATAGCCCGGTTCAGTTCCGGACTTCGGTAACCGCTGTTGGGAGCAAACGGTATCCCATAATGCTCCCGGACAGGCTCAAGGATCTTTTCACAGACCGTGATCAGGTTTTCTATCGCGGTGTTGTCGGGAGTGTTGTCTATCCCTTTCCGCGTCGCTGTAGAAGACTTTGTAAGCTCACTCAGCGAAAAGTGCTCTGATAACATCATCCGACAAGCTGCCTTGGTTTGCATGGGACCGACATGATCCCGGATTCTTCCATCCGGCCCACGCCACTACCGGCACCACCTGTCACGTAACCGCCGTGGTTGTAACCGAGGCCGTAGACCGGGTCGTTTGCGCCGAATAGAGCGGTTCCGAGGGGATTTACAGAGGCGAGCGAAGACCCTTGCACAGGGGGCCTGGAATCCCGTTGGCCTATGCCACGTATTGTTTCTCTCATTCGCTGCGTACCGCTCTGGCGCGGTACGGGAACCGGAACCCCCCACTCTACTGGGGGCTGGGCGGGAGGCTGGGCGGCCACGGCGTCTGGTCCAACGCTGGTGCCGGAGGGCTCGTTTTCTATTGAGTAGCGTATCCGGTTGTCTTCGTAAACGAAGGGAGGACCCGCGCGATAGTCATCTTCAAGAGACACTCTCCGTGCTTCGGCTTGCGCCGGTACAAGCCCAAACCGAACAGCCCTTTCAACGGCCTCTTGACTGTGACCCTTGAGATATTTGCCTACGTATCCAGCCCCCCGTGCCAGACGGTCTTTTGCGTTTATTGCGGTTCCCAAGGGGTCGGCTATCGCATCGTCGGCTAGTTGTCGGGCAGTGGAAGGTGGCTCCCACTTATCCAAGTCTTTATACCGACGAATTAAAACCGCAGCCTTCTCGGGATCCCGAAGAGCATCTTCTATGTTTTTGAAAATCTTGTCTTCGCCCATTCTCGTAAAGGTGTATGCAGCGATTCTGCGGCCCATTCCGGTGGCGACAAGTGGGTTTATGCCAAAAAAACCAAAAAACTTTTGTCCGGCAGTTCTACCTACCGCGCCAACCGCTTCTACAGTTCCAAATTCGGCTCTCATTGCAGCCTGTGGAGAACCCGCAAGGGGAGAAGCGGTTCCAGTTCCTTGGAGAGAACCTCCTTTCACGAGTTCGTCCAGAAGCTCCATGCCGGATTTGTCGTAGAACTTCTCCAGATAGGGGCGATTCGCCTCAATGGTTTCAACCAGCTTTTTCGTGTCGATACCGGGCAGAGCTTCTCCCTCGGGGCCCACGCGGCGCGAAGTGTCCCTCAAGGTCCTCCACAAAGCGGCGCGGAAACCACGCGCAGCCTCCCCGGTCTCGTCTCTTGCCAACAGAGCCGCTATTTCATCGGATCTTTTAGCCGCATTTTTCGGCTCCGCGCCTATAAAAGTTCTAGCTGCTTGATTAACATCAGCGTCCAAGTACTCGGAAGCCGTGTTCGCCAACTGGCGATCCTGTAAGTTTTCTCGCAGTATGCGTCTGGCGTTTACTACATCTTCTAACGTTGCGCCTGAACGTATCGCCGCAAGAACTTTGTCCCTGTCCGGAACCGTCAGCTTAGAGGTCATGGCGTCTGCGGCCTGCTGAACAGCTTTTAGATCGTTAAACCTCTCCCTCAGACCTGGGATCTTATCTATAGCCTCGCTGTATTGAGTCAGGAACCGGTCTACATTTTTTTGTGTTACCTTGCCGCTCCCAATGCTTTCTGTGTACCGGAGCAGGAGGTCGGCTTCGATGACGTTAGGGTTATCCCCTAGCGCAAGAGTAGCGGCGGGATCCCTTCGCCATGTCGCATTTCCGTCTTGAATAACTTGCTGGGGCTCATTTAAGGCGTTCCGGAAAAGTTCGACTCGCGCACCTGATTCTGGGCCCGGTCTAATAAGGCGGCTCAAGAACCCTTCATCAACCTTGTCGCCGCCCCTGAAAAGAAGCTTGCCAATCTCAGAGTTGGGCCCGAAACGTTCTTTTTGTTTTATTACATAGCCACGGCCAATTTCTATGTTCCGGATGTTCTCCGGCGCTACGTTGCCCTCAAAATTTTTCGCAGCCAACAACTCGTCGTCAATATAATCAATGATTCTACTGTATCTGCTGCCGAGTTTTTGATTGTCTGCTCTATACGCGGCGCGAGCGAAATCCCCTACCTCGCTTCTAAAGTTCTGTAGCGTTTCAATTCTAATGGGTTGTGCATAAACGGTTCCTGCTTCACCAAAAATGTCGTAAAGACCGTTCTCCGGAACTTCGGCTGCTTTTAAGGCTTCGTCACCCGGTCCTTTTACTCCGCTTAAATCAGCGTCGGTGATTGGTTTTCCTGACGGAAGAAGACCGGCTTCTCGCAGCCGTCTTATCCCCGCAAGCTTAAACAACAGATCCATGCCTGGGGTAACTGAGATGTTTCGTTCGCCCACTTCTTGGATGGTTTTTATGGCCCAGTCACCAAAACTGCGGGTGTCCACATAATCCGTTCCAATAAGTTCCTTATCAAACAGCTTTCGGGTAACGTTACGACTTGCCTGACGAGCGCCGTCCAGCATTTCAACGGCAGCTTTGGAAGCCTCGGCGCGTCCTATGGACGGTTCCAATGCTTCAAATACGTCGCGGGCACGGGCCACCGCGACCTCTACCGCTTCTAAAGCGTCGTCGTCTAAGTTGTTTCGGGCTTTCTCTATCGCCCTGTACGTTGCCGCCTCATCACCGGAACCAAGGTGGGATCTCAATAATTCAAATGTATCGTCCAGCCTCTGGGCTCGTCGCGCCTCTTCCGAAATTCTGGCTTGCAGGTTGGTCCCTCGCCCTTGCAAACTAGCGTCCAGAGCCGCTAGACGTGTATCATCGAAACCGAGTATCTTCAAAGCCTGTAAAGTGTCGGGGTTAATGCCTCCGTATTCAGGGACGACCGTCCCGTCGTCAAGTATTCTGATGGGTGTTGAAGAGCCGGGTGATCTAAACTGCCCTGCCTCAATAGCGGGCAGCAAGACATTTTCCAAGACGCCCGCTTCAGATTCCATTGTGTTGAAGATTCTCGCCGCCATGTCCATGCGGCCTGATTCGCTGAACCCGCCCACCAAAGATTTTGCAAAGACTCGGCTCCTGTCTTTAACGTAACGCAGAAGGTTTAAGACCTTATCTCCGCCAGCGGCCAGAAACCCCGTTGGTGTATGCTGAAGCAGAATTGGCAAGCCCATAGAAGAAAGGATTTTTAGGGTGGGTGCCATATCGACTGATCCCTCCCCGTCACCAATGTCGAGCATTATCTTGCCGTCTTTGTCGGCAAACGTTTCCGGTAACGCAAAGCCAATACCCGCCGCCGTAGCCAACCCTTGCTCCACAGCGAGAGTTCTTTTGGTTTGGCTCCCCAAACCGGCGGCATACTTACTTGCGTACTGTCGGGCTGCATCAACGAGGGCTTGAACAGCATTAGGGCCCTTTGCACTGGAAGCTTGATCCAAAAGCCTGCGGGCAGCTTCGCTGTTCACGCCACGGCCCCCGGCGTCCGTTAGAAATTTCTGTACGGGACCCCGTAAGGTTCCGAAAGCCTGACCAAGAGCCGTGGGAAAAGAAACACCGCCCCCGCTGATGTAGAATACATCTCTCCAAAACCGCTCGCTTTGGTTCCGGGCTTCGCGAGGGGTGGCGTCAAAACCCGCCGTTATCGTAGGGGCTTCTCCCGTTATGGCTTCTTCAATTCTCGCGGGCGCTTCGAAACCGGCTTTAACTATATCGCCTAAAAGGACCGGATTCCTAAACCTCTTGGCGGCCTCGTCAAACCCAAGGAGGTCTGCCCCTATTCCGAGCCCTGCACCGGCTATCGTTGTAGGGATGTCCACCAGAAACGTGGCCGCGTCTATTGCACCCTTGTAAAAGTTGGGTGCGTACAGGCTGGAGAAAGCGTCGGGTGCACCCATGCTCTCCGGGTCTTCTGCGCTTACAAAAGTTTCCTGGAAGTTCGGCGGAAGCGGGACTGGTTCTGGCGACGGGGTCTTGGTTGTGTCGGGAGGGGACCCTGATGTATAAAAAACAGGGGGTGGGTACTTTTCGTTTTCTGCCATGACCAAGCCTTATTCCACGGGTGCGTTTTGAAACATATTAGCAGCCGGGAATTTTGGTGACTTCTTATCCGGCATACCATTAGGAAGAGCATACTGAACTTCTGTCTCGCTAACCTTGACCAGTGTGCGGCCCCGACTGTCCGCAGGTAGGGTTCGTCCTACCCGCAATTTTTCAAACTCAGCTAAAGAATAGAGGTGCTTTCCAAAAGCTCCCAGAACACCCTTCCTCGTAACCCCCGGAGGGCCTTCTTCATTGGGATTGACGAAGGGATACCGGCGTGGATCTACATCAGCTTTTAATAGACCCGCCTCTCGTGCGCTCCGTACAAAACTTCGAGGGATTACATATTTTCCCGCAATCTCTGGGGTAAACACACCTCTTATGTTGTTTTCCAGTTTAGAAATAATTACGTTCAGATTCCGCTCGTTCAAAGCTTCCGGCCTATTGAAATTAGGGAGCAGGTCCTGTTGCAATTGCAGTCTAAAATTAGAAGGCCTCCCATCGACACCTTCCGTTCCGGAAAGGGTTTTTAAGCTGGCCTGCATATCAGTGATAATGGAGAGCAGTCGTTTTGAAGGAGCACTTGTAAGGGGTCTAAAATCACCAAAAACTTCAGCGCCAAGTTTCGAGAAGAACCCCTCCCAGAAGCGCCCTGTTTTTGACAAGTCGTTACTGTCGCGAAGATCTTTAAGAAGTATCAAAAGCCGTGCAGAGGAGTTGAAGGCTGCAACCTCGTTGGCATCCGGTATCTCGAAATCTTTTCTGAGTGCTGTCAGTTTCTGCTGCGCCTTTTCCCATTGATTGTTGATCTTTGCTACATTGATTCTCCCCCTTGCTACATTGGCAAAGGCCCTCTGGGATTCAAAACTGAGGTTTTCCCAGCGCTGATTCCCGGAGATGATTCCCTTGCCAAGAAGTGTGTCATACCTTTTCTTGGCGTCATTGAGTTCTCTTTGTATGGAATCCCCATAGGAGAGATCCTCCGTTTCCGCTGTTCCGGCGGATACCTCTGCCGCAGTAGGCGCTAGTTGAATCATGTTCAGAATAGCTTGCCGTAGCGTCCCTACCCCACGACGGCCCGTGGGGAACTGTGCCAGCAACGCACTTAGATCACCCTCAGAAGGCTTGGCTCTTGACGAAGCCTTCTCCATTAAACCAGAATTAACTTGCTGCTCTACTATTTGCTTCCAAAAGCTTTTGAAATGCTCCTTCTTTAATGTTTCTTTTTTGAGATCGGAATCGTCGCTAAGAGATTGTTGTATTGCAGGGGGGAGGGCCGCGAACGCCGCATTATTATCAGTCCTCCAATCTCCCGGAAAATATTCTATACCATCGTGTTCAAAAGCCGTCGTGACCATCCGTCGGACGCCCGCAGCATCCACAGGCTGTGTCTTTCTTAGTGCATCACGGGCCTCTGGAGCGAGATTCCTATATTCCGTTGCCGTTAAACTTATTGTATCACCCGCCCCCACCTCTCTGTTATCCGGCAGTATCCGAGTGATCTGTCCAGTGTTTTGATATGTGACATAAGGTTCATCTGGAAGTGGATCCTTTAGCCCAGCCGCCCTCATTTCTGCTTCCGAAAGAGGACTTGCTTGAAGTTGTAGAGCAATGTCCTCGGCTATCCTCTTACCTTTGTATGTGTATTGGACATTCCCCTCTTGATCTTTTTCTATTATAACTTTTTCGTTAACCTTAGAACCCGGAATTAAGTCCGTTTTTCCGGGGGGCACGATGAGTTCGCCTATTCTGGTAAACTTACGGAAGGTTTGCCCCGCGTCTAACTGTTGTACCTCGCTGAGATCTCTAACCTGGAACAGAGCCGACTCGTCGGGTGACAGGGTAATTGTCTGCTTTCCGTAAAGGATTCGTTCTTCTCCAGCAGCATTCCTTTGAAATCGGAGTGTTTCGCCGGATGTGATCTGTGAAAGACCCTTAATCTTTCTAATTTCGGCAAGCCTGCTCCCAGAAGGAACTGTTAGCGGATCGCCAACATCCACGTAAGCTTTGGGGTCTTCTTCCCGGAATAGCTGAGTTGCCTCATAGGTTACAGGGGTCTCGTCCGGACCCCGCTTGACGGTAATGTTTCCAGTCCTAGGGTCGTAACCGGAATGGCTGTTGAAAACGTATGTTTTACCGCCAACGGAAAGCTCTTTAATAGACTGTGAATTAGCAGCACGCCGCTCCGGTTTAACAAGATATTCCCTATAAGTAGCCATCGTCCCCACCAGATTCTTCGGAAGGTCATAAAGCTCGATAGCAGGTTTACTGAGAAAAACAGACTTGGATTTTGGGTTATAAAAAGCGGACTGATCCGACTTTTTCTTAACAATTCTCGCATTGTAGTTCTTAGACTTTGGGTCAAAATCTAGCGTAACGTTATCAAGCACTACCCTTGAATTTTTCCCGGTTCCATCAGCAATCCTGAGTGCTCCAGGTGCATCCCTGAATTTACCGTCTTCACCTTTGACCTGAACGTCCTTTGCCCACGAAGTTATGGGCTTTACGGCGGCGGTGGCATCCGGTTTAATTGTAACCCCAGCGCTGTTTACTTTTGTCCCGTCTAGCCTAAAAAACCCTTGAATCTGTCCGGTGTGATCCTTGCGTTGAATTAGCGGGATGTTCTTGCCGCCTACCAAATAGTCGTTGGATACCGTGTCGCCCTTCTTCAGTATGTTTCGCACAAGATTACGGGCTTGCTGAGTGGCGCTTGCGTCGTCCGCGAAAGCCTTTTCCTGCCTGCCCTGCACGTTTTGCAAAGCAGCCAGTTTTAGTTGGCGCTCTTCCTGCCTTTCGGCGGCTTTAAGAGCTTGTCGCTGCTGCATCATGCGGGAGGCAACCGCGCCTGCGTCCCCGGCAAGGGGAGAAAATAGTTCTCTGGACAAAGTGCTTATCGAAGATTCACCCCGTTTGGGAGTAGCTCCCGCCGCCGCGAAGCCGCGTTGGGCCAAGGCCAGCGCAAGCTGTAACTTTCCCATGTCCTGAGATTGCTCAAGCTGCTGGCCGTAATCTGTAGCACCAAGAAAAGACGCAAGACCCGCCCTTTCTGTTTCCAACGCTTGCTGTCCCGCAGGCGTTCCAAAAACATTCGGTCGCGCCGGTTGCTTAAAGAACTCTTTGTACTTCGCTAGGTCTGTGGGAGTAAACGGGTTTACGGGTTCTGCCATGAGTAGCTCCTGTTAGACCATGCCTTGGCCCATGGGCCCTGCACCTTGCATCATAGCTTGTAGCATCATTGGGTCCATACCCATAGGATCAGTTCCCGTCGCGGCAATACCGGATGACCCTTGGGCCATGTTCCCTACAGCGTTGACCAATGCGCCCGTTTCAGCGGCCATGCCGTCCGCAACCGCACTCTTGGTAGCCAGTTCGGTGATGCCACCGTCCATGCCGCCGACTTCTGCCAGTTCTTCCTGCATCAGGGCACCGATGCCTTGGTCAATCTGTGCAAGTTGAAGGGTCGGCTGCACAAGGGCCAGAACAGAATCAGGCGTTCTCTGGGCATCTTCCGGACCTACAACCTCTGCTAGACGCGAGCGGTAGGTCTCAAGACCCTCGTTCTCGTCCCAGACCGAGTTCATAATGTCCTTGAAGTCACCCGCCATGTCCATGTTGTTAATGCTGCGAGAGACTTCCTCGTTAACGGCTGCTCCAACGCCTTCGGCTGCAAGCTCGCTGCCAACCGCGTCGAGTTCGCTGCCCGCCATCTGGATAACTTCGGGCGGTAAATTCTGAGCTTCCTGATAAATCTGAGCTTCCTGTTCCGGCGACATCAGCGGCATGTCTGCCATCATGTCTTCTTGCATGGGAGGCATCATCCCTCCGTCAGCCATTCTAAACATCTTCCTGTCTTGTATTCCGGGCATCGTATTATCCTATTAAAATAGTCCGCCGATTTGCTTGGCGGCGGCGGCTGTTCCTAAAAGTCCTGTGCCAACTCCAGCAATCTGCTGGAAAGCGGAGGGTGTCGGGGCAGTTGGGGTAACTTGAGAACCGAGGGTTGTTTGCGTTGACGGTGCCCCTTTGTAGATATCCGAGAGGAACGCAACGCGACTGTACGGCTCGTACAACTGCCTTTGCTGATTTGCTCGGGCGGCGTCGAGTTCGGCCTGCTGCTGTCGCTGTTGCTCCTGACCAAGGGACTGCAAGGTTGCAATATCCCGGACGCCAGCTTGTTGTGCCAACTGACCAAGGCCAAGCTGCTGACCGCCAATGCCCGCTTGTTGTCCGCCAATGCCAGCCTGCTGACCTGCCAGACCTCCGTACAGCCCTGCAATGCCGCCGTATAGCTGAGACTGCTGCTGCTGCCGTCGCTGCTGGTTTTCAAAAGCCGTTTGAGACGCGCCGAGGGCCTGGGAGTAATTCTGGGCATTTAATTGAGCAAGAGCGCGAGCTTGAGAATCTGCAAGGTTGCGGTCCAGTTCTGCGCCCGCAATTCCAAAACGGCTGCCGCCAAAAGCCCCGGCACCTACGCCCTGCGCTGCAAGGTTGTTGCGGGAAATTTCTGCCTGCCGGTTCATCTCAGCAATGGTGGTGTCGATAACCTGCTGCTGGTAAGGGTTCGTGTAGGCAGAAAGGTCCGTCGGCGCGAAAAGCTGGCCGGATCCCGCTATGGCTTGCTGCGCTGCGGTAATAGGCGCTTGGGACTGTCCTAATGTTCCGAGAGCCGTGCCTAACGTTCCAAGGCCCGTACCGAATGTTTGTGAACCGGTAGTCAGGAAGGGTTGGTAACCTCCGATACCTCCAGCAGCCCCTCCAAGCGTTGCGGCTTGTTGCTGAAGACCCGTGAGACCGGCAATCTGCTGCTCGGGGAGTTGTATCTGAATGTCTGAGAGGTCTTTAGCCGAGTTTATCAGGCCCAGTTTTAGGGCCTCAATCTCCGGGGCTTCGCGGATAATTTGTTCTTGGATTGTCTTGTCGGCCATGATTACGACCTCATCTCAAAGTTACGCATCATGTTGTACAGGTTCTGGGCCCCCCGGTAGCGGTTGCCTTGGCCCGTGGGGTCAGCCCCCCGAACAGATCGAGCGTTCAGGACAAATTCGCCGTCGGAAAGCATGGCGGGAATGTCGTCCGAACGCTCCGTTCCGGGGCCTTCCACCAGCATTTCTCGGCGGGGGAACTGAGGAGTGCCGCCCATGTTCATGTACTGCGGTTTTTCCATGTAACCGCCGTCGGCGGTATACTGGGTCGGCACGACAGGGCTTCCGGGGTCGTAGCGGTACGGGTTCATGTCTTGAATCAGATATCTTTGACGGTCTTTCTGGAACAGGTCGTATCCTGTTTCGCTAGGCACAACACCCTCTAAATCGCCCGCCGTCGGCTGCTCAACCTCCACAGGGTCAAAAGCACCGCCAAGGTACGCGGCTCCCCCGGCAAGAGTTAATGGTCCAACCGCTTTTTCAAGTAAGCTTGGGTTTACGTTTTCTGCCGCAGCTTTAACTACCGCACCCGGCGCGTCTCGCAGCGCAGGGTATAACTTGGTGATGTCAGCCGTTGTTATGGATGGTCCGCCTAGAAGCTTGTTGTCTAACCCAAGCGTGAAATAACTCGCGTCTTTAGATGCTGCATCCATGGCCGCTTTGGCTGCGCTATCTATAGCAGTTTGTTGACCGGCGGTGACCGCCGTCTGTCCCTGAGTAAATCCTAGGGGGTTTACGTTAGCGCCAGTAAGCGGATTTACTCCTGTTTGCTGCATTACAGCAAGGTTCTGTGGTGTAGGACCAATACTTGCGGCAGGGGGGACGTAGGCAGAATCAGGTACGCCGCCAAGCATCGCTTCGCCGAAACCCGGTTGCTGCGGAAATGAACTTGGAACAGCGCCGGGGGAAGCCACAGGGGGAGCGGGTAAGTTCGCAACTGCTCCAAAGCCTTCTGGGTCGACGCCGATAAGGGGGGGCGCTGTCGGCGCTGTTGGCGTAGTCGGCGCTACAAAACCCGCTTTAACAGCGCCGGTCTTGTCCGTAAGGCTGGTCGGCGTGTCGCCAAACAGTTGTCCCTCCCCCGTAAACGCGCTCAACGGATCCTTACTGAAAAGATTGCTGAACTGTGCTTTAGAAGCTGCGGCGCTGGCTTGTCTCGCTGCGCTGCTACCAAGAGCATCTGCAAGCGGCGAGGCCGCATACTGCGTCCCTATTTGAGTGCCAGCCGCGTCGAACACGGGAGTGGCACCAGTAAAGGAGCCGGTTATGGCGTCACCGAAATTTCCGCCTTTCATTAAAGAACCAATGCCTGCGGAAGCTACGGCGATACCACCGGAAATTAGACCTGATTTTAGTGCGTCTCCAAGGCTGCCGCCGCCCACCAGAGTTCCTATGCCGCTGCCCAAGAAGCTAGCGCCGAAAGTCCCCGCGCCAAATGCCGGTCCCAAGAACGGCACACCAAATGCAGCCGCAGCAATCGGCAGGACAATTGGCGCAGCCTTCTTTACGACCTTGGCAACTTTTTTGACGACCTTCTTGACCGCCCTAAACACACTCTTGAAGAAAAACTCAGGAAGACCTGTAACAGGGTTTATGCTGTTAAGCTCGTTGCCGACCACAAATTCCTGCGGATCCAAACCCATCTCTTCCATTTGTTTGAAGAGAAGGGCTCTAACCTTTGGGTTTGCGTTAAGCACTTCCATCGGGACGACAGTTTCACCTTCGGCAGCGTGAACAACATAAATGTCTCCGTTGCGTCCATACTCTGCAAGCTTCTGAGCCTGACCGTGCATAGAGGCAATTCCAACGGGAGCCAGTTCGTATTCCGGAGAAGAATCAACAAAGGACTGGAGTCCTTTATTAGATACGGTGTGAGTTTGCTGTAGCATCAGGAAAGCTCCAAAACATTTGCAAAGACGTTTATCTTTGCCGCTGTATCACAGTTGAATATGAGCGTGTCGCTGGCTTCCAGAACGAAAGGACCGGCAAGAGACACGTCTGCGAGAGTTCCTATGCTATTCTTCTCCAGTGTAACGGTCGTGGAGGAGGAACTGTCGGTAATCTTTGGGTAAACCACTATAGTCCCGGAGTGACTATTATACAAATTTATATTCTTGACAACGGCTTGGGTCGCCGCAGGACAGGTGTAAACCGTCACATCTCCGGTGGATCCGACAACTGTAGCTATATTTTTGTATGCGGATGCCATCAGTCCATAAACCAGTTCAATCCATTGGTGTCATCCTCGCCGCTGATCACAGCCGGAAAGTCTATCTTGGTAAGGGCCATCTCTAGATCACGCAAAATGCGGACGAACGTGTCCGCATCGTACTCGTCGGGAGCCGTTGGCATACTGTGATCAAGCAGACTTGCCATTAACGCCTCCCGTCTGGACGTATATCCAAGCGAAGATCTCCTAGCGTCCAAGTTATATCGGTTGCGGAGCTTTCAATCCTTAGTGCAATCTGGCGGGACCGGCTTCTAAGAAATGCCTGTTCAGTACTTGACTTAACGGCGTTGGTGGAATTAGTTGCCAAGCTGTCTCCGGGGTAATTCCGCGTCTTTAATATGTAGTTTACCGAAGCATCCGCATCGCTGCTGGTGATATCGATATCTGGGACCAACCGACTTACGAACATGAATTGTTCGCCGTCACCTATATCAAAGTCAGCAGACTCGATAAACGAAGTCATGGGTGATCCGTCGTTATTGTCGCCGGTCTCGTGGACATAGACAAGGTTCGCGCCACTGGCGATGCCGGAGGCCCTTGGATTGTTATGTATGCCGTAGTCAACCCAAGCTGTCCTTGATAACGTACCCAGATCCCAAGTGTTTTCTGTGAAGTTAAACTTGACGTACCTGTCTATCTCCGTCGCATCGGCGCTTGGATAGAACCAGAAGACCTCGTCAAACATCTTGTTAGAAGCCGCAAAGCACTTAAAATTCTGCTCCAGGTTAATATCGTCAAACACATAACGCAGAAGAGTGCAGGGAATAACCTGAACGCGGCCCGTGTAAACGTAGAAGTTCTCCCGATCCATCCAAAAGACTTTGTCGCCCACCGTGGTTACAGCGTTGGGGCCAATAATAGACACGTTGTTCGCCAGCATACTGAAACCAAACGTAAACGGAGGCCCCGTAAACCGCATGGCGTGGAGTGACGTATCCGTCCAAATCAGCATTTCCTGCCGGGTCTTCTGCGCCGATATAATTTCGGAACCAGAAGATATCCGTTGAGAACCTGCCGTATTCGTTGCAGTAGGCGTCCAATCAACAGGATTCTCTTGGTCGGACCATCGAACCATTAACAAGTCTTGATCAGTTTCGCCTAAAGGATTACAGCCGAAGCAGACAACATGCCTGTCCGCGCCGGAAATCATAATCCGACGTGTTATTGTCGGTGCATCTGAAGCACCTGATTGAGAAGCAAGGTCCGTGGCCCGTGAACCAAGGCCAAGTGTTTTGTCCCAGTAGTACGGAGTTCCGTCATAGACGTTCAGGAGAAGGTCTTCTCCCCAATTGTCTTGGCTATACAGGCGAATGTTAGATCCGGTAGAAGCAGCGGTACTGGAAGACTCGCCCCACCCTACAAAGTCGTTCGCTTCCTTAACATCTACGCCGTCATCGTGGGCCGCTGCCGTAGTGCCTCGAACACCACGAACAACGCCTGCGTTAATCGTATTGGTAGACTTTCCTGTGTATTGGATTAACTCGCTGTCGATCAGCATCAGCCCAACGAAGGTCACTGAATCTCCGCTTGATGACGTTGCCGCAGTGGTGCCGTCGTCGGCGCGGGTAAGATCCCCAAATACGTTACTTACATTGGTTCCGTATCGTATCTTCTCGCTGCCAATCAATATTGTACCCTTGCTCGGAAACCCGCTGGAATCCGCAACAGGTATTGAAGAGCTTATGACTGTCAGGTTTGCGCCGGTAGTGGTTGCAGCGGTTTCAAAGGAAGCTGCGCTGGTAAGCGTAAAGGAAGTAACGCTAGCGTCTATACCACCGCTGTCATTAAGAGTGGTCTGAGCGTAACCCGTAGACAAACCGCCCCAGAGACCCGCGCCAAAACCTGTCCCACTAACAACCGTGTTAAGTCCCGTGTTGATCTGGTAGTTAGCGATAACAGCAGATCCGCCTCCCGCAGTGCTCCCGGAAGAGGCTGTTCCAGCCGTAGTGATCTGATAGCTGTTAGAATCAACAACGGTAACTTGATGTTCCGTGTTTAACTGCGCGGCGGTTATGCCATCTGTAGTGGTCGCACCGCTAAAAGTAACGAAGTCACCTGTCACTGCTCCATGTGCTGCTGCGGTTACAGTGACTACAGCGGAACTTGCAGCACCCGTTTTCAACGGGTCGGACCCAAGCGTAACCGTAGATCGTATCGGAGTGATGTCGTTGTAACCGCCACCCTCTTCAATGTAGAACTTGGTTTCCGTGCCAAGGCCCATGAATTTGGATCCGTCGAGCGCCGCCCAGACGTGCAGGGAACGACCCGTGCCGTATATGGTGTTGCTGCTCAGACGCTCCCAGCCGCCCATCTTCTCAGGACGACCCTTACGAAACCGTATCAAGTCAGAATTAAACCAGCCGTTCTCGTCACCGTAGGACGTAGTCTCGCGGTTTACTCCAGGTCTAAACTGTATTTTAGACAGAGGCATTTACTAGCTTCCCAACTCAGGCCAATCATAAAGGATACCTAATTTTCGGTCATTCATTCCAGCGCCTTGCGTTCAGCGATAAATTTTGCCTTAATATCGGCAAAATCCGTGTCCGTGACATCTGCGATGACCGAGAGGATCGCTTTCATGTCCGCGAATTGCTCAGTGTCGAATCGCGCCAAAGCCTTTGCAGCCGGGAGCGATTTATCCGCGATAGCAGCCGCATAGTCCACCTCCCACTGGTCAACTTGGGCTTGAGTC
>Ga0080013_1000761_pt1 | contig 44669 bp, 66 predicted proteins | sample ETNvirenome_6_85_FD_69236 | JGI IMG/M metagenome (GOLD analysis project Ga0080013, IMG submission 69236) | Marine viral communities from the Pacific Ocean - ETNP_6_85 (SPADES assembly) (version 2) | ecosystem: Environmental > Aquatic > Marine > Oceanic | place: Pacific Ocean | collected 2013-06-19
ACCTGTGCCGAAAGACATACAATCACTAGCATGGTCATACCTGATATTTCCGCTATATCGAGTCGCAGTAGCAGTACCATCGGCAAACATGAGCCAGCTGTCATCAGAAGTCCCGCCGACTATAGTAATTCCACCGTTATCACCGTCACTTACAACTAGGCTTGTGGCGTAATAACTACCGGGACTACTGGTACCTATACCAACGTTACCGTCACTTGCTAAAACAAGTTGATTGGTGTTCTCACCCGTTGATGAGTATGTCTTTAAGTTCATTGTAGTTGGAACACTTGTTCCTGCCGCACCATCTTGAACAACATCTATTATTGCACCTGTATCTTGGTTACTCCCAGAATCAACTCCATAAAAACTAAGCCTACCAAGAAGCTCTGTATCACGAGTGGTTGTAAGAGTCGTTCCATCATCGTTATGCGATTTAACAAACCAAATTTCAGGACCAAATGTTTCTTGGTCATTAAATGTAGAAGAAATAATATTTGAAATTGAACTTGTTCCAATATCACGAACATCTAATTCTCCCAACGGACTCGTTGTCCCAATGCCCACTCTATCTTCAGACACATCAACAAACAAGGTGTCGGTATCTACAACAAGATCCTCGGTTAGGGTTGCTACACCAGTAACTCCAAGCGTCCCAGCAACAACCGTATCCCCACTCGCAACCGCAACGGTGAACTTGGTATTCCCTACATCGAAGTTACCATCGATGCCTACAGCCCCGGAGTAGTTCGCAGCAGCAGCAGTTAAAGTACCGGTAATCGTTTGATTTACGCTCATGACCACAGATCCCGTACCTGTCATGGCATTGCTAGTAAGTGCCTTAGAGCCATTGGTAAAAACCGGTAAAGCCGCAGTAAGGGCAGACATAACCGGAGCAGCAGTAAAAGTAGCCACCCCGGTAAAAGTAGTAGCTCCTGTTACTGCAAACGTCCCGGCTATTATTAGATTCCAAGGAGAGAGAAGAGTAAGATTCGGGGTAGATTCTATAAAAGGGTCTTGAAAAGTCCAGGCGTCGAAAGGGAAAAGATAGGGACTTTGAGCTAAATCATCCAAAGACCCCCTTCTAACATCAGCATTAAAAGAGTCTCCAGATACTTCCCTACGCCTAAAATCCTCCATTTATTCTATATACCATATATAAATATAACCTCTATTAGCAGGTACTGTTAATTCTCCCACGGTTCACCTCCTCAGCCGCTATGCTATACGTTCACCGAGTCAGCCCAAGTATCTTGCTGCTTCAAGAGATAGTACGCGCGACTCGCAAAGCCACCATCGGGAATACTCGCTTCGACGTCTACATCTTCGTACTGCTGCGGCTCACCCTCTGGAGTCACGACCTTCTGCTTCTCGATCAACTGGATACCAGTGTGAGTCGTATGGACCGGGTCAAACCCAGCCCTTCTTGAAGCCTCGTTAACATAATGCCCTACTCGCACCCGGACAGAACCAGCGGAGTATGTCATGTCTTGCACTTTGTGGTACATCGTCGTTGCCCCGCTTGGGCCTATGATTGATTTTTCTAATGCCACTACTCATCCTCCTCGAACGGGCGAAGCGCACGATAGATTTTTGTCGTGTACTTGCCGTAGACTGCGTCTTGGATCTTCGTCCACGCATCTCCGAATGACGTTATGTCATTTAATGTTACTGAAACTTTCATGTTGCTTCCTGTATGTCTAATACCATATATCTAAATCAGTGGTCGACCCCGTGCCATCACCATCGGTATACGAAAGAATAGTCAGGTCTCCCTCCGTCAATGTACGTACCGTTACAATGTATACGGTTGATCCATCCACATATAGTCCATGAACAGCATGATATCTATTTCCGCCACTAAGTTCGTGATATATTATCACCATGCCACTGGCGAAGGTCATGTTGTCATGGCTTGGCCCACAATGGGCTACCAGTGCATGATATACCGTATCCTCAGTCGGCGTCCCAGATACCGAGTAATGTCCGGTCGCTTGCCGCTTGACGCGCATGGTGCTGCTCCCGGTAGTAAAGTAGTCGGCGGCTTCGTCCCATTTAATATAGGCATCGGACGCAAAGTAAAGATAAGAATCATCATTCTCAGTTTTGTCACCTATGCCTACTTTGCCCGCGGAGTCTATATAGAACCGCGCCCCTCCTGCTTCGCTAGATATAACAAAGGTACCTGATCCATAGTCCGACCCAGAACCCGCACTAGTTATTTGCCACGTATCAGCTGTTGTCAGTTTAATAGCAGCATTATATGTAGTGGCGGTAGTTCCTATCTCAAGCCTACTATGCGTGGACGACGATAGAAGATGCAGAAGCTCCTGCGGATCATCAGTACCTATACCAAGAGGGGTAGTAAGTGTGGTAAAGGTTCCAGCAGCAGGAGTGGTCCCACCGATAGCCCCCGGAGCCGCTAATCGAGCAGTTAAAGACCCGGGATTAATGGCTTTATTAGTAGTAATAGTACCAGCTACTGCTTCTGCATTAGTCGCTAAGGTTACGAAACCAACAGTAGTAATGGTTGCCGAAACAGCACCCGCTGCAAACACAGAGGCTACCTGATCATCTACATACCCCTTGGTAGGGATAGTGTCATTCGCAGCTGCTCCGGTTTGAATAGCTGTAAAAGACGTTCCCCCAGCAAATCCAAAAGATGATGCAACAATAGCATTTGTTTGAAAGTCCCATATAGAAGTACTTGCATCAAAATGAAGCTCCAATGTTTCATCATCTTGAAAAATCATATCTCCAGCATTGGTAGCATGAGTATCACCGTAAAGCCAGATATTTGCACCAAGAACTGTGGTATTTGCGGAGATAATTAAAGCCCCGTTAGTATCCTTTCCAAGGATTTCTGGATTATCTGCACTAAGGTTTAGGTCACTCGCGGTAACCGTTGAGGAAAATATAGCTGCCTCACTCCAAGTCTTAGCCCCAGTAACCGTCTGTTCTGCCATGTCTACAAATGTAGCAGGACCGACGATTTCAGTAGTAAAATCCGTACCATTCCAGACAAACAACGACGGGGTAGTGGCATCGGAATCAAACCAAAGCCTTCCATTATCATCTGAAGTACTCGTAGAAAGCCCAGTACTAGACCCAAGAACCCGGACAGTAGGAACAGCAGCTTGATACCAGATCTTAGCCGAGCCCATCTTATGCCACCAATCGGTAGCAGAGCTCCCGGTAGATTGAGAATCATCAACTGTATAATGCGCATTAGTCATACGCTCTTGGATAGACTCTCGAGTCTCTCTTATCCGGTTATCACCTAACTCCGGACTCTGAGTACCTGGAGGCTTTTCTTTATACGCCGCATCCCATGTTACTGCCATTATTCCCTCCGTAGTTTCCCGGCTACTTGTCGTCGATCATGTTGGTTATAATACGCACCAACCCTTTGTCGCATAAAGTCATTAAAATCCTGCTTTGCAGCCCATGCAGCCTGAAGACCTTGTTCCCGTGCAAATCCCCACCATCTACCCCAAAGCACTATACCATAATGAAAGTGTTCAGGAATATCTGGTTCCCCGGTACTCGTACCGTGAACCATATCCGTTGGCATTTTACTATACTCCATATAATACCAACGTCTTTCACCTGGTACGTAGTCAAAGAGTATCCGGTCATTTCTATGTACAAACTCAGTAGGATCAGAAGTAGAACCAACTAGGTTAATAAATACATCATCCCTAGCAGCTTCTGTTATTTCTCGCTCTTTTTCAAGGTCGACTATTTTAATAGGAAGAAGAAACTTGTCAGGTTTAAGGATGTTATATGCTACTTGCGCATGAGTAGACCCTTGGATGTCCATGTAGTTTTTAGAAAGCTCATAGGTATCAGTAATAGCTGGTGCAGCCGTAAGAGCCTCATGCAAAGTCGCTGTCCTTGTACCCCCATCATAGTCTACGATTCTTTTCGTATTACTAGCAGTGGTAAAACTCCAACCATTCAACACATCATCTGTAGCCAGAGTAGTAGCATCTAAGATATCATCAGGAAGGATAATAGTAGTGGTAGTATGATTTGCATCTCGAAGCGCATCAGATATCCAATAAGTTTGAAAATATAACTGCGACGTAAGCGACGGAGCTCGGAAAGACAACCTCCCCCCCGGATCTTTCCAACTCGCAACCATCCTTTGCCCTTCGTTGATTGCATCTGTTAATTCCTGGGTATAAACACTATCAGGGTACAGATCTGACTGCTCCCCGGTCATTTTATATACCTGTTCTTGAATCTCTGCTAAGGTCATAGACCCCTCCTGTTAAGCTAGGAAGACAGTAACAACCCCATCTGTTAAAACATCTACCTCAAGTCCATCTACCTCAAGTGGTACCGGGAGAGAGACACATACCGGATTCAAGGTAGCATTAGTAGAAAAAGGGCCAGCTACTATAGTCCCTGCTGAATCCTTAAAGGTCATAACATCACCGGCATCCGTCATCCCCGTCCAGGTGAATGCCTGTATCTTTAATCTTCCCGTCTGTACATCAGCTGGGGTTGCAAAATAAAGGGATCTCCCCCCGTTGTTGACTACGGCCATTACCCTGAACTCCTTTTTGGACTACGTCTAGCATTACGTAGAATTCTAAGTGAACTAACCGCATTTCCTGCCCTTTTTCTTTGTATTTGATTCAAGGATCTAGAGGTTGTTCGAACGTAACGTGCTATTGACCCCTCTGGTGCAGGGATATTACGAAGGATAGATCCTCTACTACTTGAGGCTGTCTTCTTATGACTAGTCCGTCCATGTTGAAAGTTTACACGACTACTGCTTTTTGCACTCATTACTTAGTCCTTTTCTTAGTAGAAGACTTTCGTTTTACCTTACCGTAGATTGCATTACTATCAAATGAATCTCTCATTCCTTACTCCAATCAATCGGGGGTAGATTTCTAGCCTTTCGTCTTTTATCAATCAAAGTCCTTTTCTGTTCTACCCGAGCTTCATTAATAGCCTTTGATTTGGTATTTGACTTTGTTCCATCCACCGCGGTCTCCCTAGGGGACTTCAGTTTTGGATCTAAAGGTATCTTAGCTTGCTTCGTTGCTGTTGGCTTTTTCTTTATTTCTGGCATTTAATGCCCTCCTAAAATTGGGAACCGGAAATGAGCTTTGAAACTACCTACTGAGTCCTGTTCGAAGACTCGACGTAATCGCTTCATGTTCAGATCCTGGCCGAGATCGCAAAGACTCAAGGCCTTGATGGACTTGGACTGATGCATGTTTCCGACCATAGGAACTTCCGGGAGTTAACTTACTCCCTGTAATCTCCTCGGCAATTCTAAACCCCCCTCCACTTCCGGGACGTTTCAGATTCGCACTCATAGCACCTGAATTTCCCCCTCGAGGACCGACCTGTTTATTAACCACTATCTTTTATCCCTCCGGTTCCGGGTATATCCCGGAAATGTTGAAATCTCGTACAATACGCTCCACCGTTGACATATACAACCTCAGACTCTGGGTAATCAAACCCGCAAATTAAACATGTATCCCATACCTGCCAGCCAAAATTCCCCCGAGTGGCTTCTGTAGCTTCATACATAGTAACTGTATCACCATTAGGGAGGGTAACTGGAGTTTGTGCAATATGTTGGCTAGCCATAATAAAGAAGGAGGGGATATCCTCCCCTCCCTTCCATTAAGCCTCCGCGGCCCAAGTTCCGACTTGAGATATTACATACCATCCCAAGGAACCATCTCCAAACAGGGTTATTCTATCCCCCTTCTTCGCAGTTGCCTTGGTATTGATAATATCCTTATCATCCACATCGGTTCGATCTGGTCCCATGATCTTATCCGAAGCATTAGGAGAGACTGTTATAATATTCGCTCCATCCTCCCCGGTGTTAACGATATGATAAACATACCCAACAACCGTTGCTGGGAGAGTGATTACGAAAGCATCCGTTTTAACGGTTAGAATCTTTCCTACATCCTCTTCATCTAAGGTCTTAGTACCTGTCAATTCCTCTGTAATAGCATCGTCTTCAAAGACGGTACCAAAGTTTGTTTTACCCATTCTATCCCCCTATTAAGAAGGTCCAGCATTACCGTACATACCCTTCCAGTCCATTACAAATGCAGAGAACCGCATCGTAACCTTGAACAAGGCATTACCAGTATGGAAATCATCCGCAGACTCCATCTGAGCGTTTTCTTTCCAATACAACCTACAGTCTCTTTCCTTCGCAAGAAGGAACCATGCATTTGCATCAGTCAAAAACCTTGAAATAAACGGAGTCCAGCTAACGACACTATTCCCGGGATTAACCGTATTAATGTCGTTATTGCCAGAACCCACTACAAGACCTGATTGTCGCAGTTTCTCAACTACCCAAGTAAGTTCTGGAGGAGCGAGAAGCATATCAGGAGTGAGTTGAATCGGAAGGCCCGCTTCATCTTCCAGATCCCAGTAATACTCATACGCCGCTTGCAAGGTCGTTTCACTCAAACTACCAGCGGTAGTAGGGATATTCGATTTACTCGAGTTCCCGGTATAGAGCTGATCATGATCGTTATCGAACACATACTGTCCATCCCAACCGGTAGTGGTATCAAACCCATTGTTAAAAACCGTATCAAAGAAAACAACATCCGGTTTAATAGCCGCAGACTTAGCCAACTTTGCCGGAAGCTTCATGAAGTTCTGAAAAAGATCATCCTTGTACATCTCAGAGGTTATCTGAAACCCCTTCGCATACGAGGTGTAGTAGATCGTTTTCGCATGACCCTGTTCGGGGAGATCAAAGGTAACTCTGTCACCTTCATCTTTCGTTACCAAATGCCCAAAGCCCGAGAGCTCGGATTCCTGATAATGATTCCCCGGAGGAGCCGTTTCAATCACCGCTACGGATTCAAAATCCCGTGCATAGGGTTCATATTCATCAAAGAATATCCCGTTCATATCTCCATCAAGGGAGTTACCAAAAGCACCTGTGTTTGCAATAGCCATATTCTATATACCCCTTAAGCCAATGCCGCATTCAAGGGCAAATAGGATGATTGAACAATTCGAAAATAAACCCGAGCATTAGCAGCAAGAGACGCATCAGGATGCTCTCGGATGATTACTATAACATCCTCAGTCGCTCCATCTTCGTTCACTTCCATAACCCCAGTAGCTCCTTCGATATCACACAAATCTGCTCTATCAGTAGCAGCATACGTCCCTGATGTCTGTCCTTCGAAAACATAAATCGGCAATGCAGGAATAAACTTGATATTACTCCCAGCTGCTGCACTAGTAACCGATTCTGCTGCAATTCCATATAACTGGGGAGAAGTAGCTACCGCTATCTGAATCAACCCAGATGTGATAATTAACGCATCTCCCTTAGTAATCGTCTGACCAGTAGCAACCAAACCTTCCTCGATCTGGATGATACCCGTATCTGACTTAACGCACTTAAACCCGTTTGGGTTGTCTACATTAGCCATTAATGGCTCCTATTCTAACCGTTTTTGATAGGCCGACCCTGGGAATCGACAGGAGCCGAGAACCTCGACCTGCCATCCTTCGTGGGATCGTAAACGGACGACCTGTTGACAGAGGCTATATCCCTCTCTGCCTGATTCGCGTGACCCTCGGAACGACGTTTTTGCAAAGCCCTACGGGCTGTGTTACGTTCCGTCCACTCATCATTAGGTAAATCCATGAGGACCATTTCATCTTCCCCCCGAGCATTTACTTTAACAGTGCTGCTCAAAGTTCCGTCCTCACTAGGCCTCGTCCTAACCTTCCAGCCTTCTCTACTCTGATCTGCTACCTCATCGGTCCTGAACCAATAAGGTTTCATACCCGGTAAAGGATCAGCCTCTAGTCTTTTAGAAGCCTTCATAAACCGAGCAGATACTTTCAAATCACCTAGATCCGGCATATCTACTTCCGTCTTGTTGTACTCATACTCGCCCTTTGCGAGAAAATACCTCTGACGGTTGTCTGGGGTAAGGCTTTTAAGGGTCTTCTGGGAAAGGAGCTTAAACTCCCCTACCGTGGACACAAAAAATAGACTCTCCCCTTCCTTACTTAAACGTACTATATCAGATTCCTCTACGTCAAGAGAAATACGTTGAAACACCTCAGTACCAGAAGCAATAAGTACCCCTCCCGAGGTCTCTCCTTCAGACTCCTGAAGGTCTGTTTTTTCCTCTGGAGGCTCGGCCTTATCCGGTATCACCTGCCCTATAACCTCTGGATCTACTCCCTCTGTTTTATCTGATTCCCAATTACTACTCATTTCTTTGCTCTCCTTGCTTTTATAGCTGCCATGTCTTTTTGCGTAATCCCCAAGGTTACTGCTCGTTTCTTCTCAGCATCTGTTAAGGCTACTTTGGTTTTTTTCCTAGCCCCTGGGTTTGGGCTTCCATTCCCGATCTCAGTATGAGAGGAACCAACTCCATTCCCCTTAGCCTTACTCCCCCCTTCTGCTTCTTTTGCCTCAAGAGCAACCTTAACAGCTTCTGCAATTGTGTCATCTATATGAAGCACCATAACTTGCTGATAAGCCTTTTGGTATATCTCAGGGTCATATAGCTGTTCCTGTGGTGTCATCGTCCTTACCTGGGCATCTATAGCCTTCTGGTACTTCTTGTAGTTTGCTCCCCGCTCCGGGTCTAGTTCTAGGAACTTTTGCGAATGATAAAGGTTATTAGCCGCGAGTCTGTTTACTTCTGGCATAAGCTTCTTGCCGTAATACTCATCCATGGCCTGTGTAGGATTATCGTACATAGTGCTTTTAATCCGCTCATTAAAAGCCTCAGCGGTTTCCACGGGTTGCTGAGGTTGTTGCTGTTGCTGATTTGCATAAGCCTGCATTTGCTGAGGGGTAACAGCACTTTCCTTAATAGCTGCTAGTTCCGCTCGTAGAGCTGCTGTTTCTGCAACTGTATCTACAGGGGAGTTTTCCTGCTTCATAGCCTGTACCTCGGCTATTAGTTCTTCCCGGCTCTTCCCGGCTAGGTCTCCTTCGTTTTCGGTTCGTAATTCGGATTCATCCACTATTTCTATATCCTCATTAACATATGGGCTAAAGAACGAGACCGGAGGGACTCCTTCTTCACTTTGACTCTGATCGCTCATTTATCCTCTCCTCTATGAAACTTGCTATATTCCTTTCGATCTCTTCGATCACCTGAACACCCCCCTGAGCATTGTAAACTTCCTGTATCTCATTACTCTCTACTAGTCTCCGCAATCTTGTCCGCTTGGCTGGGTGGAGGACCAGACTCAGAAGGGCCTTCCACGCTCTGCTGTTGAACATTTCCATCAGGAGTTCCGCCTCCTCCCGGTTCAATGGCTCCACTCTGACTCTTTCGTATTGCTCCAAGTTGCTGCTCCTTCATTGCATCCATCTGTGCGTTCATCATCTCGATGTCCTTGATAAACGGTAAAAAGTCATCAGCACTACGCTGCTTGAAATAACCGAATATCTCTTGCATGAACTTCGTGCCCCCCACGAACAGACTTGCTGCCATTTCTTTCATCATCGATGTAGCTTGAGGGTTTTCCATGATACCTGCTACCTGGAACATCCTCTCCCCATACATAGTGTACATCTGGAACAAGGTCATTTTTTGCTCAATCATAGCCGAAGCGGTATCTCCCGGATCTGAGGTTCGTACCTTAAAGCTAAACACCGTAGGGATGTCTTCTACATTAAGGGAGAGTATTTCCTCGAATATCACCTGATCCTCTTCTGAAAGGAGCGGCATGATGCTTACTCGGGCTTTGTCGGCATTTCTTACTATCTGAAACGCAGTCATCTGCCCTAGGTCCCCGTAGCTTTCTTCTACGTTCTCAATAAGCGCAGAGGAGACTTTTTCATTCTGAGCCGCTAGGAACTTGGTACCGCTTGCAGTAGCTCGGGTACCAATAGCTCTATTCTCAAAACCCATTTGAGAATCCGGGACTTGGTTTGCTCGGTCATTGTATTCCTTAGCCATCATTTCAGCTTGGATGCTCTCATATCCCACTCCCGGGAACTTGATAGGTTGAAAGTCCCCTATCTCGTCTACGATGATCTCCTTCAGAGGGTGAAAGTCCTCTTGTGCCATAGATAATCCCCCAGACCCTTTTCTTCTGGTGTACATCTGAAGAGCGGCAATATGAGTAGCATCAACTCGCATGTTGTGTATTGCGTCGATTTCATCTTGCATCGACTCGGATATCCATCCCGTCCCAAGGCCGTATAGCTGGTAAGGCAGGTGGATGAATGGGATACGAATAATAGGACGAATGGATAGGTCGTTGTATTCAACCCGGAGGATTTCCTGGGTATCTTTATGAAGCCAAAGTTTCAGGTCTTCTGGTATCCCATCCCCGTCTATGTCCCAAAAAACATAAGTCTCAAAAATGTCATACATCTTAGTATCTGTAGAACTAATATCTATCCCTTGGCGTTTAAGGTCGGCTTTTTGATTATCATCTAGCTCCGAGGGTTCAGCCTTAAGGACAGTCTCTACGGCTTCCTCGTCATAGATACCCTGTTGCATTCTCTGTAGAAGCTCATGCTCCATAAGGGGGATTCTATCTGCAATCCAAGGAGCTCGTTGGATGTCATACCAATAAGGCCGAGTAAGAAAGTCCTCTAACCGAATCGGTATCATTGCTGGACTGTTTTTTCGAGTCCGTTGCACAGTTTCTGTAGCCCCTCCAGCCCCTCGTCTTTTGAAGCTAACTGAATCTGTTATCCAAGGTACCTTGACAAACTGTGTTCCCATCCTAGCTAGGTCATAGAAAACGGTGTTGTTATTACTCCGGAGGTTCATGTGATCTTTGCTTTCACCTATGGTATTAAGCACCGTTTCTAGAACCCTAGCTTGTTCAAAGTTTTTCTTAACATCGTCTACTTTCCAGAACTGTTCCCGGTTTCCGAAGATGTTCTTAAGCATAGCGAATATCCCATGAGTTGAAGTCATCGTAATGGGAACAGTTACATTACTAGCCCCATCCCAAGGATAAGTCTTTTTTTCTTTCTCCGGCCTACCTTCAGATGTCCTTCTCCATTTAGCCCATTTATCGACCATCTTGCCCCTTTCCTCACCAGACAAGACTGACTCTATCTCCTCAGTCAGGTAAGACTTGATGCCTTCTTTATCCTCATCACTAGCAAACATACCTTCCTGTACGGGTTCTATCCCCAAGTTAACCGCTATATCTAGGTTAAATGTGTCTGAATCTGCCATAGTATCTCCTTTTAGTATCCAGCTACGTTATTCGTCCGGCCTCTCCAGGCCTCTTTTTGCTTCTCAATGAACATTACGGTTTCTGGGGAGTCAGGTACAAGTCTATTCTTTGCCCCAGATGTAAGCATGTCTAGAATGTCTTTCTTTTTGCTTTGTGGAAACCCTAGGAGCTCTTCCCGGACGGTAGAGGCAAAGGCTTCTGGGACGTAAAGATTACCTTTCTTCAAGATAGGGTTTAGTTCGTTTCTTATCCGGATAGTTTTATCAGTAGTAGAAGGAAACGGTCTAAGACTTAACCATTCATCCCGGTTGTTTTCTTCTTTTTTAATAACAGGTCCTAGGACTTTGAAACCTCCGTTCATCTCAAAGAACGTACCTCGGATATGACCTTTGTATTTTCGTTTTAGTTGAAACAACCAATCGATCATATCTAACGGATCGGCATAGTCTACCTTAAGGTCTATTAAGAATATCTTTCCAGAATGGTGGGTAGCAATTACCCCTACTGCACTTCTCGAGGTTCTTGCTGATACATACCGCTCGGTAGCTGCGGGGTCTACAGACATCAGAACATCAAAGCTAGACAAAGGGGAGAAGTTCTCTTCTAGCTTATCTGATTCTGGATTCCATTCTTCCCAGCGTATCCACCATTCGTCATTCTGACTCTCGAGACTAAAGTTTTTCGTCTTATATGCAGAAAACTCTGCTAACCCCGATGCCTGGGGGTGGTTTTCATACTGAGTGGCCCATGTCCAAAAGTCATCCGATGCTATTTGATCATAGTCTTCTTGGGAGAAGTTCTCGGGGAAGATAATAGTCCCTTCCTCTATAGCCTGACGGTAGTAGACTACCCATTTTCCATTTTCGTTCGGGATAAAATCCGGCATAGGAAACCCTTCTACCCGGTTAGCTTTGCTGATAATCTCCCCATAAAGATCATCAATTGCATACCGGGTACCAACCACGAAGCTCCAACTCTTCTGAGGGCTAATAAGCAAAGAAGGTAAGTTCGTCCAGAACCAGTTCTTGATGTTCTCCATCTCAGTCCCAGAAGCTCTCATTGCGTTTAGGGCTTTTTCCCCAAAAGGGTCATCTAGAGTATGACCATCGAAGTGCATACCTTCAGAAGAACCTCCTGCTCCTCCGGGATAGACAGTAGGCTCTCTAAAGGCTTTGGTCCGGTTAGGGACTACAATCTCCTTATCATTCCACCTCTTTTGATTCTTGGTAGGGACAAATGCCGGGAAACACCACGCAAAGAAGGCATTGGAGTCTATTAGGCTTTTGATGGTGTGCATGAACTGCTGCGCACGTTCATAAGTAGCTCCTGATATTCTTAGCCTAATGTTCGGATCTCGGATGATTTTATGAGCATTCCCTCCTTCAGTGCTGCAACTAGTCTTATAATGAGACCGGGGGAGCCACATTCCTCCTCGACTCCCGGCTTGGGTGTTTTTCTGCCAGAAGTTACACATATCCATATGAAGATGAGGGGTTAGGCTCTCAAAGGGACCTGCTACAGAGGCTACGATTTTAAGAAAAAACCATAGATTCACAAGACTAGCTTGCCGTACTAGTTGTCTAAACCTCTCATCAAAGGGAAAATTCCCCCCTGCGGCTTCACTAGCCACTTGTTGAAGGATTAAGACTGCATCTTCCCCGTTGAATAGGGGAGCTTCCGGATGGGGCTCGATATAAGGAGCAACAGGAGAAATAAGGGGAGGGGGGATAGCAGCTTTATTCTCTTCAAGCGATAGCTGCTTCCTTCTCTCATCCTCCTGAAGCTCCGTATAACTCCTATGTTCTCTTTCCTGGGTGGGAGACGGGGCTAAGGGGCTCATTTATCCTCAGCTTCCCACGTTGGAACTGAGTCCGCGGTTTTGGGGGCTTCTTTAACCGTAGGAGGTCCGGCAAAGGTTGATGCGGGAGAGACATCTCGGGTTTGTGGATCATTACTAACTCCTTCTGCGATGGTATTTAGGGCTTTTACGGTTTCTATCCAATGATCTGCGTTGATACTAGCGGTTATTTGCAATCCGTCCTGATGAGAACCCCCGGCAGGTACTTTGGTGTAGAGTCCTGCCATTTCCATGACTTTATCTGCCACCATGCGAGCGTTAGAGGGGTCTTTTGCAGCGTTTAGCATGATGTTCATGTAGGTGGATATGGCTTTAGGGACGAGAGTGGTCTCTATGTCTTCCTTTGCTTGGTCTAGCACTGTTAAATCAGTGGGTTGTTCTGGCATCTAGAGGAAGTATACAGGAGTTGGGTAGGGGTGTCAAGGAAAAGGGGTAGGTATAGTGGGTGCTTGGTTATAGGTAATGGTGTAGGTTCCTATTTTTGGTTCGCATAGTAAGGGGGAACTTCTCCCCCCCCGCGATGGCCTTTTCCGAATTCATTACTAAAATAATAAGGTTACTATTTTAGTAACCTTATCAAAAAAGTAAGGTTACCCAACGATCAGGATTACTTAGCCTTGGCTAAGTATTTATAATAGATGGTACGAACACCAGTACATGCACCAGTACTAACGCTAGAACTTGTATAAGGCTTATAGGATGTATTCGTTATAGGTTGTATAAAACAATACCCAACTAAAAGAGTCAAGAACAATAGTGCACAAAAAGATACAGTACTACAATACCTTTAAAAATATAGATATATACTATATAAAAGAAATATCTACATACAAGTATGTAACCGAAATAACAAACACGTGAAAGTGTATGCGATCTGATTGAATACCTCGAACCGAAGGTCGGCGTTGATATCCAATCGACCAGGTATTGGCTCAAATCGGCCCGGATCGGACAGCTTCAATCACGCTCGAACTGGATCAAAAGAAACGATCGAGGAGTCGGAAAACTGGAACTGATATCCAATCGGCCAGGTATCGATGATATCCGCCTGGTATCCGCCTGGTATCGAACGAACCAAAAATGAGCATAATATCAATCAGGGTAAATCTTGAGTCTCGAGCAAAACTCCGATGGTGCGCCTCTTCATTCAGAAAAAAAAAGAGTGTATGCGAAAAGAAACGTACACAATTACCTTTACTTTTCTATTCTACGCTATTACCTTGTAGTAGTTCGCCGTGTCGCATCGGCGAATGTCGGGAAAAACCGACAATAAAAATCGCCTTTGAACGCGCAAACCATGGGGAAGCGCAAGATCAGAGGAGTTAGAATCTGACTCATGATTCTAACGGTTTGTTACTCCGTGAACATCAACGGAGTAGTTGATCCCCTCAAAATTTTCTCGATAGGGTGTCGATTCGGATCAGATAGCAGGAGGCTATTATGCCCATGAAAAAGGACGATTCTCCCCTAGCGCTTTACTCCAAACTTCTAGAGATTGCTCCCGATGCTGCTGAAATGATGCTGCGCGACATGCCCGAGATTGAAGATGCTGCAAAAGCAACGGAAGTAGGCCTGAAGGCCATTGATACTATTATAGATCTCTACAGTAGCGCGCTGATAACCGCCGAAGGGAATTCGAACTACGCAGCGACGCTTCACGTAGGCAAAGGCAGCAACGGCGCGCCTTTTAAGGGTAGCGACGGATACTACTACTCAGCACATCTAAATATCTATCGATCTAAACGCATCGGTTGATATCGTGCCGAGCATGTCTCGTGAAACGATAGCAACAACCTACCAGATAGCCCTCAGTAGGCTTCAACGGTTGTCGCGCTCACCCGTAGTATTCCAAACCACAACGGAATTGCTCACTGCCTACAATCGGCTATTTCGAACTATGCAATCTATGCATTATTCGAGCGATAGCGACTACTATATGGGCAAGCTCGCTGATTATGAACGCAAGCTCGATACCATAATTCCCGGTCTGGAAAAATTGAATCTATCCCATAAGGGATAGCCACCATCAACCGAGGGAGTAGAGCCTATCTACTCCCTCAATAGGGGAGTCTGTCTTATGATCTATTCGGATGTTGTCTACCTGGTCTGTGGTAGGGTACCGTATGAAACGATGTTTACCTGTGGAGCGTTTTCTACAAAAGAAAAGGCTATAGATCGATTGCATAAGTTACAATCAATCCCACCAGAGGAACATGGTGATATGTACTACTATAGTATCGATACTATAGTACTCGACGGATAGCAGGGAAGGGCCACATGGCCCTATCCCTTTTTGAAAAAATCCCGACCTGAAAAGGTCTTACTCTTTCAGCCTCTCCTTTTAGAGGGAGTAGGCTTCTCTTCCAGCCTCTCCATTTTTACGGGGGAGGATGCTTCCTCAGCCTCTCCTTCCCCAAAGGGATAGGTGGGCCCAGGGATCAGCACCGTTAGACTATATATAGGAGGAAGCATGATGGTTGTGATAGATGACTTCATTAAGGTGCCTGTAGACGGGGTAGAGAGGGAGTTTCACTTCTCTCTCCAAGAGCAGGAGCAAGGGGGGTTCTGGTTCAGGGATGTCTGGGAAATGCCTGGGCATAGGAAGGTCCGGAACTGCATGGAGAACGCAGCGGATTTCTACAAAATAAGAGACGCTATCATGAAGGAGATAGAAGCATGAAAACCTACCAAGGGTTAGTACACGGGGAGAAGATACTCCTCATACCAAGCAGGGAACACGGGTACTCAGCACCAGCAAGAGTAGAGTGTAGTCCAACTAAGCCGGGGGCATGGAGTCTCCACATACCGGGGTTATTTCAGGCCCATGGCCTTACCAAGCAAGAGGTACGGACAGACCTGAGGTTTTATAGCTACTTAGTTAGATAGCAGGAGGCAAGGATGGAAATCAGACTACCAGAGGATGTTGTAGAGGTACTGTCTATCCCCGTAGTGTTAGACGGAACCAAGGAGGAATTGTTAGACCTTGTACAGACCATACACGAAGGGAGAGGGGAGGTAGGTATAATAGATGATCTATTGTGGAACATCGCGACTATCATAGAGGAGAAGGTAGGATGAACGAAATGACACAGATTAGGGAAGTAGGCAACGAGTTGAGCGAGGTATTGGTCAGGGTATTCGAGCCTGCATCCTCGGCGTGGATGATGTTTTTCGAGCCGTCTATTCGGTGTGCGATTACGAGAGCGCGGAGCATAAATGAGACCGCACTAATCACGATAAACGACGCATCGATAGGATTGTACTACCAGATACAGAATGAACGTGAGCTGCTGGAATTGCGTGATAACCTACCCAACATAGAGGAGAAGGTAGGATGAATGCAAAGATATTAGACACGGTTCAGAAACTATTCGCCTTAGCCAAGGGAACGCACTCGGAGGAAGAAGCCTTTAGTGCCATGACCAAGGCTCAGGAACTCATGGCCCTACACGGCATAAGCGAACTAGACCTAAAGAAACGAGCAGAGGAACTCCCTGAGGAACTGAAACCTGACACCGTAGAGAGTAAGGAGTTTCATAAAACCTTCCCTTGGTATTGGGGGTTTGCAAAGATAGTAGCAGATGCAACGAGATGCTTTTACTACCGAACACAGAAAGCAGGAAGATACGAAGAACCGAAACTACGTATGTTAGGAGATGGTAGTCAGTTCTCCCCTCCCCCAAGACAGAAATGGATCAAAGGGGGCATGGTTATATCCTTCCTAGGTACCCATACAGACGCAAGTATCGCGGCTCATAGTTATGATTTCATAATAGAAGAGAGTAAGAGGAGTTGGAGTAGGTACTGGAAGAGTATCAAGGCCGCGGCTGAGTACGCAGGACACCATATATCCCAACATCGGGATAGTTACTACACCGGGTTTGCAGAAGGCCTAAAGAAAGCCTATGAGGAAAACGTAACCGAGAGAGGGTTGATGATAGTTAAACCAGACTCAGTAATACAAGCCCGGGCGAAGATACATACTCGAGGGGCCTCAACACGGGGTATGGGTAATAGTCACGCTGCTAGTAGCAGTGCCGGATACAAGGACGGGATGGCAGCAACAGGAAGAAGGGGGATAGGGGCATGACAAAACTTGAAAGCGCAATGCAAGAAGTAGAGGAGCAAGCTAGACTCCCGGTATATGAGCATGATTGCAATGGGAGTATCTAATGGATACCAACACAGACAAATATCGATTTGATGACGCCTACAGAACGGTCTACAAACTCGCAGAGGACGGTTACTGGTTCTTTTGTACGTACGTAGCTTGCGGAATAACTGCGGAAATGAGCGACTCTAAAAAACTACAGAAAGTAGAGATTCTAGAAGATTGGCGCGATCTTGTCGATAGATTGGTCGTCCTTGAAACTAATTATGGACGTATAACCAATTATCGACCCTGAGCACTTGGTATCGACCCTTGCAGACCTATACCTGAGCTGTCAAGGATATTTAGAGGAGACCAAGGGCATAAAATGGGTGATTAGGATGTCCTCCGAGGGGAGTGACTATGTAACAACGGATAGATTGGAGGTGTATTTGACATGAAGGTAGTTATTAATACCTGCTGGGGAGGGTTCGGCGTAACCAACGAGGTACGGGCTCTTATGGCCAAGAAGAAAGGGATAGAGCTTATTTGGAAAGCACGGGAGGCCTATTCCTTTACACCAGAGACAGACAAGGTAGTTACAGAGGAGGTAGCAATTAGTCTGGATACCAACTTAGCCCATGCAGAAATAGCAGGGAAAGAAGAGAGCCCAGGGAACCCTAAGTGGTTCCTTCCTGATTGGGAGATAGAGCGGGATGATAAAGACCTGATAGAGGCTATTGAGGAGATAGGGGTAGAGAAGGCCTCTGATAGCCTATCGGCATTGTCCATCGTTGAGATACCGGATGACATAAACTGGGGGATTCATGAGTACGACGGCATGGAGAGCGTTGAGGAGAGTCATAGGTCGTGGAGCTAAAAGAGGAGAAGAAGGGACTCTTGTAAACCACAGTGATAGTGGCAAGTCCTGCAATCAAAACATATAGGAAGTAAAGAAATGAAAGAAACTTACGTGATACTTGAAGACGACTGTAACGGAGAAGGCCGTCGGTTTGAATCGTTTCTCCGGATCAATCATCCGGAAATCGAGATCGTCTACAAAGAACGGATGGGGGGAGTAGGTGGCGGATTGTTCAACGAGGACGGACTGCCGATTCAAGATGATCTATGGGACGAGTACTGCAACGCATGAGGGTAAACCACAGTATCGGTGGTAAGTCCGACAATAGTAAGAGTTTATATTTTGATACGATAGTTATAAGAAGGGAATTATATGCATGAGTTAAACGGCAACATAGAAAAGGCTAAGAAGCAAATCATGGAAATGAGCAAGAAAAGACCCACAAAATATTTTACCCTATATGCGTGTTTCGGCTTATTTGTACAAGAAGCCAACAGTATTGGTGTGCATACCCCATCAGATAGTATCGGGGGTGTGTATTGGAAGGCTGGCAAAGAAAGGCAATTTACTGAATGCCAAATAATTATAGATCAAGTTAATACACCAACGATGTATTAAGAAATCGGCGAGTCCTGCAATAGTAAGAGTTTTAAACCTGATACGATAGGATAGGATACAGAAATGAACAACAGACTGGTAACAATTCAATGGGAGGATATTGATGAGAGGATTGCAGGCATCATGGAGTGTGGCTTTACATTTCACAATGCAACGTTTCTTGCTGATTGTGAGAAATGGTGTAAAGAGCATTACGAATATGAAACCGAACATATTGACGCTGCGAACAATTACGAAGCTTCATTATGTAATTTGCTCAGCTTAGACTCATATGACATTATACGCATTGAGTTTACAACAGAACTGAACGCGCCACACTCAATCTATTTAGGACAGGAAGAAGTGGAGATTCAATTGCCGAGAAAATTGAACGAAAAAGAACGTGATTGGTTCAATACTCATACTGATTTTAGTGTTAGCGCTTACAGTGAGGGGCTGGCCTATTCAGGTTATCCGGATAACCTATCGGTGCAGGCTATTTTAACGGCAGACTGGTCAATTCGTTAGGTGAGTCACAGTGCACTGGTAAACCACAGTGATGGTGGTAAGTCTATCAATAGTAAGAGTTTAAATACAGATACGATAGGATATAGAAATGAGCAAACGAGATTACGTCAAATTAGCAGCAAGCTTAAGAAAGTTGAACAAAGAAATTGAAGCAGAAAACGAATCCCATGATTTTTTTCTTGGTTTTCTCGCAACATATAAAACAATCGTTGAAACGTTGAGAGAAGATAATACTTCTTTTGATGCTTTACGATTTCATGATGCTGTTTTTAATATCGGCATTGATGATGCTAAATAACTGGTAGGATATAGAAATGATAACACTGAACGAAGCCAAACAATTACGTGTAGGTGATATTTTATATCATACTGCATATTTAAACGCGAATGGCACAAGTCAACGGTGGAAAGTCAACGGCAGGGTGAAAACATGGAAAAGAGACTCGAACCGAATCTCAATTCCTGTAAAACATGGGCTATACTCATATGATTATATCACTGAAAACGAGCTTCATTTAGTATCGTTAACGGAAGTTAAAAAATAATATGAATAATACCGAGGAACAGATAGAGGATCTGAATAGTTATGAACACCTAATAGGGATGCTTAGTACTGTAGGGGGTGAGGTGAGTGAGACAGTATTAAAGACGGTAATAGAGTTTATGGAAAACGAAGCGAATGAACTCAAGGTAGAATTAGCACATCAGTACTTAGGTCATGATAGGTATAGCGTAGAAATAAGGGAGGAAGAAATATGAGAGGCCCATTAGCTGTGTATGAGGTTACGTATGTCGTAGGCCCGGATCATGGGATGCCTACAAACAAGCTAACGCTTGCTGTTAATGGTAAGGGGAGATTCTGGGAAATAGAAAGCACCTTGAAGGCTATGCATAAGCCAGAAGAAGTAGCAGAAGAAGAGGAAAGAGAGGAGGTAGAGATCACGTTGGTTGATATGAAGTTTGTAATGTCAGTAGTAAGGGGGTTGTATCTGTGACAGTGGTAGTAGGGGTAGTAGGGGCGGTTATTATCATAGCCTTGATAAGTTTGTTACCAAAAAAGGGGAAAAGGAAATGACCTATAACGAGCAGCAAAGGATAGTAGATATCACCTTAGACACCTGCCCGGGAGTAAGGGATAGGATAGATAGAATCTATTGGGGGGATGTGGACCCGGACCTGATATACATCATCAATGCCCTTAAGGAGTTGGCAATAGGGGCAGAGGATAAGATAGAGAGAGCATTAGAGGATCAGGAAGCCAAGTTAGACCTAGTACGAGACAGGTTAGAGGAGATCAGTAATGAGGGATATAGATTCGAGAGCATAATAGAGGATGTAGAGGGGGCAAGGGCTTTCATCGAGACGCAAATAGAGGAGATCACTGAGGAACTAGATAAACGCGATGAAGGAGATAGTTAGAAGGAGGTGGAGGTTAGAGTGCAAAGTCTGCCGGCATACATGGGTTACAAGAGGAACCTTTAGCTGGGAAGACTTACATAGTCAGTTAGATAGGCTTGTTTCCCTGGAGTGTGGACACTCCGATTGGGGAGGATTAAGGAACATAGTAGAAATCACCAAGGAGTAAGGGATGTATGTAAATGTAAATATAGAGATGCAAGATATCGCAGATTGTCTTGAAGGAGGCGAGGTAGAGACCTTGATGGGGTTGATGAGTATCGAGAACCGAGCAAGGGCAAGGAAGTGCTTGGTAGAGAGCAGTAAATACGGAACAAGTAGGTTTATTGAGAAGTTCGAAACCTTAAACCAGATGAAAAAGGAAATCATTATCAAGATCATTGTATTGTTAGATGACGAAAGTAACCCTAGAAAAAACTATTCCTCAGGATCTCTACGTCCTCGAGGAGACGAATCCTACGTAGACGAGTTGCAGGAGTTACTTGCCAACCGAAAGGAGAACTCGTAATGCCCTCCGCGGCGGCAGACGTATGGATAATATCCCTGAGTAACATGCATGTTTCGCTTGACACAACAAAACCGGAGGTAGTATTATGAACACCGTAGAAAAAAAACCAAAAAAGCTGGGAGAATTCATGAACGAAATCCCCTTAGCACAACGTGAGGCAGTTATTCAAGAACTAATGAAAGACACTGTGAAAGAAATCGCGTTAGATTCCTACAAAAACATGCAGGATAGAGGCATGGAGAAGTCTATCCAAATGTTGCGCTCCATGCCGGTTATACCACAGGTAGTGGTTGATTGGGATGATGAAGACGACCCTTCCTTAGTTCGGATTATTTGGAATGTGTATGGGTTTACAAAGATCACTCCTTTTGTAGCACCAACTACTTGTGTCAGAGCCTTTGCGGTTATAGGGGAGTTTTTGTTAAACGTCTTAAATAAGGACCCAGTGCCTTCGGAGGATGGGTTTGCATTGCAATGGGGATTGTATGATGCATTGATATGGGAGGTAGGGAATGCCAGCATCTAGTAGAGAGAGTTCAGCAGGGAGTCATTTCTATGGGACGTATCGGGACTGCGGGAGGAAGTTTTTCCTAAAGTATGTATTAGGATACAGACCTACCCGGACAGCCAAAGCCTTGATCTTTGGAGGGGTGATGCATGAGGCCATTGCGGCCTATTACCTGAGTATGCAAAGAGACATTGAAGCAACCATTGAGTTCTTCCTACGGGAGCTAGCAGATAGAGAGGAGGAGTTTCTTAAAGAGGAGGACTTGATTACAAGCCGAACCCTTGGACCGGCATACTTGAAGAGCTGGCATACCACCTGGGGAGAGTATGATGAGAGGATCTATGATGTAGTCGAGGTAGAAGAACCGTATGAGATTAAACTTGGACCGAATGAAGATTACATATTCACAGTAAGGCTAGATAGAGTGATGAGAGAGAAGGCCACGAAAAGGTATGTAGTGTTTGATACCAAGACCACAGGGTGGAGTCTAGACGGGACCTTTAAGAGTGTGAATGCCATGGATCAGATGACTAGTTACATATGGGCTATTAATAAGGTGCATCCGGAATGGAATGTAACAGACGCTATACCGGATATCATCTACGGGAGAGCAAGCAAGGTAGAAGGTAGAGCACCAAGTGTGAAGTGCGAAAGACCCGGAGAGATATACCGAGACTCCTATAGCCAAGCACAGTTTGAGATAGGGATCTTTGGAACCATCCTAGAAGTAAGCCAAAAGGTAGATAACCTAGACGAATATCCGGGAGAGATGTTGTTCCCTAGAAACGGGAGCACCTGTGCTAAGTTCGGATGTGAGTACCTGGATATATGTAGAACAAAAGTAGACCCGAACCGAGTACCAGTTACCTTCGATAGAGACCCTTGGGTAGAGGATGATCTCGAGGACCTGAGGAAGATCAGACCCCTAGAGGATCAAGCACCCTTCTAATGAATGAAATAGACGCAGAGGTAGAAAGGGTAGCAAAAAGTTTGGGGATCTTTACTAGTGGGACGTTGGTGCAGAAACTACCAGATAGAGGAGAAGTTTATATCCTGATGCAGTTAGGAAGGTTGAGGAAAACCGGGAGGATCATGAGGACAACCAAGGGTGTTTATACCTACAAAGGAACAAGGAAGGTAGAGGATTAAATGGGGACACGGACTATGAGACAAGTTCAAGCAGGTCATAGGAATTGGCAGAAGGCACAAATCATGGGGTTTATAGCACAAGCGGAGTCTATGATAATGAAGGGGGAGACTTTGTATACAAAAGAAGTGAATGAAATAGAAAAGATTCGAAATATAGCAGAAGAGCTTCTTCATTTATGGGAACCATTGATCCCTGATGAGGATGAAGGTAGACCTCGACAAGGAGATAAAGAATGAGGTTAAAAGATTGGGTAGAGAATCTAGGGATTTACAACAAAGAAGAGAACCCCGCAGTAAGACTGTTGTTATACGGTGAACCGGGGGCAGGGAAGACTATGTTTGCTTTGAGTGGACCAAAACCTTTCGTCATAGACACAGAACGAGGGTTGAGTACTGCGAATCACATGGGAGTAACACCCCAGTATTTGTCACTAAGCAAGGAGGATCAGGTATATAAAATCATCTGCGATGTGTTGAATAAAATAAGAGACAAGGAAGATCCATTCGAGGAATCCCCTGAAACAGTCATCATCGATAGCCTTACAGCGTTGGGGGAAATGATCCTATGGGAAGCTATGAGAAGCCCGGGAGGTACCCGGATGCCAAAAGACCCCACTAACGACAAGCCTGAGTTTGATGATTGGAACGCTCTCCAGAATCGAATAAAGAAGATCCTTGATATCTTAAAGGACCTATCCTGTCATGTAATATGCACCGCGGGAGTTAAGCTAGAAAAAGATGAGATCCGAAACACCTTCGTAGGAAGACCAAACATACTCGGGGGTATAAGAGATGTGATAGGACATTATTTTGATGAGTTCTTTTACATGGAACCAAGGGGTAGTGGGGATAAGTTGAAGTATGTAACCTATACCAAACGGCATGAGTATTACGCTGCAAAAAGCAGAGGGAACAGACCCGGAAAGATAGAGAACGCAAGTTTCAAAGACTTAGTAACTAGTTAAATGTTACTTGCCCATGGCGGGTGCGGGGTTGTACCTACCTCCTTACCCCCTGTCACCGGAAGCAAACAGCCTCCTGCACCGGAATCGGGTTCGACTCCCGATGTGGGCATATCCGATCACCGATCACCTTGTACCAGTTAGCAACATAACACGGGCTAACATAGGGTTCAGGTCCCTGCTGGTACATCTCTTATAAAGGCGTTGCCTTTGGAGATATCAATTTTTCGGAGGTGTTCTACATGAGCACAGTTTCAATTTCAGGTCTGAGCGAAGCGAAGGAACGGAGTCCCCTTGATACCGGTATCTATACCCTTGAGGTAGGTGATGATACTAAGGGCATAGTGAAGGATGATGGGAATATAACCCTACAGGTGCAGAGTGAGGTCATGGAGGGACCAGAGCAGAGAGACGAGAGCCAATCAGAAGGTCGGAAGGTATATGATTGGTTTCAAATGACAAACCTGCATTTGCATAGTGATGGTGGGAACTTTGCAAGAGCAAAATTGAATGCTTTTCTACAAGCTAGTGGGGTAGATTTCGATGAGTCCGCCATAGATGTAGAGGCATTGGCTGAGGATCTGAAGGGATGTAGTTTTATAGCTACTAACAAAGTAAAGAAAAACAAGCTAACCCAGGAACTAGGGGAGAACTGGAGCAAACACCGAGCTGAATAGTTAGACCGAGGGGGAGTAGGGTAGTACCTGCTCCCTCTTTTTTTATTATCAGGGGGAGTTATGGGGATATGGACTGAGGAACAGAAGGAATATCTAATTAAGAACTTTAGTTTAAAAACCGGAGGGGATATAGGTCAGGCTTTGGGAAAAAGCGCACATGCGGTGTCTAAGATGGCGAGTAAGATTCGAAAAGAAAAAGGATTGAAGATGATACCCTTTGATGATTTAAGGGATGATTTTGCTCCTATGGGGGTACCGATAGAGTACCCGGATGTAGTGGTATGGTGGCAGAGGATAACTCATAGAGATCAAAGGAATCCAATGGAACGGGGGGATAGGGATTGAAAGTAAAGAAGGCTGATGTAAAGAGAAGCCATTGGATAACCTCCTTGAGGAGATGCCCAGGGAGTTGTGGAGCGAAGTTGTTTACAAACCTAAAGGGGAGGTTTGAGTGTAGAGAAGCTGGGTGTGGGTATAAGGATGAGCAAGATATTGAGAAGTATAAAGATTTGGCCTATCCCTCGATACCCCCACCGCCCATAGCGTTGTATGGAAAGAAGAAGATTATGAGAAGAGAGTATGATGCGGAATGGGCTGATGTGGGGAACCGCACCGAAGGATGAAAGCAACCGAGACATTGAAGGAGATAGATGCAGATAAATGACTACAAAAACCATCCTGAAAGATACAGACTACGGTTTCCAATTTGGACCTGTCGAAGTTACTCGGATACATTCTGATGATGACAACGGTTGGGTCGTTCTCGATGTGAAATCGGCCAAGCAAAACATCCAGATTCGCGTTACAAAAACCGGTAAGATCAGGATGCACACATTCGGGCAAGAGATAGATTTCCCGAGGAAGGAGCAGTGATGGCTGAGTTAACGTTAACAGTCCCTGAGTTCGGCGAGTATGTGTTCACAAAGACCGACAAGGGCTGGGCTGGCCCGCTCGGCATGGATCAGACAAGAGTGGACTTTACTCAATGCCTTGAGGTAATAGCCGAAAGAGACAAGCGCATAGCCGAGCTTGAGGGACAACTCGACTCAGGAACCAGAGCTGTATGAAAACACTCACAGTAGCAGGTCAGGAGTATGAAAAGCGAGACTTGAGTTGGTATCGATACCTGCCGCTGAGCGATAGATGGATGTTAGAGCTTAACACCTCGCACTTGCTCAACGCCCTTGCCAAGGCAAATGACCGCATAGCCGATCTTGAGGCTGGCAATCGACCAGTTTACAAGCACCCGGACTGCATGAGTCTAAACGGATGATATTGGAGGAGATAAAGGATGAAACTGATTCTATTCCTAATAGCGACCATGGCAGTAGCCGATCCGGGTAGTGAGATTGCGAGAGCAAGAGAACTAAACATCTGGATACATGAGAGCATTGAGTATGTGGTATCGAAAGATGAGATCCTAGAACCCCTAGATACCATACGCCTCGGAGGGGATTGCGCAGATATGAGTAGCCTCCTAGTAACCTTACTCAAGATGGAGGGTATTGAAGCGGAGTTAGTAGTGATAGATCTAAAAAACTACCTACCACACCATGCGTATGTAAAGCTATGGGGGATGTACTTTGATCCGGTTACGGGGGTGATGAGTAGTGAAGCCTACCCTTTGCTGCATAAGGTAGCGTTCTCAGTAACCCTGAAGAACATTCTATTCGGAGAGAGAAGAGGAAGGGATGGGAATTAAAATAGAAGGCTTTGGTCCGGATGAAAGGACAAAGAGAGATATGGAGAAGGTGTTTTTTGTGGAGTATAACCAGTTCTCCCGTAAGTACGAAGGGATCAAAGGAGAGAAAAGGGAGAAGATATCTATCTGGAGAAGGATCAAATGGTTTCTCTCAAGATAGATAAGGTGATGAAGCGTTGCTTCCTCTCCCTTACTAGCAAGGTCTGGGGAGATACCCCCCTTCTCCCCGCCTTGCTTCTTTTTAGTACCTTATTGGAGATATGATTGGAAGGGGGTGTTGGTATTAATGGAGGATAGAAGAAGTGATAGTACCCGTTGGAAGTAGAGTATTAATAAGACCCTATAAAGGGAAGGTACAAAAGGGGAGTATTATAATACCTGAAAGGTTTAGACAGAATCAATTCATTGCGCTAGTTCTAGCAATAGGACCGGATGTGGTATCCCCCTCCTTGAAAGTAGGAGAAACAGTTTTATATAACAACTATGTAGGATTGATAGTAGATAAGGAGAAAAATGAAATGCTAATAAAGGAAGATGGAATAGTTGGTATCGTAGAAGGAGCTGGTGATGTTTCTATCGGGACTTAGTTATGGAACCTTAGAGGGGGGGAGTAGCAATGGCTTACCGGCGTTTACTATCTGGACCTCAGGGGAGGAGGCAAGTGATGAAGAAATAGCGGATATATTAATAGCAATCAGGAAGCAAAAGAAAGGAGTAGTGAGAGCAGTGCAGTTTCGAGGTACCTTCACTGAAGCAAATGATATCTCTATCCTGACCTTGATGCAGAGTTTGAAGAACTCAAAGTATATCATTGGAGCAGTAACTGCAGGAAGGAAGTACTTCAACTGGATGAAGAGTTGTGATCAAGTAGTAGCTATCACTAGTGAACCAGAATGGCTAGGGTTTGCAGTACATGAGCTTTGGTATGACATGGTTGCAGATGGGGTAGAGGAAGTTGTGTTCTCAGAAGGAGAAGTTATTCCTAGGTTATACCTTATACCGGGGGAGGCAGTAACCCCAGAAGGTATTCAGGAGTTTATACTTCAAGCTAAGTATGGATGGGTGGTACACCTAAAGCCGGAGATAACTCTCGAAACCATAGTCCCCGTAGGGGAACCGGCATGAAACTAGGAAAGCTCATGTCGATTTTATTATTAGACATAGGGGTAACGGGAGTATGCTTAATCCCTGCGATTATATTAAATAACTATCTCTGGTTGTTGTTGATCATCCCCTTGAGGGGGTTGTGGTTTTATGCTGTTGTTAAAGAAGGAGGAGTTGAATGAGTTTTACTAGCTTTGTATACGGAATCGTAGCGACCGTGGTGTTGTATGCGGCTTTGAGATTAACCGAAGCATGGATAAAAAGAACAAGAAAGGAACAGAACTTCAATAGACCTATGCCCGTAGCAGGTAGGGTAGAGGAAGAGAAAGCAAAGGTGAAAATAGCAGTAGAAAAGGAAGCAGTAGCAAAGATGAGTAATAAGGAGAAAGCAAAACATGTTACTACCAAGCTGGATAGGTTTAAAAAGTAAATTAGCCATTGCGGTTATTTTAACGTCAATAACCAGTAACCTAGGAGCAGTTACTTGGAGTCAGGAAGAAGGGGTGTATTACTACACTGAGCATGACCATGAGGCAGTGATACTAGCCCTACAGGAATTAGATATCGTGGAGGCCAAGGTTGTGGATAGAGAAGAGCATATTGTAGCGTTAGAACTTTGGGGCCAAGGGCTAGAGAATAGAATAGTTAACCGAGAAAAAGAGATCAGGGATTTGAAGGTTACGAGAACCTTGCTAGCAGGGGGCTCCTTGATGCTAGCTATAGCCTTGGTTCTTTCCCTAGTCCTGTGATGAGTATAGAGGATGCAATTTACAAGATCATTAAGCAAATGCAGTACCTGTCCGTTAGAAGGGAGAAAAAAGGTCCAAGGAACCGGGAGTATTGGACACAACGGAGTAGTAGCCTTCTATGGTACTGCACCAACAAGGGCAGATGAGGAAAAGGAAGAACCCTTCAACGGGACCTCGGGAACATACCTAAACTGGGTATTGATACATGCAGGCATTGAGAGGAGTAGGCATTGGGTAAGTAATATCCTTCCTTGTAGGCCACCAGAGGGAAATTGGGATAGTTTTGAAGTCAGAGAGGCAATAGAAGCCTGTGGCCCAGGCATAGAGCAGGAACTAAAAGCTCTCGAGAAAGCCGGAGTCAAGGTCATAGTCCCTCTAGGCTGGGATGCTGCGAATTACTTTGGCATAACACAAGGGGGGATAGAGAAGACCCGAGGATCGGTATACAAGGTTGGGAATCTATGGGCAGTACCTACCTATCATCCGAATTATTTCGGAAAAATGAGCAGAAAAAAGGGAGATGACTCGATTCTAGATAAAAAGGTCACATGGGTATCGGATATCCAGAAGGCCATGAAGATAGGAGAACAAGGCTGGGTACCACCGGAAGAAAACTTTAACCTATTCCCTACTCCGGGAGAGGTAGAAGCCTGGGTGCAGGATGCATTACTAGATGGGGTTGTAGTTGGGGTGGATATTGAAACCTCAGGATTGAGTAGGGAGTACTCAAAGGTCATTGTCATAGGGCTCGCGAGAGATGGGGAGAATGGGATTTCAGTACCGTTTCTTTCCCAAGGAGGGAAGAGTTACTTTGATTACGACGGTTACTCGAGGGTGCAGCATAGCTTAAATACCCTGTTCAAACAGGGACGGTTGATGTTTCAAAATGCCCTATTCGATGTTGGATACCTAAAAGGCAAAGGTTACACCATTAGCTACGAGAATGTAGAGCATGATACCATGTTGCTCCATCACACCATCGTCCCGGAACAAGCACATAATTTGCAATATATCGTATCTATTTATGGGGATACCCCGGCATGGAAGAGTATCTTCTCCGACCGAGAAGGCCGGGCATTGGATATGAGTGACGAGGACCTGAGGATATATAATCTACGAGATACCGTAGTGTTACACCAAGTCCTAGGGCCGATGATAGAAGATGCCAAAGAACGAGGGGTGTATGAGCTATACCAAAACGAAGTCATCCCCCTCTTGGCACCTATCGGGGAAATGATGGAAACAGGCTTAAGGCTAGACACTAAGCGGTTAAAAGAGGTGAAAGATGAGTATGAGCGAAGGCTCGTTAGATTGGATAAAAAGCTTAGGAGAAGCTCTCTTGGAAAAATCCCCCCCGCCTTTAACTTCGACTCAGCCCATGACATGCAGTGGCTTGCCTATTCGACACCGCCTAGCAAGTTCAAAAAACTTGAAGCCCTCAAGGAGTATGAGCCAGAAACGTGTACCAAACACACGAAAGATGGCAAACCTCGTCTACGCAAGAAAGGGACCGCAACGTATGAGAGGCTTGCTGCTCTCAAGGAAATCTCCACAGGAACTCCACACCTTATTATTCCAAAAGGATGGAAGCCAAGAAAGACTGACAAAGGAGCAGACGGGGCAGATGAGCAAGTTTTCCTCTCTCTTGCCGTCGCCATGGGAAAGCGAAGAACAGACATGGCTAAGTTCAGGAAACCCAAACAAGCGCATATAGAGGAGTTGAAGGCATATGATAGGCAAGATGCTTGGCTTGAGTTATATCGTGAGTACAGGCAGGTCGGAAAGATTCTATCTACCTATACAAGCTACGATACATGGGAGGACGGAAAGGTCCACACGTCATTTATTATCCATGGGACTGCAACTGGGAGGTTATCTTCTCGAGATCCAAACTTTCAGAATCTCCCAAAAAAGGACGATGAGGACAGTGTGGGAAAAGAGATCCGTGAGGTATTCACGGCTTCCAAGGGGAAGGTCTTGGTGTCGTGTGATTATAGCAATCTGGAGGTACGGATCTTAGCCTATACAACCATGGACGCACCCTTGATACGGATGCTAGAGACGGGGGTGAATTTGCATGATGATAATGCAAAAACGCTCTTTAACCTAAATGAGAAAGATAAGAAATGGAAGTTAGCAAGGTCTGCTGCAAAGGTGTTTCAATTCGGGGCCATACAGTACGGAGGAGGGGATAGGGAGGTGTTTGAGAAAACCAGCATGAAAGCCCCGGCATTAGGGTTGAAGTTTGGAGAGTTTGTCATAGCGAAACAGAGATGGATGGCAGCACATCCGGGCTACTCTAGCTGGGCAGCAAAGGTCAAGCAACAAGCTGTAGATACTAGGATATCAGAAGTCTTCAACGGTAGAAAGAGAGAACTCATGGGTAGAGACCGGGATATAGAGAAACAAGCCCTTAATACCCCAATACAAGGAGGAGCAGCTGCGGTCATAAACCGAGCAACGATAGAGATCTATAAGGAGAAACCGTATAACTGGAGGTTGGTTTTGCAGATACATGATCAGTTAGTTATGGAGGTACCAGAAGGGGATGCCAAAGCCTGTATAGCGTTCATGAAAAAACACATGGAAGAACCAGTTGTCATTAATGGAGCTATGAGAACCTTCCCGGTAGATGCAGAGGTAGGACACAGCCTAGGTACCCTTGAGGAAGTAGAAGTGTGAGCAAAAGAACCAAACATCTAATAGTTAAGATATACGAAACTAAGGACGGAGATGGGAGTTCTACTCTAGAGATCCACTGGATCAGGACTAAGAGTGTAGTTAGAAGACTCGGTATTTTAGAATGGGCAAAGTCTATCTGTATAGAATCCCTGAGAATAGAGACTGCAATGAACTTGTATAACTCAGAGGAAGTATGAAAGGAAAACCAATAGTCTTCAACAAGGACCAGCTAAAGGTCTTCTGGAAGGAGGAAGAATGGGATGACCTAATACCAGAAGGGGGGTTTCTATCAGACTTCACTACCTCAGTCCGGGGGGTAGAGACCCCGAGTAAGTTTGCCCTATGGAGTGGGATATTCCTCATATCCTCAGTCCTGAAAAGGGACAGTTACCTTCGATGGTATCCTTCTAAGATATTTCCGAACTTCTTCATAGTCATCGTAGGCCCACCGAGAATCCTTGGGAAGTCAACGGTAGTAGACTATGGGGATACCCAGATCTTGAGCAAGTATCATACGCATTTTGCAGGGTCAATTATGCAGAATAGGAAGGAAATAAACATCGTTCGGAAGTCTACCCCGGAAGCCCTAAGCCTAGCACTCGAAGCTGAACAACGAGAATGGTATGACCCAGAAACCAAAAAAACCTACTCCTTGGATCGGGGGAGTCAAGTAGCACTCATAGTTTCTGAGCTCAGTACCTTCCTAGGTAAGCAGAAGTACAACATGGGATTGATAGATAGGTTAACGAAGTTATATGACTGCAAGGATATAGATGATGAAAGAACAATTACCAGAGGCAAGCAAGAGTATCGAAACGGATATGTTACCCTTTACGGAGCAACAACTCGAGATGGATTGGAAAACTCTATCCCAACAGAAGCCTTTGGAACCGGGTTTATATCTAGAATCGTTATTGTCTCAAGTGAGAAGCCTACTAGAAGTTTCCCTATCCCTCTCCCTGTTACGTACATTGACGGAGGAGGAATAGATTGGCCAACAGAATTGCAAATGAGACTTGCCTGGGTAGCAGAGAAGGGAGTAGGGGAGTTTAACTTTAGCCCAGAAGCAAAGGAGGCATATGTTACGTGGTATCATTCCTTCAAGAAAGGCCTGACCAAAAAGAAGGACGAGAAAAGCATAAGCATGAAAACCAGAATGGATAACCATCTAGTTAAACTCATGATCATTCTCCGAGCACAAAGATATGAAGGGGTAGTGGGAGAAGATGAAGCACGTATCATCACCTTGTTAGACTTCCAACAGGCACAAGGGATATTGAATGCAACCTTTTCAGACTCGCTTTATACCATGGAGAATACCAATGCTTCCGAATGGACAAAGTGGTATAACAGAATCCAAGGATTAATACGGGGAGAAACCGCCAAGGAAAGACGAAGTCTTCTAACCGCTATGTCACCATATGGGTGCAATGCAGTAACAGTAGGAAACATCATTAAACAACTACATGAAGAAGGCAAGGTAAGAATAGTAGATGAATTCGGGAAAAAACAAACAAACCCTTCAAGCAAGGGAAAGGAGAAGTATATATGGATCGAAAGAGAGGTGAACCTCAGTGGCCTATCCACTAGCGACATCGAAGATAAGTATCGAGGAAATGGCAATGGCATATCGGGAAACGGGGACTCTAGAGGGAGCGAGCCAACGCCTAGGGATCGGGAAGAAAACCCTAGCTTTATACCTAAAGAAGAAAGGGATGATCTTGAAACGGGGGAGGAAGAGCGGGATATCCCCATCGAACAAAGGTTATCATCACGGATGTCTAGCGATGTATCTCCGGGAGCATCCAAACAAACCCCTACCCCGGAGCGCAAGCCTAATAGCGAACTTGACGGGGTGTACCGCGGATGAAGTTAAGTCCTATCTCTGGAGAAGAAGAAGCTCTACCAAGGATAAGATTAAAAAGCTTCCTTGGACCGAGGGGTATGGGGCAGCATATGACCAGAATGGAGAACCCTTCCCGTTACAGGGGATAGAACGAGTAGAGGGCATCAAGATAGATCCATACTCATTTGAAGGAACAGTTACCTTGAGACTTAAGAATAACAGTACTCGAGTAATAGTAGGTTCTACTCTAATCTTCAAACATATGCTACAAGAAGAAAAAGATTAGTTATTCGTAGACATCGGAGCAGAGGTAAGACCAATAATAAACCCCTCCATGTCTCCATCTACAAGAGAGGTATAAGCTCTTCCCATAGCTTTCCATTGTAGAGAACCTGGAATAAGGAGATTCCCTAGCTCAGATTTAGTAGGGTCGAATACGATTCTTCCATTCTTAGTTGTAAGACCAAAGAGCTCTGCTGCTGCTTGTCTTCCTTTGTAATTCCCCCAAAGAGCAGAGGGAGCTTGTAGTGCATTGTTCATCATTTGATATAAAGGACCTCCTGCGAAGAACATAGGATTCCAAGGTTGAAAGCTCTTTGCATCAATGCCTATTTGTTTAAATCCTTCGTATATCATAAGAGAATTTGCAGTCATAACCCCAACGAAAGCAAGCTTGTCTTGCCATCGAGCATGGGTCAAAGCCTTTCGGATGTTGTCTACATAATACATAGGGTAAAAGCCAAACTGTCCAAACACCTTACCCATTACACCCCGGAAAGGGGTCATGCCTGCCCGGTAAGGGAAGAAAGCCCGGTCGATTACTGCTCGACGGTAGATGTCTAGGCCTACATTCCAATCACCACTATTAACCGCATTGAGTACTTTATTTTGCATAGTTGGATCAAAGAAGGTCAGTCCTATTTCTCGAGAAAACTCCTCAGGGGTCAAGCCTCGGGTTTTGAATTTATCTATAGCTTTATTAAACGCAGTCGTTGCCCCTCCATAGCCTACCCCGCGAGTAATATCATCGGACCCGCGGTAATGCCGTAACCCTTTGCGAGTTATTCTAGCAAGGAACCCTTGGTTGTTTACTAGGGTGTCTCCACCAAAGATAGGCTGATCGGTAATGAGGTATCCTGTACGACGCATGGTGTTGAACATCACCCCTTCCCCATCAGCAAGAACCATCTTATACCCTGCCTTTACATTCTGATCCCCGATAATAGGGGCAAGAGTAGTCCAAGTCTGGAAGGTATTGCGAATTGGTAGCCAAGGCCGAAAGGCCATAGTAGCCCCGTAGCCCATGAGCATTAAGTACTCATGCAAGGACTTGGCATCGGCCTTGTCGAGACCAAATGCTGCATAGAGGTTATGGGAGAGTCTACGCATTTTAGTCTCACTCCCTGTAGGGATGGACATGATATCTTTCATGTACATAAAAAGCCTATTCGCTTGGTTTGCATCCGGTTTTGCCGTGCCTTTTATCGCGGTCAAAGCCCTAGAGCGTTCAAAGATAGAACCCAGAAATAACTCCCTATTACCTGTAGCTGAGTACTTGAGCAAAGCTTTTAGGGGGTTTATTTCCATAGCCATGTTCATTAGTTGGTCAGGATCACGGGAATACTTAAAAAAAGACACAAGATCATCTGGGAGTCTTCCTCCGTATATCTCCTTTAAGATATCTACAGTTTCCATCTTGTCTAGGTTTACTTTAGGATTATCTAATAACCATTTTCGAATATGCGGAGCATAGTTCTCAAGCCATTTAGAAGGAGCAACACTGAACTGTCGGCCTAGGCCTATATCAGAACTAGTGCCATAAAGTTCCCGGAAACTATGTGCAGCGGTTATATGCTTTTCATCTAGGCCTAGTTTTGCAGCAGTATCTACCCATTTATCTGTATCGGTCTCAAGGAGTCTCCCGATACGTTCCATAATTTCTTCCGGGAAGGTCTTCCCACCTTCAGACATGATGGTATGTGCGGCCCTGCCTATTGTTTGTTGTCTACCGTTAACCGCTCTTAATCCTACCTCAGCCTCTCGGAATAGATTTAAATACTCTTCCCCTCCACCGAACCGGACGGAATCCTCAAACACAGACTCAGTAGGTTTCATGAAGTCAGTAAGCTCTGAAAAAGCCTGTCGTTGTTTACGTAAGGTTTTGATAGTACGTCCCTCTATGGGGTTTGGTTTCCAACCATTCCCTACAGGAACTCCTGCGGGTTGAATGTCTGCTATAAGCTCCGGAGCCCAAGCAGGAGTAGGGACATCAGCAAGGAGTTTTTGGAGTTCTATAACAGTCTGTGCTCGTTGTACTTCTCCTAGTTCGTTTACTAGGTAGTAATCTCCATCGAACATATCTAACTGCCGACCTTTCTCATGAGCAATGTCTTGCATAAGTCGAAAACTATCAGGAGCATCTTTTATAAAATCCTTAGCTTCGTCTAGATTAGCGAATTGACCATGGTACTTTACCTCGGGGTAGTAGACTTCCCAGATATCAGATCTTCCTACTCCTTTTTTAAAGGTAGCCGTAGCCCCAGAGGGGGAGAGTTTTATCGTATCTGATGTGAGTTCTTTACTGAATTGATTAAAATGGTTTGAAATATCATCAAAGGTTCCTACTGCCGCGGTTTCTACATACCGCAGCTCTCCTTGAACAGCACCTTCTATCTTGGGAAGAACAATGCCTACATCAGGACCAAGGCCATTAGGGGCTTTGGGCATATACTCTGGGTAAGCTAGGAGAAGTTCCTCTACCGTCTGACCCGACCAGACTTCTTTCTTCCCCGTATCGAATATCCTTATCCCGGTCTTGGTTTGTTTTAACGTAAGCCCTTCGTGTCGTGCAAGGTAATGAGCAACTTCATCTACAGTTGCGGTTTTTGCAATAATAAAATCCCCAAGTTTCTCTAGGTTTTTGAAAGTCATTGTCCCCAAGGTGGGGTCGTTGAATACTAGGAGGTAGTCTGTGCCTCTCCGGGTTATGTGAGCATTCATGTTTTTTCTAACTGTCATATCTAACCAAGCAGGAGTATAAAGGGAGAGTTTATCTAGATTAGATACATACTCCGCAGTAGCAAGCCTTTTAGCTCCAGATAACCCAAGATCATCGGCAACGGCATTAAGAGCTTCGGTTATTTTTTGAACAGATTTATATTCCTCAGCAGCAGAGAGGGGGCCACTGCGAATAGTGGTTAGTTCCTTACCGTCAGAGTTAAGGCGAAGGTAGGTTCTACCGGATTTGGTTATCTCATCTACCTGAAGGCCTCGGATCAAAGCTCCATCACCGTCCATTGATCCTAGGTATCCTCGAGCAAAGTCCCGTACCCTAGTACCAATAAACTTCCCCCCTTGTGGAGCAAGGATAGTAGTAAGCAGGTCTACGTTGTCTGCTTGGTTTAAGGGGAGGTTTCGTCGGATGATTTTCCTTAGTTGCAGATGATCATACCCTGCTCCACGGACGGTTGCATCAGTAAGGTCTACAGCTACTCGGGTTTTTTCCTTAAGAATAGAATCAATTAAGTAGCGTTTTAACTCGTCTATATTTGAAAGCTTTGCAGTCCTTTTTGGATTAAGAAAACTCCAAACCTCATACCCAGTTCCTACTTTTTTTACTCCAAACTGGTGTGCAGTAGCTATAGCCTGTATGACATCTTCTGTAAGATTATGTACATTCATTCGGCCTATTTTATTAAAAACTGCAATTCCATTCTGAATAGACCTTGCATTTGCTATGACATCCTCAGGGAACTGACGAATCAAAGTCTCAGGGATATCTTCGAAATTAGCAATACGTTGGACTAGATCTTCTAAGTCTCCTACTTTAAGCTTTTGAAGTATCTCCTTTGATTGCCCAAAGCCTTTAGTGAAATTCCGTATATTTGCTCGAATCATAGGAAGGACAACCCCAAGGCCTATATTCGCTATGACATCTCCAAAGAAATATTCCCCAAAGTAAGTCTTGGCATTTGCAGCCATCTCTTGAAAGTTACCTTTATACTGCACCCCTTCAAGGGCATCGAGAGTGAGTTCTCGCGTTATACCAACCAAACCACCTGCTGCTGCATGAGAGACATTTATTCCAAGGTTCAGCACTGTGTTAAGCGCAGGGGTACCGGCAAGGACAGTTCTTGCTCGAACCAAAGGCCAAGTAAAGAGCTTACCTAGACCTTTAGCCACAGCAGGGGTAGACCCTACACCGAATGAATAAAGAACCGCTATCTCTGCAAACTGCGCCCCAAGCCCAGCAAGTGATCCCCAAATCATAGTCCGAGTAGCAGTTTGTTTATCCTTAGATACAAGGTTAGCAAAGTATTCAGTTACTTTTGCTTCAGCTTCAAAGGGGAGGTTTACGATATCGGTATTGCGTAAAGCTTCCATGTCTTCCATAGGACGAGCAATAAGGGGAGAGATTATCTTCTCGTCTATGACGTTCGCTACGATAGAACGGGTATAAACCGAACGTCGAATGAGAAAATTAGACACCTGGTTAAGAGCAGCTTTGTCTCCCTGCAAAGCCCTCTGACCAAGGATACTAAGCTGTTGATGCATTTCATCCGGGATAAGCTTATCCGCAGGAGGACGGAAGGAGAGAAGTTCTATTATCTTTCCTCGTTCTTGTCGGGATAATCCCACGAACTCTTGGTCTTCTGATAGCTGGTTAACAACCATCCGGGTACGGAGTTGTTGTTGTTCATTGAAGTCTAGATCTTTGAATTGAGTATCTTGATCCAGCATAGCAAGATCATCTTGTAATCCCATAGAGGCTCCTATTCGCGAAAGGCATTAGAATGCCGTTCAAGAACACTAGCCATTCCTTCAGAAGTAATATCTAGTCCTTCTTGAAGACTTCGGAGCTCTTCAAAGCTCCTTCCGCTACCGAGTTGGTAGTACTCTATGCGTTTTTTCCACAAAGGAAGATTTACAAAAAGAAATTTTCTTTGCTGTCCTTTGGTTTCGGTTTTGAACTCGTCTATATCTAGGAGCTCTCCCCAGATTTCCATATTCAACTCCCAGGCACCTTTGAAAAGGTTAGATTCAAAAAGCTTATCTATGTCTTTCTGAGAAGAAACCGTATCGAATGCGGCTTTTATGATATCCATATTAGCATCGGTTAGATCTTTATACCCTTGATACAAGCCTTCGATCTGTGCGATTTCTTTCGCAAGTTCGTTTGCGTCTTGTTCCGCTTGGCGAGTGAGATAGAAAAGATTCTGTTGCTCCCGAGCTATGAGCTGGTCTCGAGTAAGCATAGAATCTTTTAGATGTCCTACAGGGTCGGTTGATTCTACATACCGAATAGATCCATCCTCTTGTTTGACCGCGTTGACTACATTCGTAGAGTAAATCCCAGAAGCTATCCGGGCCTCTCTAGAAGCAGCTACCTGTAAAGAAGTCTCATTTGTTATAAACTCCACCTCGTCATTAAGAGCAAGTTCACGCCGGACAGCATTCCCCGGTGTCAGGCCAAGCTTCTCTATAAAAGTAGTCATTCGGGAGATAAAGGCTTCCGTAGCAGTTGCTACAGGGTTAGAGCCGGTTCGTTCACTCCGGGAAAACAAGGATTGGTTGTTTTCGTTTCTTCTTGTTTGCAGACTTTTGCCGAACAACGTTTGGATTAAGAATCCTCCAAGAGAAAATCGGTCTTTGGTAGTGGCTTCTGGAGGTAGAGCTGCTTCAACCTCATGTAAGATTCCGATAAGATGATCCTCGGGAGACATATTCGTAGTATACGCCTGAGAAGAGGATAGCTTTTTACCTACTGCAAAGGTGGATCTTATGTTGTCTTTTCGTTTGAGGTTACTAACCCCCCCGGCTTCGTTTACGTCTACTTCCCCGTTGCTTCTGTTATCTTTCCAGATTTTTTCTAACTGCTCTATAACGTCAAAAACTTCGCTTTCTCGGCCTTCTACGTAATCTACCCCAGGAATAGGAGTAAAGTCCTCTTCATTCACACGGTCTAGGGCAATAGAGGGATCAATGGTGGTAAGATACTCCATGGCTTGAGGGAACTGAGCACCGAGACGTTTCTCAATCTGAAAGAGCATACTATGTGTCTCAGTCTGAGTGAGCATCTGTCTCCCGTCTGCGCTAAGGATCTCATCCGCAACAAGAAGGTTAGTTACAAACGCTGCTCCAAGATCACTGAATTGCTGTAGGAGCTCATCATCTGCTTGGGCTCCGGGGTGTGCTTTTTTGAAATTATTCATTATGAGATCTATGAACTTCATGGCAGTGAACCCTTCTCTTTGACCACTTCCGAGAGAGGTTCTATCTACTCCGATACCTACTTGGCCTAGGTAGGGGTGAGAAGCAATGAGAGAAGTAAGTTCATCGTATGTTTTAGCACCGACATCAAACTGGAGTTCTTTTTTAGAAACCGAAGAGGTAGGGAATCTTGAAACCCCTCTAATAGGATAGAGATCATCCGGATTATCGGCATAAGTAAGAACTTGGGTAGCTCGTTCTGTTACAACTGGTTCAGCTGTTGCTTCTGTTGATTCCCCTAGAACACCGGAACCTACCTGAGCCGGATTCGCAGTCTCTGACCTATCACTAGTTGTAGGAGGATCAGGTTCATCATCAACAAGGTTAGAGGATTCATTAGCCACTTCTGGTCCAGTACTGACTCCTCTCATATTCTCTGTTGTAACTGTTGATTCGGGTTCGGGAAATAGGTTTGGAGCATGTATCCCAGTAGCAATAAAGTCCTCACTTGTCGCAGTAGCTGAGGACAAGGGATCAAGTTTTGGAGTTGCACTACTCTGAATCTCAGGAGTAGACCCAGCCTTAGGTTTATCTGAGGATACTGCTCCGGGAGTAGTAGCCCCCGGTACCGTTGTTGTTCCACTTCCGTCTTCGGTATCCCCGCCAGCTCCGATACTATTCGTAGGAGCACGATCAGCAGGAGCAGATGTAGGCCCAGAAGATTCTACAAACTCGGCTATTGCGGCCTCTTCAGCTTCTGCTTCAAGGGTAGCGTTCATGTTTGTTTCATACTGTTCTGGGTTAAGGACCATGTGTAGAACTTCTGCTTCTAGAAATCGATCTGATGTCCAGTGACCCCCAATAGCACGAAGCATGTTGTCTATCACCGCAGGTTCTATCCCGACTACACGGTAATAGTTCCTAAGCATTGCTTGGCCTTCTGGGGTCTGGGCAAGAGAGAATGCATCTACCCCGGAACCTTCAATAGCTGCTTTTGTATTCTCTACAAGATTTTGATGCTCTGTCTCTGCTATCATTTTATTCGTCTGCATAGACTTAGATAGGTTAGAGAAGGCTTTGTTTAACTGATCCCATCCGGCCATTTGAGCCATGCCCGCTTGTCGGGCTGATTGAAGAAGAGAAGCGAAATCACTTCCACTTCCACCTAAGTTTACCTGTGCCATTAACTCTCCTCCGGCTGTTTCCGTGATCGCGTTGGAGCCGGAGCCGACTGCACTGCTCCAAGGATATCAGCTGCAGAACTCAGAGCTCCTGTTATGTTTGTCATTGCATTTGCTGTCCCGGTTTGATCCAAACTCCAAGCTTGCATGGGAGACATGAAGAAGGGATTTTGGGTATAGGTTGGAGAGAAGTACTCTGCTTGCCCTAGACCCCCGGTTATATTCGCTGCTCCTTGGAAAGCCTCACTAGCAGAGTTAATATACTGAGAGAGACTTTCATTCCCTGCTTCCATAGCTGCGTTGGTTATATTCTCCTGTGCAGCCCCGGAGTAAAGAGCATTCCCGGAAGAATAGATATTCCCTGCACTTTGTGCTGCTCTGTCCATTATAGATTGCATAAACTCTGGGGTGTTTCCTGAGAAGATCGCATTCAACGCTCCTCCGGAAGATTTTGCCACCCCGTAAGCATTGTGAAATGCAGCATCAGTATAGGGGTTTACGTTTTCAATATCAGAAGCAGAGCCTACTCTCATATAGGGATCTATATCTCCTCCAACACTATATTTAAGGACTTCTCCAAGGAGAGTTTTAAGGTTTTTATTTTTAAATCCACCAAACCCGGTGTCTACATTACTGAATTCATAATCACCGGGATTGAAACTATCCTCAGGTCTGGTGGGGTAAGTCTCATCAAGAATAGCCTTCACTTGTTCATAAAACTCATCGGATGTTGTGGGAATAGACACCGGGCTATAAGACCTTGTACTTCCTCTGGCATTAGGTGTATTCATCGGAAGATTCTCCCCTGTATAACCTGACCAATTACCACTAAGCATTAAATATCTCCTCTCTTAGTATAGAATACATCTCTACGTCTCTCCACTCCCCGCGGACCATAGCCCGTTTACGGAGAGTCCCTTCATGTTGAAAACCAATCTTAGTAAGAAACCTTCGTACTGCTCGTTGAAATCCATAGATATTCGTCTCAACTCGCCGTAGGTCAAACTCAGTAAAAAGCCAAACAAGCCCTGCTTGGATATCAGGTATATGCGCCGAGAGTTTATGATCAGTTAAAGGTAAATGGACTTCAGCACGGTTCCCTTTTTTAATGTTGTTTATAACAAAATACCCATAGGAAGCCTCTAAGATAACCGAATCTGGTGCAGTGAATACCTTGGTGAAAAACACCGGATCTGCATACTCTCCTTCGCCTAGATACCAACAGAACTCTTTTAGTTCTTCCCAGATTTTACCAAGCTTCTCTTTATCAAAAGAGAGAAAATGCAAATTCGCCGGTAGAGTTGTCATCTTCCCTGTACCTCATCTCCGACGAGAGCAAAGACAATACCAAAACCTCCAAGGGTATAGGGGGTATGGTTCTCAGCTGCTTGAGGGACTAACCGAAACCTTACATGAGCTCCGGTTATACGAAAGTTCACTTCATCTTCATCTTGTTCTGCGGGGATGACTAAGGTTCCTAGGTCTTTCCAGTTCTTCCCTTTATCTACAGACCCTGATAGGACTATGTTAAGAGAATCATCTGATGCGTTAAGGGGGGATTCTAGTTCCAGACTGAAGCTAGTAAAGGTCTTGGTGGTATCAGGGGATTCAAAGTCTAGATCCCCTGTAATCACTTTACCTGTAGGAACTTGTCCTGTATCTGCATCTAATAACCCAGCGTCGTCTTGGTAATAAAAAAGCCGATCCCCAGAGTTAAAAAATAACTGTTGATTCCATGCAACCTCAGTAAGTATCGTATTCCAACTAGCAAAATAGGTACCAAACCCCGGCCAAGTATCAGGAGCGATATTCGCTGAAAGAGTATCCCAGCTAATAGTTTCAAGAATAGTATCTGTTTGGATGAAGTTTGTTTCTCGTACCTCACTTGACCAACCTTTAGTTTTGATATTGAATCGCCATAGCTGGGATATCTGATTCCCAGACGTAGGAATGCCAAAGACAACAGTAGAGGTGGAATAATCCGTTACCGCTCTCACTGAAGCTTCAGAAGACACAGTAGCTAGCATGTCCTTAACAACCGGTGTCCCTACCGGTTGTACCCCTCTTTGCGACACGAAGTATACGTCATCTTGTCCTATGAAGAAATGACCATCCAGATAGGCGGTTACTGCCTTGGGAGTTACTAATCCCATTCCTCCTGTTTCAAACTTAGTGAATTGCAGGGGGAGAGAAGGGAGATTACTCTGCTGTCCGAACCAGATAGAATCCGTGAGGTACGCTATAAGAAACTGACTCATAGGCATTAAACGTCTAACAGCCCCGAAGCCATAGGGGAGTTGTAGGAAATCAGTAGCTGTGAAGGTTCCTAAGTTTCCTACACCTAGATTACTCCAGGCTATTCGTTGTCGATAGCGTAGATCTACTCCCCCTCCAAGATCATCTTCTGGGTCTCTGATATCTGCGGCCCAAAGCCTATCACCATGATAAGCAACAGTATAAGGACACCAGTTGTCGTTATTCAATAACCCCCAGGCATTTGCAGGATTATTAGTAATAGTCTGAAGAGGCCGCTGTCCATCTGCAAAGTAAAGAGTATCATTCACATTAACCGGGGTAGCTATGGCACTTGCTCCAACAGAGCGGTAGATGACATATGTAGCACCAGAGGGTGCATTTACTAACGGGGTCTCAAGAACTATATTCGTATCATCCGTTACTGCTGCGATTATGTAGGTTTTTATCGCTACGTCATTAGCATTGGTTTCAGTCGTATCCCCCGTCTCTCCGGTTACAAATATCCTATCCCCAGCAAGAATCCAATTCTGTCCAGTAGACCAAGAGGTTCCACTGCCTACTAGATCATACGCAGTAGCTCCTTCAGTAACTGTACCGACTTCATAGGTCCAATCTATAGCAGTTCTTGTTCCAGTCCTGATTATATAGATCTTCTTATTATCCATGATCACCGAGTAAGACGCACCGGTTACTGCTCGTACCGTCCAAAGCCCCTGAATAGGGGCATAATCTACTTCCCAAGTACCAAACCGGGAGGTAGTTGGACGACGACGAAGCCCATAGGGTTGAGCTATAAACCCGTCGATATCTGTAAATGCCCCATCAGGTAACTGAGTAGAGGGCAGATCATTCCGAATACCTTTATTCAGAGGTCGAATGAATTTTCTTTGCTTTTTCTCTGGAATAAAGGCATCGGACATAATCTATGCTCCTGCTTGTTGCCTATTTGCTTGAATAGCCCTCTTGCCTAGATATGCAGCAGATACCACCCCCGCAAGAGCAACTGTCTCAGCGATAGGAAGCTTGATGTCTATACCAAGTTTGGTAAGAAGAATCTGTGCTGTCATCATAACAGGAACCATAGCACTCCAGTAGATAGTAAGCTTCCAAGTTCTACTTTGTCGCTTTGCTATAGCCTCCGGGCTACTCATCTTCTAGTAATCCAAGAGCTTCGAGGATCTCGATATCATAGGTATTCACACCTTCTACGAATACCAGATCTGCATCGGTTATCTCAGTAGGGGAAGCCGGGAGCTCTATATCCTGATCGCTTATTTCCTCAAAAAGCTTTGAAGCCGCAGCCCAGTTAGGAGAGTCTTGACTAAGGTTCTCCCCGTCATCTCCGTGTTCTTTGATAACATCATTCCATTGATCTTGGATGATTGTTATTTCATCTCCTATAACCTTAAGAAACTTCTTTACACTTCTTCCCTTTTTGATATCTTTCCAGAAAATCGCATTAATCCTCTGAAAGGTACCATTCCGAACTCCACCTAGTAACAAACCTGCCTTCATCTCTCTCTCCTATAATCCCAACCCTGCTTGAAAGTGCATCCCATCTGGTACAAACCAGTCCCCCCCATAAGTGAAGCCCCGTTTAACAAAGGCTTCTATGATGTACTTAGGTTGTTTTGATACTTGTTTAAATCCCCCAAGATGGGGGTTTATGTCTATAGCTGCTCCGAAACAATGGGTAGACATTTTAGTAGAATCTCCCCGTTGAGGACGGTAGTTGAAACATCCTCCCCATTTATCATGCCCGTTCTCTCGGATATAAACTATCCCTTGATTATCGAGCATTTCCTTTAAAGCATCCACTACCACGGGGCCGATACGTCGGTGCATATACCCCCATTCGATCTCCTGCTCATGGTTCCAAGATAGGAATAGATTAAAAGGTAAGGCAAACCAATCAAGGTTATCCTTTATCCAATCTGTAGAAGCATTATCCCCTTTGCTTCTAGGATCTCCATAGATCTCAAACCAAGCTTCCTCAGTCTCGGGGACAGTTTCCAGCTTAATCATCAAAGAACTCCTACCATAGCCTGGACTAGTTGAATCAACGTATCCGCTGGCATGATCCGAAGAAGAAGATATAAAGATCCGGTAAAGAGGGCAATTATAATAAAAGTTCCTCCGGTTTTGAAAAGGAACTTCTGCCATGGAGGTTGGGGAGTTAGAGCGGTTTCTACTACCTTCTCAATCCTTTCCATTCGGTCTTTTAGTCCGTTATCTAATATCTTCCCATGCCGGATTAGTTCCTTCTCCATTCGGGTTAGTTGGCTTTCCATTTAAAAGACTCCTATACGTCGAGAGCGTCTAAGAAATCGGGATGTTTCTTCCACATAGCGTATGCGTATTCCATGACGTTGCCAGCTGTTTCTGAACTGACGATCTTTACTTAGAGCCATTTAATTCTTCCCCTTCCATGAGTCGATTTCTACTTGTGTTTGATATATCATTTGTTTTAGTTGCTGTATTTCAGCATTTTTTTGGTCGTTTTCTGCTTTGAGTTCCTTTGTCGCTTCAATCAAAATAGGGATAAAAGAAAGATAACTCACACCCAAATATCCATTTTCAATATC
>Ga0080013_1000763_pt1 | contig 44514 bp, 79 predicted proteins | sample ETNvirenome_6_85_FD_69236 | JGI IMG/M metagenome (GOLD analysis project Ga0080013, IMG submission 69236) | Marine viral communities from the Pacific Ocean - ETNP_6_85 (SPADES assembly) (version 2) | ecosystem: Environmental > Aquatic > Marine > Oceanic | place: Pacific Ocean | collected 2013-06-19
CCACCATGTACTGTTGCACCTTGTGTAGACACTCTAAGCAATCCGGTAGTGCTAGCAAATGCTGGTGATTGTGTTGATGTAGTAACATTAACAAGAGCATTGCTTTTAGTTGAATCTATATCATGTACTAACGATCCAAGTTCCCAACTTTGTGTCATCTTATTCTCCTTAACAATTTATTATTTTTTTATTATACCTAATACATTACGAATGTCAAATTAATTTTACCTAATTTGACAACTAGGATTTCCTAAGTCATCAAAGATAAAAGTATTACAATCCATATCATACATAACTTTTACTAATTGAATATTAGATTTACTACAGATTTTCTCACCTTTTACAAATCTAAATAAAGCACAGTCTTCATTTTGAATAGCAGAAATAGCATGATCTGTGGTTGTTTTACCTGTTGATACATAGCTTACAGCATCTGCTCCTGTACTTGCCATCCAACTCCAACTTGGTAAGAATCCAAAAGGCCAAAAAGCACAACCCGAAACTAATAATAGTATTCCTATTGATAATATAATTCTCATCATTTCTTATTCTTACTTCCTCCAGATCCACAATACAATCCAAACCATGCTGCTCCAGCTCCTACAATAACAGATATAAATGCACTTTGTGCATTAGTAGGTTCTGGTAATGCCATAAACCACTCTGCTGACCTATAGAACATAACACCATAAAGTGTAATTAACAAACGAGGCCATACACGCCATTTATCTATTTGAGAAGATGATATATTATTGTACCAAGTCTTAGATACTGGAGCATCTTCTTCTTTTTCATCATCTTCTAGAACAACTACTTTAGCCATTTCTTAACTCCTCAATTTTTTCAGTATTATCTTGTATTCTACTTTTATTATTTATAGGAGCATGATCTAAAACTACTTTTTCTAATTTAAGATTGCTTATTTTTTCATTTGGAACATATCTCCAAACATAATCCCCTCTAAATTGTCCCGAATCTTTTTCGATACCAAAAACTGTTTGTGTTAATCCTATCTTAACAATTAATGCCCTTTCTCCATCTAAAATTACTTTATCGCCTTCTTTAAATTGACTATTCATAGAAAATGCAATACCCTTACTTAACTTAGTAGCATAATCTTTTATCATAAAACCAATAATGACAATCATTACCATACCAATATATGGTAAAAAAAGTTCAGTTATTTGTAATGCAGCTGCATTTGGAGTAAGTACATCCATTAACCATCGTCCTTAGCTTTATAACCATCTTCATCTACTTTACGTTCTACTTTTTGACCATCTATACTAGCCGCAATAAAACTTGCAGCTGCTAACATTGGAATTACATATACCATTTTATCAGTTAAATATGCAGTAATATATGTAGGTAATAAAACTATTAATGCTTTTATTACCCCTGCTTTCATTTAAAGAGCAGTTCCTTTTAATAATTTCATACTAAGTCTACCTTTACCAGAAGCAAGCATACATAATAATCTTTCTTCTAATGGCATTTGTTCAAAGAATGTAAAAGTTTCAGTTTTCTTATTATATGTTAGTGTTATCATATTATAATGTGCCCCTATTGGTGTAGTAGTTTCTGATTTACCTACAAATATAGGAACTTCACCAAATTTATTTTTCATAGTAGTAAGTATTACATCTATTCTACCACAAACTATAGGTTTTACACTGGTAACTGTTGTATTAGAAGGAATTTCTTTTCCTGCAAAGGGATTTGAAGAATAATCTTTTTTTTCTTTTTTAATATTTTTTTCTACTTTATCTAGTTTATTTTCTAATTTTTCTACCTTAGTTTCTAAATTTACTTCTGATGTAGATACAGCAGTCTCAGTTGTTTGACAACCACTAAGAAGCGTAATCAAAAAAGTTAATCCAAAAATAATAATATAACTTCTAATTTCTAATTCTAAAGATTTCATTTTGATAATTCCTCTAATTTTTGTTCAATATTATGTAACCTTTTTTCTAACTGTGGAAATTTCCTCATACGTTCTTGTTCGTCTATTAATATTTTAATGCCATATCTAGATGAAGCCCATGTGTATAATGAATCAACTTTATTATAAAACCAAATTCCTAACTTAGTATCTTTAAACCAAGCATCTGTAGCACTACCTAATATACTTCCTGCTATTGCACTAATTGCCCAAAACCACATATTATATTCTTTCTTAAATAACTAGGGGTAGGATTTATACTACCCCTAGTTATAATTGTTATTCTGCTTTCCAAATATTGTAAATACCCCATGCAAGGGCGCCCCATACAATAACTTTCATAAGGGGGACTACTCCTAAAAGTACTAAAGCAGCAGGAACACCAATAATTATACCATTCCAACTGGATCGTTCCTTAATTCTATTTGTAATCCAATTCATAATAATCTCCTTTTATTTTAAGTAGTAGAGTTTCCACCACTACTAACTTTAGTCTTAATGGCATCTGCTATAATAGATACCATTTGCTCTTGTTTCCATACATTTTGCTCTTCCTGAGCTTTATTATGGATCTCAAATAAGACTTTTACTTTCTCTTCTAGTACTTTTATAGCACTGTGCATCTGCGATACAATAACTATAAGTTTGACAAGACCGAGAAATACGGCTCCAAATAAGACTATTGGATAAATACCTAAACCACCTACTTCAGTCATTTTATTACTCCATGGCTTCCATTTGTTAATTTTAAGCCTCTTTGACCGTCTTTAAGTTTTTCTACATCTACACGTAATTGTTTAACATCTTCTTGAAGTCTTTTGATATTAACACCATTACTCATACCTTGTTCTAATCGTGCTTGAATTTTTTCTACTTGTCCACTCAAATGTTCCAATAACATAAATTGTTCACCATCAGCAGGTGGTTGTCCTAATTCTCCTCTAGGCCATTTAATTCTAAAATCATTATTTTTTTCTATGTCAGCTTTTAATTCTTTTTCTATAGTTGATACATCTTTTTTTACTAATTGTTCAGTTGTTTCTAATTTATTGAGCCGTTCTATTACACCAAAATAAGCCCAAACTCCAATAGCAACTGCCAAAACAATACTAATTAAATTTCTAATCGGCATACTGACAGCAGTACTATCACTTACATTAACAGGTTTTACAGCCATAATTTAGTCTAAATCTCCTAAATGATCTACTGGTAACCATTTCATTCCATCTATTCCACCATCATAATGTCTTAATTTTAATTTACCGGTTTTACATGCCCATCTAGCACCATCTTGTCCTTGAGATCTCATAATTTTACGTTTAATCTTAAGACATTCAGACATACCGCCTCTTGGTGTATACTCTTTAAGTTGTCCACTAATAAACATATGTAGTATCCAACCAGCAAATATTTTTTCATCTCCTGATTTAGCATTAGCATTAAAAGAAGAAAAAATTATAGTAAAAAGTACTATTAATAGTATAGTAATAGATGACATCCTGCCAATAGTTAATAGAAAATTTTTCATCTATTTCTCCCAAGCTTTCTTCTTAGCATAGGCGGCTTTATTTCGACCTAAGATTTTAATTATATACCAAGTACCATCTTCTTTAATTTCTACCTCAGCATCAACCTTATCACATTTCATTATAATTTTCCTTCAAACCAAATATGATAAATTAATAAACCAATAATAATCAATTTTCCATAATCAAGATTCCATATAGCACTATTTCCACCAAATGTATTTTCCCACCAAATAAGTATTTTGTCCATTTATTTTTTTCCTTATATTATTTATTTTTGGATCGCCTGTAAGTCTATATCTGTACCACCAGGAATCCATGTATGTGTTTCCTTAAGATATTTCATTATCTTTTCTCTCATCTCTACACTATATCTAGCCCAATTTCTTATTTGCTTCTGTGATCTTCCACAACCTATACATATTCTTTCTTTACTACTTTTAAATGTACATATTGAAATACAAGGAGATGGCAACCCGTCATCGCTCATATAATTTCTCCTTATTCCTTATTACTGAGGCAATCCTACCTGTAGTGCGGTATTTCTTTTAACTGCTTCTTCGTAGGTCATACACTCCATCTTTTTTACCCCTATATTGCCTAGTCTTTGTATGGCAGATAAAATTATCTGCGGCTTATGTGTCTTTATATGACTTTCACAAGCCTCATATGTACTGTATGATCGCCTATACTGTAACCATCCGCCGGGTTCAGGTAATCTTGGTGGATTTATTATAAGTAATGATATGAACCAAACTTCTAATGTCATTTTTTACTCCATTCTCCTTAATTAGAAAATTTTATAGGCATACGAGCAGGCTTACCTGTGAGTCTATATATTCTTGCCATTTTTTGTCTTTCAGATATAAATGCTAGTTGTATTAATCTTTGAACTTCATATGCAATCTTTTTCTGACTTTCTGGATACCATACATTTCCAACCCGCATCATAGAATTACCAAATCCAAGGAATTTTACCTTTACTGGCATATGATAGCCATGCCCATACTACCATCATAAATCCAAAAATAGTCATTAATTGCCAAGTCCATTTCCATACTTCTTTTAATAAATTCTTATTTTCTAATGCATTTGCTTCTGCAACTTTTCTCGCTCTTTCATGAGCTTTTTTTGCTTCTTTAACTCTTTTCTTTCTTAATTCAATTATCTCAGTCCATGTATCAGGTCCAAAACGTTTATTGAGCAAAATACGCATTGCTTTCATTTGTTCTTCTATCTGTTTTTTTTCGATTATTTCAGCAGTAACATCTGAAAAAGATATGCCGTCTTGCTCTGCATCATCTTTAAATTTTCCAGTTAAATACTTATTCCACTCTTTATTACCCTTTTTACCTTGTTCCTTTTGAGCAACTTTATGTCTAGATTGGTCATATCCTTTAAATAAATCATCTATATGGTGAGAAATTTCATTAATATCTTTAGCAGTATTAATCATACTTTTAACACCACTTACTGCTGATTTAGCTAATGCAATCCCTGCTAAAATCTCTGCTACCATATATATTCTCCATGCTAAATATACAAAATGCTTCCATATATGAAAGCACCATTTAGCAAATTAATTATTAATAATTAATTATTTCGTTTTATTTGTACTCCCTGTTTCTTTTGGTCCAGTTGCTTTTTTATAGTATATAATAATTTCTTTTTGTTGTAATATAAATCTTTTAATTTCTTGCATATTTAATGCAAGTAATTCATATGTTTTTGGTGTAATAGCATAGAAAACAAATTCTTCAGTATTTTGCTCCTTTTTTAATCCTTTTAAAAACTCCTTCATATTATCTTTATTTACAACATCAAAATGTAAATCATCCAACAATAAGGGTTTAGGGCTAGAAGGTGCAATAACCCTAGTTTCTATTGGTTTTGAAAAAATATCAAGTCTTTTAACACTATCACATCCAGAAAGTATAAGTATAAAACTACTTAGAAGAAATAGCTTTTTTACCACCACTTATCTCCTCCAATTCTAGCATAAGTCTTTTAGTTCCTCTATTTATTCTTCTTTCCATATCTTTTGGTTTTGCTCTACTTAATTCTTCTAAGTCATGCCTTCGTAATTTAGATGCTAATTTCTTATAACCTGACTCAGCATCTGATAGTTTAGCAGTAAGATTTCCAACAAGAGCTGCTTGTTTATTCATACTTTCATTCATAGCTACAATTGTTTCTTTCTGTGTCGCCACAGCGAGTTCAGCCTTAGCCGCATTTTCTGTTAGAATCGCGATCTTCTTTTGACTATCTTTATAATACAAATAAAAGCCTCCTGCCATTACTGCTATAACAATAAGAAGGACGCCAGCCAATTTCATTCCCATATAGCAATTGTAAACTGATTAAGTAATTCTGTCAAATTTTCTTAGTTATTTTATTGCTATAACTCCTATAAAAATATGATTTTGCCAAAATATTTGTATTGACTGAAATCCAGAAGACAATATCATAGTTTTTATCTCATCCCATGTATTAGGTTTTAACATATGACGAAGCATTCTTTCTTTATCTAATATATCATCTGCACTAAATTTTTTTCGTTTAAAATCATAATAATTAAAAACCATCATGTCATGTATACGAGAACTTTTGCAATCTATTTTTTCAGAAAAGATAAATGCTCCTCCTTCATTTAAACCATTATATATATTTTTTATAGATTGTTGTCTATCTTTTTTAGACATAAATTGTAATGTAAAAATAGAAGTAATTAATGAACAATTTGTAAATTTATAAAATTTAACATTATCTTTTATAAATTCTACATGAGTTGCTGGATATTTCTCATTTATTTCTTTTTTTCGGTTATCTAAAACATCAGAAAATCCATCTGCTATTTCAATACCAATATAATATGCACCGTTACAAAAATCTTTATTATAATTAATTAATCGTTCTGTAATTTTACCAGTTGAACATCCTATATCAACTACATTAGTTTCATTTTCAACAAAACATCTAGAAAAATTTACTACATCATCTAATAAATCATTATATCCTCGTATAGATAAATTAATATGATTATCAAAACCTTCTTTACGGTGGGCAAAAGTAAAATCTATCATATCGAATTTATACAATTAAAAACAAATCGTTGATTAAATTTTGATATATTTGGATTTTTTTGATTTAACGTACAATTTTTCATCCAAGTCCAATTTTCTATATACCAACCTGTATATTTTAATGCTTCAATAAAAAAACTTAAATTTGGTTTATAGCATAATGTTTTATCAGTATTTGAATAACTACCATAATGGTAATTAGTTCTCCATACTAATTCAATCATTGGTTCTTTAATATTATATGTTTTATCTCTGATAAGACAATCATATATAGGTAATCCATAAACCATTTGTGCAAGTATTAAATGTTTTACATTAGCTTCTTTTATTTTTTTAAATAGTTCTATATGACAATTTGTCCAAGGTAATACACCAAATATTATAACAGTATCAAAATTTTCTAAATAATTTATATCTAATTTATTCATATCCATTATACTAAAAATTGTTTTTAAATTATAATATTGTTTTATTTTATTACAAATATCAATATTTTCTTGATGTACATCAATACCGGTAATATTAGATGCTCCTAAATATTCGCAGAAAAAAGAAAAATCCCCCATTCCACAACCAATATCCAAAACTGAATGATTAGCTATAATATCACGATAGGGTAATAATTGTACACCACAATGCATATAAACTCTATCAGTTGTATTATAATTATGACGTTCAGATCCTGGAACTATTCCACGTTCTTTTTCTTCGGTTGTAATTACTATATCCATACGATCATATAATTCAGAAGTATAATCTATATAATCAGAAGGTAATATATCTTTAATTATTTCTTTATCAACATCAATTATAGATTCTTGATTATGAAAAAAATCATTAATACAATATTCATCTTCTGAAAAATTAAAAGTTAAATTAATATCATCTACAAGTTTAACTTGTTCATCATAAGCAGCTTTCGTAGCAATAAGTATCTCTTTTTGAGATGTTACTGCAAGCTGTGCTTGTGCTATTATATCATTTACTTTATTTTTATATGCTTTTTTTATTATATTATTAAGGGTAAATATATCCATAGTTACTTTTCTAAATGTTGATTTTGATACTCTGGATCAGGAGGAATATGATAGGGATTTCCACAACTAGTAAGTAATATAAGAAATAATTCATTAATACCAATTGTATCATAAACATTAGTATTATATTTTTCTTTTAACCATATATTCTGTAAATCATAAGCTTCTTTTTCTAAATCACCCCTACACTTTTTTTCAAAATTCTTTCCAGCATAAGATTGAAGATGATGTACTAATTCATGAAAAAGAACTGATTGATCATGTATAGTTTCAATATTAAAATCTTTATTAAGGATAATTAATTTTTCTTTATGATCATATAAAGCTATAGGAGATTTAGAACCGGACCAGTCATCAAGATCCCAATTTTCTCTTGCGGCACAAATATCTTTACTTTTATTAGGAATTGGATCTTCATCACAACCATAAGCATAAGCTTTCATTTCATTTGTTGTTACATACCTAATATTTGGATGTTCTGGGATTGCATAGCCAGTTTGATTACTAATCCATAGCATCATTGCTGTGATAAAAACTTTCATATTATATTCCTGTACTTTTTATTAACCAATAGCGCGTATCCTAGCTACAAGTCTTTCAGCACGAGCACCAACCTGTCGATACCATCTAGAATCAACCATTTCTTCTGCGGCAATTTCCCAATCACCAGCATCAACACCTCGTTTCATACCTCTAAACTTTGAAAGTCTAGGATATCCTAGATTAAACATCATGTTTGCAATTATTTGTTGAGCTTCTTCTGGCAGATCGTTAAAGTTTTCGTATAGTTTGTCGCAGTCTGACAAGACTGTTTCGATATCTGATTCGAAGGCTTTAATACATCTAGCCGCATCAACTGCTGTTCCCACGTCCCAACCGGCTTCGGGGTCTGCTTCGCGGACCAAGTGACCGATACCAAAAGTAGGATAGCCAAGGTGATCAAGATATATTTCATGTACCACTCCCTCATCAATTTCAAGTTGTTTTCTTAATTTTTCAATATTCATTAATTTTTCCTTTTAATGTAAATTTTGGTTGATTTTCCATCCAATCAAAAAGTTTATTATATTCATTTATAAAATTTTGACATTTTAGTATTGCAAAGTCAAATTCTTCATCTCTTAAAAACGAGTTAAAAAAAGGAATATCAACATTAGCAGTAGCTAATAAACCTTCATTTTTCCAAGTATTACCTCTTAAAACAGTAAAAGGGCATCTTGCTTTACATGCCGCATAAAGTTCATGATGTCTACCAGTAACAAACCAAGACGCATGACGTAATCTATTAACAATAGTATCCCAATCTTCTTCAAAAATATCTAAATTTTTTTGTTCAGAATCCTGTCTTTTAAAAAATTTACCTATAACTCTATCTAATTGTTCTGTTTTAATATAGGGTACATCAACAAAATAACTTAAATCAAGGTGAATTTCAGTATCCGAGTTAATTATTTTAAGTTGTTCATAAGAATATACTTCTCGACAAGAAACATATGAGTTTTCAATTGCATAGGCAGTAGAATCATCTATTTGCATATCTTGCCAAACAGTATTTATTAAAGCAGTTTTCACTCCTTTATGATTTACAGCAGTTAAATTTTCAAGCAAAGCAATTGGCGTATCACGATTTTTAAAAGCAGTACTATGCATGGTTCCTTCACCATTTAAAACAACCAAATCTGCTTCATAACATTTTGTTCTTGCTTGTTGAATTTCTCTAGTTTTCTGCCCAATCAAAGTAATATCTGTATAACCACAATTTTGTAAATCAGATATTAAATATTGAATTACTTTTTTACATCCATAATGATAATCAAATGTATTATTTAAAATAACAGCAATCATTGTTTATAAAAATTTTTCTGTGTTATAAAATTAGGTGTTGGAGGCTCTAATAATAATGGCTCTTCTACTATACAATAAAGTCTATCAAATTTACTAGTTACCGTTAAAAGTTTTTCAATAGTTCCTCCACCTTTATCAAATGAAAAACCACATAAATATATTTTTCTAAATCCTAGCCTTAGTATAATTCCAATGGCCAAGATTCCTGTTGATAATCCTTGAGATCTAGGCCAAAGATTATCTTCATCAACTAACATTAATCTTCCAGAATAAGAATATTTTTCATATTCTCTTGGAGTAGTAAAAACTAATTGATCTTCAAATCCTGGAGTTTTTTCCTTTAAAACTTTTTCTAAGATAGGCTCATCTTGTGCAAATATTAAATGGGAGTTTGGAAAAGATAAATTACAAGATACTGTAAATATATTATCAGGTACTTCTTTAATTAAATTTCTTGTTGGACCACTACCAAAAATTATTGCTTCCATTTATTTATTCGTTCAGTAAACCGCGTAATTTTTCTCTATTAAAAAAATGCGCTTCTTTAATTTCATCTTTAGATTGTCCTTCATACGCAACAGCATATCCTTCATCAACTAAAATATTATTTAATGAAGTATATCTATCCGTTGCTTGATGATATACCATAAACTCTCCGAGGATGCGACCAAATTTTCCTCGTTCATCTTTACTCGTTCGTAGGGTGATAATTTGTCCAAGTGGACAATAATGTTCGACCATCTGTTTGGCGAGCAATCCAAATTTTTTCTCTTCCAAATCCCGTGTGCGAGACTCGGGCGTATCAATCCCTTTGAGTCTAATACGTTGATTAGATAAAAGAACATCAAAGCCAAGATCAATATCAACATCAATGGTATCACCATCAACCACTTTAACAATTCTACAATTATATTCATACATTTATTTATCCTTATATTTTTTTTCAATTTTTTTCACAATTCTCCATTGTGCTGTAGTTAGTTGAGGATAGCGAATCTGTGCCTTTAAGCAACCTACTATAAATTGTTTCTCTTTATCTGATAAAGGTCTTTTCTCAAAAAACTCTTTAAGTTGAAGTTTAATCCTTCTTGTCATTATCAAAATCATAAACAAAAGGATCAAGTTTTTTTAGTTTGCGTATTTTAAACCAAAATTTTATATTAAAAATTATTTCATTAAACCAATTAAGCATAGGGATTTTCCTTAGGAGTTGTACATAATGTAATTCTAATAGAGTTATTTAAATTAAAAATTTTATGTTCTATACCTGAACGAATTATATAACTATAACCCTGTTTATAAACATATTTTTTATCATTTGCAAACTCAATAAAACTTTTTTGAGTGTGAATAGAAGTTATAAAAGATTTATCAAAATTATGATCGCTTCTATCATAGTGCCACGGTATTTGATTATATGGAGCTAAAACTGCTAAATACATATGTTTTATATGATTTATAGCTGTTGTTTTTTCCAGTAAAATTATCCAATCTGTTAATTCTGATAAATGTTTAAGTAATGCACTTTTCTTACCATCAACAATTAAATCAAAAGATTTCCACGCAGTTCTATTTTCATAACGAGCTGAAAATAAATGTTGTAAATTATCATGTAAAAATACAATTTTTTTATAAGGTATAGATAAAATAGGAATTGGAATTTGTTTACAGCATATCATATTAAAAAGGTGGAAATATAGTATCATATTGATTTATTCTTAATTTTAATTCAGAAAGAAAAGGAACTGCACTAGTTTCAAAACATTGAGGTTCTTTTCCATCTACAGTAATTAATATAACAATATTCCTAATTCCCGTTCCAAACATCTCATTATGAGCAACAGCATACCCACAACATTGAATAAAATAATCTTTAATCTGTTTAATATACTTGGTTTTTTTAGAAGTTTTAAAATCTATAATGGAAGGTTTACCTTTCCATATACCAACCATATCACATCTTCCTGCATACCAATATTTTTTACTCCATAAAATTTGTTCTTGTCCCCAAATCTCATCAACACCTGACTCTGTAATTTTAATTAAATCTTTAGACATTTGAATTACATCAGAAGATTCTTGTGCTAAATCAGAAAATATTTCTTCCTTATTAAAATATCTTTCTGCATATTTATGAACTAAAGTTCCTCTATCAGTTGCTTTTTTAGATATTCTTGCAGCTTCTTCTTCTCCAACCTTATCTTTCCATTTTTGTAACCATATATTATTTGCAGTTTTACCTAAAATAGTAGTTATACTTGGATAATTACCATCTGGAGTAAAATAAGTTCTACCTTCTGGTAGAGTTTCTACTTTCATATCAAAAGTATAATTATATTTTGATTTCATTTTTAAAGTCATCTACACTATTTACCATAGGTTTTCCTGCAGCATTTAAACTTGTATTAATAAGAATAGGAAATCCTTGTCTAGTAGTAATTTCTAAAATTTTTGCTAAAAAAGCATTATGAGAAGAATTTACTAATTGTAATCTAGCTGTATCATCATGTGTATGAAATTTAGATGTTTCTGTATATGCAACAAATAGCATTTCATATGAAGGATGATAAATATCAAATAAATCTTCTGCTACTGAATCTAAACAAACAGGAGCATAAGGACGCCAAATATCGTTAATTCGTCCCTTAATATTATTTAATTTAGATATATTAGATTCAGTTGGCGCACAAAGTAAACTTCTATTCCCTAATGCGCGCGGCCCAAATTCTGCTCGTCCTTGTATGATAGAAATTACTTCTCCGTTACTAATATTATAAGCTATTTCTTCTATATTCTGATTTAAACTATCTTCATACCCTAAAAATGGTCCTTCCCAAATAGGTCTATCAATAAGTGCTGCACCTCCTAATGCACAACCAGCATCTCCTGCTGCTGGTTGTATGGCAATTTCTTCAAAATTAGTATATCTTGCAATATATGTATTAGCAATACAATTTAAAGCTACACCTCCTGCATAAGCTAATCTAATATATCCTGTTTCTTTATATAGCCATCTAGCTAAATTAAGTAAACATTCTTGTAATACTTCTTGAACACTTGATGCAATATCCCAATCTAAGATTCCTGTTCCTAATCCTCTTCTAAAATCCTGTAAAAGAGTATAATCTCCTAATTCTGTTTTTAAAATTTTTTCTTTGATATAATCTGTCCACTTAGGTTCTCCATAAGCAGCAGCACTCATAATTTTACACTCATCACTTAATGGTTTAAACCCTAAAAGTTTTGTTGCAGTAGAATAAAAAAGACCTAAACTATTAGGATATTCAAAACGTTTTAACCATTTAATTTCTTGATTTTCATAAACACCTAAACTTGTTGAATAATTACTACCAACAGTATCAACAACCATAACAGCACATTTATTCCAATCAGTAGTAAGAATCGAACTCATAGCATGTGCTTCATGATGATCTACAAAGTTAATAGGATATTTTCCTGGAATAAGCTTTTTTATATCTCTCTTAATATCCTGTCTTTCTTTAAAACCTTTTTTTTCATAAAAAACTACAGCATCAACTTGTTCTTGTTGATGTCGTAGCCATCTAATAGTATTTACAGGAAATCTATTATCAAATTTTCTACGACTAAATCTTTCTTCATGTGCAGCTCCTTTAATATATCCTTTACTTAAATAAGCTGCTGCGGAATCATGATGATAAGCACTAATTCCTATTATGTTCATTAAAATACCTTTTATAAATTTGTTCTAGCATTTTTTTATTTTTATTCCTATAATTTGGATTATCAATAAATGTAACAATAGCCCACCGATTTTTAGTTACTAATGGTTTAATTCTATGTACCAAAAAGCATGGTGATATTACAATTTTTCCAGGTTGAGGATATATCCGTGCTAATAGTTTAGTTGGTTCAGGAGCACTAAAATCTGTTTGTTCTACTCGTTCTCCTTCAGAATTCCAATTACCTACTTCAAAAGGCTGACCATCTGTAAGATAAATTATTTCTGTCCAATACCTATTTGGACGAGGACATGCTAATTTTTTATTAACATAATCCATATTATCAAAATGCCACTCATAACCTTCACCAGGTTTTAAAAGAATTGCTTTATAACCACCTACATCAGCTACCCATTGATGTCCATAATAATGAACTGTTTTTTCACATCTTTCAACAATTTTTTTAGCATTTTTTGCAATTACCTCATTGAACCCAATTGAAATAGCATCTAACCATTTAAAGTCAATGAAATCTTCCATCTATTTTCTATTTCCTCTCGTAATTTAATAGCAAATGCTACATGTCCATTTTGATTTATATGTCCTCGTCCATCTGAATATGTTTTGGCTAAATCTCTCATATACTCCCACCAAATACAAGTATTATCTTTTAAAAAATCATGTTCTAAAATATTTGGTCTATAAATTGGAACTAATAATAAATTATCTACATTAAATTCTTCTATTGCTGCTTTAACAAATAGCGCATTGGTTCTCCAATACCAAGGCATTTTTGTAAATTTTTTAAACCAAATATCTCTGGTCATCTTACCCCATATATCATTATCTCCCCAACTATATGGTAAAATATATTCTCCAGTTCCGCGTGGATCAGCACGATGATGATGTCCAATTAACCAAATTACCTTAAAACCCTTGACAAGTTTATTATATATGATATACTCAGCTTGAGCATCTAATGTAATTCCTGCTTCTTCCCATCTATTAGTTAATCCTAATAAATCAAAAGCAGGTTTAGGTGCTTCTAAACTTGGAATAGACCATGAATTACCAACAACAAAAATATTCTCCATGTTAATAATTGCCTGTGGAGATAGCTATACTATGGGAGAAGGACTTGATAGTCAAGATCAAACATACTCTTCTTTATTGGCTCATAAATTAAATTCTGATTATAAATGCTTTGCTCAAAGCGGTGCTTCAGAATATCTTATTTTAAATCAAGTTGAGAAAGCTGTCAAGTTAAAACCTGATTTAATTGTTATTGGACATACCAATGAATATCGATGGAAAGTTTGGGATTTTAGACAAAATCATTGGCAAGGTTTTATTGTAGCAAATCATATACTAAAAAATAAAAAATATTATAGAAACTGGATTTTATCAGAACAAATATTAGGTAATAAAAGAAAACATGAAAAACAACATCAAGCTGCATGGCATGCAGCTGGAATGTTATATTATTCTGATGAACAAATAGCGCAAGAATTATGGGAAGGGGCAGTTTCGAAGCAAATATTATTATGTGAAAGATATAATATTAAACATATACATTTAGCATGTTTTCCACATTTATATCCTAACTTATGTGAATTAACTGATAACCATATTCCAATTCATTTTGACTTAGAAAAACATAAAGATTTTGCAAATGATAATGCTCACGCAGGACCAGCTTCACATTTAAAAGCAGCAGAAATGTTATTTGAACAGCTAGAGTTATGGAAATAATTTACTTCTTCTTTTTATTAGTTAAGCATGCCCTTGTTGATATAGGAATACAAAAATGTCTAGGATGGTTAGGTAAAAAATATTACTGGCGAATGCGTCCACACTTACATTATATTGGACACGGTATAGGTACAATATTAGTACTACTACCAATTGGCATTATTCCTGCTATTATAGCAGGAATATTTGATTGGGGATGCCACTGGCAGATAGACTTTACTAAAGCTAAAATAATTGATGTATTAGAGATTGATCAACAATCAAATACCTATTGGTGGTTATTAACAGTTGACCAATTATTACATTATACAACATATTTAATTATAATAATATTTTTCATTTAAAATTTTCCTGGCACACAAAAAGGACTTACTCCATCAAGATACATTATGAGCATAGCATCTAAAACATAAGGCCACATTGCAATTGTTGTACAAATTACTAGTAATGTTAAAAAGAAAAGAAATATATTATACATATTAAAGAACGGAATTAAGTATCTCATTAAATTCTTCCCATTTCTGTTCTTCTTCAGAACGAGAATTTTTTCTCATAACATTAGCAACACGACGTGCAATAGGAATTTCAATTCCATATTCAGCTTTAATATCTTTTAAACGAGAAGATATTGCTTCTCTTGCAGATTCAATTTCAATAAGTAAATCTACAACTTTTTCAAGCTCATTTTTTAATTCTTGATTAGTGGACACTTGTTCCTCCAACAACTTTAAATAATTTTCTTTTATGTTCTGGACGTTTACGAATTAAATTAACTTTTTCTAAACCTTCCATTGCATTTTTAAATACTTCCATTGCTTCTTCAAGACACTCACTAAATCCATCTTCTTTAGTTAATTCTTCAATTAACATTTTCTGATGTAATAAATTAAAAGCAGTAACTATATTTGCTGCTCCAATTTCTCTAGATCCTTCAAAATCTCCTTCAGGTCTAGGTACAAATAATTCATAATTAGGTTGTTCCCAAATAGTACATTCTTCATCGTCTAACACATCTATTGGCATAGATGAAATAATTTTATAAATTAATTTTTGAGCTTTTTTAGATTTCATTATATTACCTTTCTATATCACTAAGTAACCCAATCTTCTTTATATGGATTATTATAAAACCACATTAAAGATTTAGATATACTTCTGACACAATCTGAATAAGAGTTAATATTAATAGCTTCTAAAAACTCATATTTAAGTTGTAAATAAGGATTTTTTATATTTGTAATAGGTTTAATAGATTTAATATTATTTTCAAGATAATTCCAATGTTCACAACGAGAGGAAAAAGCTGGAGAATAATTTAAATATTTTTCATTTTCTAAAAGTTTTGGAGAAAGTTCAAACCATAAATCATTATATAGAATTTTTTTCTCTTCATCAGTAAGATCAGAGATAGTAATTCTTCGAAGATTTTTTACAAAATTACGAAATGGATTTTTTGAAGTCATTTTAAAACGCATGTTTTAGTACCTAAATATTAGCACAGATTTACACATCTGGCAAGTTGAAAATTAATGTAATTACTCTTTTTCATTTTAAATAATGTCGTAATCATCATCTGATATAATTTTTGTAATCAATTTAGGAGGCATGCTTTTCCAAAAAACTTTAGAATTATAGTAGCGCATCTTTCTTAGATTAATCCAATAATTATTAATTTTATCAGCAGCTACATCATGAAATTCTACTAAATCAAAATCTTCTATTGAAAGTCCTCTAGCAGCTTCTGTCATCCAATTATGAGCTATCCATGGATCCCAACGTGCAACATTTGTCGCTTCTTTTATAAGTTTCTTTTTAGTCCACGCAGAATATCCTGCCCCAAATTTAGATTCTTGCTTTTTCTTTGGCATCTAACATCTCCTGAATATTTTGTTGAGTTTCGATATATACTTCAATTAAAAAACGTCCTGCTAAAAATTCACCTTGTGTTTCTTTGATATCTTCATATTCCTCCATAATTTTAATAGGCTCACTTAAATTATTTTGTATCCCAATAAAATATTCTTTTACAAATGATAATCTTGGTCGATTCATTATATTATATCCTTTTTTATTTTTTAATGCAACTTCTTTTTTAAGTTGCTGCTAGTTTTTTATTGACATTTAATTGAGTTTTTAGTATAGTATAATTATGTATGCAACAGAAAAATATGTAAGACAGGAAGTAAAAGAAGTACATGCATCTTTGCGAGAACTTGCAAATGATCTTGGTGGAGATATACGATACATATCACAAGAACTTCATGATCTTTCAGAAAAATTACAATTATTACAAACTCAAATAGATGGAGTTAGAGAGGAAATAACTCAAAAATGATACATAAAGTAATTGGATTTACTCTTGCACATTCTGATAATTTATTATATATCAAAAAACAGATTGAAGCAATTAAAAACTCTCTTCCAGATCTAGATATAGAACAAGCTGATGAAACTGATTCTAGGCTATCCCATCTTCGAGACACACCCTCCTTTCCTTTATATTTAGTACTTAAACATAATGTATATAAAAGACATAAAATAGGTAAATACAGTGATGAAACTATCATTGATTGGATTAAAAATATAAACGGTATAAATGCCTAAATCTATAGCTTTCATCCCTCACTCTAGAAGATTAAAAGCTCATAAAGTTGACTACTTAAGAGCAATTTCTGATGCTATGAATAGTCCTTATCAATCAGAAGATGGTAGAGATTTATCAGAAGTACAACAAAAGTTACATGATAAATGTGCTAGTTTATCAGGGATTCCATATTGGACATTTACTGATTGTTGTACTGATGCTCTTCAAATTGCAATTCATATATTAACTAAACCTGGAGATTTAATTGTAGTACCTGCATATGGGTGGCGAGCATTTGCAAATGCTGCTCGTTTTATGAATCGTCAACTTCACTTTATGGATATTGATGATACAGGTAATATAGATTTAGAAAAATTACATAATATTCCTAAAGAAACAAAAGCTATAATAGTAGTTCATAATTTTGGATCTGTTGTTAATGTTCCTAAAATAAAAACTATTATTGATCCTAATATTAAAATTATAGAAGATGCAGCTCCTGCTTTTTATATGGGAGAACCATATAGTTATATTCCGGGTACAGTATCTGACGCAGTATGTTTATCATTTGATTTTACAAAATACCCTGGTACATTAGGATCTGGAGGTGCAATTGCTGTTAATAATATAGAAACAGCTGATCGTATATATGAATGTTCTGCGCACGGACGTTCAAGATCAGGCGAAATTGTAGCTGTTGGAACAAAATCCTATATGGATAATACTTCTTGTGCTGTTTTATTAAAAGAAATTGAATTGTTTGAACAATTAGAATATCGTAAGCGTAGAGTTGAAATTGCTACTTGGTATAATGATAAACTTCCGTATAAATCAGTACCAGGAGAAAATTATATTTACGAAAGATATACAATGTCAGTTCCTACTAATGAAGTAGAAAGGGTACTTAAAAAATTAAATAGTATACGATGTTTAGCTAAAACATTTTTTAAAGAACCTCTTCATAAATATGAATGGCTTAGAAATCGTAATATTAATCATATTGTGAATACTAATATTTTTGTAGAATCTACTGTTATGTTACCTGCACATCATTATTTAGAAGATGAAGAATTAGAAAGAATTGCAGATGTCTTATCATGATAGATTTAAAAGTTTTAGATTTTCCTATAATATCAAAATGTAATTTAAAATGTGATAATTGTTGTTCATACTCAAATCTTAATATTAAGGGTAAAGTACCTTCTATTAGTAGCGCAAAAAATGATTTTTCAAATTGGAAATCTTATATTAATCCTTTACGATTACATATAGTAGGAGGTGAACCATTTTTACATAAAGAATTAGCTGCGTATATATATGCAGCTAGAGAAGCATTTCCTAATACTGATCTTAGAGTTTTTACAAATGGATTACTTTTAAAGAAACAATTAAAATTAAAAGAAGTTCTTAAAGAAACAAAATGTATGTTAGTAATTAGTGTACATTCTACAGATTTAAAATACAAACAATTACTTCACGATAATTTAAATGAATTTTTTGGTGATACAATAGAAACTAACAAAGAAAAATCAATTGTATCTTTTGCTTATGTATATGAAAAAAATGGTATTAAAATTGAATTAAGAAACATGGTTAAGCATTGGGCACAAATATATAAAGAAGGTATTAAACCTTTTAATTCAAATTATAAAGATGCTCACAATGCATGTATGTGGACGGATTACACACAATTATACGAGGGTAAGCTTTGGAAATGCACACAAACAGCTTTTTTTAATGATTTGATGAGACGTATTAATAATCATAAAGATTGGGAGCAATATAAAAATAAATATATACCATTATCTCATGATGATTCAGAAATTGTAAAAGAACAATGGTTTAGTGAATTTTTAAATCCTGAACCCATTTGTTCTATGTGTTCTGGAAAATTAATAAAAAATACACATAAAAAAATTTGGTAATAATAAAATGAAAATTTTAATTACAGGTGGTATGGGATTCATTGGTGCTCATTTAGCTAATATATTAAAAAATGAACATGAAATTGTAATACTTGATAATTTTAACGCTGACTATCCTGGTTATTCTAAAATATATAGAGGTAAAATTTTAGGGGTAGTTGATGCTACTAAATTAGAAATGTCTCATAGACAACGAAATACTAAGTATAGATTAAAACTAATTAAGGATATTAGAGTTTTAAGAGGATGGTCTTACGAACTATTAATAACAGAAAAATTTGATTTAATTATTAATTGTGGAAGTTTAGCAGAAGCTATTTTATCAAATCATTATGAGGAATTTTGTTATCAATCAATAGTAGAAGGATTAAAAAGTTTAAGGGAACGATTTACTTGTCCTATTCTACACCTAAGTTCTTCTATGGTTTATGGAACATGGTCTGGAGCTATTAAAGAATCTGATATTACTAAACCTGTAGATTATTATGGAAAATGTAAATTAAAAAGTGAACAAATATGCGATAATAATGATATAATTTTAAGACCTATTCATGTATATGGAATTGGAGATAGTAAATTTCCAATTTGGATGAATATTGAAAGACAACTAGATAAAGATCAACCTGTTAATGTTGAATGTGCTGACTGTATATATATTGATGATTTTATTGAAATAGTTAAAAATATTGTTGCTAACTGGATTCCTGGAACTTATAATATAAGTTCAAATATAATTAGGGATGGAAAAATTTTACAAAAAGTATATCCTAGATATTTTATAGTTAATAATAAATTAGGGCCAACTGGTCAACCGAGAGGAACATTGGATAATTCAAAATTATTTAACACATTTAACGTAAGGTTAAAATTTAAATCTTATGAAGAAACTATTATAGACTACTACGGTAAATATGAAAATTTATGTACGCAATAATGATGTAAGTAAAGCTTACCGCATTTTAAATAAAAAATTACATACTGAAGGTTTCTTCAAAGAGATTAGAGAAAAACAATTTTTTAAATCTAAAAGTGAACAAAAACGTAATGCTTTAAGAGCTGCTAAAGTAAGATGGGCAAAAAAGAAAAAACTATTAGAAATAAAACATGAAAAACAAGAACGTAATATGCTTCGAAATAAAAAAAAACAAAATCAGCAAAATAAAAGAAAAAAATGAGATTTTTATTGACAATTTCCCTTATTTAACGTATAATTATAAAAGTTAAATAATGGAGCATATAATGAAAGCATATAAAGGTATTTTCAAAAAGAAAAATGGCGATTCTCGTACAATGGTATTTTCAAGAATTGATGATTTGCCATCTCAATTTGTTGCTTCTAAAATACAAGGAGCAGGAAATGAACAAAAGTATCCTGATGGAATGGAATTAGTATGGGATCTTGAATCTGATGATTTTCGTGTATTTAATTGGAAAACAAGTGATGGAATGCCAAAGATGTTTGATATAGAAGAGGACTTATTTATTGAATAGTGTCTCGAAGAAGGAAACAGAATAGACATACTGGACTCGGGGGCAGTACCCGACGCCTCCACCAAATTTTAAGGCATATGGGGGCGAAATAGGATCGACAGGTGTAGTAAAAGTAACTGGAGAGACAGGGTTAATCGCCTAATAGATTAAACACAATAAACGCAAACGATAACTTTGCATATGAGGATTATGCGCTAGCCGCTTAATCTGTCGGGGCTTGGCCCACCTAGCAACAGAACGGGCTTTTTTTATAATGCTTTATACAGAACCTTGGAACCATGTTTTAATAGATAATTTTTTTGATAAAGATACATTTAAATATTGTATTAAACATCTTGAATCTATTCCTAAACAACAAGATAATCATACAGTAATAAAAGATAAACGTTTAATAAATTATTGTGATAATATTTTTACAGAAAAATTTATAAAAATAAATTTTCCTAATCATAGACCTTATAAATCACTTGAAAGTGTAGCAGAAGTAAATCTCTGTTCAAAAAATGGATACTATCCAATACATGATGAAGCTCCATACAAAATTATAACTGCAATTATCTATTTAGCACCAAGAAAAACAATAGGAACAAAAATTTTTAACTCATCAAAAGAATTTCAATTCGAAGTGCCCTGGCAAGTTAATCGTTGTCTTGCATTTGCAGGAATAGATGGTGTTACTTGGCACTCTTATAAACATAACGGTAATTTAACACGAGTTACATTCAACTATTTTAAAAAATATTTTAATGTTTTATAAAAATGAAATTCAGTTAAAAAAACTTAAAGGCTCCTCTAAAAATTTTCCTATGGAAAGAATAAGAGACTTATACTATAGTATTAAAAAATATGGTGTAACTACTCCTTTACTAATTGATGAAAAATATAATATTAAACTAGGAAACAGTAGGTTATTTGTTTTACGTTTACTTAGAAAAAAAGATAATTACTTAGTACCTTGTATTATGTATTCTTTAAATAAAAGATCAGAACCTATTATACAAAATACTAAAGAACTAGAAAAAATTCTAGGGACAACTCTTAAACGAATACATGGCTTTTTCAAATGAAACTAGCTATAATGCAACCCTATTTATTTCCATATTTAGGGTATTTTCAACTTATAAATTCAGTTGATACTTTTATTATTTTAGACGATGTTAATTATATAACACGCGGATGGATTAATCGTAATAAAATTATGATTAATGGTGCAGAAAAATATATCACTATTCCTTTAGAAAAACAAAGTCAAAATAAATTAATATGTGATCATTATTTTTATTGGGATGATAAGTGGAAAAATAAAATATTAAAATCTATACATCATGCTTATGGAAAAGCACTTTTTTATAATGAAATTTTTCCTATGATTAATTTTTTATTTGAAAATGAAGGGCATCAATCTTTATCAGAATTTAATTATCAATGTTTAAAAACCATATCTGATAGACTAGAAATTAATGTAAAATATAATTTTTCTTCCAAGTGTGATTCTGCTACAGATAAAAAAAATAGTAAAAGAATTGTTAATTTATGCCAGAAATTTCATACTGATATATATGTAAATGCAATAGGCGGTAAAGAGTTATACACACAAAAAGATTTTTATCCAATAACTCTTCGCTTCATAAAACGTCTAGACAACGAAAATAATTTAAGTATAATAGACATATTAATGAGAAATGGTTTTACAAAAACTAAAGAATTAATAAAGCAATATGAGTTTATAAAATGATAATATTTGGAACTAAAGATCTTGCTGAAATGAGTAAATTCTACTTTGAAACAGCACAAGAATCAGAAACCGTTAAGGCTTTTATTCAAGATGGAGAATATATAAAAGAAGATACTTTTTGTAAGCTTCCTGTTATTCCTTTTGAAGAAGTAGAAACACATTTTCCCCCTGATAAAACATCATTTTTTGCACCTATGAGCGGTGCTAAAATGAATACTATTAGAGAAAAAGTTTATTTAAGAATAAAAGAAAAAGGTTATTATTTGCCTACTTTTATTCATGAAAAAGCTCATGTTTGGGATGAAAATGCAGTAGGTGAAAATTGTTTTATTCAAGAATTTAATAATATTCAGTACGGTACAATAGTAGGAAATAATGTAATGATGTGGTCCGGAAATCATATCGGGCATCATGGTCGAATTGATAGTCATACATTTTTTACTTCTCATGTTGTATTATCAGGTCATTGTACTGTAAAATCTTATAGCTGGATAGGAGTAAATGCAACTATTAAAGATTTTACACATATTGGAGAAGGTAGTTTAATTGGTATGGGGGCTTCAGTTACAAAAGATACTGAAGCCTGGAAACTTCATATAGGTAGTCCTGCACGAGCTAAGGGAAAAAGTATGGAGGTTAATCTATAATGTGGAAAAGACATGGTTGTATTACTGATGATAATAAAATTAGACATCGTAGATTACAATGTCCTGTAGTTGATATTGAAAATGATGGTTTTTGGAGAATTTATTATAGTCATAGAGATGCATTTAATCGAAGTTATACATCGTTTTTTGATATAGAACCTGGATATCCTGAAAATATTTTAGATGTATCTTATTCTTTTATATTAGAACATGGTAATGTTGGACAAGTTGATACACATGGAGCAATGGCTACTAGTATCATGACTATTGATGATACTAAATTTTTATATTATATTGGATGGTCACAAAGAACTGATGTTCCTTATTTTAATACTACTTGTCTTGCTACTCATAAAATTGGTGATGATAAAGATTGGGGAGATCGAAACGGAGTAACTCCTATTTTCAATAAATACGGCCCAATTCTTGGTCCTGACCATATTGATTCTGGCTATTCTGGAACTATGAAGCCATTTTATGATGATGAAACTAATATGTTTTATGGATTTTATCTTTCTTGTAATGATTGGATAAATATAGATGATCTTCAAGAACCTATATATGATATTAAAAGAGCAAGATCTTTAGATGGGCGAAACTGGACTAAAGAAAACTTAACGATAATTCCTCTTGAAGAAGGAGAAGGAGGTATATCTTCTGCTAATGTAGTACAATTTGGACCAAATGACTACAAAATGTGGTATTCTGTTAGGGGTAAAGACAACTTTAGACGCGGTATTAAAGATGAAAAAACTTACCGCATCAAGTATTCAGAATCTGACTGGATAAATAATTGGACTCGTGGTACAGATGAATCTCTATTTTTACTTCCTACTTGTGATCCATGGGATTGGGATGGTGTAATGACTTGTTATCCCTACATAGTAAAATATGAGAATACATTATTTATGTTTTATAACGGTAATAAGTTTGGAGAATCAGGAATAGGATACGCAACATATGAATATTGATCATTATCATGAATATGGATATACAATTGCTAAAGAATTAGTAGATGTTAAATTTTGTCATGCAATTGTAAGAGAAGCAGAAGAGATTTTTGATTTACAAATCGAAGCTAAAGGTTATTCTTCTAGAGAAGAACTCTTTGAAAAAGATTATAATGTATGGCTAAATTGTGCAAAACATTGCCAATGGTTAGTATCTTTACATCATCTCGGAGTAATGGTAGGGTATAGAGGAATGGATCTTATGGATTCTCCATTACTAAGTATTTGTACCAGACCTGTTTTATATTTTAATAATAAAAAAACAGCTAAAAAAGAACAACATCATACAATTGGACCCCATCAAGATTGGAAAAGTATGCAGCCTTCTTCAGATGGTTTAGTAGCATGGCTTCCTCTTCTTCCTGTTGAAGACAACTTAGGTAAATTACAAGTAGTTCCGAAAAGTCATTTATTAGGTGATATAGCAAAAGATATAGAAGATGGTTTTGGATATGTAGATGGTAATTACGAGTATGAAGCAGTTAGTATTGATCCAGGTGATGTTTTATTTTTTAATCCTTTATTAATACATAAAAGTGGAGAACTTAAATCAGATAGAACTAGATGGTCATGCCATTATAGATTTAATAATATGAAAGATAAAGATTTTATTGATCGGAATTATCCGCATCCTTATATTTATAAACCAATTAAATTATGATAGATATTTATTATAGAACAACATCACATCGAAATGAAAAAGATAATAGACCACATTGGTTTAGTTTCGAAAAGTCTTGGAATAACCTTTTAAATACTCGGCAAGATAATCCAATTACTATTTTACATGATGGACCAGTAGTAGATGACTATTTTAAATCACTCCCAGAAAATTGTAAACTTGTCGAGATTAATTCTCAAAGTTTATTACCTACTCTTGAGTTAGAATGGGAAGAAAAAAATGAATATTATGATGATCATGATGAGAATGGAAATGTGTATAGAAAAAGAATGGAAAAACCTGATCTAGAAAAAGCATCAGGCGCATTAATGTGGGATTATATTTATAGTAATTTAAATACTCATAATATTATATATATCATCGAAGATGATTATTTACATTTAGCTAATTGGCCTATAATAATAGAAGATATATTTTCTATATATAATGATTTACATTATATATGTTTATATGATCATCCTGATAAATATAGTCCAAGATACAAAGGATTAATGTCACAGATTATATTAGGTAGATATTGTCATTGGAGAACAGTTCCAAGTATTTGTGGAACTTTTGCTGTTAAAGGACAAGTATTATTTGAAGATTTAAATATACATATAGAAAACTTAGGAGATTATAATAAATTTATTAAGTTAAAAGAAAAAAATAGACATTTCATATCTGCTCTTCCTAGTATTGCTACTCACTGTATTGAACCTTTTTTAAGTCCTTATATAAATTGGGAAGGAGTTATAAATGCCTAGTAATAGATTACAAGAAAAATTTGATTATCACGCACAAGATGAAAAAAGTGATATGTGGTATCATTTTAATACCCTAGCAGCAACAGCAAAAAATTCTGATAGTGTTGTTGAGTTAGGAGTTAGAGGAATTGTGTCTACATGGGCGTTGTTATATGGATTAGCTATATCAAATTCTAGATTAATAGATCATATAGACTATAAAAAACTTAGTATAACATCAGTTAAAACTTTAATATCTTATGATATTAATGATCCTTCTGAGTATGGAGGAAATATAGAAGAAGTATACGATATTGCTCAAGAAAATGATGTTAATTTTTCATTTAAAAAAGCAAATACATTAGAAATAGAACTTGACCCATGTCATACTATATTTTTTGATACAGATCATACATATGAACAACTTTCTCAAGAATTAAAATTACATGGTAATAAAGCAAGTAGATATTTAATGTTTCACGATACAACAGAATTAGGAAAACTTATAGTTCCTGCTATTAATGAATTTTTAGAAGAAAATTCTGAATGGACTGTACTTAAAATTGAAAATATGTGTAATGGTTTAGTAGTACTTGCAAAGAGAAGTGTTGAAGAAATAAAACAAGCAGTAAAACATCATTCTACATTGGAAAATAATAAAAAATAAATGATACCTTTTATACAAAATAAAACATTTGATTATACTAAACTTAAATCATATTTAGGTAATGCTCAACAAACAAATCAATGGAGTAATTATGGTAAAGCTGTTAGACTTTTAGAAGAAAGAGCGCGTACTTTATTAGAAATAGCTGATGATAGAGCTGTTATTGCTACTTGTAGTGGAACAGGAGCGCTTCATGCATTAGTTTTTGGTATCAGACATTTTCATCAAAAAGATTTTAGAGTTACAACACAAGATTTTAATTTTCCTTCTGCTTCTTTAGGACCGTGTGGTGGTCCAATAGTAGTAGATTTTGATCAAAATTTAAATATACAAATAAATGATGAATATTTACAAAGTTATGGTAATATAGTAATTGCTACTAATTGTTTTGGACATTTACAAGATTTAAATTATTTAATAGAACAATGTGAAAAAGAAGAAAAAATTCTTATATTTGATAATGCAGCATCACCTTATAGTTTTTATAATAATACTAATAGTTGTAATTTAGGTATCGGATCTATTATTTCACTTCATCACACTAAACCTTTAGGATTTGGTGAAGGTGGTTTAATAATAGTAGATAAAAAATATGAAAAAGAATGTAGAAACGCTATAAATTTTGGTTTTACTGATGGTGCATTTAATGAGAGAAGTGGTAACTATAAGATAAGTGAATTAAATGCAGCAGGTATTTTACAATGGTGGGATCAAATTAATTTTGAAGAAATGATAGAAAATTATCAAAATAATTATTATCAATTAAAATATGATTTAACTACTAATTTAGAGGGGCAAACACTTCCTAATCATTCTGATGATAAATGGTTTCCTATGTTAATGCCTTGGATTCATAAAGAACCTTCTTCATTAGAACAAGCATATTATAAAGATAGAATATGTAGAAAATACTATAAACCTTTAAGGTATAAAGACCCTGCGTATCCTATTAGTAATTATGTTTATGAAAGAATACTTTGTTATCCAATACACGAGAAATTAAATGCAACAAAAACATAAAACAGCTATTATAACAGGAAATTGGGGATTTATAGGTAACCATCTTACTTATAGGCTTTTAAAAGAAGGATGGTTTGTGTACGGAATTGATAAATTTAATTATGTATCTAATAATAACCAGCTATTATATTTTCAAGAAAATTATCCAAATCAATTTAAATTTTTTAATGATAATATAACTACCATAGAGTGGATTCCTGAATGTGATGTTATATTTAATTTAGCTGCCGAAAGTCATGTAGAAAATAGTTTTAAAAAATCTCAAAATTTTGTGTCTTCCAATATTGATGGTGTAAGAAATTTACTAGAACTTATACAATGTACTTTAAGTAGTGCTGATAAACCATTATTTTATCAATTTTCAACAGATGAAGTTTATGGAGATATAGAAAATGGATATTTTAATGAAGAAGATCCACTTAATCCTAGTAATCCATATGCAGCAACTAAAGCAGCAGCTGATTTATTAATAAAATCATGGGCTAGAACTCATGGTTTAGAATATTTAATTGTTAGACCTTCTAATAATTATGGAATATACCAATATCCAGAAAAACTTATTCCAGTTACTGTTAGAAAATTACAACGTAATAAATTAATAAAACTACATAATAGAGGAAAACCTATTAGAACTTGGACCCATGTAGAAGATACAATTAATGCAGTAATGATTTTATTAGAAAAAGCAGATAGAAATAAAATCTATAATATATCATCTGGATTTGAACAAACTAATTTACAAACTGTTCAAAAAATTATTAATTGTTATTTTATGGGAAAATCTAGTGTTAATGTTCCTGATTATGAAAAATACTTAGATTTAACTACAAAAAGACTTGGACAAGATATACGATATGCTATTAATTGTCATCATCTTATACAATATGGATGGCAACCTGAAAAAATATTTAATAATTCAATTAGAGATATTGTAGATTTCTATAAAAAGGAATTTACTTGGTGAGTAGAATTTTTATTACCGGTATTGGAGGTCTTTTAGGAAGTACTTTAGCTGGTCATTTACAAATGCAAGGTGAATATGATATAGCTGGTTGTGATACCTTTATTGGTGGTATAGAGTCAAATGTGCCTGATAATATAGAATTATATAATATTGATATATTAAACTATAATGAGCTAAAAAATATTATGGGAAAAGCAGATGCGGTATTTCATACTGCAGCACTTCCTTATGAGGGACTTAGCGTTTTTAGTCCAAAAATTACAGTAGAAAGTATTGTATCTGGTACAGTAAGTGTAGCTAGTGCTTGTTTACATAATAATGTACGGCTACTTATTAATTGTAGTTCAATGGCTAGATATGGTGCTCAAATTCCACCATTTACAGAAGATATGCCAACAGCTCCAGAAGATCCATATGGTTTAGCTAAGGTACAAGCAGAAGAACATTTAGCATTGTTAAATAAATTACATGGACTAAACTATGTAACCTTAGTTCCACATAATGTAATAGGAGTTGGACAAAGATACTATGATCCTTTTAGAAATGTTCTAGGAATTATGATTAATAGATGTTTACAAGGAAAACCAATAGTAATATATGGAGATGGACAACAAAAAAGAAGTTTTAGTAATGTTGGAGATTGTATACGAGCAGTAAGTACCATGATAAAGTCTCATAGAAATATTTGTGGACAAGTATATAATATAGGACCAGATAATAATGAAATTACTATAAAAGATTTAGCAGGAAAAGTTGGTCATTTTTGTGAAAAATATCCTCAATTTGAATTTTATCCAGATCGTCCTGCAGAAGTAAAAAATGCTTATTGTTCTAGTAATAAAATTATGACTGAATTTAATTATAATATACAAATAGGTCTTGATGATACTATTAAACAAATGATTAAATGGATTAAAAAACATGGAGGAGAAAAGGGGAAAAAGTTTGAGTATCATTTAGATCTTGAATTTATAAAAGAAAATACTCCTAAAACATGGACGGAGAAATTAATATGAGTAATTCATTAGTAATATGGACAGTAAAAATTTTAGAACAAGAAATAAGGCATTTTGAAGAAATATATAAATTAATGCAAACAGATGGGGGTAGATATAATACTACAATATCTGTACTAAAAGAACGATTAGCAAAAATAAAGGAAAAAGATTCGATATGAGTGTAAAAATAATTTGTCCATATATAGATGATAATGAAATTATCAAACATAAATCTTTATATTGGCAACTTCCAATTGTATTTAAAAAAGATTCTGCAGGAATTGGATCAGATATGATGTATCAAAAAATGTGGAATCAATTCCCTAATGATGATATTTTTATTTTACATGCAGATATATTTCCTACAGCAGAAGATAAAAATCATAAATGGTTTAATGACCTTTTAAATTATGTAGATAAATATCCAGAAGCTGGTTTATTTGGGTGTCTTTTATTGTATCCTGCTACTGATAAACCTAATGGAAACCATTACGTTCAAAGTGCCGGTGGTAAATTTACAGATAATAATCCTGATCATATTGGCAGTGGTTTATGTATGGATACTCATGCAAAGTTTAAAGAACAATTAGTAATTGATGAAGGACAATTTGATTGTGTTAGAGAAGTTGCATGGACTACTTTTGGTGGTGTATATATACGACGAGAAGTACTTAAAAAATTAGGAAATTTTCGCCCGAATTTTGAATGGACATATAATCGAGATGTTGATTATTGTTTACAGGCGAGAGAAGCAGGATTTAAAATTTATCAAATTCCTGTAAAACTTATACATCATGAAAGTCGAGATAATAAAAGAATAAGAGCAGGCGATCAAAATAAACTCAAAGCAGAAATGAGAAATTTAGAAACTCTTAAAAATATATGGAAAGATTCTGACCTTTATAAAACTCTTGACGAGAAAATTAATGACTGATAAAGTATATGTTACAAAAGAAAATTTAGAAAATATGATCAATAGCACAATTAGCAAAAAACCTAATAATGTAGGATTATTTACAAGTTGTTTTATAATAATTTGGTTTATAACTTTAGTCCCTTTTATATTTGGATGTCTTTTAATAAGTTTATTTATTTTATTATGCGGAATTCCTTTTTATTACATTGATCAATTATTTATAAGGAGAAAAAATAATGCCGAGACTGACTGAACAATTTGTAGATGCTTGTCTTAAATTATCTGATGCTGAAAAATCAAAATTATCAGATGTGGAGAGACAACTATTTGGACAATCATCTATAAAAATTAAATGCCTATTAAATAATTTATGTAATAAAGATGGAACTCGTTATCTAGAACTTGGAACTTATAGAGGAAGTACTCTTGTTGGTGCTCTTTATGGTAATGCTAAAACAAGTGCAGTAGGTGTAGATAATTTTTCATATGATTTTAGAGAACCAAAAAAGGTTGCACCAGATGATAGTGGATGGCCTAATGTTAAATCTGGATTATATGATATACTTCAAAAATATGAAATTATAGAAAATATTAAAAGTAATCATCTTAAAATTATTGAAGCATCATTTGGAGATGTATCTTGGTCTTCACAACCTAAATTTGATATTATTTATTGTGATATTGAACCTATTACAGAAGAAGTATATGATCATTTCTTTACAAAAGTATTTCATGCTATGAGTCGGCAATGTGTAGTTTTATTTTCTGGATACTCAAGTGAAGAATCTTCAAAATTATTAGAACAAAAGATTGAACAATATTCTGATAGGTTAGTAACAGAATTTAAAAAACAACGAATTTCAAGTGGAAATGCAGATGCATTTGCATATTATAGCGGGTTAGCTATATATGGATTTAGAAAAAAGGCTTTTGCACAAAATGATTAAAAAAAGTGTAATTGGATTAATTAGTTATGATGCTGAATATCTTTCTAAAAGTATAAACCAATATTATGACTATGTTGATGAAATTATTTTAGGAGTAGATAAAGATCGTATAAGTTGGAGTAAAAATTCTTTTAAATTTGATGAAGATAAATTATGGAAAGAACTTCAAAAAATAGATGGTGATAATAAGATATCTATTATAGAAGATGATTTTCATAAAAGTGATATTCCTATTGAAAATGATAATTATGAAAGAAATTTTCTTAAAGAACATTGTGAAAATGATCTTATTATAAGTATTGACGCAGATGAAATTTTATTAAATCATAAAACATTTTTTTATAATTATCTTCCTATTATAGAAAGATATCTTTATAAATATGATGTTTGTATGACTTGGGGTACTCCATATAAAGAAATAGAAGATAAAACATTAGTAATTGCAAATGATGATTTTACTCCTTTTTTCGGAGAAAATCAAGGATTCATAACAACAAAAGATAGTACTTTTGTTTACGCTCGTTGGACAGATAAAAGTCATGCAGGACTTAATAGGTTATTAAGTCCATTAGTAACAATACATTATAGTTTATGTAGAGATAAAGAACCATTACATCAAAAAATTCATAATATTGGGCATTCTAATATAGCTGAAGAAGATCCTTTTTATACATTATGGAATCAGGTTACTTTAGATAACTTTGAAGAATTAAGAAATTTTAAATCATCTGGCTTAGGCGAGGCTCAATGGCCTCGTCTTTATGAAGTAAAAACAGATGAATTATTTAGTTATTATGAACAATTTTGTGATAGGGCATATTAATGATAAACGTAGAAATATTAGGAAAATTTTTTGATAATCATTCATTATCAATTATTAATAGAAATCTTGCTTTAAAATTAAATAAAAGTAAAGATATTAATTTATGTATTACACCACTTGATAGTATTAATACAGATTTTAATCTTAACGTAAATACTATTAAAAAATTAGAAAAAATAGCACTAAATGAAATTAACAATATACATATTCAATTACGACATAGCTATCCTCCTATATGGAATTGGCCTGAAAATAAAGAAACAAAAATAATTTATATACAACCCTGGGAATTTTCTAAAGTTCCTTTTGAATGGCAATATCGTTTTGAAAATTTTGCAGATGCACTATGCGTCCCTTCTAACTATGAGAAACAAATTTTTATAACAGGTGGAATGAATCCTGATAAAATAAATACCATTCCAAATGGATACGATGAAAATATTTTTAATAATGAATCAGTAGAACCATTTCCTGGTGTTAATCCTAAAAAATATAATTTTGTTTTCGTCGGCAATGGACAATGGCGCAAAGGAGTAGATATTTTATTAAATGCTTGGAATGATGCATTTGCTAAATATGATAATTGTGCTATAATTATTAAAGATAATCCTTCTGTTTATGGTATGAATAATCTACTTAATGAAATTGTAAAAATGCAATATAAAACAGGATGTGCTGATATTATTTATATAGATGATAATTTGTCTGAAAAAGAAATGGCAAGTATCTATAAAAATTGCAAATTTATAATTCATCCATATCGCGCAGAAGGATTTGGGATGCATATTCAAGAAGCTGTTGCCTGTGGATGTTTTCCAATTTTACCTGCTATAGGTCCTCATACAGAATTTATTCCAGAAGATGCAGGACTTCGTATAGCAGTTAATAAACAAATGATAGATATTTCAAATTCAGAATATTTCGCTCTTAAACCTGGAGATGCGACTACATTAATGAGTTCTCATACATTTGTCAATGAACCAGTAACAGAAAGTTTAAAAAGTCAAATGCAAAATATATATCATCACCATGAAAAAGATAAAATTATTAAAGAAATTAAACATATTAAATTAGAAAATACATGGAATAACGTTGCATATCAATATGAGGAGGTAATTAAAAATGTCACAGATAGTAAAGGGGTACAAAGATTCTCTTGAGGATAAGATTCTGAGAGATTTTCATTTTCATGCACCGGAAATAAATAAAGAAGTAAAAGGAGAATTACCTACACTTACAAATAAAGCAAAAATATTTATTGAAACTAATTTTGAAAAACAAGATTCATTCTTTCGTTTCGGAGTATCAGGCGGTGGTTGTTCCGGTTTTAATTATTTAATGGATGAAGATACAGAACTAACAAAAGATGATGTGACGTTTTGTGAATCACCAAAAGCAGTTATTGATACAACAAGTCTTAAATATCTTTACGGCTCAACTATTGATGTTAGCGATCAAGGATTTGGAAAATCATTAATAGTAGAGAACCCTGGTGCAAAACAAAGTTGTGGATGTGGAACTAGCTTTAGTTTTGATTTGGATTTATGAAATGGCAACTTTTAACTGGATTATTAATGAAAGTAAACTTCCTTGGCTAAAGCTGGATATTGAATTTCCATATCAAGAAATGTTAAAAGAAGCACAAGATTTAAAAAATGAGTTTGTACCTCATAGAGCAGAAGATCAAATTGCTGGATATAAACATAAAGGATGGGCTAGTTTATGCCTTCATGGAATATCTGAATCTAGTACTAATCATTATACATCTTATGGGTATAAATCAAATAAAGAAACTCCGTATAAATGGACAGATATAGCATCTCAGTGTCCCTATACATATAATTTTTTAAAAAATATATACCCATGTAATATTTATTATAGAGTAAGATTTATGTTATTAGAGCCAGGAGGTTTTATAGTCCCACATACTGATATGAATGAACATAAATTATCTCCAGTAAATATAGCCCTTAACCATCCAAAAAATTGTATTATGAAAATGGCGTATCATGGAACAGTTCCTTTTAAGGAGGGAACAGCATTTATATTAGATGTAGGAAATACACATGCATATTATAACAAAAGTAATGAAGGTCGTTATCATATAATAATTCATGGAAATTATCAGACTAATAAAAAATGGAAACAATTAATTGAAGATAGCTACGAGAAAAATGGGAATAAATAAAAATTATATTGTTGGTATTTTAAATGATTCTGCTGTTATTCCTAATGCAACCGCCGCACAAAAATCTAAAGAATTAACAGAATTTTTTACTCGATTTAAATATTTTGGAAAAATTTTAACAGGTACATCTGTAAATGGAATACTTGATAAAGCATTAAAAGAAAATGTTAAATATTGTATTGTTCAATGTATAGGCCATTTAATAAAAGAAGCTCAATTTTTTGAGCTACTTGAAAAATGGATGGAAACTCATACTTTTTTTATAACAGGGCATATAATGGATAAACAAAATCCTAATACTGCTCATCCAGAAGGAAAAGGATATTATGGATTACATAAACAATGTTTATTAGTTAATTTAGATTATTATAAAAAATTTGATAAACCTGTTTATGGTATAAAAAATAACGAAAAAACTATTTTAGCAAATGCAAAAAGACATGTTCATGATATTCATGATGATTATACTCCATTATCTTTAAAACCAACTGAAGAAACAGTATCATGTACTCCTTTAGTAGATGGGTGGAATTTTATTAATACAAGTTTAGCAAATGGATTAACAGTTTATAATTTTCATCCTAAAATTAGAGAACAAAAACAATATGTATATCCTAATAAAAGTGCTGTAGAATTACAACGACAACTTTCTTGGATTAATAATATTATAAGTTATGCACCTACTTGTGTATTTTTTTGGAATACAGAAGCATATAAAGAATTAAAATATATTAAATTAGATAAACCAATTGATAAATTATATTCTGTAGCAGCTGCATTTAAACCTAATTTTATTTTAAATTATTTTGATTTTAATGAAGATACAGAAATTATTTTTTATGATTATAGTAAGTCAGCGTTAGCTTTTAAAAAATTACTTTTAACTCATTGGGATGGTACTAATTACCCTGAATTTTTAAAATGGGCCAAAAGTAAATATCAAATAAATGAAACAGTAGGCAGACAAACAGAAAATGAGACTTATGAATTTTTATGGAAACAAGAGATCGCAAGATGGGGTTCTGAAGAAAATTTAAAAAATCATTGGGACAAATATAAAAAATTAAAACATCATTATATTTATTGTGATATTTGTGAAGATCCAAGCAAATTAACTTCTATAATCACTAATAGTAAAACAGAAGTAATTTGGTGGAGTAATGCCTTTCATACTGTTAATGCTCATTATTTGAGAGGTTTACAAGGCGCGCAAAGTTGCTATAATAAATGGTTATCCCAAATAGAAGATAAAAATAAAAATATATATATTATGGGTAAAGATTATTTAAATCGTCCAGTAGAAGGCGGTACTTTAAAGGAGTATTTACATGGAAATACATGATAATGAACTTAAGAAAATAGATACAATTCCACTTTTATTAGTAGAATTACAGGCAAAAAATATGACTCATTTAGCTGATGAATATATTCATAGGTGGGAAAAAATCAAAAAGATCCCTCAAAAAGCTAAAGTTCAACCAAAAAAGAAAAGGAGTATGTTTAAGCGATGAAAATAAGTAATGATAAATTAGCATTGTTTAAAAATAAAGCAGAACTTGAAAATTACCTAAAAATTAATGGTATTTCAGGTAGTGCTGCAAGTGATCATCTTGCAACATGGGAAAAAGTTAAGTCAAAACGAGCTGTTCCTAAAGCAAAGAAAAAAACAACGATGGTTGTTACTGAAACGGATAAATCTGTAGAAATTAAATAATGGATATCGACTTTGGAACGGCATTTCATAAAAATAATGGAAATGCCGTTAAAGTTACTGTCAATGAATTTAGAGAAAATTTATATTTGCATATAAGAGAATATGCTATGGATGGTGATACGGGACAATGGTTCCCGACAAAAAGTGGATTAGCCTTACCTGCAGATGAGGTATGTTCTTTATTACCTTTATTAGAAAATGCTGCTGAAATAGTAAGTAAAAGATTTAAATACTCTGCTCAATTAGAATTTAATTTTGGAGAAATAAATGACAGTTAAAGCTTGGAGTGATGAACAGGAAAATGAATTAATATCATTATATACTGTTTCATCCAAAAAAGATGTACATGAACTTGCCAAACACTTCGAAAAAGGGTATCGTAGTGTTATAAGTAAACTTGTACAATTAAAAATATATGAAAAACCAGAAATAGGTGGTGAAGATAAAGGTTTAACTGTAAAAGTTATGCTTAGAGAATTAGAAGAAATTCTTAATATTACTATTGAAGGTACTAATCTAAATAAAAAAGAAAATTTATCAAAATTACTAGATGCAATTAAACGGAGGGTTTAATGAGTAATAATCTAAGTACTGATCCATCAGATAGACAATCAAATGAAAGTTGGGATCAATATGTAGTTCGTAAAAATTCTATTGCAAAACAAGATTTTGCAGAACCTACTAGAGAGCAAAAACAAAAATCGGATAGACAACCAAATGAAAGTTGGGATCAATATGTAGTTCGTAAAATGAGAGAAGAAAGAGAAGGTAAGGTGTATCCTGCTAGAGAAGATGTCCCTGCAGAATTATGGGGTAAACCTATATATGAGTCACCAGATAAAGGAAAAACAATATATAAAAGATTATCTGGTGCTCCTGTTTCTGAAAGAGAATTAGTAAAACCTGATATGGTTAATCATCCTCCTCATTACAATAAAGGAATCGAAACTATTAAATATATTAAATCTTGGGATATGTCTTATGCACAAGGAAATGTCATTAAATATACTACTCGTTATAACGTAAAACATACAAATAAAAAATCACAATTAGAAGATTTACAAAAAGCACTATGGTATTTAAAAGATCTGATTAAAGAACTTGATGAATGAGCAATGAAGTCATTTTTTTAAGTGATATCTCAAATCAAACAAAAGAAACTTATGCTGCAAGATATGCAGGAACTTATGTTCTAAAATCTCAATTAATTAATGCCGGATATAAAACAATAGTACTTGATTGGTTTAGATTTCTAGAAGATAATAAAAAATTTTTTAGTTATTTTGAAAAATTAATTGATGAAAATACATTATGTGTTGGTATTTCTACTACTTTTTTATATCCATCTTTTCAAAATAAAAAACTTTCTGATGCTAGTGGTTTTTCAAACCAATCGACAATAACTAAAATTGATAAATTAACTACTGCAGCTTACTCTTTATTTTTATGGGAATATACTAATGAAAAATTAAGAGAGTGGTTTAGTAATCTTCGTCTAATTTTAGACAAATATAATCCTAAAGCTAAAATTATACTTGGAGGAGCTAGAACTACAAGAATATTACAAATGAGTCATATAGCTCCTGATAATTATGCTATTAAAGATTATTGTGATTATGTATTGTGTGGAATGGCTGATAATGCAATTATTGCATTAATAAATAAAATAAAAAATGAAGAAAATATAATTCCTTCAATAACTAGAAATGGAATTAATTTTATTCTTTGTGATCGAGATGAGTGGAAATCTGACAATAAAAAAGTTCCTCATAATTTTTTTACAAAAGAAGATTGTTTTTTACCACATAATTGGGCACCATTAGAAGTAAGTAGAGGATGTGGTTTTAATTGTAAATATTGTTATTATGAAACAAGATATTCTTCTAAAAGATGTATTAACTCATTAAAAGAAGAACTTATAAAAAATTATAATGATTTTGGCATACAAGGATACAATTTAACTTCTGATTGTTTTAATGATAATCGTAAATGGGTAGGTGAATGGGCAGAAATGGTAGCAAAACTACCATTTAAAATTGAATGGGCAAGTTATGTTAGAATTGATCCTTTTCATAAATATATGGATTTAATGGATGAAATGTTAGGATCAGGATATAGAGCTGGTTTTTATGGTATTGAGACTCTATGTCACGAAGCAGGTAAATTTGCAGGAAAAGGATTAGATCCTGAAAGAGTAAAAGAACTTTTACAGATTTTAAAAAATAAAGGCGGAAATGAAATATGGACAACGGCATATTTTATTATTGGATTACCTAAAGAAACAAAAGAAAGTTTAGATAATTCGTTAGAATGGTTATTACAACAAAAAATTATTGATGAAATACAAACATCTATTTTAGATGTTGGCCCTTTTATTGAAGAACTTTCGGGGGTAGTAGACTTTTCAGATCATTCTCGATATCCTGAGAAATTTGGATTTACAAAATTAGAATTCACTCCAAAATTTTATTGGGAACATGACACTATGAATCTAGACGAATGTTTTGTAATTCAAGAAAAATGGAAAAAAGCCTTTAAAAATCATTCTTTTACTAGGTTTGGAGGAAGTGCTCACGGAGAATATGCCAGAATAAGAGATCTTGGTTTAGAACATAAAGAAAGTGTAGCTTTTATGAAAACTAAATTTTTAACTGGTAAAAAATTAATAAATCTAAACCATGAACGAAAAAAAGAATTTAAAAACTATGTAGTAAATTTAAGTAGAAAAAATGTAGAAAATTATTATAAACGATTTATAGAAATTAATAAAGTTGAGTTTAAAAAGAAGAATCTCTGTTAAAAAATGTTTGGACATTTCCTTTCAATTATGCTATTATATATTTAATAGAGGATTTAAACATGAATTACACCCAGCTAAAGAACTACGTTCTTGAGCATTCCCATAAATATTATGACTTATCTACGCCGCGCATCTCCGATGCAGAGTGGGATCAAGTTTATAAAAAGCTTGAAAAAATTGAAAAAGCGCAAGGATGGCGAGATTCTGATTCACCAACATTAAAAGTTGGTGGAGCTGCTGGTAAAGTACGTCACCCTTATACTCTTTATTCCCTAAGAAAAGTCTATGAAAAATCGGAAATTGAATCTTTCATGGATGTGCGTACGCCCAAAATTGATGGGACTAACCTTACACTTATTTATAAAAATGGAAAACTTCATTTAGCTCTTACTCGAGGTAATGGGGATAGAGGCGATGACGTTACCGCACTCGCACATGAAATTCAAAATATTCCGAAAAAAATATCTACAGACCATGCGCAAGTTGTCATAAATGGCGAATGTGTTACTCACAACGATGTTGATAATTTTCGCAATTATGTAAGCGGTGCGCTAGGGCTAAAATCTCCTAAAGAATTTAAAGAAAGAAATATTCAATTTATTGCTCATGATATCCTATCATGGAAAATGAATTATCTAAAAAAGATAGATGTTCTAAAAAATATGGAATTCTTTACAGTATTACACGATGAAGCATGGGAATATCCCTGCGACGGAGTCGTTTATCGTTGTGATGATTGGAAAAAATGTGATCATTTAGGATATACTTCTAAATATCCACGATTTGCAGTTGCGCTAAAAACCAGGGAGGAAACAACTGCTGAAACTATACTTAAAGATGTATTATGGACAGTAGGTAGAACAGGACAGGTATCTCCAACAGGTGTTGTTGATCCTGTTATATTAGATGATGCTACAATTACGCGTGTTACTCTACATAATATTGAGCAGATACAGAATCATAAATTAGGCTTAGGTGATAGAATTGAAATTGAGAGAGCTGGAGGAGTTATACCTAAATTCCTACGAGTTCTTGAACATTCTTCGCACGGATTAAAAATAACTAAAGAACATGCAGAAACAACTCTTGGTTATAAACTAAAAAGAAATGGCCCTAAGTTATTCTCCGATACAGTTAATGCATCTAAAGTAGTTGAACATTTTATTAAGACATTGGAGATAAAAGGGCTTGGTCCTGCATCAATTAAGAAAATGGGATTTGTACATCCTGCTGATCTATTCGATAACCCTAATTGGGATATACTAGGAGCAAATGGTGCTAAAGTAGCCGAGGAAATAGAACGTGCTAAAACTAAACCATACTCATTAGTTCTAGCATCATTTGGGATACATACCGTAGGCAAACGTGCTGCTAAATTAATAGTATCACATATTCCAGAGTTTAGAAATCTAAGAGATATTGGATATGAGGATATTAAAGGCGTTGGTCCTGTTATGGTACAAAGCGTAATAACATGGCTTGAAGAAAATGAAGATTGGGTTTATGATCTTCCATTACAGCTATCAGAAGAAATTACAACAGATGATATTGCAAAAATACCAGTACGAAAAGTCTGTATTACAGGTAAATTAAATATGACACGATCAGAACTTGCATCACATCTGGAAAACTATAATTTTAAAGTAACCTCAACGGTTACTAAAGATTGCTATGCATTGATAACTGCCGGTGATAATAGTAGTTCCAAATACAAAAAAGCTAATCAACAAGGAACTACCATTATAGATTACTGGCAAAATAGTGAAAGTGTGTTAAACGGAAATTTTTAGTTTATTTTAAATGAACCAAAACACAAGAATCTGTAAAATTAATCTTGCTTTAAATACATTTTTCTCTTATAATCATTACATAGTCAAGAAGACAATAACTTCTTGAACAAACTTCAAAATTCAACGAGGGGATTTGATACAATGAGTAAGTTTGAATACACTGATGAAATGGTTTCCACTATGCACGACGCTGCTGGTGGAGGCGTTACTGAAGAAGTTATTGAAAACCTTATGGATGATTTCGATTTTCCAAGGCGTTCAGTAACGGCTAAGCTTCGTAAGCTTGGATATGATGTGCCCAAAAAGCCGGGTGCAGCTCCGGTATTTTCGGCGGAAGAGACAGCCAGTCTTTCTGATTATTTGTCAGAAAATTCTGGTGTTCATACCGCAGAAGAAATTGCTGCAAGTTTTGCCAACGGTAAATTTACCGCTCGTCAAATTAATGGGAAAGCTCTTTCACTTGAAATGACTTCTCACGTTAAACCGGCAGAAAAGAAAGTTACACCGCGTACCTATAGTGAAGAGCAAGAAACTCTGATCGAAGACATGGTTAATGATGATGCTTATCTGGAAGAAATTGCAGATGCCGTAGATCGTTCTGTTAATTCAGTTCGAGGAAAACTTTTAAGCATGGGCTTAAAGGCTCCACAACGAGATAAAAAGACCTCCAAGTCTGATCCTTATGAGGGGATTGAGGATCTGCTTGATCAAACTGTTGAAGAGATTGCTGATCATTTTGACAAGACCGTGCGCGGGGTCAAGACGGTTCTTACACGTCGTGGTCTAGCTTGTGCTGATTATACCCCTAAATCCGTTGCTGAGTAATCAGTTTTAAATTAAAGGGGAAAGGGGATAGCTTTGGCTATCCCTTTTTTTATTACAATGCCAGATGATACATTTGCACTATCAGAATTTCCAAATGAAAGTTTAGATTATGTATTAGGAATGCCTCTTGCAGTTAAACGAGAATATTTTCATAAACTTATAGAAAGTTTTTATCCAAAAACTTTAAAAACAGGATCAGAATACGAAAACTTACTTGAAAGTTATATATCAAGTTTTTATACTGAAAAACTTTATAGATCAAATAGATTTTTTAATGAAAAATTTACGATAATATATACTCATACAGGAATAATTAGGAATATAGTAAATGACTTATACTTTACAGATGACGAGCTGATCACACATTAATAATCTTAACTTGCATACCGGTCTTTTATTTGTTATACTTAAAAAGTTGAATAAATAAGGTAAATATGTAATGGTAAAGAAAATTTCTACTATTCCCGAATCAAAAATTCGTCAAGCTATTTGGATGCTGAAAAAAGGCAAAACCAAAAAACTTATCTGTGAGCATCTTGGTATTAGTTATAGTCCTAAAAGACTAGATGCTGTTATTGATGATTTTCATAAACGAATTGAACGTGAAAAAGAACTTAAAGCAAAAGCACGATTTAAAAAATTCTCTGAAACAGAAAAGAAATCTATGACAGATGACTATCTTAATGGAGATGGGCTTACTGTTATTGCACAAAGAAATTTTATATCACCACAAAGAGTTAAAAAGTTTTTAATGGAATTAAATGTCCCATTAAGAGGTCGTGGCAAAAAGTCAAAAGCTAAAGTTGATCATATTGTTCAAGATTTAGAAGTAAAATTTAAAGTAGGTGATAAGGTACTAATCGCTAAAAATAGTCAATTTGCTAATGTAAAAGAAGTATTTGATGAAGATTGGGTTGAAGAACATCGTAACCCTACTCGTCGTCGATATGTAGAATTACACGCAATAAAAGCAGCACGTAAAAAGTATGGAGAAGATTACGAAGGTAAAGAAGATATACATTGGCAAATTTATTGGCAATATGAAAACGGTATTGAATGGAAAGAATCATCAATAAAATATCGTATTCATCAAATTGAATCAATACTTGAAGAGACAGGAAGAGAATCTTATAGGTTATTTACAGAAGGCGATAACGGACGATTTTTAGAGGAACATAGAAACAACTTATACCCAGTGATGGCAGATGGCAATTGATTTACAAAAACTAACTTTGCGTCGTTTATTAGATACGCAAAGCAATGATTTATATTCTAAATTACTTAATCAATACTTTACAGGTATTAATCAAGTTCTTTTTAATAAAATAAAAAGTTTTTATAAAGCACATATGCGTCTACCTTCTACAGACGAAATAATAGCTCTTAGAAAAGATATAGGATTACAAGAACATATAGAAAATCAAATTGTAAGCGATGAAAATAATAACGATACTATAGCTGATGAATTTCTTATAGCACAATTACAAGATTTTTATATTCGAGATGAAACTATTTTCTTTTTAGATAAGTTTATAGATAATCTTGATGATTATGAAAAAATAGAAATTGTAGATCAATTTCAAAATCATTTATTAAGACTTAATCAAGCTATTCCACATGATGATGAATTATATGATGTTGCTGAATTAGAATTTTTTCCATCAGAAGATGATTTTAAAATTTATCCAAGCGGATTAAGTGCTGAATTTGATAATGTTAATGGTGGTTTTGCCACACAAGAATTAGTTTTATTAGGAGGAAGACGTGGTTCAGGCAAGTCTATAATTTCTCTTAACCTTGCTTTAAATAGATTTTTTCAAGGTAATACTGTAGCATTTTTTACAATCGAAATGCGATATAAAGAAGTTTATGATCGTGTTCTTAGTATTATTTCTGGGGTTCCTTTTCTTGATATATTTCGTAATCAACTAAACAGTAATCAAAAAATTCAAATGGCTAAAGCTAAAATACAAACTTTTTATAAACCTAATGATATTTTAGAAAATATGTTAGGAGAATTAGAACAAAAGAAAAATTTTAAAAAGTTTGAACAACGTATTAAAATAGAAAAACCTGAATTTAAGGATAATCGTCTTTTTATGATTGATGATGAATCTCTTACAATTAATAGAATAGATCATTATTGTAATATGTTTACATCTAAATATCCTAAATTTAATATGGGAGTTGTAGATTATATTAATATTGTTAAACATGATGATCAAAAAGATTGGAAAACACAAATTATAATTGCAGAAGCATTAAAAGGAATGAGTAGAAAATATGATCTTACATTAGTATCTCCATATCAAATTGATGCAACAGGAGAAGCAAGATTCTCCAAAGGTATCTTAGATGCTGCTGATAGAAGTTTTAATTTCTTTCCCCCTCCTGAAGGAGATAACAGAGAGCTTGAAAATAAAATTACTATTCATACAACTAAAATGCGTAATGGTAAACATATGAGTTTCGATGTATTTATGGATTGGAGTTGTGTAAAAATTGATCCAACTCAATCAGCTTTAATTAATGAGAAACCCCATAGTGCTGTTAAATTCGGTACAGATAATGAAAATGAAAAATCAAGAGATGTATGATAAAGAAAGAATAAATCAAATTTTAACAGAAATGCAAGAAGCATTAGTAATTGCTGATAATTTTTCTGAACCCCTTAGTTCTCGACAAGCTATAAAAGAATATAAAAAAATATGGACATTATTTAGAAAAACTAGCGCAAACTTACTTGGATTAACAAATTTTTTATTGGATAATTCAGAAGAAAAAGAAAGATCGAGAGATGTATAAATATGAAGTTAAAACGTATCATTCAGGCAATAACTCATGGACTAATGTTATTCGCTGCAACAAGAGCATTTGCAGGGGAAACTGACGCAATAGGTCGAGTCGATACGATAGAAGGTGCTGTATACGTTATTCGGGACGGTGAAAAGATTGTTCTTAGTAAGGATGATCCTATCTTACAAGGTGATACAATTCTTACTGGTGAAGATGGTTCCATAGGTATTACATTCATTGATGAAACAGTATTCTCTCTTGGTGAAGATGGTGAGATGACCATTGATGAAATGGTCTATAATCCAGATGGACAAGAAGGTACATTTGCCGCCAATATGGTTAGTGGTGTATTCTCATTCATATCTGGTGAAATTGCAAAAA